>Ga0310123_10000525_pt1 | contig 34032 bp, 25 predicted proteins | sample CB6_AW_1057_MG_FD_203505 | JGI IMG/M metagenome (GOLD analysis project Ga0310123, IMG submission 203505) | Marine microbial communities from Western Arctic Ocean, Canada - CB6_AW_1057 | ecosystem: Environmental > Aquatic > Marine > Oceanic | place: Canada: Western Arctic Ocean | collected... | reverse complement strand
GCGACGATCCGCCGCCCCATCCGGCCACCGGCCCCGTTGACTCCGACTCGAATCACGTCACTCATCGCACTGGCTCCCGGCTGACGCGGCTTCGATCGCCGCGTCGATCTCGTTTTGAACATCCTCCATGTTCTCGACCGACCGCCGTTGTCGCAATGGGTCCACCGCAGCGGAGTGTCCGATCCGTCCCAGGGCCCAGGCGACGGTGCTCCTGATGACCGGTTCCGGGTCGTCGAGCAACCCGACGAGCGGCTCGATCGCGTCGTGCCGCTGCGAGTTGCCCGCGACGATGGCGGCGTTGCGGACCAGCCCGGTGCGGCCGGGCCGCTCGAGGGGGGTGGGTCCCAACTGTTGCTGAAACGCCGATTCGTCCAGCCCGAGCAATTGCAGGGCATCGGCGGCGGCGAGTGCGGGGATCGGTTCAAACGCCGGCTCGATGGTCGCCGGGGCGTCTCGATTCCACGGACAGACCTCCTGGCAGATGTCGCACCCGAAGACCCAATCACCCAGCCCCTCACGCAACTCGAGGGGGATCGGTTCGTTGCGGAGTTCGATCGTCAGGTAACTGATGCAGCGGCGGGCATCGAGTACGTAGGGTTCGGGAAAGGCATCGGTCGGGCAGGCGTCCAGGCAGGCGGTGCAGGTGCCGCAGTGGTCACTCTGGTGCACAGCATCCGGTTCGAGCGGCTGGTCGATGAGCAACGCGGCCAGGAAGAACCAGCTACCGTGGTCTCGATCGAGCAGCATGGTGTTCTTGCCGAACCAGCCCAGTCCGGCTCGACGTGCGAAATCGCGTTCCAGCAGCGGTGCGGTGTCGACGATCCCCCGCGTGCGGCAACCGGGCAGTTGTTCGTGGACAAAGTCCCCCAGCTCGGCAAGTCGCTCGCGGAGTACGTCGTGATAATCGAGCGATCCGGTGGCGTAGCGGGCCACCCGCGCCGGGATGGTGTCGGGAGTCTCGTCGGAATCGTCTGTCGCCGGCCCCATGCTCGACTCATCCGCCGCCCGGTAATTCATCCCCAGCATCACCACGCTGGCCGCATCTTTCAGCACGCTGTCTGGGTGTGCGTAGGCGTCACGACGCCGCGACAGGTAGCCCATCTTCGCGTCGAAGCCCGCTTCGAGCCAATCTCTGAAGTGATCGAGGCTTTCGGGCGTCCCGGCCTCGGCGATGCCGACCAGCTCGAAGCCGATCCTGCGGGCCTCGTCCCGGATGGCGTCCTCAACGGACTCTCGACCCGCGGAGGGGCCTAGCACTTGCGAATCTTCTCGCGACCCTCGGTCACCTTGCTGGTCGCATTTCGGGTGTCGACGACCAGCCGAGCGTGACGCACGATGTGGTCGTAGTCGTAGGCCGAGTGATCGGTGGCGATCAGCACGCAGTTCTGCGACTCGAGGAATTCGGCAGTCAACTCGGTGCTCGAGAGATCGGGCACGTCGTGGTGCCTCATCTTGGGGAGCACCGGGATGTGCGGGTCGTTGTAGGACAGTTCGACACCCCGCTCGCGCAAGAGGTCCATCAGCACGAACGAGGGACTTTCGCGGGGGTCGTCGACATCCTTCTTATACGCCATCCCCAGCAGGCAGATGCGGCTGCCTCGCAGAGCCTGTCCGGTCTCGTTGAGGAATTCCATCAGGCGGCTGACCACGTACTCGGGCATCTGCGAATTGATTTCACCGGCCAGCTCGATGAACCGTGTGGAAAGCCCCTGTTTGCGGGCCAGCCAGGTCAGGTAGAACGGGTCGATCGGAATGCAGTGCCCGCCCAGGCCGGGGCCGGGGTAGAAGGCCTGGAATCCGAACGGCTTGGTGCGGGCCGCGTCGATGACGTCCCAGACATCGATGTCCATCCGGTCCAGCAGCATCTTCAGCTCGTTGACCAGCGCGATGTTGACCGCGCGGTAGGTGTTTTCCAGGATCTTGCAGGCCTCGGCCACCTCGGGGCTGCTCACCGGGATCACCTGCACGATCGCCTGTTCATAAAGCGCGGTGGCCAGCAGCTTGCTCGGCTCGTCGATGCCTCCGACCACCTTCGGAATTCCCGCGGCCGAGTAGTCCGGGTTGCCCGGGTCTTCACGCTCGGGGCTGTAGGCCAGGAAGTAGTCACTGCCCAGCTCCAGCCCGCTCTCGGCCAGCAGCGGCAGCACGACGGTGCGGGTGGTGGTGGGGTAGGTGGTGCTTTCGAGCACCACCAGTTGCCCCGGTCTCAGCGACGCGGCAATCGATCTCGCGGTGCTCTCGACATACTGCAGGTCCGGTTCGCGGCTGCCGGTCAGCGGAGTGGGGACGCAGATCAGCAGCACATCGGCTTCGGCCATCCTCGACTCAACGCAGGTCGCCTCGAATTGCTCCGCGGCGACCCAACCGGCGATCGTCTCAGAAGCGATGTGCTTGATGAAGCTCTGGCCGGAGTTGAGTTGATCGACCTTGACCTCGTCGACATCGAAGCCCAGTACCCGGAACCCGGCATTGATGAAGGCGCTGGCCAGCGGCAATCCGACATAACCCAAGCCGATGATGCCGACTCGAGCCGACTTGTCGGTGATCGCGTCGAGGAGTTGTTGTTGCACGGGGAGAGAGCTTCCTGGGTGCGTGGACACCAGGTACCCGGGGAGCGTGAGCCGGCCGGGGAGTTACTTCTTGGTGACGGTCACCATCAGCGGCGGGCTGCTGTAGGTGGCCTTCATCACGAAGTTGATCGAGACGTTGGCCATGACCGAGACCTGCTGCATCTTGACTGGAGGTGCATCGTCGGCCGCCTTGAGTACGATCTGGCCTGCGCTGGCCTTGCCGGTGATCAGCGTCTTGCTGGCCCCCGCGTCGATCGTGACTCCCTTGGGCAGCGAGTTGCCATAGACGCTGCCCAGGTGACGGTAGAGCACGTCGAGCGTGACGTTCTTGGTGAACCCCGGCGCCCGCTCGAAGTTGACCTTGATCGTGGTCGAGGAACCCGGCTTCAGTGTGACCGACTCGGTGCTGAGCTTGACCGAGCGGATATCCGAGAGTGTGCCGACGTTGACGGCGTGAGCATCGACGGGCCAGTGGTTGCGGCCGCCGCCGGGCATGTAGGTTTCCTGCATCGGACGGGCGCGATGTGTCAGGGGCGGCCCCGATTTCGAATCGGCCGTCTGGATCTCGGTGCCGCTGACCGTGATGTTCGAGATGGCCAGCTTGGCCTTTGTGTCGGCACTGAGAATGATGCAGCCGTCGTTGCCCTTGGCCAGGATCCGTCCGCAGCGGGCCGTGACTCCCGCCGGCAGACTCTCGACGGACAGCTCGATCGCGCTCCCGAACCCGTTGTGACGCTCGACCCGTACGAAGATCACGCCGTGAGTGGCCGGGGAGAGCTGGGTCTTGTCGGAATCGAGGAAGAGCTCGAAGTAGGGGACGGCCTTTGAGGTGCGGATGGCGTAGACGTAGCGGGGACCGCCACGCAGGTGCACATCGCGGATCTCGATCACGTACTTCCCGTCGGCCGGGACGGTGAAGTTCTCGAACCGCGAGTCCTGGCTCAGCCGCTTCAGACGGCGGAGGTCGTCGTTGAGGGCCAGTTGCTTGCCCTTTGCGTCGAGGATGCGGAGATGAGCGTCCAGGGAGCTGCCGGCTCGCCGAGCCATCACCTCGAACGTGTACTTCTCGCCCTTCTTCGCTTCAAACTCAAAGCAGTCGATGTCGGCCTCGGACTCGATCCGCCCGCTGATGGTCGAGGGCACGGTGAGGGCCTGGGCCGACTTGGGGTCGTTGTTTGCCGCGGCAGCTTCGACCGAAGTCGGCAGCCTGCTGGCGACGACCTGGACGGGGTTGCTGGGTCCGGAGGCCAGGGCCAGGCGATGCCAGGCTCGGCCCTCGGGCGTGCCGACCGGCAGGTTGATCTTCAGGGACTTGGCCGAGCCCAGGTGATGACCGATCGGTGACAGCGCGACGTCGGTTCCCAGGGCGACCGCCAGCGGGTAGATCGTCTCGATGACCGGTCGGCCGTGCGATTCGATCGAGTACTGCCAGTTGCCGTTGCCCTGGTAGCGGACGTCACGGATTTCCAGGGTGTATTCGCCATCGGAGGGTGCGGTGACGGCCAGGAAGGGGTCGGCGAAGAAGTAGTTGTCCGAGGAGGCCAGGGTCGACCCGGCTGAGGTTCTCAGCGTGAGAATCGGGTCGACGTGTTGTTGCAGGTCGTGGATGCGATCCTGCAGTCGCTGCGAGCGGACGAGGAACGAGAGTGGCTGGCCCTTCTTGGCGGTGAACTTGAAGACGTCGACATCCTCGGCCCGCTCGATCGCTCCGCAGATCGTCGCCGGCAGCGTGATCGCCTGGGCGGTCTTTTGCGAGTTGTTGTTGCCGGTCTCGTTGACGATCGGGTCGCCGACGATCACGATCTGACCGATCGTGCTGGCGCCTCGCGGAGTCGCCAGGCGGAAGTCGCGGACACCCGGCAACGCGTCTTTGGCGATTGTGAACTTGAGTTTCAGAGAGGTCAGGCTGGGAGTCTTGCCGTCCTTGGGCTTGGGGACGGGGACCACTTCGGCGGTGACGCCGGTGCCGGAGACCAGGACCTGGTAGGCCCCGTAGAGGTTGTAGCGGGAGGTGATGGTGTGCTCGGAGGCCTGCCCCACCTGCGCGGCGACCGGCTTGAGACTCATCAACATCGGGTACTGCGCCCGGGCCGTGGACCCGACGGCGGTGAGCAGCATCGCGGCGGTGATGAGTCCGAGAATCGAATCGGGTGGTCGGCGGAACATGTTCGGGATCGCCTGGGGGATCAATGGACAAACAGGAACTGCTTCGAGTTGAGCAGTGCCCACAGCAGGTCCTCGTAGCATTCCTTCGGGCTGGGGCTGGCGGCGAGGAATTCTCCGCAGGCGGCCTGTTCCTCGGGCGAGGGACGCCGGCCGAGAGTCGCCAGATACAGCTCCTCGACAATGGCCTCGTGAGTCGTTTTGGCCGTCACCAGCTTGCCGACTCGACCGTTCTTGTTCGCCACCTTGCCGGCGATAGTGTCGCCGTTGAGCGTATGGAGTGCCTGGGCGAGGTTCTCGTCGGCCGAGCGTTCGCACTCGCAGACACTCGCCCGCTTGGGCTTGGCGAAGGTCTTGAGGAAGTAGTTGGAGTAGAAGTCGCCGGCGTCGGGCAATGCGATCGCGCGGGTGCCCAGCGGCAGGCTCTTGAATTTCGTCTGCACCCCGGTCGCCAGGTCGACGGCATCCAGCAGCGCCTCGGCCGCCAGCCGCTTGACTCGGAAGTGGCTGTAGAAGCGAGTGTCGCCGACGTTGGCCTTTGTGGGCTGTGACTTGAGTTGATAGAGCCGGCTGCTGACGATCACTCGCAGCAGTGCCTTGAGATCGAAGTTGCTGGTGACGAAGTGCTGGGCGAGCGCGTCCATCAGGGCGACGTTGGTCGGAGGGTTGGTCGAACGCAGGTCGTCGACCGGCTCGACCAGGCCACGACCCAGCAGGTAACTGACATAACGGTTGACGACGTTCTGGGCAAAGAACGTGTTCTGCTTGCCGGTCAGCCACTTGGCCAGCGGGATGCGGAGGTCGAGGGGGTGTTCGAGAGGCTCACCGCCCAGGGGTGTGGCCTTGCCGGTGGTTCCCGCCTTGACCACGACCACCGATTCGCGACCGAACAGCCCGAACTCCTCGCTGCTCTTGGTCCCCACCCCCTTGAAGAAGGCGGCGAAGCCGTTGTAGTCACCCTGGCTGTACTTCTCGAAGGGGTGATGGTGGCACTTGGCACACTCGAGCCGGATGCCCAGGAACAATTGCGCGGTCGATTCGGTCAGGTCGTTGGCGTTGCCGTTGATCCGGAAGTAGTTGGCCGGTCCGGAGGAGTAGATCGAGCCCTTGGCGGTGACCAGTTCGCTGACAAAGCGGTCGAAGCTCTTGTTGGTCCGGAACGACTCGCGGATCCAGTTGTGCAGAGCCCACATCCCCTGCTCACCCAGCTTGTTACTGCTGTTGCGGATCAGGTCCGACCACTTCAGCGTCCACCAGGCGGCGTAGAGGTCGTTGAAGCGGTCCCGGTCGGGGTCGCCGGTCTGGCCGAGCAGTTCGTCGATCAGCCGTTGCCGCTTGTCGGGCCGTTTCGAGTCGATGAAGGCCAGTACGGTCTTGGGCGAGGGCAGGGTGCCGATCAGGTCGAGCGAGACTCGGCGGAGGAAGGTGGCGTCGTCGCACAGGCCCGAGGGCTCGATGCCCAGCTCGCGGAACTTCGCCGCGGCCAATTCGTCGACAAAGTTGTTGTTCTTCCAGCCCTCGAGCTTCGCGGTGTCGGCAAAGGGGGTGACGAACATCGCGATCTCGGCCTGGCTGCCGAAGCGGATCATCACCGAGGCCTGGCCGCGGCCGCTGGCGGTGACCAGCCCCGAGGCGGCAATCTCGAGGATCGATTCATCCATCGAGTCGTACTTGGCCCAGGCGGTGACGTCGCGAGTCGACTTGTCCTTGTAATGAGCGACCACTCGCAATTGCTGAGTGGTGCCGACGGTTCCGAGCCGTCGCCTGGGAAAGACTTCCAGCCGCGCCACATCGTAGGCCTTGCCATTTGAGTCGGGGCCTCCGGCCAGCAGCCAGGCGACGAGAATTTCGTGGTCGACCGAGTCGCGAGCCAGTCTTTGCCCACCGCCGTGAGGGACCTGGAGCGTCGGCTTCCTCAGGAACAGGCTCTCGCGCGGAGCCACCAGGCTCACACGCCGCTGGTGCCGGTCGCGGATGATCGACTTCTGGTCGAGGCCCGGGTCGTAGCCGAAGACCGACAGCTTGAAGCCACCCTTGCCGTACTGGGCGGCGTGGCAGGAACCGCTGTTGCAGCCGTGCTTGCTGAGAATCGGGCTGACGTGCTGGCGAAAACCGATCGCAGCCTGGGCGGCCACGCCGCTGACAGTCACCTCCACCAGCCGAACCTCTCCCCCCGCTCCCCGAGCCATCACCTCGACACGAGTCGTCCCGTTGCCGCGGGCCAGGAGTTCGCCGGAGGGGCTGACGCTGACCACGTCGGGGTTCAGCGAGGTGTAGACGACCGTACGGGTCAGGTCTGCCGAGCGGTCATTGCGGCTGCTGCCCTGGGCCGACTCGCTGACAACCAACTGCAGCCGGGCGAAGTGGCCCTGCAGGTGGGCCTTGTCCGGTGATACGACGATCCGAGTTCCCTCGGCCGCTGCAGCTTGGCCGACAAGCAGGCACAACAGGACCGAAAGCCAGATTCCTTGGAGCCGGCGGGCTGAGCGAAACAGGGAGTGTCTCACGTCGTGGTCTCCGGAGTATGCCGAGACGGCAGAGGCTACCGACTTGTTTGCCGTGCAGGGCTTGGCAAGAAAAGAGTGCTTGGTGGGAACGGGTCGCACTGCGGGCGGGACGGGATATTCATTATGTCCGGTGCTACGAGCCGATGCCATAGGAGGGCTGACACGTCAATCTGCGTTGATACATCCAAAAGCCTGCTGGTAGAATGCTGACAGCAAACACCGCAGCAAACACCGCACGGATCCGCAGGTGTCTGGGTGTGGCCGATGAATCAAGCGAGACAGAATCCATGTTGAATCTCCTGCCCGGTCTGGACCGCGACTGCGAACGGATTTCACGTCGTTGCCTGTTGCAGGTGGGTGGTCTGGCGGGCCTGGGCCTGTCGTTGCCGACGATGCTGGCTGCTGGCAAGGCGGCTGCGGCGAAGGGCGAGTCGCCTGGTGAGATCAACTGCATCCTGATCTGGACTCGGGGCGGCACCAGCCATCACGACACGTTCGACCCGAAGCCCGAGGCTCCGTTGAGTGTCCGGGGTGAATTCGGCGTGATCGACACGGCGATCCCTGGTGTGCAGTTCACCGAGATCCTGCCGAACATGGCCCGCGAGGCGAAGCGATACTCGGTCCTGCGAGGTTGGAACCCTCGAAACGGCAGCCACGGCACTGCCGACCAGTGGGTGATGTCGGGTCGGCGATTCAACCCGGCGATGGCCTACCCGACCTACGGCTCGGTCGTCAGCCATCACAAGGGATTCAAGAGCGTATTGCCTCCGTTCGTGCAGTTGGGCAGCAATGTCGACCGTCGTTACGGCGGGGGCACTTCGGGGATCCTGGGCATCGAGCACAGTCCGTTCGAGATGCTGGCCGATCCCAACGCCAAGCCATTCAGCGTCCGCGACATCACGCCTCCCAAGGGAGTCTCGATGAAGCGAGTCGACCGTCGTCGCCGGATCCTGGCCAGGATCGATGCCTTGCAGCGTCGAGCCGACCTGCAACCGGTCGCCTTCGAGGCTCTCGACGACTTCTACAAGGCGGCGATGGACATCATCACGGCGCCTGAGACGAAGACGGCGTTCGACATCGATTCGGAAGCGGGCAAGTTGCGAGATCGTTACGGGCGGAACCGGTTTGGCCAGAGTTGCCTGCTGGCTCGTCGGCTGATCCAGTCGGGTGTCCGTTTCGTCACCGTCACCGACGGCGGCTGGGACACTCACCAGAACAACTTCAGCTCGCTCAAGAACAGCCGCATCCCGCCTGTGGACCAGGCGTTGCCGGTGTTGCTCGAGGATCTGGCCGATCGAGGCATGCTCGATTCGACGCTGGTGATGTGGCTGACCGACTTCGGCCGCACGCCGAAAATCAACTCGGCCAGCGGCCGCGATCACTGGTCGACCTCGGGCTTCGCGATCATGTCCGGAGCGGGCATCCCGCAGGGGCAGATCCTGGGCGAGACCGACGGTGAGGGTGGCCAGGTGGTCAGGAACGAGTACCACAGCGACGACATCGCCACGACGGTCTACAAGAAGCTGGGCATCCCGCACGACCTGGTCGTGCGTGCTCCCGACGGCCGCCCGGTGCAGCTGATCGAAGGCAAGCCGATCCGCGAGTGGATGTAGGGCGGGTTGATTGAGTCTGTGAGCCCCGCCGCTGGTTACCCCGGCAGTTGCTCCATCAGATCCGAATACGACTCACCGACGACGTCCTCATCTGCGATCACGAACTTCTCGCGTAGAGTCGCCAACTGACCGAACCCGTCCTCCTCCTGCTGACCCGCCGCAAGCACGGCCTCGAATTCCAGGAAGCGACCGAGTTCATCGACGTCGTCGAGGTGAATCCGCACGTTGTCCCACACGAACAGATGACGGGTCTTGCGAACCACGACCCGGGTGCCAAGCCCCGCGTCGAGCGTGTCGCGGACGGCGGCGGGGTTGGGCACGTCGACAACGAGGTAACGGCTGGTCCGGGCCGATTCGTCGTCCGGGCGTGCGTACCAGATCAACTCGGCCGACTCACCCGATTCACGGCTCGAATTCTCCCTCAGCTTCAGACGCCCGTCGCCGCAATGAAAATAGGTGTCGAGTTGCTCGAGCCGATCGGCATCAACCGCACCCAGCGCGATGGCCACCGCCATCGCGTTGGCCAGATCCTCACAACGTGCCTTCAATTCCACGTTGCGAGATGTCACAGCAGCACATTGGCTTGCACCGTGGCCGTCCCCTCGGCCACGTCGAGCAACGTTTCGGTCGCTCCACCCAGCAGGTTGTTGACCACCAGGTTGTCGCGGCTGGTGCCACGAATGCGGATCGCCTGACGCATCTTCGGTTGCTGACGACGATCGATGATGCTGTTGCCCGAGATCCGGCACCGCCGGCAATTGGTCAACTCGATCCCCCGGACCAGAGAATCCAGCAACTGGCATTCGCTGATGGCAAAGTCGTGGCAGTCTTCCAGCGTGATCGCGGCTCCCGACTCGGGCGTGCCGTGGCACATGCGTCTGGCCACCAGCCCGATCAGCGACGCATCGCGGCAGCGGACGAATTTCAGCCCGTCCCGCGGCGGTGCCTGGTCATCGCCTCGCCAGACAAACGTATTGCTGCCGATGGCCAGCCCCGAACAGTCCTCGGCCAGCAGCGAGAGATCCTCGGAGTCATAGATCGTGTTGCCGGTGATCGCCACACGCTCGACATGTTTCAACTCGATGCCTCGAGTCTGCGAGCCCAGCACGTTGCCGGCGATCGTGACCAGCCGGGCCGCAGCAGGTCCGGTCGTGTCCTGGCCGTGGATCCGCACGTTGCAGCCGCCCGGCTGAATCGTGGCCTGCAACGTGTTGCTGCTGATCGTCACCTCGCTGATCACCCCCCGAGGGGCTTCGAACCAGATCTCCGCACCACGCGGCTCGCCCCCCGGCGACGTGTCGACACCGGGGTGGTTGTTGTACTCGATGTCGTTCCCGGTGATCTGAAGGTTGTGGACGTCGCCGTCGAGTGACTTGATGCCCGCCTGCTTGTTCCAGCTGATGTGGTTGCCGTGGACGATGATCTGGTGCAGGTTGCAGCGGTCGAAGAACAGGCCGTAGCGGTGGTTGTCGAGGAGATGTGAGTCGCTGAGAATGAAGTCGCGGTTGCGTTCGACGAGGCGAATGCCGTCGACGCAACGGCGAATCAGCACCTCGCGAATCGTCGTCTTGGTCGTTCTCTGCAACTCGATCCCCGACGCCTTTGCGTGACGGCCCACGATCTCGATCCCCGTCACCGTCGGGAACCGTTCTTTCTCCCAGGTGTGCTCCTGGTAGGAATCCGGTTGAGCGGTACCGCGGTGGTCGCCGATGATCCGGATCGCCGGGCCGGGTCCGTCCATGAGGATCCGGGAGGTGCCGCCTGTTCCGCGGACGGCGGCGTAGCCGGTCCGCGTGGTGTCGATCACGATCGGTCGCGTGATCCGGTAGGTCCCCTTGGCCAACTCGAGCACTCCGTCGCCTGCGGCCAGCGCATGCTCGAGCGGCTTGGTGTCGTCCTGCCGGCCGTCACCGGCGGCTCCGAAGTGGTTGACGTAGGACATGCTCGGATTCTCCGGTTGGATTCTTACCGATCCGGCCGCGACTTGAAAACCACTCGAACCAGTTCCGGCCGACAGAGGATTCTCAGCGGGTGTCGTCCCGAGAGGCCTCGGCTGACGATCAGCAGGGTCGAGCCGACCTGGAAATCTCCCCCGGCATAGCGGACGCCGTAACGGCTGGGCGAGTAGATCGGCCCGATCAGCGGCAGGCAGACCTGTCCGCCGTGGTTGTGGCCGGCCAGGACCAGGTCGACGTCCTGCCCGGCTGCCCAGCCGATGTTGTCCGGCGTGTGGCTCAGCAGCAGCCGCAACGTCCCGTCACTCTTGGGACCCCACTCCGGAAACTCACCCATCCACGGCAACTCGGTGCCGGCGATCTCGAGCCGATGGCCGTGATGTTCCCAGGCCATGCATCCGCCGGCCACATCCGTCCAACCGGCGTCCTTTGCGGCCGCCTGCCTGATCCGTTCCGACGGCAGGTGCCAGTCGTGGTTGCCGAGGATGAAACAGCGACCCAGCTTCGCTTCGATCCGCCCCAGCGTCTCGGGGAGCCAGTCCAGCAGCGTGATGTCGTCGACCAGGTCACCGGTGCAGACGGCCAGGTCGGGCTCGAACTGGTTGGTCAATTCCACGACCGCTTCGAACCAGCTGCGATCGATGGTGCCGGTCAGGTGCAAGTCGGTCCACTGGACGATCGAGAACCCGTCCCATTCCGGCGGCAGTCCGCAAATCTGGACGGTGCGGGTGGTGATGTCGAGTTCGAAGGCCTGGTTGAATCTCAGGCGAGCCATCCCCTGGTGGGGACCCGATCCGATCGGTCGACCTCCCAGTTGCTCGGCCAGGTCCAGGACCCGGGAATCGCGGCCGACGATCGCTCGCGGCCGGGGCCGCAGTCGCCGCCAGAGGCTGTGGAACACGAGCGAGACGAACCCGATACAGCACAGCCCGGCGTAGATCTTCCACGGCAGCGCCATCTCGGACCAGCTTCCGCCCAAAAGCACACCGGGTCGCCAGAATCCGATCCAGCCAACCAGCAGCGGCGGTCCCAGCAGCAGCGCCAAGTCGTGACAGCGCCGCCAGCGATCCAGGCGACGTCGCGGCCACGCGTTGGCGTAGACCCGGTTCAGCCACGCGGTCCACAACTCGCAGTGGCCGGCGTACCAGGCCAGCAGCAGCAGGGCGTTGGTCAATGTGGGGTCCAGGTGGCTCAGGGGGCAGTTCCGACCATCCGTGAAGGGTGGTACTACAAAGTCACGTCGCGTTACAACAGGGCCATGGGCTATCGGAACCTGCGAGAGTGCCTGGAGGACCTGGAACGGACGGGCCAACTGGTCCGGATCGAGCAGGAGGTCGACGGTGACCTGGAGGTGGCCGAGATCCAGCGGCGGGTCTACGCTGCCGGCGGACCGGCCGTCTATTATTCGCGGGTCAAGGGCTGCCGATTCCCGTTGGTCTCGAACCTCTTTGGCACCTTCGAGCGGACGCGGTACCTGTTTCGGGACACTCTCGAGCGGGTCAAGCGGCTGGTCGAGTTGAAGGGTGATCCGGGGGCGGCCTTGCGGAGTCCGCTGCGGAGCCTGGGCCTGCTGGGCACCGCATGGTCGATGCGTCCCAAGCTGGTGGGTCGAGGGCCGGTGACCGAGTGCACGGCTCGGGTCTCGGACCTGCCGGCGGTCCGCAATTGGCCTGACGATGCCGGCGCGTTCATCACTTTGCCGCAGGTCTACACCGAGGATCCCCGGCGGCCCGGTTGGCGGTATTCCAATCTCGGCATGTACCGGGTTCAGCTCTCAGGAGGCGAGTATGAAATCGACGCCGAGGTGGGGTTGCACTACCAGATCCATCGATCAATCGGTTTCCACCATGCGGCGGCGATCGAGCGTGGCGAGCCGTTGCGGGTGGCGGTGGCCGTCGGTGGTCCTCCGGTAATGGCTCTCTCGGCAGTGATGCCGTTGCCCGAGGGGTTGCCCGAACTGGCGTTTGCCGGAGCGTTGGGGGGCCGACGCGTGCGACTGGTGCGTGGGAGTACTCACCTGCCGGTTCCGGCCGAAGCGGATTTCTGCCTGGTGGGGACGATCGATCCCGAGCGGTTGTTGCCCGAGGGGCCTTTTGGGGACCACCTGGGCTACTACAGCCTGGCTCACGATTTCCCCGTGATGCGTGTCGAAGAGGTCTACCATCGTCGCGACGCGGTGTGGCCGTTCACCGTGGTCGGGAGACCGCCGCAGGAGGACACGTCCTTCGGCGAGATTATCCACGAACTGACCGGCCCGGCGATCCCCACGGTGGTGCCCGGCGTGCATGCCGTCCACGCTGTCGACGCGGCCGGCGTCCATCCGTTGTTGCTGGCCATCGGCAGCGAGCGGTACGTGCCGTACGCGCGGGAGCGTCAACCGATGGAATTGCTGACATGTGCCAATGCGATCCTGGGCCAGGGACAGTTGTCGCTGGCGAAGTACCTGCTGATCGCGGCCCGCGAGGACAACCCGGAGTTGGACATCCACGACATCGTGGCGGTGTTCCGGCACGTGCTGGAGCGGATTGATCCGGCCCGTGACCTGCATTTCCAGACGTCAACGACCATCGACACGCTCGACTACACCGGCACGTCGTTAAACCAGGGCTCAAAGCTGGTACTGGCCGCGGCCGGTCCGGTCCGACGCGAGTTGCCGATCGAGGTGCCAGCGGGGATGGCGTTGCCGGAGGGTTTCAGCGATCCACGCGTGGCCCTGCCCGGCGTGCTGGTTGTCGAGGGGCCCACGGCGGGGTCAGGATCCACGCGGGGCGACATCGACCGACTGGTCGAGGGATGTCGGGGCGATCACCCGATCAACCGATTCCCATTGGTCGTGGTGGTCGATGAGAGTCCCTTTGCCACCAGGACTCTCGAGAACTTCCTGTGGGTGACCTTCACGCGATCCAACCCGGCCGCCGATGTGCACGGGGTGGATGCGTTCGTCGACGAGAAGCACTGGGGCTGCCGTGGTGCGATCGTGATCGATGCCCGCACCAAACCGGGCCACGCACCGCCCCTGATCGAGGATCCGGAGGTGACCCGTCGGGTGGATGAACTGGCAGCCACCGGAGGCCCGCTGCACGGGATAATCTGACGGAAAGTCGCCCGGTATCCTGCTTCAACCGCCGAATGATCCAACGCCTAGCACGAGGACGAAACCGGACGCATGCAAAATCAATGGAATTCGGCAGAGGTCCCAGTTCATGAGCCCATACACGAAACCGTAGATGTCACAACTCAGCAGAATCCCGACGCCGTGGCCCCAGTGGTCGGTGCTGAATGCGATCACCATCAGCCAGATCCAGCCAATCAGCCAGAGAAACGAGCCAAGCAGAAAGGCAATGATGGAGATGTAGGCGGTTTCCATTGATGGAGGTCCAGCGGTTTACACGAGACAAGGCATTTGAGGTTTTTCATTTGAGAGAATGCCAGGTCGGTGCTCAGCATTCTTGTTCAGGGATCATCCTCAGCCCATCATCATCTGCGTGCCGCCGAATTGCAGTAAACCGCCCAGGAGCATGCCATAGAACGGCCCCGAGCATTCGTCCCAGTGCATGATTATGTAGATAAGGCTGTAGCATGGGACGACGATAATGGCGACGCCGTGCCCCCAGTGATCTGTCTGGAACACGATGACCAGCAGCCAGACGTAGCAGGCGAGGCCCATGATTGCCCCGCCGAAAAAAAGCACGTTTCCCATGGTTTTCCTTTATAGAGCAGTGGCTGGGTGGATGAGTTGGAGCGATGTTTCCGTTCAGCAGCTTGTTGAATCAAGACATGGTGACTTGTGGGGCTTTTCGCCGGATGAAGTCAGTTCTTGAGAGTTCTGACGAACCAGCCCAGAGTGTACTGTTACCCTGCCGCAGAATGGCTGCGATTATCCGAGAGTGTTGAGCGAGTGACATCAATTCGTCTGATCGCCACAACGGCCTTTGGGCTGGAAGCGGTCGTATCGCGTGAGCTTGAGGCGTTGGGTTACGCCGAGCGGACCGTCAGTGACGGGCGGGTCGAGTTTAGCGGCGATGCCGCCGCCGTGGCCCGAGCCAATCTCTGGTTGCGATCGGCCGATCGCGTGCTGGTGAAGCTGGCCGAGTTCGAGGCGGTGGATTTCGGGGAACTGTTCGACCAGGTGGTCGAGTTGCCCTGGTGCGAGTGGCTGACTGAAGAGTCGAGTTTCCCGGTGCGGGCCCGCTGCGTTCGTTCGCAGATTCACAGCGAGCCCGATACCCAGGCGATCACCAAGAAGGCCATCGTCGAGGCCCTGAAACGGCGATGGCCTCGCGACTGGTTCGACGAGACCGGCGCCGAGGTCCCGATCGTCGTGACGATCCGTCGTGACCGTGTGAGTGTCGCACTGGACACCACCGGTCGCGGACTGCATCGGCGCGGGTACCGGATCCTGACCGGGGGTGCTCCGTTGCGTGAGACCATGGCCGCGGCGCTGTTGCAGCTGAGTTACTGGGAACCGGGCCGCGTGCTGGGAGATCCCTGCTGCGGGACCGGGACGATACTGATCGAGGCGGCCTGGATGGCGGCCAACCGGGCACCGGGCCTGGGACGCGGGTTCCTGGCCGAAGAGTGGCCCTGGTCGAACTCGATCTGGAACGGGGTCTGGAAGGAGGCGCGGGAGGAGGCGGCCGACCTGAAGGTTGAGCCGCCCGATGTGCCTCTGCTGGGCGGAGACATCAACCCGAAGGCCCTGGAGTTGGCTCGACGCAATGCCGCCCAGGCCCGGGTGGAGACGGCGATCGAGTTTCAGCAGCTGGCGGTTGCCGACTTCGGGTCGCATCACAAGTACGGGTGCGTGGTGACCAACCCGCCCTACGGCGAGAGGATGGGAGAGCAGAAGGAGGCCGAGGCGGTTTACGGTGACCTGGGGCGGTTGGCTCGGAGGCTGGAGACCTGGAGCGTGTACGCCTTGTCGGCTCACAAGGGGTTCGAAAGGATCTTTGCCCAAGCGTCGGGTCGTGGCGGGCAGGTGCGGCGGAGGAAGCTGTACAACGGACGGATCGAGTGTGCGTATTACCAGTACGCCGGGCCGCGACCCCCTTGGACCTAGCAGGCTGTTGAAAAACCCGGACCCTGGGGTCAGACGCCGCCCACAACGGGGTTTGTTCCACCTGTCGCGTTTCACAGGCGGGGCCTGACCCCTTCTTCGAGTTGCAACGAGTGCTGGTTGAAAAGGGGTCAGGCCCCGCCTGCGTGCCGTTATGGGTGGAGCGGGACTTTCTGTGGGCGGCGTCTGACCCCGTCCCATCCCCAAACTTATGTTTTTCAACAGGCTGCTAGACCGGGGACTGGCTCAGGAGCCCGTGGTCCGCCGCAGGCGGACCTGTCCGGGTTGCTCGTGCGGCTGAGGTCTCGGGACAGGCACTCCCCGCGATCCGCCTGCGGCGGCCCGCGGGGAGTGCCTGTCCCTGGTCGGAATATCGAACCCTGCTGCAAGTCCCTAGACTGCCTGCGATGACCGAGACGCACGAGCACGATTACCAGCGGCGGGTCGCAGAGACCCCCGGCAGATTTCTGCCAGGGACCTCGATCGAAGTCCTCAGCGACAGCCGCAACCAGCAACCTCCGGCCTACGCACTCTTCGACTTCGACGGCACGCTGAGCCTGGTCCGCGAGGGATGGGTCGACGTGATGGTGCCGATGATGGTCGAGATCCTGCAGGCAACCGGGACCGATGAGTCGTCCCTTGACCTGGCCGCCGACTGCCGGGCATTCGTCGACGAACTGACCGGCAAGCAGACGATCTACCAGATGATGCGGCTCGCCGAGGAGGTCGAGGCACGAGGAGGCCGGCCGGCCGATCCGCTGGAGTACAAGCACCTGTATCACGAGCGGTTGATGGTGAGAATCGAAGGTCGCCGGGAGCGGCTGCGGAGCGGGGAGGCCGAGGCGGAGTCGATGCTGGTGCCTGGGTCACTGGAGCTGCTGCAAGGATTGGCCGAACGGGGTGTGAGCCTGTACCTGGCCAGCGGGACCGATGCGGCCTATGTCCATCAGGAGGCCGAACTGCTGGGGGTCGAGGGGTACTTCGGGTCTCAGATATACGGCGCCGTCGACGACTTCCGCTCGTTTTCCAAGCAGATGGTCATCGAGGGGTTGCTCGAAGAGAACCAGGTGGATGGGTCGCGGCTGGTCGGCTTTGGAGACGGCTATGTCGAGATCGACAACGTGAAGAGCAGCGGCGGGCTGGCCGTCGGCGTGGCGAGCAACGAGTCGGAACGTGACGGGAGCGTCGATCTCTGGAAGCGGGACCGGCTGGTCGGTGTGGGAGCCGACGTGATCGTGCCGGATTTTGGCGAATCGGCGGCGTTGTTGAACTGGCTGTGGCGTGAGTGACCTCGGGCGAGGAGATCGAGCGGATGAGGCGAGAGTTGTTTGATCGAGACCGGTTGTCGATTCGGCCGTTGGGTGAGCGGGTGCATGACCTGCGGCAAGCCGACATCCTGAAGCGTCCCGGCGGCGAGCGGATCGGGTTCGAGCATCCGGCATTGCCGGTGTTGGCAAAGCGGACGGTGGCGGCGGCTCGGGCCGGCCGGGCCGTGTTGTGGTCCTGTGGCGGCCATGTGCTGCGGCAGGGCAACGCGCCGTTGCTGATCGACCTGATGGAACGGGGGCTGCTGGGACACCTGGCTCTGAACGGGGCCGGGGCGATCCACGACTTCGAACTGGCGATGATCGGGCAGACGTGTGAGAGCGTGGCACGCTATGTCAGCGAGGGGCAATTCGGGCTCTGGAGCGAGACGGCCCAGCTCAACGACGCCGTCGCCGCCGGGCACCGTGACGGGCTGGGGATGGGCGAGGCGATTGGGCGGATGATCGTTGAAGAGAACTTCGCTTTTGCGGAGACCAGCGTGCTGGCGGCCGGGTACCGGCTCGGTCTGCCGGTGACGATTCATGTCTCGATCGGCCAGGACATCGTGCACGAGCACGCGAACTTCGACGGAGCGGCCGCCGGAGCCACCTCCTACACCGACTTCCTGTCCTATGTCGACACGATCACCCGACTTGAAGGGGGCGTGTTCCTGAACATCGGCACGGCGGTGATGGGTCCGGAGGTGTACCTGAAGGCACTGGCGATGGCCCGCAATGTGGCTCATCAGCACGGCGAGACGATCAGCCGGTTCACGACCGCTGTCTTTGACCTGGTCGACCTCGGCGATGACCTGAGGGCCGAAGCGCCCAAGCACGACCCCCGGTACTACTTCCGGCCGTTCAAGACGATCCTGGTCAGGACGGTCGCCGACGGGGGCGAGAGTTTCTATGTGCGGGGCGAGCACCAGGCGACACTGCCGGCACTCTATGACCTGATCGATGAGGCCGATCGCGACGCGGAGGGGGCGTGATGATGACTCCCGAACGACTGGACAGTTTGATCGCCCGCTTTGGTGAGTGCCGGATCGTGGTCGTCGGCGACTTCTTTCTCGACAAGTACCTCGACACCGAACCGTCGCAAGTCGAGCACAGTGTCGAGAGCGGCCAGGCGGCTCACCAGGTCACCGGCATCCGCACCAGTGCGGGAGTGGCCGGCACGGTGGTCAACAACCTGGCCGGATTGGGTGCCGGAGAGCTGCTGGCCATCGGCGCGGTGGGTGCCGACGGCGAGGCGTGGGATCTGCGGCGGTGCCTTGAGTCGATCGGCTGCCGGGCCGATCACCTGCATGCCTTCGCGAACCTGATGACTCCGACCTATCTGAAACCTCGCGACCGGACCGACCCCAGCCTGGCCGGCGAGCACGAGCGGTACGACACGAAGAACCGCGGGGTGATGCCCCAGGAGGTCAGCCGGGCGGTGATCGCGTCGCTGGAATCGGTGTTGGCCGAGGGGGGTGTGGACGCGGTGATCGTGGCCGATCAGGTCGAGGAGGAGGACCGGGGGGTGGTGACCGGAGCGGTCCGCGAGGCGTTGTCGCGGCTGGCTCGTGAGTATCCTGGCGTGATCTTCTGGGTCGACAGCCGGATTCGGATCGGCCGGTTTCGGGGCCTGACGATCAAGCCGAACCAGTTCGAGGCGTTGGGGCGTGAGTTTCCGCGGCCGGGTGAGCGGGTGGAGGTGGATGAGGTGGTGGAGGCGTTGGGGGGCTTGCGTGAGCAGGTCGGGGCGGCGGTCGTGGTGACATTGGGTGAGCGGGGGATGCTGGTGAGTGATCCCAAGCCACAGCATGTGCCGGGTGTGGAATTGTCCGGTGAACTGGATACGACCGGTGCCGGGGACAGTGCGACGGCCGGGTGCGTGCTGGGCCTTGCCGGTGGTGGGACGCTGGTCGAGGCGGCGTTGGTCGGCAACCTGGTGGCGTCGATCACGGTCCAGCAGTTGGCAGAGACGGGGACGGCGAGCCCACAGCAGTTGCGTGACCGGTTGCGGGTTTGGGTAAGTCAGCGCAGCTGAGGAGTCCGGGGACTGGCTCCGGAGTCCTTGGTCCGCCGCAGGCGGACCTGTCCCGGTTGTTGTTCGTGCGGCTGAGGTCTCGGGAGAGGCACTTCCCGCGATCCGCCTGCGGTCCGCCGCAGGCGGAAGCCAGTCCCTGGGGCCGCCTAGTAGATCGACTCGTCGCCGCCGGGGTGGCCGTCCTTGGGTATTTCAGCGATCAGGGCGTCGCTGGTCAGCAGCAGTGTGGAGACACTGGCTGCGTTCTGCAGTGCGATGCGAGTGACCTTGGTCGGGTCGATGATCCCGGACTTGACCAGGTCTTCGAACTTACCGGTCGCGGCGTTGTAGCCCTTGTTGCCTTCGAGTTCCCGGACCTTCTCACAGATCACGCTGCCATCGGCTCCGGCGTTGTCGGCGATCTGGGTCAGAGGTGCCCGGCAAGCTCGCAGGATGATGTTGTAGCCAGTCTCCTGGCCGTGGCTGAGCCCCTTGGGGTTCACGCAATTCGTGGAGGCTCGCAGCAGTGCGACACCGCCACCGGGCAGAATGCCCTCTTCGACGGCCGCTCGGGTGGCATAGAGCGCGTCTTCGACCCGAGCCTTCTTCTCCTTCATCTCGGTCTCGGTCGCGGCTCCGACGTTGATCTGAGCAACGCCGCCGCTGAGCTTGGCGACTCGCTCTTCGAGCTTCTCGCGGTCGTAGTCGCTGGTGGAGTTCTCGAGTTCACGCCGGATCTGGTCGATCCGGGCCTTGATGTCCTTCGAGTCGCCTCCGCCTTCGATCACCGTCGTGTTGTCCTTGTCGACGATGATCTTCTTGGCCGAGCCGAGGTCGGAGAGCTGGACGTTTTCGAGCTGGATGCCCAGGTCCTCGAAGATCGCCGTGGCTCCGGTCATGATCGCCAGGTCCTGCAGCATCGCCTTGCGGCGGTCGCCGTAGCCGGGGCTCTTGACTCCGACGCACTTGAACGTGCCCCTCAGCTTGTTGATCACCAGCGTGGCCAGGGCTTCGCCTTCGATGTCCTCGGCCACGATCAACAGCGGCTTGCCGGCGTTGACGACTTTTTCGAGGACGGGGACGAGGTCCTTGACGTTGGTGACCTTCTTTTCGTGGATCAGCACGTAGGCGTCTTCGTAGACGGCTTCCATCGACTGCGGATCGGTGACGAAGTAGGGCGAGAGGTAGCCGCGGTCGAACTGCATGCCTTCGAGTTGTTCGCAGTCGGTCTTCAGGCTCTTGCCTTCCTCGACGGTGATCACGCCATCCTTGCCGACCTGGTCCATGGCGTCGGCGAGGATCTGGCCGATCTGTGCGTCGCCGTTGGAGGCGACGGTGCCGATCTGGGCGACGGCCTTGGCCGTGTTGCAACTGGTGGCCATCTCGCTGAGATTGTCAACGATGTCCTCGACCGCCTGTTCCATGCCCTGCTTCATCTCGATCGGGCTGACCCCGGCGACGACCGCCTTGAGACCCTCGTTGTAGATCGCCTCGGCCATGATCGTGGCGGTGGTGGTGCCGTCGCCGGCAACATCCGACGTCTTGCTGGCCACTTCCTTGACCATCCGGGCACCCATGTCCTCAAACTTGTCACTCAGCTCGATCTCACGAGCCACGGTCACGCCGTCCTTGGTCACCGTCGGAGATCCGAAGCTCTTTTCGAGGATCACGTTGCGGCCTCGAGGCCCCAGCGTCACTCGCACCGCTCGGGCCAGCTTGCTGACTCCGCGTCGCATCGCTTCCTGGGCGTCCTGATCGAAGGCAAGCATCTTGGCCATGGCTCTGTCACTCCTCTAAGAAGCTGTCTCTGAATTGCTGTTTTTTGTTACGTCTTGATACGTCTGCCCAAGGAAGTCCGGCAGACCACCTAGAAGGTTGCCAGGATGTCACTCTCGCGGAGCAACAGCAGTTCCTCGTCACCGATCTGGATTTCCTCGCCGGCGTAGGAACTGAAGATCACCTTGTCTCCGTCCTGGACGGTCAGGGCGATTTTCTCGCCGTCGGACTTCACGTACCCGTCGCCTACGGCAACCACCTCACCTCGCTGAGGCTTGTCCTGGGCCGCATCGGGCAGCACGATGCCGCCAGCGGTTGTCTCTTCGGCCGACTCGCGTCGCACCACCACCCGGTCGCCCAGGGGAACAATGTTGATGCCCTGTTTCTTGGCCATCAGACGTCTCCTCTTCAGTCGTTCTCACGCTGCGTATCGTGTGGTTCGCTCCAGACGTCCGCCGTGGCGGGTGTGTCGTCGGATCCCGAATACGATTCAGGACACCTGCGATATTGCGAACTCCGTGCCCAAACAGTCAGGAAACTCTAAGTCGTGTTCTTGTCGTCGCTTGAGTCCCTTCGTCGGAATTGGCTTCTATGCCAAAACTCGCCTCGATGGGCCGGACCGGCCATTGTGGCTGTCATTTTGGCAGGAGTCAACTCACACGACCTCCGTCTTGATCGGCATGGAGTCGCTGTGATTCCGGATTCTGCACCCCGAGCCAGTAAGTGCCGCCCGCGCCTTCGGCGGGGGCTTGGCGCGAGGTGGGATGTGAGGTGGGGTTGGCCACCAACCCCACTACTTGGAGTGCTCGAGTCTCAACTGACCGCAGGCCGCATCGATGTCGGCACCCTTCCTCTTTCGCACGGTGGTGGCGACTCCGGCTTCCTGGAGGATCGTGGCGAAGCGTTGCGTCTGAGGCTCGCCAGGGGCGGTCCAGTCGAGCACGTCGACGGTGTTCATCGGAATCAGGTTCACGTGGGCGTTGCGGGGTGAGAGCAGTGCGGCCAGTTGACGGGCGTGTCGCGGCTGATCGTTGGTTTCGGCCAGCAGCACGTATTCGTAGGTCACCCGTCGTCCGGTTCGCTCGAAGTACTCGTCGGCGGCTTCGAGGATCGCGGTGATGCCGATCCGATCGTTGACCGGGACGAGTCGGTTGCGGAGTTCATCGTTGGGAGCGTGCAGGGAAACGGCCAGGTTGTAGGGTCGGCCGACATCGGCGAGTTGCCGGATGCCCTGGGGCAGCCCGACGGTTGAGATGGTGACGCGTCGCGGGCTGAGTCCGAGCCCGTTCTTGGAGTGGACCTCTTCGAGTGCCTCGAGCAACGCGGGCAGGTTGGCCAGAGGTTCCCCGATCCCCATCACGACCAGGTTGGTCAGTCGCTGGTCGGGTTCGAGTCGTCGGGTGAGCCGGAGGATCTGTTCGAGAATCTCGGCGCGAGTGAGGTTGCGGTCGAGTCCGAGCAGGCCGCTGGCACAGAAGACACACCCCATCGCGCAGCCGACCTGGGTACTGATGCATGCGGTCCAGCGCGAGGCTTCGTGCATCAGGACGCATTCGACCTGCTTGCCGTCGGCCAGCTGGACCAGCAGTTTCTCGGTGCGGTCTCCGGCGACCTGGTGGCGGACGAGTTGTCCGGTGAAGAGGTCGAAGTCGTCGGCGAGTTGTGCTCGGAGTGGTTCAGGCAGGTCGGTCATCTCGTCGATTGACTCGGCCCGGCGTCCGTAGATCCACTGCCTGAGCTGTTCGGCTCGGTAGGCGGGGTGGTCGTGCTCGGCGAGCCAATCGGCGATGCGGTGCTCCGGGAGCCCGCAGAGTGATTCCTTGCCGGGCAGGACCGGCAGCGAGGGATCGGCGAGTGGGTCGGAGTTGTTCATGCTGTCGGCGCGGAACTCGGAGGTGAACACTCCACTGTCGCGGACCTGCGCCGCCGAATCAACGTCCGGCGTTGGCGACGAGCGAGAGGTGCAGCGTATCGAATTCGATCGCCGTGATTCTCAGGCCCGGCAGACCACTCGGCCGGGCCGTGCTCACCTTCGGCCGGTCGTCTCCGAGCACCAGCCGCACTCTCGGCGTGTCGGGGTACTCGAGCGTCAACGTGGCCTTCGGCGGCCTCGCCGCGACACTCAGCGGATTGCCAAACTCGGCGACCCGGCTGAAGGTGGCCACGACGTGTGTGTCCTGTCGAGAGAACCTGGGTCGGATGCTGGAGGTCTTGCCGTCGAGTGCGAGTGCGATGCGGGCTTCGCCCAGTTGCCAGCCCGGCCCGGCGACGACCACGATGTCATCGGGTCCGAAGACGCGTCGGGGTATCACCTTCAGCGATCCGGCCAGTTGCCGGTTGACGGTGGCGGGCACGTTTTTCGGATCGAGCCGAGCGGCACAGCGGAGCAGCACCGACACCGGCAGGTCACGGCAGACCTTCGGGTCCGCCAGCCGGGTGGCGATCTTGTCGAGGTCGCCTCGGCGGTAGTACAGCGAGAGCAGGTGCACGAGGCTGCGGTGTCGTTCGAGGTTGGTGTCGAGGTTTGAGAGGATGGCGTCCTCGGCCAGGGCGGCTTGGCCGCTGTTGGCCAGCACGCGGGCACAGATCAGGTTGGCTTCCCAGCAGTTGGATGAGTGTTTCAGTGCCTTGATGGCGGTCAGTGGTGCGGAGGGCTGTCCAAGGTGGGCCTGGATCATCGCCTGGTTGGCCATGCCGGCGGCGAGCAGTTCGTCGTTGCGGAAGTGCCCGGTGGCGATTTCGCTCATGCGGTCGTAGGTCTTCAGGGCAGCGAAGAGTTGTCCGAGCTGCTGCTGGGTGCGGGCGACGTAGTACCAGTAGGGCGGGAAGTGCGTCATGAACCGCTCCATTCTCTTCAGCACCCGCAGTCGCTGGCGGGGCTGTTTCACGCGGAGTGCGGCTTCGAGTCGATCGAGGTCGCTGCCGCGGATCAGCCACGAGTCGGGGATCTGCTTCTTGCGAGCCATCTGCCAGAGCGTATCGAGGAAGGTCGAGGACTTGCTGACGACCGTCTTCATCCGGATCTTCTCGACCTTCCAGACGTCGGATTCCTTCTTGCCCTCAGTCGCGCGGTAGTCCCACCAGCTATTGGCACCGGTGCGGACCGCTCCCACGAACTGACCGGTGGCCACTTCCGAGCCGAACAGCAGGGCATTGGCGAAGAGTCGCTGCTGGAACTCGCGGCGATGGCGAGACTCGAACGCCGCCCGTTCCTTTTCGGCGATCTGCACCAGGTGGATCTCATCGATCACGGCGGTGTAGAGCTGGATCACCTCGCGGTCGGCAACGCCGCTGAGGTTGAGGTTGTTGAGGATCTGCTTCTGTTCCTGGAGCATGACCTGCTTGGTCGGGTACTTGCGGATGCGATGGAACGACGCACGGCAGTAGTTCAGCGCCACGGCCGTCGCGGTGCGGTCCCGTTCGATCTCGGCCTGCTTCTGAGCCGGGGTTTTTGCGGCGGGTTGGGCTTTGGGTTGGGCTTTGGGTTGGGCTTTGGGTTGGGCTTTGGGTTGGGCTTTGGGCTGGGCTTTGGGCTGGGCTTTGGGCTGGGCTTTGGGCTGGGCTTTGGGCTGGGCGGCGGGTTGGGCGGGTGCCGGGTCGTCGGCCTGCAGCGGCGAGGATGTGAGCACGAGTGCTGCGAGCAGGGTCGCGAGGACTGCGGACCATGCGGCACGCGTGAGCTGTTGAGTGTGAGTTGGCATCGACGCAGACCTTCGGCACGCGAGATTGATCTGAGGCAAGTCTACCGCGTGGGAACAGCGGTGGTGGACGACCCGATGGGCCTTCGGCGGGGGAATCCGGTGCGGGTGTCCGGTTGGGTAAAATGGCAAGCTCGAGCGGTCGTTGCGACCGTTACAGGCGTTTGTGCCGCTTCGCAGAGTCGGGGACAGGCACCCTCCGGCCGGCGCCGTCGGAGAGCCAGTCCCTGGCCGAGGGCTGTTAGTAGCCTGTTGAATAACCGGGAGCCGTGGGGTCAGACGCCGCCTGTGGTTCGCCGGAGGCGGACCACAAGCGGGGGCTGAACCCTTCGGCCAGGCAGCGTTGCTGGAGAAAAAGGGGTCAGGCCCCCGCGTGCGGGCCGTTGCAGGTGGAGCACGGACCAATTGTGGCGGGCGTCTGACCCCGTCCGGGCATCGAACCCGTGTTTTTCAACGGACTGTCAGGCGGCCTTGCGGGCGGACCAGCTGGCCTGGCCTTCGCAGGCGGCGGCCAGACGCTCGATGACTCGCTCGCGGGATGCGGCGTCGAGGCCGGGTGCGATCGGCAGCGAGATCACTTCGGCAGAGGCCGCTTCGGCCCGAGGGAGCGAGCCGATCGAGTAGCCCAGAGATGCGAAGCAGGGCTGCAGATGCAGCGGCTTGGGGTAGTACACGGCACACCCGATGCCCGCTTCTCGCAGCGAACCCAGGATGTCGTCTCGTTCGAAGGCGGGGACCCGGATCGTGTACTGGTTGTAGACGTGTCGACACGAGTCGTGGGCCTGGGGTCGAGAGATCCAGTCTCCGAGTCCCTGGGCGAGGATCAACTGGTCGTAGTGGGCTGCCGATTCGATTCTCTGCTCGGTCCACTCTTCCAGCCGCGTCAGCTTGACTCTGAGGATGGCCGCCTGCAGTGCGTCGAGGCGGCTGTTGAAGCCGACGGCGACGTGGTGGTAGCCGCCGGTGTCGCCGTGGACTCGTAGGTGAGTCAATCTCTGGGCGAGTTGCTTGTCGTCGAGCGTGATGACTCCCCCGTCGCCGGCTCCGCCGAGGTTCTTGGTGGGGAAGAAGCTGAAGCAGCCCATCGTGCCCAGCACTCCGGCCTGCCGGCCCTGGTACCTGGCTCCGATCGCCTGGCAGGCATCTTCCACCAGCGGGATGTCGTGCAGCACCGCCAGCCGCCACAGCGGTTCCATGTTGGCGGTCTGGCCAAAGAGGTGCACGGGGATGATGGCACGGGTCTTTTCGGTGATCGCCGTGGCAGTCGCTTCGGGGCAGATGTTGAACCCGTCGGTCTCGATGTCGACAAACACCGGAGTGGCCCCGACCCGGTGGATTGCTCCGGCGGTGGCAAAAAACGTGAACGGGCTGGTGATCACCTCATCACCAGATCCGACCCCCAGTGCCATCAGCGAGAGCACCAGGGCGTCGGTGCCCGAGGCGCAGGAGATGGCGTAGCGGGAGTCGCAGAACACGGCGATGTCGGCTTCCAGGGCAGCGACTTCCTCGCCGAGAACGAACTGGCCGCTGTCGAGCACCCGAGCGACCGCTTCGAGCAGTTCCTCGGCGATCGGTTGGTGCTGGGCCGAGAGATCGATGAAGGGGACGGGCGGAAGGGCCGCGGGTTTTGGCGAGTCCATTCGCTTGGGTCCGGGGGCGAGGAGAAAGCGGAGAGGACACAGTAGAGAGTGGAATCTCTGTGAGGGGGCGGTGGGGGGCGGTACTGTATGAGTACGCCTTGAGGCGGTCAAGATGAGCCGCCGGTCTCCCGATCCGCCGCCTGGTCGACTCGCTACCGACCCTTCTTCTGGCCCTTTTTCTTTCTCTGGGCTGCCCGTTCCCTGGCGTCGGCGAGGACTCCCTCGGGGTCATCCAGGAATGCATCCCGGCACCCGCTGCAGCAGACCCAGTAGGTCTTTCCCTTGTAGCTGACCTTCGAGGTGCCCTTGCCCTCGGTGACAATGCACAGTGGCCCGAGGTTGGCGGTGGCCAGCCTGGTACCGGCGCGGGTGAAGCCGATGCCGGCCACGCGGGTGTAGAACGTGCTGCTTTGGCGACGCCGTTCGTGGAGCACGGTCATCCGCTTGGGGTTGAGCGTGCGGATGGTCAACCGGTGCACCTGCTTCTTCTTGTCAGCCGTCGACTCGAGCACCAGCGATCCGTCGCTGCCCGGCTTGCCGGTGTAGCTGCGTCGGGTCTTGTCGGCCATCGTGGCCTGCAGGGTGAAGAGCCCGGTCCTGGTGTTGTAGCCGAAGAGACCGTCGACGATCAGCTTGCTGAGTGGCGACTTGTAGCGGATGGCGACCGAGGTGGCGGCGGGCCCGGGCTGGTCCTTGAGCACGCGTTTGTCGGTCTTGAACTGCCAGGTCCAGCTGGCCTTTTCGCTCCAGGCGCCCTTGGCCGAGCCGCGGCGGGGTTGCCCGACGCCACGCCAGCCTCCGATCATCGGGTTGAATCGCTTGAGAGCGTCTTTTGAGTCGAGGGGGGCGGCGGACCTGGTGGGCTTTTTTGTGGTGGCGGCCGCGTCAATCCCCGAGCGGACCTGTGACGGGATCAGGCTGACCAGCAGCGTGAGCGTGACCGTCAGCAGGATCGGGCGTCGCGACATGGCTGTGAAGATCCAGGATGGGGAATCTCTATCCGTAGGATACCACGGCGAGCCAGGATTGTGAGGTGTCTGTCGCTGCCCCTTTCACGAGTCACCGCCACACGGCCGGCAGCTACTCGCGGGTGAGCTGCTTGAAGCGAGCCATCAGGTCCTGGGTGATGGGGCCAGGTGAGCCGTTTCCGATGGTGCGTCCATCGAGGCTGACGACGGCGATGACTTCGGCAGCCGTCCCGGTCAGGAAGCACTCCTGAGCGGTATAGATGTCGTGCCTCACCAGAGCGGTCTCGCGGACCTCGTACCCGGCCTCTCGAGCCAGGCTGATCACCGCGTTGCGAGTGAGACCTTCGAGGATGCCCGACTCGGTGGGCGGGGTTCGGATCAGGCCGTCGCTGATGATGAAGACATTGTCTCCGGTGCACTCGGCCACTTCGCCCTTGTGATTGAGCATCAGGGCCTCGACGAACCCCGCGTCGGTGCCCTCGATCTTGGCCAGGATGTTGTTGAGGTAGTTGAGCGACTTGATGCGGGGGTTGAGTGCCCCGGGGTGGTTGCGGATCGTGCTGGCGGTGACCAGCGGCATCCCGTTTTCGTAGACCTCGGGCGGATACAGTGTGATGGTGTCGGCGATAATGATCACGACCGGGTTGGCGGTCTTGCGGATGTCGAGTCCCAGCGTGCCGGAGCCTCGGGTGACAACCAGCCGGACGTAGCCGTCGTCGATGCCGTTGGCCTTCACGGTTTCGTCGACCGCGTCGATCATCTGTTGCCGTGCGAGCGGGATCTCGAGCCGGATGGCCTGGGCGCTTTGGTAGAGCCGATCGACGTGTTCGCCCAGCAGGAAGACGTTTCCGCCATAGACGCGGATGCCTTCGAAGACACCGTCACCGTAGAGCAGTCCGTGGTCGAAGACGCTGACGCTGGCCTCTTCGGCAGGGACCAGCGAGCCGTCGATGTAGACCTGTTTGGGCATCGCATGGGGCAGGGGTCAGACGCCGATGTGGGCGGCCCGAAAGCCCGCCCACATCGGGACCTGACCCCTTCTTCCAACAACCTGGTTTGTACGAATGGGTCTGACCCCGACAGCCGATCCGACCCCGACAGCCGATCCGACCCCGACAGCCGATCCGACCCCGGCGACTAGGCGGCCTGGCGCACCGTTTCGAGTCGACCCTCATCGAGTCTGACGCTGCGGTGAGCGTGGCAGGCGATCCGTTCATCGTGGGTGACCATGATGATAGTCAGCTGCTGAAGCTCGTTCAAGCTGGCCAAAAGCGACATGATTTCCTGGCTGGTGGACGAGTCGAGGTTGCCGGTGGGTTCGTCGGCCAGCAGCACCCTCGGTTGCCCAATCAACGCCCGGGCGATCGCCGCCCGCTGCATTTCGCCTCCCGATAGCTCACTGGGGCGGTGCTTGACCCGGTGCCCCAGTCCCACCTTGTCGATGATCTCCCGAGCCTGCTCGCGGAACGCCTTGCGGTGCCGCCACCAGGAGAGTGTCGAGTGGCGGATGGCCAGCGGGGAGAGGACGTTTTCCAGCAGAGTGAATTCGGGCAACAGGTGATAGGACTGGAAGATGAATCCGAAGTTGCGGTTCCTGAGCGTGTCGCGCTGACGCTCCTTGAGGTTGTCGATGCGGCGTCCGTCGCAGTGCACTTCGCCGACGTCGGGAGCATCGAGCAGTCCGAGCACGTGCAGCAGCGTGCTTTTTCCGGAACCGGATTGGCCGACGACCGAAAGGAATTCGCCCTGTTCGAGTTCGAGATCGACGCCACGCAGGACCGGGATGATCAACTCACCCTTGCGGTACGACTTCTCGAGAGCGATGCAGCTCAGACGGGGAGTTGCGGTGCCGGGCGGGTGGTCGAGAGTCGCGTCGGGTGGGGCGGGAGAGGAAATGGCCGTGGCCCAGGCGTCGCGAGCCTGCTGGCTGACGTCTGTTGAGGGCTGCGGTGTTTGCTGCGGTGTACTCATGGTCCGTGTCCTGTTGGAGTTCACTCGTAGCGGAGTGCCTGGACGGGGCGGAGGGTTGCGGCGCGACGTGCGGGCAGGATGCTGGCGAGCACGGCGATGAGGACGGCTCCCAGCGCGACGCAACTGACCATCATCGGGCTGACTGCGGTGGGGATTTCGGGGAAGTAGTAGATCGTCTCATCGAAGACCTTCCGACCCAGCAGCCAGGTGATCCCCTTTTCGATTTCGTTGATGTAGTAGACAAACGTCAGACCCAGGAGCACTCCCACTCCGCTGCCGACGACACCCAGTGCGAGTCCATAGCCGAGGAAGATGGACATGATGCCCTGCCGGCTGGCTCCGAGTGCCTTGAGGATGCCGATGTCCCGGGTCTTTTCGACGACGATCATGTAGAAGATGGCCAGGATGCCGAACCCGGCGACGGCGATGATCAGGAACAGCAGGATATTGAGGATGCCGGTTTCGAGTTCGACGGCGGCCAGCAGCGGGCCCTGTTTCTGTTGCCAGGTCCGAACCGAGTAGATGTGAGCGGGGAAGGCGGCCCGGAGTCGTTTGACGACGACGTCGGCGTCTTCGAAGTTCTTCAGCTTGACCTGGATCGACGTCACGGCGCGGTCGCCGGTGGAGGGGTCGATCATGCCGCGGGTCTGCTGCAACTGCTCGATGTTGCAGAAGACGAGGTTCGAGTCGTATTCGCTCATGCCGCTCTTGAACACGTCGACGACCGTGGCGGTGAAGTGTCGAGGTTCGGGAGGTCGTCCGGCCGAGACGGTCGTGATGCGGACATCCTCACCGGCCAGCACCATCCGCTCGATCCGGATCTCACCCGTCTCCTTGTCCTCGATCGGAAACTCGATCAGCCCGGCACCGATGAAGATCTTGGCGGGCAGGGGGTCGGCGGGGTCGGCCAGTTCGAACGGCTCGCCGGGGTGTGACGGCGGAGAATCGAAGGCATCGAGGCTGCGGGCCGAGGGGGGTACGGCCGGTGAGAGGTCGATCTCCGGAGGCGGTGCCAGGGTCTCGGGGGGAAACGCGGGCGGGGCGTCGAGGTTGGGGGGTATTGGCTGCGGTGTTGGCTGCGGTGTTTGTGGGATAGGTTGAGATCCGCTGGCGGGGACGACTTGTTGAGGTTGATTCCATTCGAGTCGTCTTCGTTCGAGTTCGACGAGCATGCGTCGGTGGCTGCGGGCTTCGGTGGTGAGTGTCCACGAGGGGCTGGGGACGGGGAGGTTGAGTGCGAGGGTTCTCTGGTCTCGGACGATCTCCAGTTCGATGGTCTTGCGATCGATCGAGTTTTTGAGTCGGGAGGCGAGATCCTTGGTGTCCTCGACGGGGGACCCGTTGCAGCGGGTGATGCGATCTCCGGCGTGGATGCCTGCGGTGTGGGCTGAGCTGCCTGGGAGGACACCCTCGACCAAGCATCCCTCGACGGCATCGTCCTGGAGTGCCAATCCCATACGTCGACCGGAGGTGAAGGAGGCGAGGTTGGTGACCAGCGGGCTGACTTCTCCCTTGGTCTTCGGGTCGATCCCGATCAGGGTCACCGGCCTGGTGATGACCTGTCCCCGGTACTTGAAGCTGATCATGCCATAGACTTCGACCGTGGCGGTCATCGCCTCGACGTAGTCACCGGCCACCTCCATGATTTCCTGCATGCGTCGAGCGGCATCGGGGTCGCCGTCGAGCGTGTGGGTTTCGATCACGATATCGGCCAGGATGCCGTGAATCCGTTCGCGCATCTCGGTGGCGAATCCGGCCATCACGCTGTTGACCACGATCATGGTCGCCACGCCGAGCATCACGCTGATGATGCTGGCCATCGCGATCCAGCGGGTCCGCAGGTAGCGGAGGCAGATCTGGAGCTTGTACATGGCAGTCCTTTGCCGAAGTCTTGTGGCCGTCCTGGCCGGACGTACGCGAAGGGTCACGGCGGGGAATTGTCAGCCCGAGCGATTTCGCGTTTGTCGATGTTGTGTTCGAGCAGTTTGGCCTATTCGGTCGAGTTTGTCTTGGTCACTTCCGGCGACTTGTCACCGGAGCTCGATCCCGTTCCCGATTCGGGTCTCAAGAGCGGAAAGAAGATCACGTCGCGTATCGAGCGGCTGTTGGTCAGCAGCATGACGAGCCGATCGACGCCGATGCCCAGTCCTCCGGCGGGCGGCATGCCGATCTTGAGTGCTTCGAGGAAGTCGGTATCGAGCTTGGCCATCGAGTCGTCGGCGTCGAGGCCATCGAGTTGAGTACGAAACAGCTCATCCTGCAGCAGCGGGTCGTTGAGTTCGGTGTAGGCGTTGGCCAGTTCCATGCCATCGATGAACAACTCGAATCGTTCAGCGATCTCGGGGTCATCGGCCTTCCGCTTGGTCAGCGGACAGAGGCTGGCGGGGTAGTCGATGACGAAGAGTGGTCCCTGGAGTGCATCTTCGACGGTTTCTTCGAACACCTTGTTGATGATGACATCGGGGTGAACGCCGTCGGTATCGATTTCGAGTTTCCCGGCGATCTGGGCCACCGCGGCCGTGTCGTTCATTTCGCACCCGGCGTGTTCCCGGAACAGTTCGGCGTAGGTCTTACGCGGCCAGGGCGGTGTGAAGTCGATCTGCTGCTCACCCCACGGCAGCACCATGCCCTCGCCGAGCATTTCAGCGGCGTCGACGACGATCTTTTCGGTCAGGTCCATCATTGACCGGTAGTCACCGTAGGCCTGGTAGATTTCGATCATGGTGAATTCGGGGTTGTGCGTCGCATCGATGCCCTCGTTGCGAAACACGCGTCCGATTTCAAAGACCCGCTCGACGCCTCCGACCAGCAGTCGTTTGAGGTGCAGTTCGAGCGCGATTCTCATGAACAGCTCGATCCCCAGAGTGTTGTGCTCGGTGATGAACGGCCGGGCGGCGGCTCCGCCGGCCACCGCGTGCAGCACGGGGGTTTCGACTTCGACGAAGCGCTCGCTCGTGAGCGTCTGGCGAATCGATTGAATGATGCGGGTCCGCTTGAGCATGCGATCGAGCACGCCATCGTTGTAGATCAGGTCGATCGAGCGGTGCCGCAGCAGCATCTCGACGTCCTTGGCCCCGTGGAACTTCTCGGGTGGCTGGGCCAGCGACTTGCAGAGCATCGTGAGCTTCTCGGCGAAAATCGTCTTCTCACCGGTCTGTGAGACTCGAAGTGCTCCATCGATACCGATCAGGTCGCCGAGATCGAGTGCTCCGATCAGTTCCCACTGCTGGTCGCTGAGGTCGCGTCGAGAGACCATCAGCTGGATGCGGCCGGAGAAGTCCTGCACGTGGTAGAACTTCAGCTTGCCGCGGTTGTTCCGCAGCATGATCCGGCCGGCGACCCGGACGGTCTCCCCATCGGTCCCGGGCTCCTCGGGACATCTCTCGCGGGCTTCGCAGATCGGGATGTGTCCGTCGAAGCGTTGGCCCCAGGGGTCCAGCCCCAGGTCCTTGATCTTCTGCAGCTTCTCGAGACGGGCGGCTTCGAGGCGGTCGGGCTTGCGAGAGTTCATCGTTCAAGGTCTGCGGGAGAGACCTTGTGCGGGTGCGGGATGGGGGTGTCAGAAAACCGCAGGGGAATCGCGAGATACTCGAGAAAATCCGGGGTCAGGTCAATGCGAGAGTCAGCCGCACAGTGAGCGTCCCACGCGATCCACGATCCGGTAGAGCAGTTCCAGCGACTCGCTGGCCTGTTCGGAGGTGATGGTCATCGGCGGGCTGATCCGCAGCACGGTATCGGCCAGCGGTCCCAGCAGGTGGATGCCATCTCCCCCGCCCTCGTCGTGTTCTCCGAGGTAGCACGCTTCGACGATTGCGTTGGCGACATCGGCTGCAGCGGTGGACCCGACGTCGGCACATTCGATGCCATAGACCATCCCTTCGCCTCGGACCTTCGCGATGACTCCGGTCTGTTTGAGTCGTGCGAGTTGCTCGAGGAAGAGTGGTTCGAGGAGTCGGGTGTTTTCGAGGACATCGGATTGGTCGAAGGCTTCGAGCGTGGCGATGACTGCAGCACAGCCAATCGGGTTGGCGCTCCAGGTATCGGAGGCTTCACCGTATTCGAGGCTACCCAGCACATCGGAGCGTCCGACGACGGCACTGACGGGGATGCCGTTGCCCAGCCCCTTGCCCAGGGCGACCAGGTCGGGCGAGATGCCGTACTTTTCGAAGGCGTACATCCGCCCGGTGCGTCCGAAGTTCGACTGGACCTCATCGAGAATGAACAGGATATCGTGTTCGCGGCAGAAGGATTCGAGCAGTTGCAGGTAGGCCGGCGGCGGGTGGTAGCTGCCGCCTCCGCCGAGGTACGGCTCGGTGATCAGCGTGCCGATCGTCTCGCCCAGCTCGTCCCAGGCCTGTTCGAGTTCTTCGCGGTAGGTGGCCAGGTCGAGTACTTCGCTGTAGCGATCGACGTCGTCCCAGTCGGACATGGGGAAGCTGATGAAGCGGACTCGGGCGTCACGGTCGTGATCGGTTTCGCATCCGGTGACCGCACCGGCGAGTCCCTTCTTGCCGTGGAACCCGTAGCGGGTGGCCAGGATCGTGTCTCGGTCGGGCCGCAGGTGCAGGCAGGCCCAGAGTGCTTTCTGTATGGCTTCGGAACCTGATGCGGCCCAGCAGACCGAATCGAGCCGATCGCCTCCGGGGCTGGCCGCGAGGTTTTCCAGCAGCCGTTCGACGGCGGTCGCTTCGATCTCGGTCACGGCGTTGTAGGCGGTCAGTGCGAGTGCTTCGGCGTAGCCGGGGCCGCCTGAGAGTGTTTCGGTGTTCCAGCCGAGCAGTTCGGTGAGTCGTGCCA
>Ga0310123_10000524_pt1 | contig 34051 bp, 26 predicted proteins | sample CB6_AW_1057_MG_FD_203505 | JGI IMG/M metagenome (GOLD analysis project Ga0310123, IMG submission 203505) | Marine microbial communities from Western Arctic Ocean, Canada - CB6_AW_1057 | ecosystem: Environmental > Aquatic > Marine > Oceanic | place: Canada: Western Arctic Ocean | collected... | reverse complement strand
TCTTTGACTAAAGCAGCAAAAGCAGATTCCATCTCGGGAACGATTTGTTTTTGTAGCGAGTTTCAAGGCCACTGTGGGTGTCCCACGTCTGGTCAAACTCGTTAAATCCAACAAACTGTACGCCAGCTTCCGCAAGCCGACGAGCAACCAGTAAAGACTGTCTGATTTGGTTTCGGCCGTACAGATTTCGCAGCGATTCCGGCTCGTCATTCAGATTAACCGTTTTCCGGATCGTACTGCTGACGACCAGGTCGTATGCAGTCTTCTTCAGATGGTCGTAACGTGTGTTCAGTTCTGATTCCAACAGCCGCACCGCAGAGTGAAGCTGACGCATCAGACTCAAGCGAGTCTCGATGCGTGAGGCGCTAATACCGTCAGGCAGAGACAACGACAGTGGTCGATAGTCCGGACGGGATGGATCACCTTCCACTAGAAACGGGTTGTAGACGCTGTCCGGAAATCCCGCAAATTGCCCCGGCATTTGATTCGATGGTCCAGGAATGCTGAGCCAGCTGGGCAGAGAAATACTGCGAGGAACCGGGCCGTCTGCCGTACCGTCTTGCTGACTGAGATAATTCAATACGGCGCCCGGGCCAGGAAAATCATCACCATGAGCTTCCCGGTCACGGTCCGGTTGATCGTTACTGCCGGTCAGTGTGATAGTAGGTTCCGGCGATATGGTTCGTAAACTTTTGAGTCATCGACCGCAGGACGCACAAATGTTCGCTTACCGCTGCCGAACGTGACATCAACTCACTGAACTGCACGCCCGTCGTTGCGGTGGAGATTGGTCGAAACGGGCCTCGGATTTTCGGTACGGTGTCCGGCTTGGATCCCAGGAGTCCAGCTGACCTAACACACCCTGTAGCATCATAAAGATACAGCTGTGGCCTGGTTTAGCCCAACCAATGAAATTGCCCGGTGTGGCGGCACTCCCCAGAACACTCAGTCACTCAATTCGCAGGATTTCTCGACGGTGGAACATGTTGGGCATAGCGTGCGACTTTGCCAGAGCAATATACCTGCTGAGGTCGAATTTTCGGGGGGCGAAGTCATGCAGTTCCATCAGTGTCCAGTATTGGATTCGCGGTGACCAATAATTCTGGTAATTGTCCTGTTTTGACACTCAGTTGTGCAGCTCCGGACAGTCAAAAGCTGCGTTTGATATCGGCTGCGATTCAGTGGTCACGCACTGAATACGCTACTTTGTGTCTGCAGATACTGACGGCTTGCGTCGAGGCACTGCCAGATGTTTGAAGATGATTCGATTTCGAACAATGCCGGTCCACAGAATTCCATTTGAGCCAGAGCGCCAAGTTGTTCACTCCAGTCGATGTCTCCGTCACGCAGCGAATCCAGAAATCCTTCTTTCGCGCGTTGTTTGAAGTGCACCATCGACAGTTCGTGCGCCTTCAGCGATCGGGTGACTTCACCAGGACTGATCGGATCAGGCTGCAGGAGCAGGTTTGCCGGGTCGTAGCACAGACGAAATCGACTTCCGTTGCGGCATTGCGACAGAACACGATTGATGATTTTGCGAAACCGATTCCACGGCTGAATTGAATTCTCAACGGAAAGCTCCACGCCCGCTTCCGCGGCGGCGTCAGCCAGTGCGACCATCGCGGTCGTCGCTGCATCAATTTCCAACATGTCCATTTCAGCGATGTGTGTCGTAAGATCAACGAGCCGTAAATGGGGTGTGAATCGTCCGGAGACTCCCAGTGCTGCGCTGAGTCCGGCTTGAAACACTGATCCGGCCGGATTGACCTCCGGAGACAGGAACGGCAGCGCCATTGCAACGTTGAAGTGCATGTGGCCAAACTGCGATGGTAACCGTGCAAGCATCTCAGCATCCGGAATGCACTCGGTTTTTGTTTCAAACTCCCCCAGACACGTCTGCCGTAACTCGACGGCACCGAAGCCGCGATGTACGGCTTCAGCGATCAGGTCTTCCAGAGGAGTATTTGCCTGTAGCTGTTTGCGCCAGCAGTTTGAAACAAGACCGAGGATCAATTCATCAATTCCAGTGGTAACAATGCGGAGTCAAATTTCTGCAATATTCCATTGCCATGCATCTGTCGGGCGACACACAAAAAACTGATTCGCCTATGACAGCACATCTTTGATGACGGTTCCGTGGACGTCAGTCAGTCGGCGGTCGAGGCCGTTGTGATACCAGGTCAGAATCTCGTGATTGAAACCAAGCAAATGCAGCACAGTGGCATAGAAGTCCCAAACGGTAACGGGATTCATTTCGGCGCGACGGCCAAACTCATCCGTAGCTCCGTAACTCAGTCCACCCTGGACCCCGGCTCCCATCATCCAGCAGGTAAAGCCGTCGGGGTTGTGATCCCGACCGACCGTACCGGCCTGATGTGTCGGCATGCGGCCGAATTCGGTGGTCCAAAGAACAAGCGTGTCTTCGAGCAGTCCCGAATTCCTGAGATCTGTCAGCAGCGCCGCAGTTGGCTGATCAAAAATCGGGCAGTGGCGTTCATAGTCGGCCTTGAGTGTCTTGTGAGCATCCCAGTTAAGCAGCCCATCCACACCGGACGCTCGCGAAGAGCAGTAAAGATTGACATAGCGAACCCCGCGTTCAAGCAGACGTCGTGACAACAGACAGTTGCGTGCATAGGCGGCCTTCAGCGAATTCACATCGTTCGTGCCGTAAGCTTCATGAACCACCCTGGACTCCTGGGACAGGTCTGCAACCATGGGAATGGAGATCTGCATTCGGGCTGCCAGCTCGTAAGCCGTTACTCGGGCCTGCAGCGCACTTTCAGCGGGGTTGGCGGCAGCGAAGTTACGATTCAGACGAGCCAGCAGTCGACGCGATGCCGTTTCTTCAGCGTCAGAGATCTCAACAGGCCGTGTCAGATTCCGAATGGGCTTCTGGTTACTCATCATGATCGCCTGATGCCTGGCGGGCAGAAATCCGTTTGACCAGTTCGCCTTGCCGTTTGGTGGTTCACCTCGAATGTCTGAGATTGCGACATAAGTTGGCAGGTTGTCATTTTCACTGCCAAGTGCATAACTGATCCAGGCCCCAGCGCTGGGGAACCCTTCGGTCGGATGTGCGGTGTTCATGAATACACAGCCGGGACCGTGCGTGTTGGTCTTGCTTTGCATTGAATGCACAAAAGCAATGTTATCCGCATGCTTACCCACGTGAGGAAGCATGGAACTGATGTGTTTGCCGCTTTCTCCGCATTGTATGAACGGCCACGGACTCTTCATCAGGTTGCCGTTCTTCCCTTGGAACGACACGAAGTTCTCTTCACCGGGCAAAGGTTTACCGTGGTATTTCTTCAGCGACGGCTTGTACTCCCACAGGTCGATGTGCGAAGCCGCCCCCGGACAGAAGATCTGCAGGACGCGTTTCGCTTTGGCCACATGATGAGTCTGGTGCCGACTTGGTTGCCACGCCGCTGTTTCGGCAGAGACAGCACCTGACAGAAGATGCATTACACCGACTCCGCCCAGTGCAGTGGAGACATTACCGAGCAGACGCCGTCGAGTCAGTTCAGTGAGTTGTCTGTCTTGTGGGTTCATTACAACGCTTGATTTCTGCGAAGACATTCAGTTACGCACTGCCCAGATGGGCCGCCACGAGCGTTTCGTGATGACAGTATTCCCGCTGGACGCTGTCCTCGTCCACATGTGACACTCATCCGGTGCGGTCATTCTGGCATGCAAATTCCCGTGTTGCTACTGTGCTTCCGACGATGGACAACCGGATGGAAAAGGGACATTCCGCAACTCCGGCAACGCCACAGCGTGTCATCCGGAGCAGCTGCGCAGCGACGAACCGGCCCTTTGGTACTGATTTTCGTCCAATCGCGTGCGAACTTGCCATACAGAATCTGTGCGATTGGATTTGCAGCAATTCAGATACCGTATCGAGCGAGAAACAGATCAGCCACTGTACTGGATTGTCGACTCTGCCCTGTTGTTCCTGCCCGAGGGAATCACGAACCAAACAGAGAAATCATTGACAGGCTGTTCGAGTTGAAAGATCCGAAGAACTACTTTGTGATGAATGTGGGCGGAGACTTGATGCGCGTCTACGTGCTGAATTCGGATATTCAATATCGAAAAAGGCCAAACCGACGTCACACGAGCAGACGTGATGCGGGAGCAAACCAAACGACTAAAGACCGACCTGCAGCAGAACCACGATACAAGATTCAGGGTCGCTGCATATTGCAAGCTGTTCCGGCCGCACACAGGAAAACAGGCCGAAAACGCTTACATGTAAGATCTGTGGGCACAGCTGTTTTTTGACCATTGAGTGAGTCTCACCGTCGAAGGTGATTCTCATATGCACAACATCAGCGACCCCTATTTGGCCGTTCCGGGGACCCGGGTCAAGCCACGGGCAATACGAACCGACTGGCTCACGCAATTCAAATGGGTTGGGTTCTGCCCGGACCACAAGGAGACTCGCACAGTCACTACAGAGAACCTGTCAGGTCCGACGGCCAATTCTGAACCAAACGTATTTGCTGTTTCCGCGGATCCTGACGCGTTCTTCCCGCCGACGGTAATCCGGTCGTAGGTTTTCCGTTCACCGATGAATTAAACTGAATCCTGCCTTCAATGCGCAGGTGGCGGGCTGTTCTGAAATGCGCGGCCTCGGAACAGAAAATCGATGATGTTCCCCTCGTGTGGCTGCAGCCAGTTCAGTTGAAGTGTCTTCACCTCGCCGATATTCAACCGATCGATGTTGGTCGCGTCCAGCAGCTGCCGTGAGAACTGTTCGTCATCGGTGATTGCAGAACAGACGAGAGTATAGCCGGATTTCTTCAAAAACTGGTCCTGGGGACATTCCACAACTGATGCAAACGGGAACATGAATTCGGTGTTTGCCATCGGATCATCGGGATTGCTGACATGCAACAGCGTTGGGCGGAGAAAATCACAGCGTTCTTCCTGCATCAGCCGCTCGCCGCCGCGGTATTTTGCCGTGACTTCGGTGACGGCCGGCGAATTGCAGCCATCATCAATCTGATTGCTCATTGCCTCGGCCGCGCCGGGCAGTGTGAATGCTGCGAGTCCCGAATCGGGATCGTTCATGGGTTTTGGAGCCACTGGTCCCAGACGTCGGGCGAGCGCATCAGCAATTTCTGCAGCGTGTCTTGACACCCAGACTCCTGAACAACTGATGCAGCTTCGTCCGCTGTTCACATAGATGCTGTCGAACATCAAGTCGAGGTAGGTTTCCCAGTCGTCGACTTTGTCGTCGCCAATGACAATCTTCGAGAAGCCAGGTCCATGAGCCTGGACTCTCGGATCGCCCTGATACTGTTCAATTGTTGCAGTTCCTCCGAAGATGACGGACCGCTCGCAGGATTCGAGAACCGCCCCTCCAAGTTCTGCGCCTTTGTCCTGTCCACCGGGATAAAGCGAAAACGCTTCTCGAGGCACTCCAGCCTGAGCGAATGCTTCGTACATTCGATAAGGCGTCCACGGTTCCAACGGCCCTGGCTTCAGCACCAGACCAATCTGCAGCGGAATCACGGGCAGCCACAGCGTGTGCACGCCGGGACTGTTTGACGGGAGCACCCAACCAGATGCATTGCAATTAGCCTGGTAACTGACCATCACGCCACGATCTTCGACACCGTAACCCTGCGTCAAAATGTCCAGCGGCAGTCCTCGCGTCAGAGCGTCAAGGATTTGTCCCATATTTTTCAGCACAAACGCGTTTTTGGACATGTTGAATCGGCACATATGCTCAGGCAACCCGGTGGTTGCTGATTGCATCGTGCAGAAATCATCCGGCGTCTGTGACCCATTTCCCAGCGGCAGATCGGCGTCGATGTACAGGTCGGCAGCGGTTTCGCACATGCGGACCAGTTCAGCAACGGAAAACGACCGCAGTATCTCACGAGCCTGCCTTGCTTTGCGCATGTCCATTTTGATGATGCCACCGTTGGCTTCGTGGACTTTGGCCAGCGTCTCACCGGTCTCAAAATGGATAACATCCATCTGCTGCATGCTCTCGTACGGCTTGCCCCAGCGGACGACAGGAATGTCGATCATGTTTAGTTTTCCTGAAATCATTTATGCGGATGCTGCCACTCTGGCACAAATGGCTGCGAATACAAGCACGGAGCGCGACCGAGTGTGTTGTCCCTGATGCAATCGTGCCTATGCTTCGAACTCTTAATTGCGAGGACGTGGCGCTGTCTGACTAAACCGGTACCTGCGTGTCCGACTTGATAAAGATCAGACCGAAAACACATCATCGGCCCGGCTGACGGGTCGAGAAAAACGATGCTGCGGTCGCGACCGGCGGCCTCAATAAACACCCACGGTGGTGGTTTGCGCGAACACATGATACGGCCGCACGCCGCTCACACCATCCCACGGGTACTTGTCGTGCGGCTCTTCCCGTTCACCTTCATCACGTTCCAGGAAACCGGGGACAAACAGCTCTTGAGTCATGGTGTACAGTTTCACCCGACCGGTTTCACCGTAGGCCACGACTTTTCTGTGGTCGTCAAAATCGACGACTTCCACGACGGCCCTGGGCTGTGGTGCGTAGTACGTAATCTTGTAGTCGTCCGCCGGATCAAACGGTTTGCCACAGGCAAGTCCCATCAGCGTGTTTCCGTACGTCGGAGTGATGTAGACGTTGGGCCCAAGCAGTTCTTCGCAGGCGAAGCGATACCATTGTGGTGTAAACTCTGTACCGCCGCAGAAAATGCCTTTGATGCCCGTGTCTTCGATGCTGCTGCCTTCGTCCAGCAGTCGCATTGCCAATGCTTCCAGAAGCTTGGGCGTTGTAAACATGCACTGGATCTCGTTATTGGCTCCCAGTACTGTCATCGCCTGATCGATCACGTGACTGCTGTATTCCTGTGCTTCTGAGACTCTACCCTTCTTCAGCAGTCTGACGACCCATCGGGGATCCAGGTCAACGCAGAAACAGATACCTCCACGATGCTGTGCCAGATGTTCAACAGCCAGTCGCAGGCGACGGGGGCCGGAGGGACCCAGCATCAGCCAGTTAGCGCCGTGAGGAAATGATTCATCCGGAATGGTTTTGCTGAAGACTTCGTAGTCAATCCAGTGATCTTCGACCACGACTCTGGATTTAGGGACACCTGTCGTTCCACCCGTTTCAAAGACATAGATTGGTTTATCCTGCAGCGGCTGAGGCACCCACCGACGCATGGGGCCACCTCGCAGCCAGTCATCTTCGAAAAGCGGGAATTTCTTGAGATCATCAAATCCATTGACGTCTGTCAGGGGGTCAAAATCGAACTCCTGTTTCTTTTCCAGCCAGAAATCGCTGCCTGTGTCATCGCCGAAATGCCATTGCACGGTCTCTTGTGTGTGCTGGTCAAGGAGTTCACGCTGACGGGCTGCCACGGTACTCGGGTCCACGGTGGCTCTTTCTCGTTGTTCAGTGAATGGTGTTCAGAGCGTTTGACATACTAGAATCACGTCTTCAATTTTCCAGCCAGCACAGGCCACTTCACGGCGAGACCCCGGAATCGAGTCGTTCAAGTCGTTTTGTGCCACAAACAACAAGAGCGAGTGGCTCGAAATGAAACGGAAGCGAATTGGTGTGCTGACTGCAGGTGGGGACACTCCGGCCCTCAACGCCACGATTTATGGAATCGTCGAAGAGGCCAACAGGAGGGATACCGAGGTTCTGGGGCTGATTCGAGGCTATGCGAGCCTGCTCGGAGACAAGGTTCCCACGGTTCTGTTGAATCCTCTGTTTTCGACGATCCCGGAAATCGATCCCTGTGTCGGGGGCACGATACTTGGTTCATCGCGGACGTACGTGGATCCTGAATCCACCGAACTGCACACTGTGCGCCGAAACCTCGAACGGCTGCAACTCGATGGTCTGATTTGCATTGGTGGCGATGGCACCATTAATGCCATGCAGGCCCTCGCCGAAATTACACCGTGTGTTCTGGCCCCCAAGACGATCGACAATGATCTCGGTCTCAATTACGCTGGCGAACCCAACGACTGGACCCGGCCTGAAGCGGCAGCCGATGCAGTTCTGCAGAATTCTCGGGGCAGGATCGGTTTGGATGATATCGTCAACTACGCCACGCCAGGATTCGCGACCGCTGTTTTTGTGGTCGTTCAAAGCATCGACCGGATTCGCACCACCGCTGAAAGTCATCGCAGAGTCGCGGTGGTGGAAGTTATGGGCCGTCAGTCGGGCTACATCGCACTGGGGGCTGCGTATGCTCAACCGGACTTCATTCTGATTCCTGAAGTTGCTCTGAACCTGGATGATCTGGAGTACCGGGTTCGCCATCTCTATGAAATACAGCACCATGTTGTCATCGTGGTGGGTGAGGGTGTTCGTATGGCGGATGGATCTGAACTGGGAGCCACCGAAAAGACGTACGATCCGGCCGGAAACATCCGCTACAGCGGAGCGGGCGACGCTCTTGCCGATTTACTGCAGGGACGGATTCAGGATGGATTGTTCGAGCGAATTCGGACAGGTGAACCGACGGGGTCAGCATTTTTTACAAGAAAAATTGGCCATACTCAGCGAGGCGGCCGTCCGATTCAGTTCGATCGCTATTACGGAGCCCAAATTGGCGGAAAGGCAATGCAGCTGATCGCTGATGGAAACAACAACCAGGCAGCGACGCTGCAGTATTCCGGCACCAGCGGATTCGAAGTATCGTCACTGACTGCGAATCGGCTTCGAGATCCGTGGGGGGAAATACACGCGCGAAGAGTCCATCCGTCGCTTTATGACGCTGAACGAATGCAGCTGTCGCAATTCGGTCGCGAGTATCTGCAGCCAATCTTTACAGATGCAATCGGCTGGGATGATGTGGAATTCATGCGTGCCGAAACATTCAGTCCCGGCAACCTGACGAATTGCTTTCAAAGCGTGAATGTTGATATCCGCAAACGGATTCGACTTTCGTGACGTCCGTCGGGGACTGGCTGAAGCCGGTGGTCTCATTTCGACTGTGATGTAACTCTCAAAAAAATGCTGTTGTCGAGTTGTGAAGGCATTCAGTTGAGCTTCAGAGGCTGTGCCCGGCTGCTTGAAAGGATCCCCGCTCCATTGCTCTGATTCTGTATCAGTTTGCCCAGGATATTTCGAGAGGTTCCTCACATGTCCGCTCGGGTAGATTAATGAATTCCATCGCTGGATTTTCCTGGAAAGTTTGTTGGGCAAAGGGTCCAGGAAAACCGGTGTTGTGTTAGCTGACAGCCGCCAGTTGCTTTACTGCCCAAATTGCGAGTTCTTCCCGGTTAATCTTTACGTTATGACGTGTGTCAACCGGTAAAACTTTTCGAAACAGAACAGTCTGAACAGCAGATGTCAGCGGATTTCCAGCCCCCAGTCGGAGCAACTCGCCCTCGAATGTCTTCGATTGGCCGGAACTGGTCGGCATGCGACCCTTTTCCGGCTCGACAATGATCACCGGAGTCTGCCATCCGCGTTCACCAATGCCAACCAGTGCCGACCGATATACGTCGACATGCTGATTAAAAATGGACTCACAACGAACGGAATACAACGGTCCATCGTGCGTGAAAACGATGTGTGCTTTCCGGCCGCAGAACCAGAGTCGTCCGGAGTCATCGACATAGCCTACATCGCCCATGCGGTGCCAGAAACCGTTGCCGTCGGCGATTTTAGCCAGACTCGTGGCACCCGGCCGACGATAATACTCTCGAGTCACTACGGGGCCCCGCACGATGATCTCGCCAATCTCTCCATTGGACAGTTCTTTTGCCAGATCCAGCGACACGATTGGGTCGAAGGTGACTCGTATAATCTTTACCCTCATTTGGTCAAATACGCGTCCCACACAGGTGCCGGCGCCGTTGATGGTCCGCAACGCTGTGGAATTCAACACTTCCCTTCCACCAATGACCGCCACCGGCAGACATTCCGTCGCACCATATGGGGTAAAGATGTCGGAGGAATCCGACAGAGCATCTGTGATACGTTGCAGAACGTGATTCGGGACCGGTGCACCTGCTGACAAAACTCGTCGCAGGGTGGGCAATCGAACTCCGTGCTCTTCGCAGTAACGTCCAATCTGATTCCACATGGCTGGAGAACCAAACGCCTGAGTGACCCCCTGGTCACGGACTGCGCTGAGGATCTTCTCGGGATCAACGTCGGCGGGTCGAGTCGGATTCATCTCTGGAATGACAGTTGTGACCTGCATCGCCAGACTGAACAGCGCAAACAGTGGAAAACCCGGCAGGTCCACTTCACCCGGTTCAATGCCGAAACGGTCCTGAATCAAATCTACCTGAGCGTCAAACATGCCGTGTTCGTACAGCACACCTTTCGGCGGACCGGTGCTGCCACTGGTGAAGATAATTGCTGCAGGATCGGTGGACAGAGTTTGAGGCAACCCGATTGATTCATCAGTCCCCAGCCGGATCAAATCCTTGTACGAACGACATCCAAGCAGCGTGGATCCTCGTCCCACACAGACATTGAGTCTCGCTCGGCGGAAACGCCGGAACATCAGGCGGCGCAACACATGCACGGGAGGAATCCCGCAGAAACCTGCGGGGTCGATTTCGTCCAGACAGGCGAATATCCGGGAACGTCCCATTCCGGGATCAATCAGTGTGCAAATGGCACCACTGCGGAAGATTCCAAACGTCAGAGCGATGAATTCCAATGACGGCGGAACCATTAGAACCAGACGCATGCCAGGCTCAATCCCCAGTCTGACCAGTCCCCGCGCAATCTGATCTGCTTCCCGGTCCAGTTGTTCGAACGTCAGGTGGGAATAGACCACGCGCCCGGCCGAATCTTTGCCTTGCGGAGAAACAACGGCACGTTGACTTCCCGCGATTTGAGCAAACGTCCTCAGGCGATCAGCGATATTGAGATGTTTGGAGTCCACAGGCTGCCACCCGGAATGCGACTGCTGACGCACCCTACATGGAATCAGCGGCGTCGCAATCTTGACAGGCTGTGCAAGTTGGGAATCGGACGAACCCGTTGTCCAGGGCCGTGGACTGCCCATTCATAGTCGATTCCGGCTGACTTCGTTGTTAGATTATCCAGTGCTAACTCATTTTTTGCTTGGGAATTTCATTCCATGCGAGTTGTCTGTGTGACTGCCCTGTTGGTATTCAGCCAGGTCCCTGGTGCGATTGCCTCCGATGTTCGGATTCTGCCGTCGGAATTCTACCTGCAGGGGCCTGAGGCACATCATCGAGTGATCGCTGAATGGTTCGATGGCAGTAACGCACGGGGGGTTCCGGACAATTGCCACCTGGAGACTGCCGATCCGGAAATTGCCGTCGTCGAAGATGGAATTCTCAGACCAAAAAACAACGGCAGTACAGTTCTTCACGCAACGCTCGATGGTGAATCAAAGGCTACAGCTCGCATCACCGTCACCGATATGCAGTCTGCCCATCACTGGACGTTTCGCAATCACGTAATGCCGGTACTCACCCGACTCGGCTGCAATGGCGGTGCCTGTCACGGCGCGCTGGCGGGAAAAGGAGGGTTTCGACTTTCGCTGCGCGGTTACGACCGGGATCAGGATCACTTCAATATGACTCAGCAACATCTGGGTCGGCGTATTGATCCGTCCAACCCTGGATTGAGTTTGATTCTGACCAAACCAACCGCGGCCGTGGCCCACAAGGGGGGCAGGAGGATGGAAGTCAGTTCACTCAACTACCGTGTGCTGTCCGAGTGGATTGCCGAAGGAGCCTCAGGTCCCCGGAGCAACGACGCTGCCCTGGATCGACTCGAAGTCCTGCCCGACAAAGTCATTCTTGGAAACGATGATACTCAGCCTTTGCTGGTCCGTGCGCATTACTCCGACGGCCACGTAGAAGACGTGACCCACTGGACCCGGTTTGCATCGTCCAACGAAGCGGTTGCCCGTGTGAATGCTGATGGAAATGTAACCGTTGTCGGCTCAGGAGAAGGGGCCGTGACAGCTTCGTTTGGCAGTGAAGTTGTGATGTCGCGCATAACTGTGCCGTTCGAACAGACGGTCGACCCTTTGGTGTATCTGCATGCCAGTCGACGCAATTTCATCGACGAGCTTGGATTGAAGCGGCTGAGACAGCTCAACCTCGAACCATCCCGACGGTCGACCGATGAATCTTTCATTCGCCGAACATACCTGGATACGATTGGAGTTCTGCCAACGTCGCAGGAAGTCCGTGGATTTCTGATAGACGGGAGTCCGGCGAAACGCGATCATCTCATCGAACGACTGTTGGTGCGCCCGGAATTCGTCGATTACTGGACGTATCAGTGGTCTGATGTGCTGATGATCAATGGCAATCTTCTGAAGCAGGAACAGGTCAAGGCTTATTACTACTGGGTCCGTCGTCACGTGGAAAAGAACACGGCCTGGGATGTAATGGTCCGGGAACTGGTTACTTCAAAAGGGTCCGGTATTGACTACGGCGCAACAAATTTTTATGCGCTGCACCAAAGGCCCGAAGACATGGCGGAAAACGTCAGTCAGGCGTTTCTTGGTCTGTCGATTGGTTGTGCCCGCTGCCACAACCACCCGCTCGAAAAGTGGACCAATGACCAGTACTACGCATTCGCAAATCTGTTCTCACGAGTTCGCGGTAAAGGCTGGGGGGGGGACTCACGAAGCGGCGACGGCAAACGCACGCTGGTGACAGTGTCGACCGGCGAACTGGTCCAGCCACGTACCGGAAAGCCTCAACCGCCGACGCCGCTCGATGGCACCCCGGTGTCGTTTGAGGATACACGGGACCGCCGCCAATACATGGCGGACTGGCTTGTCTCCGACGACAACACCATGTTCGCACGTTCGATTACCAATCGGATCTGGCGAAACTTCATGGGAGTGGGCCTGGTGGAACAGGTTGACGATATGCGAGCGTCCAATCCGGCCAGCAATGAGGAATTGCTGGCCGCACTGGCCAACTACCTGGTCGCAGAAAACTACAACCTCAAGTCGCTGATGCGACAGATTTTGCAGTCGGAAACCTATCAGCGAAGCAGTGAAACGCTGGCTGCGAATCAGGGTGACACCCGACACTATTCCCGTTCGTTTCCACGTCGACTGATGGCGGAAGTAATGCTGGACGCAATCAGCCAGGTCACTGCCGTCGCCACATCCTTCACGGAAATCAGTTTTCCGGGCGGTGATGTGGAGACGACTGAGTTTTACGAAGAAGGAACGCGAGCGATCCAGCTGTACGATTCCGCAGTCGATTCCTATTTTCTGAAGACATTTGGCCGCAATCAGCGGCGAATCACCTGCGAGTGCGAACGCAGCAACGATCCCAGCATGGTGCAGGTACTGCATATTTGGAACGGCAAAACGCTCAACGACAAACTCAGGGCTGAGAACAACCGCATCAGCCAGTGGCAGACGCAGTTTGAGGGCAACGACGAGGGACTGCTGGATGAAATGTTCCTGACGGCATTGTCACGTTTTCCGCAGCAGCGGGAACGGGAGGAACTTCTGGCGATGCTCAGCGCCGCACCGCGTGAAGAATTTCGAATGTTGCTGGAAGATATCCTCTGGAGCATGCTCAGCAGCCGTGAATTTCTGTTTACGCACTGATCAGGGTTTTCACCGGCGGCGGATGATGGACCAGACGGCTAATTGAGCTATGTCAACAGTCGCGGTCGAGAGACGTTTCAATTCGAAAGGGACATGATGGAGCGATTGGCAACAGTCGATCGACTGGTCGTTCAACAGCGGAAGGAATGGGGCGAAATCCTCACCGGTTTCGAAACCAAAAAACAAGTACGAGGTCTCCGACCAGGACGGAAACTCACTGTATTTCGCTGCCGAGGTGGGCGGCTCGATGTTGCTGCGACTGTTCCTGAAGGCACTCCGCCCGTTCACGGTAATGGTCGTTGACTCCGAAAGCCGGACGATCGTTGAGATTCGCCGTCGCTTCCGGTTCTATTTCCACGAAGCCGACATTGTGGACGCCGATGGCCGGCTGGTCGGCAGAATCACCAAACGGTTCAACCTGGTGCGGCGGTTCTACACCATCAGCGACGCGTCCGGCGAAGAAATCTTTCAGTTGGTCGGCCCGCTGCTGAAACCCTGGACATTCCGGATCATGCAGGGCGAGATGGAACAGGGCCGGATCACCAAGAAGTGGAGCGGGCTGCTACAAGAGGCCTTCAGCGACGCCGACAACTTCGATGTCACGTTCCCACGGGACTGGGAACCCTCGGTCAAGGCAATCTTCCTGGGCGCGGTCTTCCTGATCGACTTCGTCCATTTCGAGAACATAGGGAACTGAACCGGCCAGCCCCGCCGGTCGCGTCCGGACCGGTTCTCGGCGGTCACTTGTCGACCCAAATGCCCTCAAGAAGGCGTCCCCATTCGCGACATTCGCGGCGCGGTTCAAACACGCTCTGCAAAGCAGCGCATCGGGCCGAGATCGAGTCCTGAAATTCGGCTTGCCTTTCGGCATCCAGCAACTGGTGCCGCAGTTCCTGGACGTCGCCGGTTTCGAAGAACCCGGGATAGTCCTCGCCCAGCAGCGCAATTGACCCACTGATCCTGGTCGAAAGCACCGGGTCCCCACGGTGATCGACTCACCGACGACATTGGCCCCCCTTCCATGCGACTGGTCAGGACCATCAGCCGGCTACGGGCCAGCGACCGTATCATCTGTTGCGCTGATGAGTCGCAATGACAAAAATAGTACAGATTGCTGTGCCACAGACCGACAAACCAGTAGAATAGGGTGCAGACAGTCGGATATTTCGTTTTCATGACTGTGTTGAGTGCCTGAATTCGGGGGCGATCGGATTTGACTGGGTCATCGTCGATCAGGGTGGCGTGTCGAGGTTGATCAGCAGGCCTCGTTAAAAGCTGATCAAACAATAACTGCAACACCGCAGTACTCTCTGGCTGCCTAGAAATAGGCCGTCCCGAACAAAGAATCCCTGTCTGAGGAGTCTGAAGTTCGGTTGCAAAATCAGACTGGCATCTGCTCAACGTTTGCTACGGCAGATGTGAGACTCGTAGTGGACTAGCGGCGGACGGTCTTGTTCGCGGAACCTCGTCGTCGCGAAATCAATCAACGGACTACACACGTAGAAGCTCTGGTCAAGAGTCCACAGGACGCGGGTTCGATTCCCGCCGCCTCCACTGAAACGGCCACTTGCAAATCATTGCAAGTGGCCGTTTCTATTTGGTTTGTGGCAAGTATAGCGGGACGAGGATTTGTCCCAGTATGCCCCGATACTGTTCCGTGGACAAGTTTTCAAACAACCACGAGAAGCGAGATGGACGATTCTGGAAATACTGCCAAAGACCATGAGGTCCGCGACCGTGAGTTGTTCGACCGAATTGCGGTGAGATACTGCCGCAAGGACTTACTGCCCGCATCACGACTTGCGCGGAAGTACCGTCTTCATCAGACTTTGCGAGTGGTTCGCGTGTCTCCCGACATCACCGTGCTGGAAGTCGGATGTGGGGCTGGCTTTGCGGTGAGATACCTGGAGGGACAAATCAAAAGTTACTATGGCGTGGACTACTCTGAAAAGCTGATTGGCTACGCTCGAGCGAATAACGCTGGCTCTGAAGCCGAATTTGTGGCGGAAACCATTAAGGACTTCGGGCCGGAACGCGTACAACCAGGATTATGCGTGGTTTAGCAAGAACGAGGCGTGTGGTTGCCTGCCAGCGCAGCCGACCAATAACGCCAAACACAAAGTTCCTCGCGACCTGGTGGAACGACTGGCCCGTTTCCACTTCGTCGATCCCGTCCGAGGTCACACGTTGTCCTTTCCGCAAAAGGCCGTCGAGCACGCGGAGTTATCGGCCGAGGTGATCGAAGTGATGGGCAACCTCGTCGCATTGCGTTTCAAGGGCCGGACGCGAACGTCAGAAGTCCACGACGGCGTCCACATCGAAGGGAAATGGAACGCGCCAGGTCCGGGAATTTTAAAGCTCCAAACACGGGACGTCGATGCTAAACTTGAGGGGCAAGCGGTTTACGACCTGAAGGCCGAGAAGTTTGTCTCATTCCACTTGATCGCGCTGTCTTCACGCTGGGGCGGGAACGCCTACAACGGCCGACTAAATGACCGAGATTTCGGCCCCGCACCGATGGGAATCGTTCTCAAGCTGGCCGGTAAGAATGCCGCCGAGAAGGTGCCGCCGCTGTACTTCAGGTACTATGGATGGACATCAAGTCGGATCCGGATCACGACCATCTTTTCTGTTGCACGCCAAAGGCAGAGCGGAGTTCTTCACGCTTTTACAGATCCCTGTTGTGATTTGGTGTCGGCATTTGGGCACCGACTTGCAAACGCCAGTTTTGCAACGAATTTTGTAATTGCCGGGCCTTGTCCGGCATCTGCGCAGCCAGATTGTTGCGCTCGCTCAGGTCACGTGCCAGGTCGTACAACTCCAGCCGGCCCTCTTCGAATAATTCGATCAGCTTGAAGTTCCCCTGGCGAATCGCGCTGTGCGGATTGGACAGCCCGCCGTAATGCGGAAAGTGCCAGTAGACAGCGTCGCGCTTGTGGCCGCCGGTTCCCGCGAGCACCGGCGTCAGGCTTTCGCCGTCGACCACGAGATTCGAGTCAGGCTTGATCCCGGCGATGTCGCGAATCGTAGGAAAGAGATCCATGCTGATCGTGACGTCGTCGGAAACGCTGTCCGGTCGCACTGTTCCCGGCCAGCGGACGATCAGCGGCACGCGTACGCCCCCTTCATAGGGTGTGGATTTCGCTCCCCGCAGTGGCAGGTTCGAAGTCTTCCTGCCATAGCCGCCGTTGTCGGATGTGAATATTACAACCGTTTCCCCGGCGATCTTCAGTTCATCCAGCTTACGTAACAAACGCCCCACGTTGTGATCCAGATGCTCGATCATCGCGGCGTACACCGGGTTCCTCTGTGGCGTGTCTGGATGAGCTTTTAGTTTGCTCTGATATTTGGCGATTGTTGCTTTCGGGGCCTGCAGCCGGTCGCCCATCGACGTGTGCGGAGAATAGAAGGACATGTAAAGGAAAAACGGACGCTGCTGGTTCGCCTCAATGAATGTCTCCGCTGCATGCGTGAGCCGGTCCGTGAGGTATTCCCCTGGACGCCCATCCGGCAGGTTCGGCAGATCGTAGGTGACTCCGTTGGAATACGTCCTCCGGTAAGGGAAGTAGTAGTCAGGCGGCTGACCGCGACGGCTGCCCGCGATATTGACAGCGAATCCTTGGCGAAGCGGGTCGCCTTCCGTCTGATCACCTTTCTCCGACCGTTCCTTGTAGCCACCGACATGCCATTTGCCGACGTGGGCCGACACATAACCCGCCGGCCCCAACATCTCGGCAATGGTGACCTCGTTCAAGCGCAGATACGGCGTCCAGTCGGGGACCTTCAGTTTGCGGTCCGTGGGTGATTGCTTCCCGATGATGTGCGTCAGCCGCAGCCGCGCCGGGTACTTGCCGGTCAGCAGCGCAGCGCGCGTCGGTGAGCAGACCGAGCAAGCCGCATAGGCACTGTTGAACTTCATCCCCTCACTGGCAAGTCGATCAATATTTGGCGTCTCGTAAATAGAGCTGCCATAACAGTGCAAGTCGCGCCATCCCAAATCGTCGGCCAGCAGAATGACAATGTTTGGCTTGCGTGACCGACGCTTTTCCGGTGAGGCGGCGATAACAGTCTCGGCAACGACCATTTGCAGCAGGCCGACGAGAATAATCCATCGCGCAATTCGGTTAATCGTCATGAAAGTGATCTCAACATGAATGTCGGTCGAAAGCCAGTCGGGGCGTATTTTCGGACCGGAAACGGTGACCTCCCGCGGCTTCGGGCGACTGACGTGTGATTCAGCTCGTCTTCGGCGCGTGAATGGGTCGGAAGTCGGGAATGGGGCCGACATTGCCGGTGGCCGGACGTCGCCCGGTCGTGGCAGGATGACTGCCGAGCAGATGGTACAGCGGCTCCCCAGACTCCCATTGCGGGGGAATCAAGACCACCGTCCTGGGCAGACGCTCACACTCCAGCACCATGCCGCGTTCGATCGAGACGCTGGACTCGGGGGAATTGAGCGTGACTTTGCTGAGATCGCCATTCATCACCTGACTCACCAGCAGTGTGGCCAGTGTCGGACGGAAGGCCGCCAGGACTTTCTCGGTTTCGGGCTCCATGATCGATTCCGCTTGGCCCAGCAGCTTGATGGACTGTCCCGTCACAAGTGCTGCCGTCGAACCCAGGTTGATAAACAATCCCTGCTCAGAAACCACGGTAATTTGTCCCTGCACCTTGCCCGCTCGGAGCAGCTTGGTGACGGGACGGTGGGACCCGACTGTGGAGGAGTCGCTTTACGAGTCGGGGTGTTCTTCGACTGTGCAGCGGCCGGTTTCGGAAGTGCAAGAATCTCCTGCATTTACCGATAGGTGGAGTTTTTAGGGCCTACGGGGTAGAACGTCTGTGTCGACGCCGACTGACGAGTCAACAAGGGCTATTCGGAGTCAGGTCGTCGCGGACGGTCACCGCCCTGGCGTGCGACCGCCGCCTCCGCGGTGGTCGATCTTGCCGTCGCCGTCGCGATCTTCGCCATATTCGACGCCACCCTCGAAGTAGACCCTCTTTCGCTGCCCTTCGGCGACATGATCGCTGTAGACTTTGCGTTTTTCATTCTTGGCGAATGACTCGTTGGCGCTAAGCAGCGCGGATATGATCTCCTGCGAGGTTGCGTCAACAGGCAGTTGCTTCAACACCGATCCCCTCTGGCCGAATTTGTCAGACTGGATCACGAAGATCGCCGACTTGGTTCTTGATCTAACGCCTTTGATTGCCTGCTCCCACTTCCCGCCGCCTCCACTGAAACTCGACTTGTGAATTGTCGCAAGTCGAGTTTTTTATGTGCTTGTGGCATTTAGTGGCTGGAATAATGCGGTCTGATCGGCGTAGGGTCAAAAAACTAAACCGACGTCAAAGAGCATTGAGGGCGGCGGAGTTTTTTGACCCTACGGCGACCGGCGACGACCAATCCTGTCCGTGGTTTCGCGAGAAACACAACCATTTGTAGCCCGGCTTGTCAGGAAACATGCTGTTGTCGTCACGGCAGATAGCCGCGGTCCGTCCGTCGGCGAGTTCCGTCAGCGCATTCTCATTCAATCTTCGTGAGCTTGTGCTGGGATCGATTTTCCGGGCTCGTGGATGTCAATGTTGCTGCAGGTACACACAAGCGGTAGTCTGGAATTAGAAGGCACACACGGTTCTATCCACGTCTCGCCTTCGTTTGGAACTTGTGTTGGCTTCTCTGAGAGCTACTCGGGATATCATCGAAGAACTGCGGTTGTCGCGGATTGAAGCATTGTGAGAAAAACCACATGCAAACATGACTTTACCGTCTGCCCTTTATACATTTGGTCCGGTTGTGGTGTTTCGCGAATGCCGTGGGAGACCGGCTGGGTCTGGTGCATGGCAATCGTCGTGCTCTCGATCAGTTGCCCGAGTCCTGCAGTTTCCGATGACTGGCGACACGTGGACGAATTGAGGGCGCTGGACCCGGTTGCACACGTGGCATTCACAGTGGACTTAGGAGGAACGAACCGGTCACGTGCTGCGTCGGGGCACGGAATTCATCGCCGCTTATCCCAATGAGGAGGGAGATATCGTCGCACGTCGGCGTCGAGCCGGTGGCGAGTGGTCCGATTGCGCAAACGTCACAGAGGCGGCGCCTCGTCGTGAAGGCGAGGTCTGGGACACGCCCCGTTTGGTGGCTGGGCCAGACGGAAACGTCTGGTTGGCCTACAGTAGTCAAGTCCGCCGAAGGCTTTTTCTTCACCGGTGGCTCGGCGAGCAGTGGGGGCCACGTATCGACGGGCCGGCGATTCATCATGTTGATCCGCGGGTGACTGCGGAGTTTGAGGAAGAATTACGGCCGATTCGCAAATATGTGATTGAGGGCTCGCGCGTTCACAATGCTATCCAGGCCCGGCTAACCAGCGACGACGAGCCGCCGATCGATCGCATCGTGTCGATTCCGATGATTCATCTCACGGCGGCACCGGGTGAGAGTGTGCTGTTCCTCGACGACCGGCACATTGCGTCTGTTGAGGGCGCTGTGTGGACCCCGCACGTCACAAGCCGTCATCCCGAGAATCCTGTGCTCACCCCGAATCCCCATCCGGACGCTCCAGACACCGTCCGGATTTTCAATCGTGGCACCGTACGGATCGAGAAGGGCAAGTTTCGCATGTGGTACACGGCGACCGAAGCAGGGTTGCCGGGCGATCCGGGTCGTTCCGGACCCAACTGGCAAACGCTGATGCACGTCTGCTATGCCGAAAGCACCGACGGCATCCAGTGGAAACGTCCCCAGCTCGGTCTGGTCGAGTTCGGTGATTCGAAACGCAACAACATCGTCCCGGAACTGCTTCGTATTCCGACGGTCTTCTATGACGATCGCGAAGCAGACCCGGACCGGCGATACAAGTCGTGGGAGATCGCGTCCGCCCAAAAATCATCCCAGCCTCAGTCGGGCGATCTGATGACATCCGCCGACGGTCTTCGTTGGCGCAAATCGCCGGCGCCGAGAAGTTATCCCGGCGTGCGTCCATATTTTGTTGAGTATCACAGCGTGTTTCGCGACGATCGCGAACCAGACCCGCAGCGGCGATGGAAAGCCTACGGATCGTTCGGAACCGGACCCCGGCGCCGAACGTGTCATCTTTCCACTAGTCCCGATGGAGTCCACTGGACCGGCTACCCGCAAAACCCGGTCATAGATCCGGCGATGGGCGTCGGCCACTGCATCCACGACTTCATCGTCTGGCAGGAAGCCGACAGTTACGTTGGTCTGGTTCAGGTCGGCGACGAACACCACAACTATGAATGGGAACTCGTCGTCAGCCACGATGGAGTGAGCTTCTCGCGCGTGTCGGACGGCCTGAAGTTCATTCCTCGTGCACCGAAAGGAAGCTGGGACTACGGTGGCCTACAGGCGTCTCGTCCAGTCCGCGTTGGCGATAAGTGGTGGTTCTACTATGGAGCCTACGAAGCAGCATGGACAACCTGCCCGCAAGACTTAGATACGATTATCAAGACTCGCATGAGCTGCGGAATTGCCCGAATCGGAATTGGTCGCTACGCCGGAATTCGGACGCGCGGCGGCTTGAAGCCCGGGACTCTCATTACGCGCCAAATCTCCGCGCAATTTGATCGAAGGCTTGCTTTAACAATCAACGCCTCCGTCCCGGAAGGATGTCGTGTGCGAGCCGCAGTTCTTGACGCCGACAGTCGCGATCCGCTTCCAGGCTTTGCACGTGACGATTGCATTCCGATCACCCGCGACGGAGTTTCAACACTCGTTCGCTGGAAGGGCAGCGAGTCACTTCCATTTCAAAAATCGCAAGCCTTGCGGCTGAAGTTCGAGCTGTCAGGAACAGGCTGTGAATTGTTTGGTTTCGCGTGGGAAGCAACACGACCAAGAGACATACCATGAATTGTCCATCGCCACATGACGCCTCTTTAAAGAACGAATGGAGTAGGCTGGATCAAGCGAAGCGCAGCTCCGGCAACGGAGACACTCTCTTGAAACAGCGACTGCCGGAACTTCGTCGCTACGCTCCTCGGTCCGGCCTGCTTGTACTTCTTGCACTCGTCCTCATGTTGATTGCGCACGACGCGCTGGCGGACGACTGGTTCGACACGTTCTACCAGTATCGAATCCCACTTGAGACCCGCTCGCAGCAGGTGGGGTGGCTGGAGATCCCGATTTCTGAATCGCAGATTGTCGAGGCAATCAACCGCGTCGACCGGTTTCAGTTCGACCCGAATTTCTTTTCATGGAATGCCGCTCGACTGGTCGAAGTCGACGAGGAAGGAGACGTGGTTGATCCCCACGCCGAAGCCGGTTTCTATCTCATGCAACTTGGTGACGAGTTGGCGGGCGGTGTGTTAGCTTCTGGCACGGAAAAGCCCGTGATCAGTGTTTCCAGCAACAAGCCGCATCTACTCACCTACACGTCGTCCGGCGTGGGAAAGGGCCGGCGCTTGAGTACGAGACGATCTTTCCGCCGGGCAGTCGGTTGCGGCGCAATGACTATCGCATCTCCTGGTTCCCGCCGCTTCTCCCGCTGGACAAGACCACGCACGAAGTCCTCTTCGTGCCGGACCGCGATGAGATGCAACTGGCCATCGGTGGACGGTGGACGGTGGACGGTGGATTGGCAGATTGCACGATTTGTCCGTGCGTCAGGTCAAAGTCGCCTTGTTGGCGAAAGTCAGCAGGCCGGGCAGAAAACGATGGATGCTGTTTTACCAGCCAATGTGCAGCCACCATTTGCAGATCCCGCAGAGGCAACGAGATGAGGCACCCGACGCGGTTGCAACAATTGAGCGGATCGGAACTGCGGAGAAACAGTTTGGTGACACCACGTATCGACTCTCCGAGTCGGACTCGCTGATCGTTTCGTTCGCGGAGTCGACGGTCAAAGTCACGCACCAAATGAAGCTGCCGACCGAGCGCCGCGAAAAGGTGATCGTTCGCGCAGCCGCCAACGAACGCCAGTCGTTCCAATTGTTGCTGAATCCGCGGGGCAACGTCACGACGCTCACCGGAGTCAGTGTCACGGACCTCAACTGCGGTGAAGTCACGATTCCGTCGTCTTTGGTTACGATTCGGCGAGTGGCGTACGTGCCGATACGCAGGTCATCCTATCTCACACCGGCAAAGCTCGTTGGTGAGATCGGTGACCCGCTCGTTCCGATGACGGAGCGAAAGCTGGTGCCAGCCGATGGCACCACGTCGCTATGGATTACCGTTTCCGTGCCGCCCGGGACGCCGGCCGGCTCTTATCAGGGAAGCGTGGCGCTCCGGCTGGCAGAGCGCAAACCAGTTTCAGTCCTGATCGTCCTTGAGGTCTACGGCTTTGAGCTGCCTGAATACTCGACGTTCCATACGAACATGGGCGCTCAGTACATCTTTAAGAACATGCGTGGCGGCGCCGATGCGCGAAACATGATGGATTACCACGGATGCAGCAGTGTCGAGGACCTCCAGAGGTTGTCGCGGGCTTACTTCGAAGTCATGGCGGAGAACAAGTTCTATCCAAAGACGGTTGCCCTGTTTTCGGAAATTGACATGAACTGGACGCCCCCACCGAAGGGCTACAACGTTGATGCTCCCGGCAACTTGTTCGAGCTGAAGGATTGGGACTTCACCGAGTTCAACGAAACGCTGCGGCACTTTATCGATGTCAAGAAGGTCAACAACGTCTGCCTGACGCAAACGAATCCCCGCGTCGCCAATCTGTTCAAACACTTGCCGGGTGAACGCCTGGAGCACCCGGCGAGATCGACGCCTCATACGACAATGGCCTGGCAGACCTTCCGCAAAGCAACGTTCATCGTCTATGGGAAAGCGAAGGAGGACGGTTATCAGGACACTTCGATCGAGGTCACACAAAGGCAGTGGGACGGCGTGGTGCTCAAGTACTATCGCCGAATTGCGAATAACCTCGACCAGCACGGTTGGCTCGATAAGGTTCACATTCTGGTAGACGAAACTGAACACCCTGGGCGGTTGCTTCATTTCCTCAAGCTCCTCAAGTCCGATCCGCTGACGTCGCGCATCCGTACTGCCGCGTGTCTCCAGGGACATGGCTTGATCAATCGCCACGATCCCGGTCACAGTGGAAAGGATTATGATTTCCGCGGGCTGGTCGACATCTACGTGCCTGAGATGGACGAGAACTACGACCGCTGGATGGACTACTTTTGGACGGATCACGAACTGGAGAGAGACCGCGGCAAACTTTGGCCTTACCTGGTCTCCTCGGCGCGACTGGCGATTGACACTCCCGGCATCAACAATCGCATCATCGGCCTGGACATTTTCAACCGTGGCGGCAGCGGTTTGCTGATCTGGGAGACGATCGGCTGGGATCATGTTTTCGGCGACTCGCGTAATCCGTGGCAGGATCCGTACACCAGCCAGGCTAACGGCTCGCTGGCTTACTTCTACCCACCGAAGCCCGATGGGCTTTCGAGCGAGAAGAACTTCTCGCTCACTCCGTCCTTGCGGCTGGAAACATTCCGCGAGTCCGTTGACGACTACGAGTACGCCCGAATGCTCGAAGATCTTGTAGCTGCAGGTCGGACCACGGGGTTGGACGTATCGGCGGGCGAGGCAGTGCTCCGGGATATCGCCCGATTCTTTCCAAGCAATACCCACTGGTCTCAGAACGACGCCTGGTATCTCAATTTGCGGGACAGGACGGCGCGTGGCATCGTCAGACTCAAACAAAAACAATGAGACGCGCCGCGATCCCGTAGGGTCAAAAAACTAAACCGCCGACAAAGCTCTTTGACACTCAGGACTTAGCAGGCAATTTGAGTCACGAATTCGGCCGACTTGTGGCCATCGAGGATGATCACAGGCTGTGAAAACGGCGTCTATCCTCGGTGCGGACGGATCTTGATCGCAGCCAGCCCGCGTTCACAGGTCAGTTCTCATTTCCGGCAACCCGACGGTGGTAGTACTTCAGCATGCCACCGAGTCGTTCGCGGCACTCGATATGGTCGGCAACTGAACCGACCTCTGGATCTGGTTCGATGAGATCATTGCCAAGTCCCTGATGATTCCGCTCCGCGTGGTAGTGCTCCACGTACTCGCAAAGGGTATTCTCGAGCGAGCGTCTACCAAAGAAGATCATGCGGTCGAGGCACTCGTTCTTCAGGCTGCGAAACCATCGCTCCATGTAGACGTTCAGGTTGGGGCTCTTTGGTGGAAGCAGAACAACTTCGGTGTCAGTGTTCTGCTTCAGGAATTCCCGCATAGCGATGAAGTTGTTGTCGCGATCTGCGATCAGATGGCTGGCGTCCTTCAGAAAGCCATCCTCATCGTCGGTCAGACTGCGGCACACCTGCGTCATCCACATGGCGTTGGGGCTCGGTGTTATCCCAGGGATGTGCACGCGACGGGTCTTCAGGTGCATCACGGCGAGGACGTAGAACGTGACGAGACCGTTTCTCGTCCAGACTTCCAGAGTTGTGAAGTCTGTGGCAAAGATGGAATCCCAGTGAGCTCGCAGAAACGTTGACCACGACTGCGTTCGCTGGCGATCCGGTGCCGGCTTGATGCTATGAGCTTTCAGGACGTTGGCCATCGTGGAATCGAAAATGTGGTAGCCGAGGTTCCTCAAAGCTCCCTGAATGCGGTCGTAACCACAGGGCGGATTCTCTGTGGCGAAGCGGATGATGGCGTCAACGATGACCTGTTGGATGCGCGGTCATCCGACAGACTTCCGCTTGTCAGAGTGGTCCCACTTCTTTGCAACCAGCTCACGATGCCAGCGCAGGATCGTGTCTGGTGTGACGATCGTAGTCAGCTCATGGAGTGCCTTGCGGCCAAGTGAATGGCCCTTCACTGCCAGCAGGTGACGGTGGTCGTCATCGAGCAGCAGACGTTTCTGTCCCAGCATCTTCAGCAATGCTTTGATCTGAGCATTCTGGAACTGGATAATCTCTTGCTGGCGCTGGTCGACCCAGCCGCAGAAGGCCGCGAGCAGAATGTGCCACGGCTGGAGGATGAAAGACGTTGAAAGACTCAGAAGTGACGGAAATGAGTCAGCTTCCGAGGCGATACGGGTGAAATCAAGCGGCTGAGATGAGAGAATCTGAGCTGCCGCAACTCATGAAACTGACGGCAGTTGGGCTTCGGCTGAGTTTTTTGACCCTACGCGAAGGTTGACGAATTTAATTCCCGATAATGTGATATCCACCGAAAAGAATCCCCGGAGAAACCATGGCCAAACTCAGCTCATTCGCAGGGTTGGTGACCGTTGCCACCCTGGCCGGCTGCTGTCCGGAACCACAGCTTTCTCCACAGGGGTCGGTGGCCGAATTTGAGGCCGCCGAGCCCGAACTGCCGGTCGAAGACTACCACAAGCAGTGCATCGTGGTCGCCGAAGAATATCTGCGAGAACAGAACGGTGTGCGGATGGTGGAAAAAACCGAACTCGTTGACGGAACGGTTCACGTGTACGCAAATCGGGAATTGCTGAAAGATCCCAAAAATATCGAGATCCTGGCCACGCTGTTTTACGTATACGAACGGGAACATACCAGCAGTGAAATTGAAAGTTACGTGCACGTTTATTATGCAGATACCGGGGCACTGGCAGGCCAGCATCAGGTAGACACCATTGCGCTGCAGTACTGATGGCAGGAGGCGACGTCGAAGGGTGGAACCTCGACGAAGTCTCAGCTGCTGGAAGATGCAATGACCAACGTCGACATTAGTCGGTCACCGGGTTCAGGCGAGCGCTTTTGATTTTTGATGTCGTAAGGGTTCTGTTCGGCAGCCGCACGGTTGTCCGCATCTGGGGGGAGGATCACGCGGACCGACAGCTTCGGGCGATACTGAAGAATGCCACCCGGCTGTCGTTGACCTGGCAGCGGATGATGTCCACTCGGGGCCGCCCGTGACCAGGATTATTTGGCAGGTCACGTTCTGCGGTGTGCGGGCAATGGAGAACTCACACCAGTCTGCACTGGCAGATCCATGGAACAGTTGGTGATGATCATGGCCTCATCCACACAGGGCACATGGTCATTAACCTGAGCGTTCTCCCGTGGGTTTCCCCCGCGCCTGTTGAAAAGCAAACACATTGCTCAGGCGGCAGAAAAAAAAACGCCTGATCGCAGTTGGCGGCTCACCTCACAAGAGTTCTGTTCCACTTCTAACTCTGCATGCAATTGCCCTGGCCGGGTTCTTCTCTCTTCGGACCGGTCAGGTGGGGTACAAATCGGCGACGTATTCTCCGTAACCGTTGTATTTCCTGGAGTCGTAACGTTCCATCGAGCCAGGCATCCACTCCGTGTTCTGGCTCCAGCGAGGATGCGGTACGTCCGGTTCGACATTGGCTTCGAACCCGTATTCGTTCGGCAACAGCGTGTTCCAAAAGGTCGCGGGTTGTTCGTCGGTAAGCGTGATACGCACTATGGATTTAATGCTCTTGAAGCCATACTTCCAGGGAACGACCAGGCGGATCGGGACACCATGTTGTTTGAGCAGCGGCTCGCCGTAAATGCCGGTCGCGATGAAGGCGAGTTCGTTCTTCGCTTCGTCGATCGTCAGTGCTTCGGTATAAAGTCAGGGATTGGTCCAGTCCAGCATGTTGGGGGCCTGCTTTGGTCGATTGAATGTTTCAAATGTGACGAACCTGGCCGACGGCTGAGGTTAGACCGGTTCCAGCAAGTCGCGCAACCGAAACCCGGTCCACGGCACACACATAGCCCATGTTTCCACGCAGCGATGACGGTAGGCCCGCTCTTCCAGAAAAAACCGGGCGTAGATATCGTCCAAATCAAACGTCTGCGGTTTGCTGCAAAGTCCGTCGATCATCAGGCTCCAGGGGCTGGCTGAAACAGTTCCACGAAACGGATACGTCTCCTTACCTGGCGTAAATTCGTAAAAGTTGGTGTATTCTGCGGCGTCACGGCGCAGTGTCTCCGGGCGCCCATATGTGAATGCCTTATTGCGCTTTGCCGGGTACAGCGCAGCCTGCGCCTCCGGCAGCGGTTCGACCGTACCCGCCTGACGGACTTCCTCCTCCGCCGGCCGGCTGCAACCGACCAGGAGTCCGGTCAGCCCTGCCCCGAGAGCCGTACATCCCATCTCTCGAGAAACTCGCGACGATGCTGCTGACGCTTGTGGTAGACGGACTCCGGTGTGTGGAGTGACTCGGCCATGTCCCAGGGGCGTCGAATCTTGATTGAGAACATCGGCTGACCTCTTTGCCAAAAGACGCAGAGAATTTTAACGTGGTCTCAATTCTACAGCGTCGCGCAGGAATCCACGACTGGCCAGTTTGACCAACGCTGTTCTGAATTCTCCATCAGCAGGCGGGCCGGGTTGATTGCCGCTGTGCTGCGGCGCAGAAATTTGCTATGATTCCTTACAGAATATAGCTTCAATCACCGAGTTGCAGAGCTCTGCGCGCAACCCGAAATCACGAGGAGACTCGTCTCAAACAGACTCCTCGAGATGAAACGTTGCGAACCCGACTAGACCGCCGGAAGCGTATGCGAGCGTTTCGGAGTGTTGAACCGTGTCAGCTGACACCCTGGTCGACCGACCATGAAACTTACTGCGAAAGACCGGCCTGTGCCGCCAGGGACTTTGAGCACACCTGAACCCTCGGAACCAGTCCTGTGTGGCCCACGATCATGAGTCTCCCCTAGGTTGATGAACAGGTGAGTCATTGATTAACACCCGACGTGCCATCAGTGCATTGGTCGTCTGTCTACTTGGATGCGCCATGATCCTTGGATTTTATTTCATGGCGCGCGACCTGGAGAGCCCGCAGATCCCGGTAATTCCGGAGAGCCACGCGCAGATGCTCAAGAAGCTCCAGTCAATCAAGAAAAATTTTGCGAGACGCGATCCATTCTGGACAGCTCCTAATACTGCGAAACATCGTCAGCAGTTGCGGACCCTGCCATCGACGGCTAAGGACAGCACTCGCGGACTGCTGCACTTTGTGGTGGGCAGACATGACCTGTATCTCGGTCATACCGAGCAGGCTGTCGGGCATATGAGCAAAGTTGAAGAGCTGCTGCCAAGCCTGAGGGCGACCCTCAACGATGTTGATTACAACGAGATTCTGTTCAGAATCGCTGTCGCCTATCTTCGCAAGGCGGAAACAGATAACTGTGTTTGTCTTCACACGGCCGAAAGCTGCTTACTCCCTATCAAAGGTGGCGGCATCCATCAGCAGCAGGACGACTCTCGTTCAGCAATTGCAGCTCTGTCCAGGCTGTTAGAACACGATGAAAAGCATCTGGCCGCCCGCTGGCTGCTCAACATTGCTTTCATGTCGGTTGGAGAATATCCCGAGGGTGTTCCAAAAAAACTGCTCATTGAGCCACCTGTGTTTAATTCGGACGAGGAGTTTCCGGTATTTAGAGAGATTGCCGCAGGACTTGGTTTGAACCCGATCAACCTCGCTGGCGGCACAATCATCGATGATTTTGACGGGGATGGCCTTCTGGACGTCTTCACTTCGACACTGGATCCGGCAAAACAAGCGCTGTACTTTCACAATAATGGAGACGGTACCTTCACCGAATACAGAGATAAATCCTGTCTGACCGGGATTTTTGGCGGCCTGAATCTGGTGCAAGCCGACTATAACAACGACGGGAGCACCGACGTCCTTGTGCTTCGAGGTGCGTGGCTCGGCAATGATGGTCGCCATCCAAATTCTCTGCTTCGGAACAACGGCAGCGGAGTTTTCACTGATGTGACGATTGATGCGGGATTAAGTTCCGTTGATTATCCATCTCAGACCGCGTCCTGGGCTGACTTTGATCTCGACGGCGATCTTGATCTCTACGTCGGCAATGAAAAGTTTCCGTGCCAGCTTTTTCAAAACGACGGCAACGGAAAATTCACCGATATTGCCCTCGGTGCGGGTGTGACAAATACAGTTGGCAACTCATATCCGATCACCAAAGGCGTGATATGGGGCGACTACGACAACGATAGATTTCCCGACATTTATGTTTCGAACTATGGTCGTCCGAATCGCCTGTTTCGCAACCAGGGAGACGGATCGTTTCAGGATGTTGCACCAGATTTAGGTGTGACCGGACCGACGCTGGGGTTTCCTGTCTGGTTCTGGGATTATAATAACGATGGAGCGCTGGATCTTTTCGCATCGAGTTTTCACCAGGGAATGAAATATGTCGCCGCTGACTATTTCGGGATTCCACACGACACGGAACTTGACTGTCTTTATGAGAACGACGGCAGGGGCAGATTTGCCGACCGCGCTGCTGAATTAGGCCTGTGTCATGTGACACAGCCAATGGGTTCAAACTTTGGGGACCTCGACAATGATGGCTATTTGGACTTTTATCTTGGAACGGGGTATCCCAGCTACGAAGGGCTGATGCCCAATTTGATGTATCGTAACCGTCGCGGAAACGGCTTTGCCGACGTCACCACGGCAGGAGGGTTTGGACATCTTCAGAAAGGACACGGTGTCGCGTTTGCAGACCTGGATAACGATGGCGACCAGGATGTCTATCTACAAGTTGGCGGGTTCTATCCAGGCGACCAATATGGGAATGCGCTATTCGAAAACCCAGGATTTGGGAACAATTGGATCGTAATTAAACTGAATGGAGTGAAGTCGAATCGTTCAGCGATCGGAACTCGAATACGACTGGAGATCTTTGAAGACGGCGAGCGCCGAGAGATTTATCGCCGGGTCAACAGTGGTGGAAGCTTTGGCGCGAATCCGCTGCGGCAACACATTGGGCTGGGCACGGCGAATCGGATTGCAGAATTACAGGTGTATTGGCCTGCCTCGGGGCTGAAGCAGACGTTCAGGGATATTTCAGCGAATCAAATGATTGAAATTGACGAGTTCGACGATCAGCCGCGTAGCAAAGTGCTCGGTCGTTCTCAATTTGTTCTCGAACCGAGCGGAACGAACCGGCAATCCTAGAGAGTGGCATGTGGATCAACTTACGGACGCTGGTCGAGTGTGAGGAACTGTGTCCCGCACCCCGGCTTGTAGCGAATTTTTCGTCTGAGGAGATTGGCTGCTGAGATGGTACGATTCGGTCGGGGGCGGTCACCCTTCCGGGGCTCAATGAATGTTACAGGTGGCGGTTGAAGTTGAGGCAGACGAGTTCCTGCCGGTGTGGGTCGATTGGCGGGATGACGAAGGTCGTTGACAGGTCTGCGAAACGGCCGGCTGCCGTCGCGAGATTTCCTCACCGAGGTCCAACCTGCCTGGCGACGATGTTCAACCCGGTTTAATCAGAGCCCAGAAACGTTGTCGTTGCGCGGGAAGACACGCCCTGATACTTCCACTCCCCAAGGGAAGGCCCTTTCGAGGACGAAAGGGGTGGATTCCTCCAGAACGCCAACCGAATGGTCGCAGAATACAACTTTTGACAACAGCTCTTGTCACTCTTGACAGTTGATCGGACCACCTTTCGTGTGTAGCATAAGATGTTTGGTTGCAACAACTTGAGATGGAGCTCTGCAGATGTCTGACGGAGGCCGTTGAAAACGCATCCAGTTGGGGCACCTGACAGGTCTTGGTTACGATCGTCCGGACGATCGGCGATTCTCATCGATCACGGGACTCGCATGAGCTCGTGTCATTCACGAAGACAACATTGCGCGACCGTCGTTCTTAACGTCTCCACGAAGGTCGTGTTGGACTGTCAGGTTCACTATGAGCGCCGCTTGAGTTCCGTAAGTGGAAGGAAGATGAAAAATCTGTTTTCGGCAAGGTTTGTGTTCTGCCTTCTGAGTTCCTGCCTTCTGAGTTCCTGCTCCAAATCGACTCCCGTCACGCCGCAGCCGTCACCAGGCCAGATGACATCAAGGCCGCTGAACAGTGCGGCAACCGAAGGACAAAGTCGCTTTTCTGCGTTATCAGCGGATTATACCGGCATCGACTTCACGCATCGGCTCGATGATGATTTGGTCGGCCAGAAGTATATGACGGCGCTCAACACTTCAGTGGGCGCAGGCATCTGTGTGGTCGATGTGGACGGCGATCACCAGCCGGATATTTTTGTCTGCAGCAAGACAGGCGGCACCCGACTCTATAAGCAAACGGCCCCGTTCCGGTTCCAGGATGTGACAGATGTTGCGGGGGTGCAGGGCGAACCGGAAGAATGGAACACCGGTGCCGGGTCCGCGGATGTTGACAACGACGGTGATGCCGATCTGTATGTCTGTCGTCATGATGCACCAAATCTCCTTTACATCAACGATGGGAAAGGCAAGTTCACGGAACGAGCAAAAGACTTCGGCCTGGACTACAACGGTGCAAGCGTGATGGCCGCATTTTGTGATTATGACCTTGATGGTGATCTGGACATGTATCTTCTGACCAACCGAAGAACTCCCAGTGCCGCCATGCAGCAGCAAATCGACCAGGATCTGCGACGGGTGGGTTATGTCCGCCCGGAGTATTCGGAGTATGAAGCTATCTACCGTTACGTGGATAAAGATGGCAAGAAGCAGAAAGCACAGATTCGGGCGGGCCAGCGAGATCTGCTGTTTCGCAACGATGGCGGCCAGTTTTCGAACGTAGCAAATAAGTCCGGAATCAAAGGGAATGAGCTCGGCCACAATGCTCTGTGGTTTGACTACAACGATGATCTGTGGCCCGACCTTTACGTCAGCAATGACTATTTCGGAAAGGATCGGCTCTACAAGAACCTGGGTGGCGGACGGTTTGCAGATGTGACGTCCCAGGTCCTGCCTCACACACCCTGGTTTTCAATGGGATCGGATTCGGCGGATATTAATCGAGATGGTCGCTTTGATCTTTTGGCAACTGATATGTCGGCGACAGACCATTTGAAGCAGAAAGTCATGATGGGAAACATGGGGTCCCGGACTTGGTTCTTAAGTGTTGCCGAACCAAGACAATACATGCGTAATTCTCTGTTTCTAAATACACATTCCAGTCGCTTCATGGAGATTGCTTATCTTGCAGGTGTCGACAGCACAGACTGGACGTGGACCGTCAAGTTCGGTGACCTGGACAATGACGGCTGGGCTGATCTGTATATTACCAACGGCATGTTTCGGAACCTGATGGATGGTGACCTGTGGGAACGTGTGGAAACTGCGATGCAAAAAGGTGACACCGCAGCTTATCGCAACATGATATTAGCCAGTTCGCCGCTGAAGGAACGGAACCTTGCCTTCAGGAATCTCGACGGGATCCAGTTTGCAGATTCGTCCAAAGAATGGGGTCTGGACCATCTTGGAATCAGCTACAGCGCCGTCCTCGCGGACATTGATCGTGATGGTGATTTAGACATCATTACGAATAACTTTGACGAGCCACTGAGTGTCTATCGAAATAACACGCGCAACCAGAATTCGATCCTGGTTGAGCTGGTGGGCACCCTTAGTAACCGAACTGGTTACGGTGCGGTCGTTAAGGTCACCACCGGTGATGCGACGCAAACGAAGATGCTGCTGCAGGCACGTGGATACATGGCTTCAGACGATCCTTTGTTGCACTTTGGGCTGGGAGATCAGTCTCGTGTTGAGAAGCTTGAAGTCATATGGCCCAGCGGCCAGACTCAGAGGTTCGAGAATATTGAGGCCGGAAACATTTATACGATTCAAGAGCCGTCTCTGGCGGCTACGCCTCACCCTGTTCCGGGGAATGAGCCAGCTGTTCATCCGTCGTCTGAGTGCCCTGCCCTTTTTTCTGACCGGACAGACGACATCAACCTGGACTGGGTCCACAAGGAAGGACGATTCGATGACTATGAGGTTCAGCCGCTGCTGCCGTACCAGCTTTCTCGGCTGGGCCCGGGCATCGCGGTGGCCGACGTCAATGCCGATGGTCTCGACGACTTCTTCGCAGCAGGTGGCAACGGCCAAAGCGGCGGGTTGTTTTTGGCCGTTGCCGGCGGAGGGGTGAGCCTCCGGTCAGGTCCCTGGAAGGACGATGCGCAGTGTGAGGACATGGCGCCATTATTGTTCGACGCCGATGGTGATGGCGACAATGACCTGTATGTGAGTACCGGCGGGGTTGAATGTGGTGCCGACGATCCATTGATGAACGACCGACTGTACTTCAATCAGGGAGACGGTGAGTTCAAAAAGGCCGGTGACGGAGTACTGCCTGAATTGTGGATAAGCTCCAGTTGTGCCGTGGCTGCCGACTATGATCGTGATGGAGATCTAGACCTGTTTGTTGGCTGTCGCGTCCAGCCAGGAAAATACCCCCATGCCGCGCGCAGCAGTCTCCTGCAAAACAACGGTGGCAAGTTCACCGACGTGACTGAAATGCATGCTCCACACCTGGCTGACATTGGCATGGTCACCGCTGCACTCTGGTCTGACTCCAATCGTGACGGATGGATAGATTTGCTGGTAGCGACCGAATGGGGGCCTGTGCATCTGTTTCACAATGTTAAAGGTGTGTTGACACAGGAAACTGATGTCGCGGGGCTGTCCGGTGTTTCGGGATGGTTCAACAGTTTGGTGGCTGGAGATTTCAACTCCGACGGACGTATGGACTACGTGGCCGGCAATGTCGGATTGAATACCAAATACAAAGCGAGTG
>Ga0310123_10000523_pt1 | contig 34067 bp, 27 predicted proteins | sample CB6_AW_1057_MG_FD_203505 | JGI IMG/M metagenome (GOLD analysis project Ga0310123, IMG submission 203505) | Marine microbial communities from Western Arctic Ocean, Canada - CB6_AW_1057 | ecosystem: Environmental > Aquatic > Marine > Oceanic | place: Canada: Western Arctic Ocean | collected... | reverse complement strand
ATTGCATAATAATAGTAGCTCAAGAAAAAAAGTGGATGTTAGGGCCTTTTGTTAGGATGAGCGAAGAGCCTATAATTTCACCTGATTCAAATTTTGTATTTATAGATCCTATAACTAATAGCATTGTTAATTGGAGTTCAATGGCAACATTTAATCCTGCCGCAACTATTAAAAAAGATTCAATGATAATTATTTACAGATCGGAAGAAAAATTAAATTCTAAAATTATTGGTGGACACAGATCTAGATTAGGAATGGCTTCAACAATAGATGGAATAAAACTAAATCATTATCCTTACCCTATATTTTATCCTAATAATGATTTACAAATAAATAATGAATGGCCTGGAGGAGTAGAAGATCCAAGAATAGTAAAATCAGAAGATGGTATTTATTTTATGACTTATACACAATGGAATAGAAAAATTCCTAGATTAGCTCTTGCCTCTTCAGAAGATCTATTCAATTGGACTAAATATGGACCTATTTTTAAAAACTGGAAAGAAGGAAAATATAATATGATAGAATCTAAATCAGGAGCCATAATTACAGAATTGAAAAATAATGAGTTGTATGCTGCTAAAATAAATGGAAAATATTGGATGTATTATGGTGTCCCAAATATTTGGATGGCATATTCGGAAGACTTAATACATTGGATTCCATTAGAAGATAATTTAGGAAATAGAATTAAGGTACTTTCTCCGAGGCTTGGTTATTTTGACAATTGGTTGGTGGAAGCAGGTCCTCCTCCAATTATTACTGATGATGGAATTGTTTGTTTATATAATGCAGGAAATAGAAATAGAGATAGAGATAAATCCCTAGTTAATAATTCATATTCTGCTGGACAAGCTTTGTTTGACAAAAGCGAACCGTGGAAACTTTTGGATAGGTCTACAAAACCCTTTTTAAAGCCCGAATTAGAATTTGAAAAAAAAGGACAATACACTTCTGGTACGACTTTTATAGAAGGCATAGTTTACTTTAATAAAAAATGGTTTTTATTTTATGGTGCTGCTGATAATTTTGTTGGAGTAGTGGTTACTGTTGATAATGAATAGTAAGATGTTTAGAATATTATAATAGTTATAAAAGCAATTAATTTTATAAATTAAACTCAGATTTTGGTGTTGTAAATAAAAAAATTAGAATAAGGAAAATAAATAATTATAAAATATAGCGGGACGGAAGGAACTCATATTTTATTCATATACTTTTTTTAATTAACGATTTTTAAGGAAGAACTACTAATGTTTACTTAAATTAATTATCCTAGAAAAAGATTTTTTTTAAATAATCATCTAACAATTAAATAATCAAATAATAATAGAGATGTTATTAACAAATATTTTATTTAAATTAATGTAATACAATGGCGAATTTTGAATTAGTAGTTAATGGTAAAACTCATAAAGTTGATGTGGATCCATCTACACCAATACTTTGGGTACTTAGAGATCATTTAAATCTTGTTGGAACTAAATTTGGGTGTGGTATTGCTCAATGTGGAGCATGTTCAATTCATTTAAATGGTATGGCTGTAAGATCTTGTCAATTACCTGTTGCAAGTGTTGGGAATGGAAAAATAACAACTATAGAAGGTTTGTCTGAAAATGGTGATCATCCAGTTCAAAAAGCTTGGATAGAGAATGATGTACCACAATGTGGATATTGTCAATCAGGACAGATTATGCAGGCTGTATCTTTTTTGAGATCTAACCCTAATCCTACAGATGAAGAAATTGAATCTGTAATGAATGGAAACTTATGTAGATGTGGTACATATATTAGAATTAAAAAAGCGATTAAAAGAGCTGTAAAATCTTAATATAAATAGTTATTATGACAAAACAAAAGACATATATTGGGAGAAGATCATTTATTAAAACCAGCATCTTATCTGGTGGTGGAATGATGGTGGCATTTAGTTGGTTGGCTTCATGTAATTTAACAACAGATCAGGTAAAAACACTCCCTAAAGAATGGTTTAAAATAAATGGATTTTTAAAAATTGGAGAAAATGGACTAGTTACAATTATGTCTCCAAATCCTGAGATTGGACAAAACATAAAGACATCTATGCCGATGTTGGTTGCAGAGGAACTTGATGTTGATTGGAAAGATGTTATTGTTGAACAGGCACCTTTAAATACGGACATATTTCAAAGACAAATAGCTGGTGGGAGTAATTCTATAAGCAGTTCTTGGATGCCTCTACGTATGGCTGGAGCAACTGCTAGATTTATGTTAATTGCTTCTGCTGCTAAAAAATGGGGAGTTTCTGCAAATGAAATTACAACGAAATTAGGAGAGTTATATCACAAAGCATCTGGTAGAAAGCTTGGCTATGGCAATGTTGCTTCTTCAGCAGCTCAACTAAAAGTTCCTAAAGAAGTAGATTTAAAAGAAATATCAGATTTTAGTATTATAGGTACATCTAAAAAAAATGTTGATGGGCAGAAAATTGTTACTGGACAACCATTGTTTGGTATTGATTATAAAGAAGAAGGTATGTTGATAGCAATGCTTATACATCCTCCTGCCTTTGGAATGAAATTAAAATCATTTGATGCTTCTACAGCAAAACAAATGCCTGGCATTATAGATGTATTCGAGTTTAATAATTATAAAGAAGGTCAACCTAAAGGATCTTTTGATTTAAGTGCCCATACTACACAAATTGCTATTGTAGGCAATTTTACTTGGGAGGTTATTCAAGCAAAAAAAGCTGTTAAGGTTGAATGGGAAGAATCTGGAGAGGTAACACATGAAATTAGAGGATGGGGAGGAGGAAAAAAAACATTTCCTTCAAAACTTGAAAGTACTCAAGATCATTTAAAACAAATGGAAGAAATGAGTTTAAAAAAACAAAAAATAGTTAGAAAAGACGGTGATCCAGAACGAGCTTTTAAAAATGCAGATAGAATAATAGAAAGAACTTATACTTGTCCTTTTCTAGCTCATAATACCATGGAACCTATGAATTTTTTTGCTGATGTAACTGAAGATTTTGCTAGATTAGTTGGTCCTGTTCAAACTCCTGAGTTTATGGAGACAGCTATTGCAGATAGATTTAATCTTTCAAAAGATAATGTAGATATTATGATGACCCGAATGGGTGGAGGATTTGGTCGTCGTTTATATGGGCACTTTATGTTAGAAGCAGCTGTAATTTCTAAAAAAGTTAAATCTCCCATTAAATTAATATATACAAGAGAAGATGATATGACTTCGGGAACGTATAGACCTTCCTATCATGTACGCTATAAAGCCGCAGTAGATAAAAATAATAATGTAACTGCTTTTCATGTACGAGCAGGAGGTGTTCCAGAAAGTCCCTTGTATGCAAATCGTTTTCCAGCTGGTGCTATAGAAAATTATCTTGCAGAATCATGGACTATAAATTCAAATATTACAACTGGTGCTTTTAGAGCTCCTAGATCAAATTTTATGGCTAGCGCTGAACAATCTTTTTTAGATGAGTTATCTGAATTTATAGATAAGGATCCTATGGATTTTAGACTTGAATTATTTGAAAAAGCTATAAATAACCCTATAGGTAAACAAAATGATTATGATGCTAGTCGTTATGCAGGAGTATTAAAACTTGTTAAAGAAAAGTCAGGTTGGAATAAACAAAAGCCAGGTGTTTCAAGAGGATTAGCAGCATATTATTGTCATAAATCTTATGTTGCAAATGTTGTTGATATAGTTAATAAAGATGGTAAGCAAGTCATAGATAAAGTTTATTGTGCAGTTGATTGTGGTATAGTAGTTAACCCTGATTCTGCAAAAAATCTTATTGAAGGTGGGACTGTTGATGGGATTGGGCACTCAATGTATAGTCAAATAACATTTAAGGATGGTACTCCAGAGCAAGATAATTTTAATCGTTATAGACTAATAAGATACAGTGAGGCCCCAAAAAATATTGAAATATATTTTGTGGAAAATAACATAGATCCTACTGGCCTTGGAGAACCTCCATTTCCTCCAGTGATGGGAGCTTTGGCAAATGCATTGTATAAAGTATCAGGAAAAAGACACTATAATCAACCATTTAGTGTGAGTTAATTAAACTTGATTAATAAATAATGAATTTTCTCTATTATATTAAATGATAAGTGTAGAAGAAGCCTTAAATATATTAGATAATCAAGTTGTAAACTTACCAGCAGTTGAAATCATTAATGTATCAAAGGGATTAGGAAGAGTATTGTCTGAGACTATTATTTCACCAATTTCTCTTCCAAGCTTTAGACAATCATCTATGGATGGATATGCACTAAATGTTTTCGATTCTTTTGAATATAAATTAGTTGGAGAATCGAAGGCAGGAGATCAATGTCTTATCAAATTAAATCCTGGTGAGGCAGTAAGAATTTTAACTGGGGCTCATGTTCCAGATAGTGCTCAAGCTATTGTTATACAAGAGCATGTTCAAGTAAATGGAAAGATTATTACTATTGAAAGCATCCCAAAAGAAGGATCTTTTATACGAAAAGTAGGTGAAGAGGTAAAAAAAGGAGATTCTACGCTAAATAAAGGATTTCTTTTAAATGAAGCATCATTGGGATTTATTACTAGTTTAGGTCTTCAAAAAATAAAAGTTTATTCTTTACTTAAAGTTTCCATACTTATTACTGGGAATGAATTGGTTCCAATTGGAGAAAAAATTGGGACAGGTAAAATTTATGAAAGTAATAGTGTAGTAATACAATCTGCCCTTTATAAAAAAGGAATTAAAGACATAAGAGTTTTTGTTGTTAAGGACACCTTAAAAGATACAATTCAAAGTATAATAAATGCATTTGAGACTTCTAATTTGGTATTAATTTCTGGTGGTATTTCAGTTGGAGATTATGATTTTGTAAAAGTTGCTCTAGATAAAATAGGGGTAAAAAAAATATTCTATAAGGTTAAACAAAGACCTGGAAAACCTTTATTTTTTGGAGAAATTGATAATAAATTTATTTTTGCTTTACCAGGAAATCCAGCATCTACCTTGAATTGTTTTTATGTATATGTTTCTCAATTTCTTAGCAAATTGATGGGAGACACTAACTATAGTTTATTGAGATTAAGGGCTCCTTTAAAAAATTCATTTTCTAAAGTTGAAGGAAGAGCAGTATTCTTAAAGGCTATTTATAAAAATTATCAAGTTTTTATTTTAGAACATCAACAATCATCAAAAATGATAAGTTTTGCTCATGCAAATTGTTTAGTTTATTTTAATGAAGGTTCTATTAATTTAGAAGATGGTGCTTTAGTTGATGTATTGTTATTAAGGTAATTGTAATGATAGAATCAACATCTTTAATTATATTTTTAATTATACTACCAATAGTATCTCTTTTATATTCTAGTGTTGGGCACGGTGGAGCAAGTGGTTATTTAGCTCTTATGGTTATTTTTTCATTTCCAAGTGAGATAATGAAATCTACAGCTTTATTATTAAATCTCTTTGTTGCTGGAATAGCATTTTATCAATACTATAATGCTGGTCATTTTAATAAGAAATTATTTCTCTATTTTGCAATTGGATCTATCCCAGCTGCATTTTTTGGAGGTCAAGTGAATATTAATCCTGAGTTATATAGAGAAATTTTAGGAGTTCTTCTAATATTTGCAATTGTTAGAATTTTATGGAAGAAGGATCAAATAATTAGTGTAGATAAACCACAAGTAATTATTGCAATTTTATTTGGAATTGTTATAGGTTTTTTTTCTGGCTTAATAGGTATTGGAGGAGGAATTATATTAACACCATTAATCTTATTCTTTAGATGGGGAACTATGAAAGAGGCAGCTGCAGTTTCAGCTTTATTTATTTGGGTTAATTCTGCTTCGGCATTGGTTGGACAATTTAATTTAGGAGTTAATTTTTCTTCTAGTTCGATGATAATGATTTTGATTGCTTTCGTTGGTGGAGTAATTGGAAGTTATTATGGAAGTAAAAAATGGGAAAGTATTGTATTAGAATATTTATTAGTCGTAGTTTTAACTATTGCATCAATTAAATTACTTTTACTTTAAATGGAATATACTGTAAGATATTATGGGCAAATAGCTGAATTGGTTGATAGAAGTGAAGAATTTATTTTCTCTGAAGCTGATACGATTGAAAAGCTTATAATGGATTTAATTCAGACACATCCTATTTTGAAAGGAAAGACCTTTCAAGTTGCTCAGAATAACCAAATTAAAAGGGAAGGTGCACTTATTAGCAAAGATGTTATTGATTTGTTTCCTCAATTTTCTGGTGGATAATGATACGCTATAAAAGACATATTGCACTTAATGAGGTAGGAGTTAAAGGTCAGTCTAAAATTAATAATTCTAGTGTATTAGTTGTTGGATCTGGAGGATTAGGCTCACCAATTATAGAGTATTTATCAAGAGCAGGTGTAGGAGTTATTGGAATTATAGATTTTGATAATGTTGAATTATCTAATTTACATCGTCAAATTTTATTTTCAGAAGATGACTTAAATAAAAATAAGGCAATCTGTGCACAAGAATATATTAAAAGAATTAATTCATCAATTAAAATAAATACATATTCAGAGGCTTTAACCATTAAAAATGGAAGTAGATTAATACAACAATATGACATTATTGTTGATGGAACAGATGATGTTAAAATTCGATATTTATTAAATGATTTTTGTGTCTTATTAGATAAACCACTTGTCTATGCAGCACTATATAAATTTGAAGGACAAATTTCAGTTTTTAACTATAAAAAAGGACCTACATATCGTTGTTTGTTTCCAGTAACACCAAAAGATAATGAATTACCAAATTGTAGTCAAACAGGTATTCTAGGTGTTGTTCCTGGTCTTTTAGGTATTTATCAAGCTAATGAGGTGCTTAAAATAATTTTGGATATTGGGGAGGTGTTAACTGGTAAGGTGCTAAATATAAATTTATTAAGGAATACTCACACAACATTTAGATTTTCTAAAAATGTGATGGAAGTGGATAAATTGATTAAAAAGGGAGTTCCTTATTCAGATAGTATTTCTTTTATAAATTCAGATTATACAATTTCTCTTAATTCATTAAAGAAAAATGATAATTGTATTTTTATTGATGTGAGGAACGAAGATGAAGAACCAATAATAAAACATAAAAAAATTCATCATATACCTTTAGGAAAATTAAAAGATGAATTTTTAAATATAGTCAAGGATAAGAAAATTATTTTTTTCTGTTCTTCAGGTAAAAGAAGTATTAAAGCAGCAGTTTTCACAAATAAAAATTTTAATATACATTCTTTTAGTTTAAAAGAAGGAGCTTTAATGTTAAATAAATGGATAAATGGATAAATGGATAAAAAAAAAATTATAAAAAATATTTTTATTGAAGGTCCTATAACTAGTAATTTTATATCAAAATCAATAGAAAGCCATAAGACAAAAAAGACCATTGGAGCTCATGAATTATTTTTAGGTCAAGTACGTTCGGATAATATAAATGGAAAAGAAGTTATAGCGATTGATTTTACAGCTCAAGAAAAAATGGCAAATAAAATTTGTCATGATATAAAAGAATCTATTTTTGATAAATTTCCAATTTATTGTATGCATATCTATCATAGTTTAGGTAAAATTAAAGCTGGAGATATATGTGTTTTTGTATTTATATCTGGATCACATAGGAGTGATATTTATGGACTCCTAAAGCATGTTATAAACGAAATAAAGAAAAAAGCACCTATTTTTGGAAAAGAGATTTTTGATGATGAATCCCATCAATGGAAAGTGAATAGAAATCATGATTGATATTACTCATAAATACAACACCCTTAGGGAGGCAACAGCTAAAGCAGTTGTGAAAGTTGGAAATTCTAAAACTATTAAAACTATACAAAATGGTTCCGTACCAAAAGGAAATCTATTTGAAATGAGTAGGGCTGCAGGTTTATTAGCAATAAAAAAAACTCCAGAAATTTTACCAGACTGTCATCCAATACCAATTGAATTTGCTGATTTTAAATTTGAAATTAAAGATTTAGAGATTCACATTATGTGTACTATTAAAACCATATATAAAACAGGTGTTGAAGTAGAGGCAATGCATGGTGTTAGTGTAGTAGCATTAAATATGTATGATATGTTGAAACCAATTGATAAAAACATTGAAATTTTTAAAATAAAGTTGGAATCAAAAAGCGGAGGTAAATCTAATATTTCTTTACCTAAAGGGTTAATTAATGCTGCTGTAATAGTTTGTTCTGATTCAATATCTAATGGGAAGAATAAAGATAAAGCTGGAAAAGCAATTATAGAATCTTTGAAAAAGTGGAAAATTAGTACTATTGATTATAGTATCGTTCGAGATGATATTAATGAAATTCAAAAAAAAACAATCTCTTTAAGTAAGAATAATGTTCCATTAATAATATTAACAGGTGGAACTGGACTTTCTCCTAAGGATCTTACTCCAGAAGCGTTACTTCCTATTCTAGAAAGAAGAATTCCTGGTGTTGAAGAAGCAATTAGAAATTTTGGGCAAAATAGAACTCCCTACTCTATGTTATCAAGGAGCGTAGTTGGATTAATAAGAAATTCTTTGATATTAGCTTTACCGGGTTCTACCAAAGGATCTATAGAATCTATTCAAGCAATATTTCCATCGATTTTGCATTTATTTGATATCTTAAAAGAGAAACCTCATTAAATGATTAATCCACCTGACATATTAAAGGATAGTTTTGGTAGAAAACATACCTACTTGAGAATATCTCTTACGGAACGCTGTAATTTGCGATGTTTATATTGCATGCCAAAAGAAGGAGTAGAATTGACTCCTAAGAAAAATTTAATGCAATCAAATGAAATATTTTATTTAGCTAAATTATTTGTAAAACATGGGGTAAGTAAAATAAGATTAACAGGTGGAGAGCCTTTTATTAGAAAGGATTTCCCAGAAATAGCAAGAAAGTTATCAAAATTACCTGTCGAATTATCGATTTCAACAAATGCTATAATCATTAATAAACATCTAGATCTTTTAAAGGAATGTAATATTAAATCAATTAATGTGAGTCTAGATACTCTACAAGAGGAGCGTTTTAAAACTATAACACTTAGAAATAATTTTAAAAATGTAATTCAAAATATTCAAGAGTTATTAAAACAAGGATTTAATATAAAAATAAATGCTGTGCTTATGAAAGGTGTAAATGATGATGAAATTATTGATTTTATCAATTTCACTAAAAATAGAAATATTGCATTTAGGTTTATAGAATTTATGCCTTTTGTTGGTAATAAATGGAAAAGAGATAAAATAGTATCATATGAATCTATTTTAAATGTTGTGAAAAATCATTTTGGTGAAGATAAATTGATTTTTTTGGGGAATAAAAAACACGAAACTTCTCGAAATTTTAAAATAGTGGATTTTAAAGGAAGCTTTGGAATTATAAGTACTGTTACTAATCCTTTTTGTGATCAATGTAATAGGATTCGTTTAACTGCAGATGGGAAGATTAAAAACTGTTTATTTTCTTCAAAAGAAAAAAATTTACTTATTGCACTTCGTGAAGGTAATCCTATAGAACCTATAATTAGTAAAACTCTACTAAGTAAAAAATTTATTAGATCTGGAATGAAAGCCTCTGAAGATTTTGAAAATACTGAAAATCATAATGAAAATAGAAGTATGATAACTATTGGTGGGTGATCTTATTTAGTAAATAAAAGTATTCTTTTTTAGTATCAATATCAATTAATAAATCATAACCATTAACAATTTCTAAATTATTTGAATTTTTTTTAATGATTTTTTTTGCTCCTTGATCTCCCTTAAGTTGCTCTAAATCATTAAAATATATTGAGGGAAACAATATTGGAGCGCTCAAATATTCCTCTTTTGATTTAGAAACAACAATTTTATTTTTACATTTTAAAAAAACTTTAATTAATTTATTTAAATGTAATGTTGAAATAAGTGGCATATCTACTAAAGAAATTAATACCCCATTTATTTTAGGAGATTTTTTTATCATTTTTTTTATTCCATGAGCTATAGTAGCTCCCATTCCCATCTCCCAGTTTTTATATAGAATGATATTTATAGGATAGTTATTTATCACTGGAATTATAAGCTCTGAGTGAGCGCCTAATATCACCCATACATCTTGATTTGTATCTAATAAATTTTTTATTTGATGTTCAATTAATGTATGATTTTTCCATTTAAGAAGTTGTTTGGATTCACCCATTCTTTTCGATTCACCAGCTGCGATAAGAAGTTGAGGAATTTTAGTCATGAACATTCCCATTTTTAGAAGAAAGTATTAATGCATTTTTCTGTCTAATTACACTTAAAATTTCAGATAGTATAGAAATTGATATTTCAGAAGGACTTTCAGCACCAATATCAAGTCCAGCTGGACCACGTAATTGATCTAAAAATTCAATTGAACATTCTGGGTAATGATCTAAAAATTTTTCAATGATTTTTTCTCTTCTTTTACTTGGACCTAATAAACCAAAATAAGCTGGAAAAGTTTCTTTTAAAGCAATTAGATACTGAATATCTTTATTAAAACTATGTGTCATAAGAATTATAGCAGATTGTTTATCAATAGAATTGGAGTTAAATGATTCAATGATTGGAGTTATGAAATTTTTTGCACCTTTGAAAAAATTGATGGTTTTATTTTCATCTGGAGGAGCTACAATGGTAATTTCCCATCCTAATAAAGAAGCAGATTTACATAATTGAACAGCATCATGTTCTGCTCCAAAAATAAATAATCTAAATATTGGGGCGAATGATTGTTTGAAATATAATTTTTTTTTGTTGGATTTGGTTGAAAAATTTTTGTGAAATGAAAATTTTTTCTCACCAATTTGTATTTGTGTACCTAGATTCAAATCTTCTACTTGTTCTAATTTATATGTTGAAGAAGAATAAATTGAGAATCTCCTTTCGATTGAAGTATTAAATTCAGTTATAAATTTTTTACTTAATGAGAATGGTTCAATTAATATTGTTATAATACCTTCACATCCTAAACGAAAACGACCATCATATTTTATAATTTTTGGAATTTCAGATTTAAATACACTTTGAGATTGTCTTATAATTTCTTTCTCCACACATCCACCACTAACATTACCAAATGATTCTCCATTATTATTTATTAGCATTCTAACACCTGGTCTTCTGTATGATGAGCCTTCTAAATGCACTACAGTTGCTAAAACAAATTTATTTTGATTTGAATTTTGTATAAAATAATTGATAATATTCTTTAATTCGATGGTCATAGCATTTTAAATAAATTGACTTTTTTATAATATAAACATACGATTATCAAATAAAAATTTAAAAGGGGTAGTTTAATTAGTAGGGGTTTATAAAATTTAAAAATAGGTAGCATAACTAGGATTTGTTGGGGATTTTATTTCAAAAATTTTACTGTTTGATAAAGAATTGATTTTGATTTTTTCAGAGTCATTAATAATAGCAAAATCAGATTTGGTCATCCGAAAATCATTAATTTTAACTTTTCCTTTTAATAAAAAAAATGAATGAGTAAAATTTTTATTAGTTGATATTTCTATTTTACCTGTTTGAATCTCATATTCGTATATTTCTATATTTTCAGTTTCCATGTTGATAGGTGAATTTTTTCCTTTTATTGTTTTTTTTAAAAAATTATATTTTGATTCGACTGGAAAATTTTCATTTTTATAATCATTATAACTTGCTTCTGATTTTAATGATTTGAATAAATCTGGATTAAACCAAATTTGAAATATTTCAGATTTTGCTTCTATTTCTTCTGCATGTGAAATTCCACTTCCTGCTCTAATGATTTGAACATCACCCTCATTTAATGGTATCCATTTATTTTGTTTGTTATCAAAATGTCTAATTTTTCCTTTTAAAACAAAACTGCATATTTCAAAGCCTCTATGTGGATGTAATCCTATGGTGCTTTTTTTTCCAGGAGTCCAAGCGTGTGCCCAGTAGAATAAATTAGAATAAGGTTTAACTTCACCACCATCTTGTTGAAATCCTATGGGTTTGTTTTCTAATATTTCACCCTCATTAAAACTTCCTTTTGAATGTTTTTCTTTTTTTATCAACCTAAACATATAATTACAATCTACCAACAACAAATTAAAATTCAAAAGGGCAGGATAATTTGGGGTAATTTATTAAAATCAAAAGTTTATTATATAAAGCTATGAGTAAAGTAATTACTTCAATAATAATATATAATGTTATATAATATATTTTAAAATATTGAATAGGGGAGATTTTTATAAAAGTATATGGTTAAAAAAAGAATTTTGTGGGGTGGATGGGACTCGAATATATTCCTCATTTCTTAGATTTAATACAACAAATCTTTATGTAAGTTGTATTTTATTATATTATTATAACATTTTAAAGATAATGGTTATTTATAGGGCAATTCAGCTATAGAACCCACACTTAGCTTCTAATAAAAGATTTTTAATTTAGAGTCTATGAGTATAGGTAATTTTTGTTATTCCTATATTTGAAGTGGTTTTAAATTTTCCTTCTTGATCAATCCAATTATGATTATAAACAAAATAAATATCTGAACCTGGTACAATAGTATATCTAAATCTGTTATTCATTCCTAATTTTTCACTAACATCATCATATTGAATGTTTGAAGAAAATGATATAAAAGGTGAAAAATCAAAATCACCTAAAAATCGAAACAAATTTGTTTTAAAATCACCTTCATTTAATTTAACATTTGAATGAATATATCCTATGCTTAGATTAATTCCAGAAAAAGGTCTTATGGTTATCTTATTTTGGTAATCAGTACGATTTCCAGACCAAAATCCTCCAGTATTTATTTCAATTTCATATACTAATTTTCTATGATTAGCGGTTTCAAATTCAATTTTATGTGACCAATTTTGGTATTTCCCTATTGGAATAATAATAGAATTGTCACCAAGAATATTAAAATTAAAGTCAAGATTTTCAAAATTTCTAACGAACTGATATGATATTTCATCTCCACTTTCAAAACGGACTGATAATGGAGTAAACCTTATATTTTGAGTCATTTTTCCCCAATTAAGACTCATAAGGTTTTCAAAACTAAATTCCCAAGTAAGCTCTCTAATAATATCACTGTTTTCTATGAGAGGTGAAAAATTTATTCTTGGTTCTACTCTTCTAAATGAATTTCTTTGTACAAAACCAATTGCAGGATCGTAAGAATTTCCAAATTCTCTATAAGATACGCTTCCAGACCATGGTTTATTAGGAAAATTAAATCGTAGTCCACGAGTAGATCGATCCCAAGTTTTTGTTATTATATCATTTGGATTAGGGGAGTTGTGTAATATTGCAAATGCTTGAAATTGTAAATTTTTATTAGATAGAAAAGAAGATGTATTTAATGTTAAATCTATACCTAAAGTACTTCTATCTTGAACTGGTTCAGTGAGTTTTTCAGTGTCTTTAGAGTGTCTTCTAGTATATAATATTCCAATACTACTTTCTTTTAAAAAATTTTTTTTTAATCTAAGTAAAGAAAAATCTTCACTATTTGTTATATCTGTTTTTTTTGTTTTGACTTGTTGGGCTACTATTTCTAATTTTCCTATTTTACCAATTATTTTTCCACCATATAAGACGGCAATCCTATTGCCAGATTGAAGGCCTATTTTTCTTGAAAAGTAAGGATATACACCACTTCTTGGTGCAAATTGGTAAATATTTGCTCCTTCTAAAAAGAAATCTCTTTTTTCAGGAAATCTAATTGGAAATCTGGTGAGATTAATTTGTCTATTATCTACTTCTGTTTCTGCAAAGTCAGTATTAATAGTAATAGAAGCTTTTAAACCTGGATTAATATTATAATTAATATCAACTCCACCATTTAAATTTGTATTTTTATTATATTCTTCTCCAACATCTTTTTCTATTTTGGAATTTTCTATTTTACCATACCCAATAATTTCTAAACCTAGTCCTTGAGAAATATCTTTTAGACCTTCTAATCTTCCTGCGTTTTGAGGCCTAAAGAGTCCTTGATTTCTTTTGTGACCTGTCCATAATATTTCTTCATTTTTCCTTCTAACAGTTCTTTGAAAATTAATTCCCCAAGTACTAATTTTAGAATCAAAATTTAGTGTGTGAAAAGGAATACGAATTTCTGCAGACCAACCGAAATCTCCAATAAAAGTCCAAGGTCTCCAAATTCCATCCCAATTTTTATTTAAACTTAAACCCTGTCCAATTGATAACAAGCCATCTCCCATAAGTCCTTTGGGATTTATTTCAAAAAAATATGCATTTCTACCATCAAGGTAAGTATCAAGAATCCACATAAATCTATCATCAGTATTGAGAGGAGAATCTTTTTTCATTTTAAAAGATTTAATTCCTTTAGGATCAGAATCATACAAGATAGCCCCTATATAAAGATAGTTTTCGTCATATGCTATTTTGATTAAAGTATTTTCTGTAGGTTTATTTCCTTCTACTGGTTCTTGCATCAAAAACCTATCAATTCCTTTTATGTTATTCCAGAATAACTCATCTAGCTTCCCATCAAGTATTATTTCCTCTCTATTGATTTTATATGCTTTGATAGATTTCGTACTATCATTTTGGGATTGGCTTTGTAGATTAAATGAAAATACTATCAACGTTAAAACAGAGAAAAAGTTTTTCATTACTCTAATCTACAAATATCAATTATAAATTCAAAAGGGGAGTGGGGTTAGTGGGGGTTTATTGTTGAGTCTTTTTTGTCTTAAATTAGAACTAGTTTTTTTAACTTAAAACACTAACCTTAAATAATTATATAAAATGTTTATTTATATTCGGCTTATTGAGAATAATCTCAACTAAGTGAGTGTCAGATATATTGGTGTATTTAATTACGAGCAATTAATATCAGAATGGTGTATTTCACTATGAGTATTCTTAATATAAATATACTTTGAATTTTGCTTTGATGTTTTTAGCTTGTTGTTGTGAAATATTATTATAAAATTTTTTTTGTCCTTTTTTTAATTGGAATTTCAGGTATTATTTCTTCTTGCATAAAAGAAAATAAACTTGAGAAAAATGAAATAGAAAAATGTCCTGAGTGTGAAATATATTATCATGGAGGTGAAAGCAGAGGATACATTCTATATAAACCTGTTAATTTATCTGAAAATGCACCACTAGTATTTGTTCTTCATGGATATGCATCAAATGCGCCAACAATTAGGAATATTACAAAAATGAATAGAATAGCAGATCAACATGGATTTGTAGTATGCTATCCACAGGGGACAATTAATAAATGGAGTAAAACAACCCATTGGAATTCCGGGCTTACTTATAGTAATACAGATGATATAGGTTTTCTTACTAGGTTAGCAAAATATCTGCAAAATAAATACAATCTTAACCCTGAAAAAACATTTTCCTCAGGTATGTCAAATGGAGGATTTATGAGCTACACTCTTGCCTGTGAAGCATCAGAAGTATTTAAAGGGATTGCATCAGTTACAGGAACTATGAGCGGATCTACCTGGAAAACATGTAATCCCAATAATGCTGTACCTGTATTACAAATATCAGGAGTTCAAGATGATGTAGTTCCAATTGATGGTACAATGGATGTATCAGGGGGATGGGGAGGTGCTCCTCATATGGATGAAATAATAAACTTTTGGTCAAACTTGAATAAATGTCAATCTCAAGAAGCTAGTTTTTTTCCTCCTTTAACAAATGCCTATTATCATAAGAAATGTACAAATGATAACGAAGTATGGTATTTTAAAATTAATAATTGGGGTCACGAATGGCCCTATGATGATTATGTGGGAACAACTGGTATAAAAGGAAGTGAAATAATATGGGAGTTTTTCAGTAAAATTTAAGTTTAGTCGACAAACCTACTACTATATAGGAAAAATTTAAAAGTGGAGTGGGGTTAGTTTTTCAGAAATAAGAGGTTTTTTGTTTAATATAAATCCTGGTATTAAATCCATCTTCTAACATTCGAACAATAATTTTCAAATTCTTTTCCATAAAGTTTGAACATTGCTTTTTCTTCGGGTTTAATTTGAAAGAGATTTATATAAACGACAAATAGTGGTGTTATAATTAAACCAAGAAAAGAACCTAAATAAATAGAAAAAGCAATCAATAGGTTAAGTAATGATAAATAAATTGGATTTCTTGAGAACTTAAAAACTCCTGTTGTAAGCAATGTGGTTGATTCTTCAGGCATTAGAGGATTAAGTGTTGTTTTGTGTTTTCTAAACTCAATAATTCCTGTTAAAAAAAAAGATACGGCTAAACATAAAAAAAAGAAAGAAATATAAATTTGGTAACTAAAAGTAAAAACTTCTAATAAATTTTTGAGAAAAAAAATTAATACTAAGAAAAATACAACTATTATTAGAGGAGGAATTTTATTTTCTAATGATTTCATGTATGATTAATAATTAAATCTACCAAGAACTAATCAAAATTCAAAAAGGGAGCTTAATTAGTGGTTTTTCTAAACTTTATTAATACTGATACAAGAGTGATCTTTTCTTTGTCAAATGAGAGTTACTACTAAGGTAAGTCAATATACTAGAATCTTGATTCTATGAAATTATTATAATTCTCTATGCGATCCATCACAAAAAGGTGGATTTTTTGTTTGTTTACACATGCACATGGCAGCTGTTTTAGACTCTTCAGCTTTAAAGACTGACGGTGAAAAATTAGTTCCCTTATGAAAACCATTGCACCAAGGTTGATTTATTGACATTCCACAAGCACACCAAGCATATGTTTTTCCAAATTCCAATTGTTCCATTTGTGGAGCTTTACCTGCTATTTTTGATTTTTTCATATTTACAATCTACAACTATTCAAGAAAAATTCAAAAGGGGAATGGGGTTAGAGGGTTATTTGTTTAGTAATAAAATTATTGTTAATAATAATATTGTTAATAATAATAATAAAATTTATTATAAAAAAGTATTTGAGGGATGTACGGGACTCGGATTTAATCCTTATACTCTCTTTAATCAATGATTATTATAGAGGGACGACCTATAGGGTGACTAAATAGCGAGAGGATTTTCTTTTTATGTTTTTTTTAAATGAGCCTTTGGATTTACTCCTATTTCCTCTAAATCCTTTTCTTGATTTTTTATATTTTTTCTCTTTTCTTTTAGAATCATCATTAATAGCTTTAGAAAGTTCTACACCACATTTATAATTATTCCATGTAAATTTTTCTAAAGTAGTACGAATTTCTTTTTCATGTTTTGTTGGAATTTCAAAGAAAGAAAAACCTGTCATTATATCAATTTTACCTATAGAAATATCTTTATTATTAGTAAACTCATTAATTATACCAATAAGATTTTGAGGTTGTAAATTATGTTTTTTTCCTAGATTAATAAAGAATCTGGAGAATCCTTTTTCAGCTTTTCCTTTATTTGAATTTCTTTTTTTCTCATCTGAATTTATGTCCGCTACATTGTTATAAAAAGAAAGAAATCTACTAAACTCTAAAGAAACTAATTGTTTTAATAAATCTTCTCTATTTAGGTGAGAAACTTTTTCCATAATAGATGGTATAAATTTTTCTATATCATGATTAACTTCTGAATGAATTATTCTATCTATTAGATTCATTAGTTGTACTTCGCAAATATCTTTTCCTTTTGGAATTTCTTTTTTGATTATTTCTTTATTAATCATTTTTTGTATTGAAAGAATTTTTCTTTTATCTTTTACAGAACCAATAATTATTGATATACCTTTTTTACCTGCTCTACCAGTTCTTCCTGATCTATGTATATAGATTTGATTTTCATCAGGTATGTTATAGTTAATTATATGAGATAAATCATTAACATCTAGACCTCTTGCAGCCACATCTGTAGCAACTAAAAGTTGTATATGTTTTTTCCTAAATCTATTCATTACATGATCTCTTTGTGGCTGAGATAGATCACCATTTAATGAATCTGCGTTATAACCATCCTGCACTAGTTTGCTCGAAATGTCTTTACATTCTCTTCTTGTCCTACAAAAGATAATACCATAGATATGTGGGTTTATATCGCAAATTCTTCTAAGAACTTGATATCTATCTTTTAGATTCATAACTAGATAGTAGTTATGTTCTATGTCCTTTACACCTTCATTTTTAGAATCAACCTGAATTTTTTTAGGTTTTTTCATATAATTTTTTGAGATTTTTAAAACTTCTTTAGGCATAGTTGCTGAAAATAAGAGTATTTGCTTATTTTCATTTGTTCCTTCTAGTATTAAGTCAATGTCTTCTTTAAATCCCATATTTAACATTTCATCGGCTTCATCAAGAATTACTATATCTATATTTTTTAATTCTAATTTCTTTTTATTTAATAGGTCTAAAACTCTACCTGGTGTTCCTACTACTATTTGGCTACCCATTTTAAGTTCTCGCATCTGTTTTCTAATGTCTGATCCACCATAAATAGGGGTTATTCGTAATTCTTTTATATATTTTGAGTATAATTTAAGGTCTTTGGTTATTTGTAAACACAACTCTCTTGTTGGACATAAAATTATTGATTGAGTGTTTTTTTTCTTTGTATTAATGTTATTTATTATAGGTAAACCAAATGCAGCAGTTTTACCTGTACCAGTTTGTGCTAAAGAAATTAAATCTTGACTTGACTCTAAAAGAAAAGGAATAGTTTGTATTTGAATTGGAGTTGGATTAATGAAATTTAAATCAATTAGTGATTTTTGTATCGATTCATTTAAATTAATATCAGAAAAATTCATTTTTTATAATTTTGCGCAAACCTAACCTTTTAAATGTCTAATGTTTTATTAAAAATGATATTTATTAATCGTGATTTGGAAATACTATGTTAGATTATTTTCTGATTCGATTAAGTTTTGCGGGATGGACGGGACTCGAACCCGCGACCTCCTGCGTGACAGGCAGGCATTCTAACCAGCTGAACTACCACCCCGATTAAAATTGTTTTGCAAACATATCAGTTCAACAATACTTATGAAAGAAAAAATTAAATTTTTAATTTTATATACTGAAATACATGTTAATTCTTATTTAAATTTGCAATCTAAAATAATTTAATCAGTATGTCATTAGACTTTGAAAAGCCAATAATAGATTTAGAAACAAGGTTGATGCAAATGAAAGAAATTGCTTCTAAAAAAGGTAATAGCTTTAGTAAAGAGGTTTTATTGTTAGAAGAAAAAATAATTGATCTTAAGAAAGAAGTCTTTAAAAATCTAACAAGATGGCAAAAAGTTCAACTTTCTAGACATCCTAAAAGGCCTTATTTTTTAGATTATATATATAAGATTTCAACTGAATTTATTGAAATTCATGGTGATAGAGTGGCTAGAGATGATAAGGCTATGGTTGGAGGAATTGCTGAAATAGATGGTAAGTCTGTAGTCTTAATTGGTCAGCAAAAAGGGAGAAACACAAAAGATAGGCAATATAGAAATTTTGGTATGTCTAATCCTGATGGTTATAGAAAAGCATTAAGGATTATGAAAATAGCTGAAAAATTTAACAAGCCTATAGTTACTTTAATTGATACTCCTGGTGCATATCCAGGTTTAGAAGCTGAAAAAAGAGGACAAGCTGAAGCTATTGCTAAAAATATTCAAGAGATGTCAATGCTAAAAGTTCCTGTCATTTGTATTATAATTGGAGAAGGAGCTTCTGGAGGTGCTTTAGGAATAGGATTAGGAGATAAAGTTTTTATGATGGAATATACTTGGTATTCTGTTATTTCTCCTGAATCATGTTCTTCTATTTTATGGAGGAGTTGGGACCATAAAGAGCAGGCTGCTGAAGCATTGCAATTAACAGCAAATGATCTTAAAAAGATGAATTTGATAGATGGAATAATAAAAGAACCCTTAGGTGGTGCTCATAATGATGTAGATTTTGCTGCTAATAAATTAAAAAAAGTAATACTTAGTGAGATAGAAAAATTAGAAAAAATAGATCCTGAGAAAAGAATTTTAAATAGAATTAAAAAATTTTCTTTAATGGGAGTTGTAAAAAATGATTAGGTTCATAAATAAGTTAATATTTAAAAAAATTTTGGGTTGGAGAATTGAGGGATTTATCCCTGAAGATAAGAAAATTATTGCTATTGTTGCTCCTCATACTTCATGGAATGATTTTTTTGTTGGAATTTTTACTCGTTCAATTTTAAAGATGGAAAATAAGGTTAAGTTTTTAGGTAAGGAAGAATTATTTAAAATTCCATTGTTTGGATATATATTAAGAAAAATTGGTGGTTTTCCTGTTGTAAGAAACGAACAAACAAATTCAGTAGATAGTGTAGTTGAAATATTTAATAAAAAGAAAAACTTTTTTTTGGCTTTGGCTCCTGAGGGTACAAGAAAAAAAGTTGATAAACTTAAAACAGGTTTTTATTATATTGCACTCAAAGCTAAGGTTCCTATCCTTTTAGTAGGTTTTGATTTTAAGAAAAAATTAGTTCATTTTGGTGAAAAATTATATCCTTCAGGAGATATTGAAAAAGATATGAAAATAATTATTACCTATTTTAAAAAATTTCAGGGAAAAATACCCGTTAATGGTTTACATCATTTTAAAGTTTAAAGTATGAAAAGATATATGATAGTATTTGTTATATGCATTACATCTGCATCTGCATTTAGTTTTAATAGCTCATTATTGAGTTTTGATTCAAAAGAAGTTATACAGGCTGACTCTATTTTATTTCCTGAAATTAAGCATAGAGAGCAAACAAAATTAATCAATCAATTATTAACTAGATACCATTATAAGAAAATTTCTTTAGACGATTCTTTATCTGTTAAAATATTGAACAATTATATAAAGAGTTTAGATCCAAATAGAGAATATTTTTATGGTGCTGACATTAAATATTTTAATCAATATAAGTATGAAATAGACAATTATATTTACAATGGATATTTGGAACCAATCTATGAAATTTTTACTGTTTATAATGAAAGAGTAAGAGATAGGATAGATTATGTTTTCGATTTATTGTCTAAAGAGCCTAATTTTACTTTTGATGAAGAATTCTTCTATGATAGAAAAGATAGCGAATGGTTTTTAACTGAAGTTGAGCTAAATGATCACTGGAGAAAAAAGATTAAGTATTCGATTCTTAATATGAAAATTTTAGGAAAATCATGGAAAGATAATCAAGAGACTTTAGATAAAAGATATAAGAGATTTCAAAAAACTATAAGTCAGTTTAATAATGAAGATGTTTTTGAGATTTTCATCAATTCTTATACAGAACTTTATGATCCTCACACCAACTATTTTTCACCCGTAAATGCTGATAGATTTGAGATAACTATGAGTAAATCATTTGAAGGTATAGGGGCAAGGTTACAACTGGATATTGAATACACAACAATCTATGAAGTTATGCCAGGTGGACCTGCATATAGAAGTGGAAAATTAGAAAAAGGAGATAAAATTATAGGTGTTTCTCAAGGAAATGAAGAGGTTTTTGAGGATATTATAGGTTGGAGATTAGATGATGTGGTTACTAAGATTAAAGGACCTAAAGGATCAGTTGTTAGATTATTAGTAATGAAGAGAGAATCCGAATTTGATGACTATCCCGATACTTTAAGTCTTGTAAGAGATGTTGTAAATGTTGTAGATGAAGACGCTACATTTGATGTTGTTCCATTTAATTCTCAAGATAAAATTTATTATTTTGGAATTATTAAAATACCTAGTTTTTATATAAATTTTGATGATGCACAAAAGGGAATTTTAGATTATAAAAGTGTAACTAGAGACGTTAAGAAATGTATTGACTCATTAAGGGAGAAATCAGTTGATGGTATTATTATTGATTTAAGAAATAATGGGGGTGGTTCTTTACAGGAAGCTATAGAATTAACAGGTTTATTTATTGACACTGGTCCAGTAGTTCAGATAAAGTCTGCAAATGGCAGAATAGATGTTGAAAAAGATTTTGATAAAAATATATATTATGATGGTCCGTTATTATTACTTAATAATTCCTTTACAGCCTCTTCATCTGAGATATTTTCAGGTGCTCTTCAAGATTATAAGAGGGGACTTGTTGTTGGTGAATCAACATTTGGCAAAGGCACTGTACAAAATTTGTTGGGATTAGATAGGTTTTTTCCTAAAAGTGATGAAAAATTTGGTCAACTTAAACTCACTTTGGCAAAGTATTATAGAGTAAGTGGTGGTAGTACTCAAAAAATTGGTGTAATACCACATGTTGAATTTCCTAATATTTATGATAGATCTATTTATACTGAAAATTCTAGAAAAAATGCACTCAAATGGGATAAAATAAGAGAAATTTCATATGATGAAAAAGAATTTGTTTCTCAAAAACTTGTTGATCATCTTAAAATAAAATTTAATAAAGACTTAAATTCAGATTCTACCTTCATTAATTATATGTCTTATGTGTCTAAAATTAAAGAAAACAGAAACAAATTATCATTTACTTTGAACTATAATAAACGTATACAGGAGAAAAAGAATGATAGTTTAAAGAATAATTTATTGGATACATCAGTTAAAATAACAGAAATATTTCCAATTGAAGAAAAGAATTTGATGGATAAAATAAAAAATGATCTTTATTTAAGAGAAAGTTTGAAGTTATTTGCTGAAATGCTTGGCTTTAAAGAAAGTTAAAAACCCTATTTATAATCTTAATTTTTTATTTAGCAACACAATTTGTTGATAATTATATAAAATTCTGTTGACAAGTGTTGTTTTGGAATGTGGAAAAGTTGTGTATAACTAAAATTGTAATATTCTTGTATGGATATAAAAAATTATTTTACTTAGTGTTCTCAAGCGAGGAAGAAAAGTTGAAACGTAAGTTTCGGTGAGTCGTGGAAAGGTAGAAAGGTGCTTAGGCGCAAGGATACAAAAAAGCAACAAGCTCTAAAAGTGGAAGCTTAATTTATTAGGAAAAAACTTGAAGGACATTTTGACTAAAACTTGAACATCAAGCGAGAGATAAAGAAGTTGAAACGCAAGTTTCGGCAAGTAGCAGAAAGGTTGAAAAGAACTACGGTACTTAGAAGCAAAGAAGCAACAAGCTCTAAAAGTGGAAGCTTAATTTATTAGGAAAAAACTTGAAGGACATTTTAACTGTAGCTTGACGTTTAGAAAGCACTACGGTGTTCTTTAAATGAAAAGGGCGAGAATTCGATAAGAATAACCGCCCTTTTATTGTTTATAAGCATTTCTAATAATATTTAATCAATAATTATACCAGTAATTCCTTTTTCTTTTAAGAAAGATGTAAACGTATTAAGATCGTTTTCCAATATAGCTTTATAAGGAGAAATAATTGCATTATAATTTTTAGTTAATTCATCTAGTCTTTTTATCATTCCATCATTTGGTCTTTGTATATCAGTGGTAATTCTATCATAAAGATGAGTAATATGATTTGTCCATTTTCTTGCATAGTTAATTTCATCTTGAGATGTTTTTATTTTATTTTGATACAACTCAGATTCAATAGAAACAATTTTTTCAATCACTTTATTTCCTAACTGTTGTATGTCATCGCTGAATTCTTTTTCTTTTGTTAAGGTTATATAACTTTTAATTTGAGTAGTAATTTGCCTCATTTCACTTAATTTTTTCTGAGATTCATTAATTAATTTAATTACTTGATTTGCTATATCAAATTGATTTTGAAGATCTGCCTTAGAAATGTCCCATCTTGGATCAACAGCTACTGTTAAAGGCACAGAAAGCACCTCTTCATTAATTGATAATTCTATCATATAATTCCCAGGAATGGCTTCCGGTCCGTAACCTTTGCTTGCACTGTAATACATGGAAACAAAATCTTTTTGAACTTTAGGTTCTTCGTATTCTAAGTCCCAGTAAGCGGTATGTATACCTGATTTAAGGGTGTTTGAATCCATATCAACATCAAATAGATATTCATCAGATTTCATTAAATCAATTATGGTATTTCCATTAGGATCTTTTATGATAAATTTTACTTTTTTAAGGCTAATATCTTCTGGAATATAAAATGAAAAATTATTTTCATAACTAGGACCTCCACCACCTCTCCATCCTCCGCCAATATTTGTTCTGTAGGTTATTTCAGGCTTAAAGAGGTGTGGTTTATTGTTATTTTTTTCTACAGAATTTACCTCATGAAGGATATTTATTTTATCTAATATCCAAAATCCTCTTCCTTGGGTTGATATTGCTAAATCATTTTGTGTTACTTCCATGTCAGTGATTGGTACATTTGGTAAATTAAGTTGTAGTGATTTCCAGTTATTTCCGTTATTAAATGATACAAATGCTCCAAACTCTGTTCCAGCATAAATTAAACCTTTTACTTTAGGATCCTCAGCGACACTTCTTACAAAATGGCTACTAGGAATTCCATTTTTACCATTAGTGAGTAGTTTCCAGTTTTGACCATAATCATCAGTAAGTATTATATAAGGATTAAAATCATTATTTCTGTAGTTGTAAACAGCAACAATTGCTCTTCCAGGAGCATGAGATGATAATTCTATTTTATTTATTGTTCCTTGAAAAGGTATGATTTTTGATGGAGTTACGTTTGACCATGTTTTTCCTCCGTCCCTAGTTATATGAATTAAACCATCATCAGATCCAGTCCAAATTTCACCTTCAATATGAGGGGATTCTTCAAGAGCAAATATTGAAGAGTATACTTCAACTCCTGTTGCATCATTTTGAATAGGGCCTCCAGGAATTTCTGCTTTTTCTTCATCTTTTAAAAGGAGTTGTCTTGTTAGGTCAGGACTCATAATTTCCCATGAAACTCCTTTATCAGAAGTTTTATGAATAACATTGGAACCTACATATACGTCATCGGTTTTATATTGAGAAATAAATACAGGATAATTCCATTGAAATCTGTAGTTTAAATCATCTTGTCTAGTACCTTCTGTTAAATGAACATATGGAGTTCTTTGGTATTCTTCACCCGTCTCTAAGTTTTTATAGGTGAATTCTCCACTATATCCTGTCGAATATAATATATTAGGATTTTTTGGATGAACAGCGATATCAGAACATTCAGTTCCACCAGCATTAAACCAATGTTCAAAAGGTGTTAGTCCTGGTAAACCTCTGCTGGGTAATCCAATAGTAGAATTATCTTGTTGTCCAGCATACATTCTAAATGGAAATTGATTATCTACTGTTAGTCTGTAAAACTCAGAAGTAGGTTGGTTTAGTTGCATTGACCATGTTTCTCCTCCATTAAGGCTTATGTTTGATCCCCCATCATTACAATTAATCATAATTTGATTATTATTTGGGTTTATCCAAACGCCATGATTATCACCATGTGGTGTTGAAATTCTTTTATCAAATGTTTTTCCACCGTCAATGGATTTATAGAAGCCAGTGTTAGAGGCGTATATGATGTTTTCATTTAAAGGATCTGCGGTTATATGTGAGTAGTACCATCCTCTTTGCCTTAGTTTGTTGTCACTATTTACTTTTTTCCAGTTTTTGCCTCCATCATCTGATCTATACAATCCGCCTTCATTTTCTTTTTTAGCCTGTATCATCGCGTACAAACGTTTTGGATTTACAGGTGAATACTCTACCTCAATTTTTCCAGTTAAGCCCTTAGGGAGTCCCTCTGTTAACTGTTTCCAAGAAGACCCAGCGTCTTTTGACATAAACACGCCTCCTTCATCACTACCATCTATGAGAGCCCAAGGTTTTCTTTGAACGGTCCAAAAAGAAGCAATAAGTTCCCTTGAATTATTAGGATTCATTTCTACGTCTCTAGCACCAGTTTTACTACTAATAAAATGTATTTTTTTCCATGATGTACCTCCATCAGTAGTTTTGTATAATCCTCTCTCTTCATTATTTCCAAAAATATTTCCAACTACAGCAACGTAAACGATGTCTGGATTCTTTGGATGAATTTCAATTTTTCCAATTAAACCAGCCTTAGGAAGTCCAATAAATGTCCAATTCTCTCCAGAATCAACGGATTTATACATTCCGTTTCCAATGGACACATTACCTCTTGGGTCAGCAGATCCTGTCCCTACATAAACAACATTTTCATCAGCTTCAGCTACAGCTATTGCACCAATAGAACCAACAGTTATTTGTCCATCAGATATGTTTTTCCATTTAATTCCTGCGTCAGTTGTTTTCCATACTCCACCTCCTGTTGTACCCATAAAAAAGGTATAAGGTTTAGAATTAACACCTGATATTGCTGTTGATCTTCCTCCACGTGTAGGTCCAACAAAACTCCATTCTATGTTTTTATAGAGTTCATCGCTCTGTGTCTCTTCTTTTTGTGCCAAGAGATTTGAGAATGTAAAAAGAGAAAATATAATGAGGTAGGGGATTAATGTTTTTTTGTACATGGTTATTTTTATTTTATTTTTTGTCAATATAATAAGAACTTTTAAATATTTGAATTTCACTTGATTTTTAAGCAAAAATATCTTTTTAGTCTAGTCTAATTTTAAATATATAAAATACTATAAATCAGTAAGTTATTTATATAATAATAAATCAATAATTTAATTATTAAAAAAATAATTTTTTTTTAAATACATTAAACTGAAATTAGATTTTTTTCATTTTTTTTTGTCATTTTTTAAATATGAATCAAAGAATGAAAAAATAATATTTATCTTCATTTTTTAAAAATATTTAATATGACAAGAGAAAACTGGGGAAGTCGATTTGGTTTTATCATGGCAACAGCAGGTTTTGCTGTGGGTATGGGAAATATTTGGAGATTTCCATATATCGTAGGAGAAAATGGAGGTGGAGCCTTTTTAATCGTTTATTTGATACTTACAGCGATTATAGGTATACCTCTTTTAACTGCTGAAATAAGCCTTGGTAGAAAGGCACAACTTACACCACTTAAGGGAATGAAAAAATTGTCTGGAGATTCATCTATCTGGAACATAATAGGATGGGTAGAAATCACCGCTACTTTACTAATTTTAGGCTTTTATCTTATGATAATGGCATGGGTGACGGTTTATTTAAAAGAGTATATAACAGGTGAAGCATTTGCATATAATGCTACAAACATTCAATCTCACTTTGTTGAATTACAAGGAAATTCATCTTCTATCCTATTATATTGTCTTGGCATAGCATTACTCATTGCTTTTGTGGCAGCTCGTGGTTTACAAGGTGGTGTAGAACTTGTTTCTAAGATATTTATGCCTATTCTCTTAGTTATGTTTATCCTATTGGCTATAGGATCAAATACATTAGAAGGATCAGAAGAAGGTCTTAAATGGTATTTAAGTCCTGATTTTTCAAAAATTAATTTTCAAGTAGTTCTTGCTGCTCTTGGTCAGATATTCTTTTCTATAGGAATAGCTTTAACTGCAGGGTTTGTGTTTGGAAGTTATCTAGATCCTAAGAAGAGTGATATTCCAGGAAGTGTAGGAATTGTAGTATTGTTTGATACGGCAATAGCTATTTTGGCTGGATTTGTAATATTTCCTGCATTATTTGCTTTTGATATAGAACCTAATGCTGGACCAGGGCTATTATTTGTTACAATGGCTTCATTATTTAAAGAAGTGCCTTTTGGAATGTTTTTTGGTGGCGTATTCTTTTTTCTTGTATTTATAGCAGGATTTACTTCTATAATTGGCCTCATAGAAGCAATAATATCAACGATAATAGACTCGATGAATATATCTAGGATAAAAGCAGTTATTATAACAGTTTCTATTACTTTTTTGTTAACTATTCCAAGTGTTTTAGGTTTTGGAGTATGGCAAGACATACAGCCATTAGGTTTTAGCTTTTTTGGCTTATTTGATTTTATTTCAGGTAAAATTCTTCTTCCTTTAGGTGGTATTCTTATATCAGTTTATGTTGCCTATATATGGGGGTTTTCAAACTTTATGCGAGAGACTAACGAAGGTGCAAAATATCTTAAAGTGACAAAATTATGGGGATTTTTAATGAAATATGTCATTCCTATTATTATATTTATAATTCTTGTTCAGGGTCTCAGAGGAGTTACCATGGACTAATAAAATTTATGTATTATGGAGAAAATTGATTCATTAAATCAGACTGCTGATTTTCATAAACTTTTTAATCATCCTATTCTTAAGGATCCTACTATTCCTGATGAAAAACGGTGTGAGCTTAGGGTAGAACTTATATCTGAAGAATTGCAGGAGTTACAAGAAGCTATTAAAGAAAATGACCTGGTAGGAATTGCTGATGCTCTTTGTGATATTCAATATGTTCTTTCTGGTGCTGCCCATGAATTTGGAATGAGTGATAAATTTGTAAAACTTTTTAATGAGGTTCATAGGTCAAATATGAGTAAGGCATGTAAGAGTACTGAGGAAGCAGAGGAGACTATTAAGTTTTATCAGAATAAGGATACGGACTGTTATTATGAAGAAAAAAATGGTATGTATTTAGTGTATAGGAGATCTGATAAAAAAACATTAAAATCTGTGAATTATTCTCCAGCAGATTTAAAAGGAATTTTAGATAATGCCTAAAATAGGCTGTCAGAACATGTATTCTACCCTTAAAAGGGTAGTTCTTTGTCCACCAAAAAAAGGAATGTCTCAAGCTAATTTTAGAGAATGGCACTATGATGGACCATTAAATCAACAAAAATTATTTGCTAATTTTAAAGAGTTTGAAGATATAATTTATTCGCACGGTTGTGAAGTTATCATGCTTGATTCTGAAGAAAATTTATTTGATAGTGTTTTTCCTTGTGACGCATCTCTTGTCACTGATAGAGGAGCAATCATACTTAATATGGGAAAAAAATTAAGGAAAGAAGAAACAAAATGTCATAAAAAATTGTACGAAGAAAATAATATTCCTATTATAGGATTAATACATTCACCAGGTACAATCGAAGGTGGAGATTGTCTTTGGATAGATGAAAAAACCCTTGTTGTTGGAAGGGGATTTAGATCAAATGATAGTGGAATAAGCCAGTTAAAAGAAATATTAAAAAATGATAAAATCGATGTTATAGGTTATGATTTACCTTATTATTTAGGTCCTAGTGCATGCCTTCATCTTATGTCTTTAATCTCTATTCTTGACGAAAAACTTGTTTTGATTTATGAGAAATTGTTACCTACTGGATTTTGGAGTCTACTTAAAGATCGAGGGTTTGAATGTATTTCTGCTTCTGAAAAAGATTTTATGTATAGTAATGGTCTATGTTTGAATGTTCTGGCATTATCACCTAGTAACCTTATCATGGTTGATGGTTTTGATGATACTAAAAAACGTTTGGAAGATGCTGGATGCAACGTAGTGACATTTGACGGGAGTGAGTTATGTATAAAAGCAGAGGGAGGTCCTACGTGTCTGACAAGGCCAATTTACAGAAGTTAAATGTTTGTATTGATATTATTTAGATCAGAGAATGATTTTCTAAGTCTATCAATCATTGATTTTTCACCTTCTAGAAGCCATTTTCTAGGATCATAGTATTTTTTATTGGGAAGATTATCTCCTTCAGGATTACCTATTTGTTTGTTTAAATATGCTTGATTATTGGTGTGATAGTCATTCACTCCTTTACAGAATGCCCATTGCATATCCGTATCGAGATTCATTTTTATAACCCCATAATTAATGGCTTCTCTAATTTTTTCAGTTGTTGAACCAGAACCACCATGAAACACGAAGTTTATAGGGTTTGGATCCAGCTTATGTTTGTCTTCGATATATTCTTGAGATTTTTTTAATATTCTTGGTGTAAGCTTAACATTTCCAGGCTTATAAACTCCGTGAACATTTCCAAAAGCAGCTGCAATGGTAAAATTTGGACTTATTTTTATAAGTTTTTCGTAAGCATAATTAACTTCTTCTGGTTGTGTGTAAAGCTTTGAAGCATCTAGATCTGTGTTATCGACTCCATCTTCCTCTCCTCCAGTAATTCCTACTTCAATCTCTATTGTCATACCCATTTTACTCATTCTATCAAAGTAGGTACAACAGATATCTAAATTTTCTTCCATGGGTTCTTTAGAGAGGTCAAGCATGTGAGAGCTGTATAGTGGGAGACCTTCTTTCTTATAAAATTCTTCTCCCTCTTCAAGGAGACCATCAATCCATGGAAGAAGTTTCTTAGCACAGTGATCAGTGTGTAGTATTACCGGAACACCGTACTCTTTCGCCATTAAATGTACGTGATAAGCACCTGAGATACATCCAGAAATTGCTGATTTTTGATTTGTATTGTCAAGTTGTTTACCCGCATAGAAAGATCCACCACCATTTGAAAATTGAATGATAACAGGAGCGTTGAGTTCTTTTGCAGTTTGTAGAACTGCATTCACAGAACTTGTTCCTATCACATTTACAGCTGGAAGTGCAAATTTATTTTTATTTGCATAATTTAATAATTCTGTTACTTCTTTTCCGTGCAGTACTCCTGATCTAAATTTCATAGTATATTGTTTTGTTGCAAAGGTAATTATGAAGTTAGAATAACAAACAAATTTTATAAATTATATACGAATATCTCTTTGGATCTATTGAGTGCATCAAATCGTATTTCTAATTTAATTTGCTCTTCTTCAGGTAGCGCATTTTTTTTATCACATTCTGGATGGTATTTTACGTAATAATAGAAAAATTTTTGTCCTCTTTCATAGAGTGTTTGATTCTCTGGTTTTCCAAGAATATTTATTATCTGGTTTTGATTGTATTTTAGAAATTTATCTCTGTTTGAAATTATAAGATCAACAAGGTTTTCTCTGTCAGATTTACATCCGTATTTATCGTTTTTCCATAGGCTGTAATTCATACCTTTAATTTCAGGTGCCTTTTTATTGTAGTAAGAAACATAATAACCTATCAAAATAGTTATTATAACTAGAAATAATGGAAGTTTAACATCAATTTTAAAATGCATTTTTTAAACGTTTGATTAAGGTTTTTTATTTTATTTTTATAGCAATATTAAACGTTGAAACAATAATTATTGCAATTTAAGAAAAGCATTTATTGAATTTTATTAAAAAAATAGTATTTTTATGATTAACTAGTATTATTGATAAGTGATTTTTTTAAGTAAAAAAAGTTATAAACCATTTAAATAATTACCAAAATTGATGTTTAATTTTATTAAAAATCATAGAGGATATTTTATTCTTTTTTTAGACAATTTTTGGTCTAAATTATTTTTATTAGTATTTCTACTAACATCTAATTTCAAAGTTTTCGCAACTGATGTTACCTACATAGTTACAGCAGTAAATACACAAAATTTTACTTTTGAAAATACTGAAGGTGTAAAAAATAATGATTTATCTATCAACCTGGTTGTTGGAGATAAGTTAACACTTACCCTTAATGCTGGCACTTTACACCCTTTTTGGATACTAAATCCTAGTTTTCCTGGTGGTTCTTATAATTCTGCTTTTAATCAACCTGGTGTTGTAAATAATGGTGGCACAGAAACTACCTTAGTTTGGGATCTTACTGGAGTTGCTCCAGGTACGTATTTCTACATATGTGAGAACCATCCAGATATGACTGGAACAATTGTAGTTACTCCTTTGGGTCCAGATACAGATGGAGATGGTGTGTATGATGTTGATGATTTAGATGATGATAATGATGGTATCACGGATATACTTGAGGGTGGAGATGATTTAGATACAGATTTGGATGGAACAGAAAATAGAATAGATCCTGACTCTGATGGTGATGGTTGTAGTGATGTTGTAGAGGCAGGATATATTGACGGTGATTCTGATGGAATCGTTGGTGTTGCCCCATATGAGTATACTGCTGAAGGTCTTGTTAAAAATGTTACTTATAAAAAATTTGATGAAATAGATGACCTTGATGCAAATATTACATATGACTTTTTAGATAAGGGGTCCACATTATCAAAAACTGTAGATCCAACAAGCGTTTCTGTATTGCAATATTCTAAGGTAACATTTATTGGTGGTGGTTCCACAGTGGATGATCTTGGAACGATTGTCTATAACTGGCAGGTAACTTCAGATGACGGTACCAGTTGGTATAACATAAGTAAGTATGCTACAGATAATCCATCGCACCCAGGTACGTACTCTGGAGTTACTAACGATACCCTTACGATAGATTCCGTCACCATAGCTATGGAAGGATTTAGATACAGGCTATACATGGAGACTCCTGCATTCAAGTGTGATAAAGACGTTACCACAAATGATGCGACGCTTTCAGTATTTAAACCTGATTTTGATTTAGATGGAGTACCTGATGATGTTGATCTTGATGATGATAATGATGGAATACTTGATACTGTTGAGGGTGAGACTACAGACACAGATAGTGATGGAAGTCCTAATTCAAAAGATTTGGATTCTGATGGAGATGGTTGTAAAGACGTTATAGAGGCAGGATGGTCAGATGAAGATGGTGATGGTATGGTTGGAATTCTTCCTGTTCTAGTTGATTCAGATGGAAAAGTAACTTCTATTCCTGATGGAACAAGTGCGTACTTGTCACCTAACGATTTAGATGGTAATGGAGTAAAAGATTACTTGCAAGTTGGTGCTCCAGCAACGCTTGTCAGTAGTCCTTCCGATACTACAGTTTCTAAAGGAAGTGTACCAAGCTTTGTGGCAACTGGAAGTTCATCATCTTCTGTAAACTATACGTGGCAAGTTAGTACAAATGCAGGAACAACATTTCAAAATATTGAGCAACCTAAACTTATAATTAGTGGTGGAGCTAACTCTGATGATCATCATACATATATGTACGTGGAACTTTATGCTCTTGAAGATTTGCCAGCAAATTCTGGATATAAAATTAAAGTAGGTTCGTATGAAATAGATTTGACTCACCAATTAGATAAAGGTCAATACTATGGTCTTTATCCTCAAAGTCATCGATTTGATGATATGTTTGGAAGTGGTTTTAGTAGTTTATATGGATCTAATGGTAAATTTAAAAACTTTTGGGATTTATCAACAAATAAAGGATATACAGCCATAGAGCTTTACGATGAGAATGGTAATTTAGTAGATCTTTATGGAAAGATAGGTGTTGATGGTACCTCTAAATCCTGGAATTTTCATAATGGATGGTTTGATAGAAATACTTGTTCTTATCCAACCTCTGATTTTGACATTTCTGAGTGGGAAATTTGTCAGGATTGTATACCATCTAGAAATCATAATAGTGATAATCCTTTTGTTTTAGCTAGTTATGAAGCCTGTGCTGAGAATTTGTATTCTGGTCTAGATTCTACAACAATGACAATAAACTCTGCACAGCTTATTATGGACAGATATCAGTACAGGGCTGTTATAAAATCTACAGCATACTTATGTGATAATGGTACTATTACTACTACTGCTGCAGAACTGATTGTATTTCTTGATTCTGATGGTGATGGGGTTGGAGATGTTACTGATTTGGATGATGATAATGATGGAATACTTGATACTGATGAGGGAGATGCTGATGACTATGATAACGATGATATTCCAAATAGGCTTGATTTAGATAGTGATGGAGATGGATGTAATGACGTTATTGAGGCTGGTTTTACTGATGGAGACTCTGATGGTATTATAGGTACAGGAACCCCTAGTGTTGATGCAAATGGTAGAGTTTCCTCTGTCTCGGATGGATATACTACCCCAGCAGATGTCGATGCTAATTCTGTAGTAGATTTCTTACAACCTTCTTTTGCGTATGTTGTTATAACAAATCCATTAAATACTTCTATAGATGAATTAAATGATGTAAAACTCATCGTTGATGCTAGAACAAATTCAACGTATACAAACTGGGCTACTAGTGAACCTAATAATCCTGACTCTAGGTATAACGTAGCATATGTACATTATAATGGAAAATGGTATGATAATTATACAAATACTCAGTCAGCGTATTATGTTGCCGAGTTTAATACGATAAGAGCTGATGATATCACTGGATTTACCTATCTAACACAGTACCAGGGGCATTCGTACTACTACTCAAATGATAAAAAGAATTG
>Ga0310123_10000522_pt1 | contig 34134 bp, 32 predicted proteins | sample CB6_AW_1057_MG_FD_203505 | JGI IMG/M metagenome (GOLD analysis project Ga0310123, IMG submission 203505) | Marine microbial communities from Western Arctic Ocean, Canada - CB6_AW_1057 | ecosystem: Environmental > Aquatic > Marine > Oceanic | place: Canada: Western Arctic Ocean | collected... | reverse complement strand
GGAGACGATGCTGCCTTTAACTGCTTGTTCCGCTACGCTCCACAAGCAGTTAAAGGAAAACCCCAAGAATGTAAGTTAGACGTTGGTTTCACCAGTGGGGGCAGGTCAATTCCCGTATCTGATTTTCGGAAACTTGATCCGTGGTTTTTACACCGTTCATTGTATGGCACCGTCAGAGAAAGCAGGAATTGTCGTCATGACAAAACAAAAAGGGCGCGTCCCCGGAACGAACTTCCGGGGACGCGCGGTCTGCCGATGCTTACTCCGTTTTGAAGCGGGCGACCATATCGCGAAGACCGCTGGCCTGAGCACCAAGTTCTTCGCTGCTGGATGCCAATTCTTCGCTTCCAGCCGCAGACTGCTCGGTAACATGGGCGACGTTCTGAATCGCACTAGATACCTCGTTGGCACTGGTGGCTTGCTCCGCGGTGGCACCGGCGATCTCGGTAATCTTGGCGGCCGTGGATTCGACCCCTTCGATAATCTTGGTGAGTGCCGCACCGGTCTCTTCGCTCAGGGACGCTCCATCCTCGACCCGTTGGGTCGACTCCTTGATCAAGGCCGAGATTTCCTTGGCTGCTTCGCTCGACCTTTCGGCCAGTTTGCGAACCTCGTCGGCAACCACCGCGAACCCAAGTCCGTGCTCGCCGGCACGGGCGGCTTCGATGGCGGCGTTCAACGCCAGCAGATTTGTTTGACTGGCAATTTCGGAAATCACTTGAATGATTTCACTGATTTGCTCAGACGAACTCTTGATGTGGTCCATCGCCTCCACCGATTGCTGCACCGCCTTGCCACCCTGTTCGGCCAGCGTACTGGTTTCCGAGGCCACGGCGTTGGCCTGCTCGGCGCTCTCTTTCACCGAATCGACCGAACGAGCCAGCTCTTCCATCGCAGCGCTCATCTCTTCCACCGATGAGCTCTGTTGTTGGGCACCCGTGGCAAGAGACTGCGAGCCCTCGGCTACCACTCGCGACCCTTCCGTGAACTGGTTGGCCATTTCGACGACCTGACCAATGACACCACGCAAGTCGGTGACCATCTTGTCCAGTCCGCCGGCCAACTGACCGACCGGGTCGTCGCCGCTGACCGTGACTTCCACGGTCAGGTCACCCTCAGCGGCCGCATTCACGACCGTCAGAAGCGAATCGACCTTGTTGCGCAGGTCTTCTTGTGCCTGGCGATCGCGATCCTGGTTGTCGAGCTCGCGTTGCTCGGCCTTTTTCTTCTCGGTCACCAACTCCCAGACGATCATCGGCCCGGAATAGTCACCCTTGGCGTCGAAGATCGGCGCGGCGATAAGATAAAGAAACTCGCCGGCGAATTCGGTTTCCGCTTCATGCGGCAAGTTCTTCGGGTTGGCCAGCAACTTTCGTTGGTGTGCCGGGTTTTTATGGAAGACGTCGTAGCTACCGCCGACGATCTGATCGATCGGCACCGGGAGGGCCGATTCGATCGTCTTGAGTGTTTTCTCCGACGCTGGGTTCATGTAGGTAATGATCCCGTCGGTGTTGACCAGCAAGATATTGACCGGAGCGTTTTCGACCAAGGCGGTCTTTTCCGCCGCTTCTTTCTCCATTTGGAGCTTTTCGGTAACGACTTCCCAGGTGACCATCGGTCCGGCGTAGTCGCCTTTGTCGTCGTACGTGGGAGACACCAACAGATCGAGCGTATCATCACCGATCGCAATATTGGCGCGTCGTGGTAACGACTTGTAGTCGGCCAGGATGCCACGCTGGTAGGACGGGTTTTTGAGGAAGACGTCGATGTTCTGACCGACCAATTCCTCGACCTTACAGGGCAACAAGTGCTCGAGCGTCTTGAGCGTTTTCGCACTGGAAGGATTGACGTAGCGAAGGATCAGATCGGTATCGGCCAGCAAGATATTGACCGGAGCGTTTTCGACCAAGGCGGTCTTTTCCGCTGCGGCCATCCGACTCGCCACAGCTCGGGTAATGTCCGAAGCATACTTAACGACTTTATAGGTCTTGCCCTTCTCGTCGACCAGCGCGCTGTAGCGTGCCTGCAGCCAGATTTTCTTGCCGCCGTTACCGGAGCGGAGAAACTCACCTTCTTGCGATTCGCCGTTTTTCAGATCGGACCAGAACTTCTTGTAAGCCGGACTTGCGGCGTAGTCGGGATCAACGAACATCCGGTGGTGATTGCCTTGAATCTCGTCGAGCGTGTAGTCCACCGTGTTCAGGAAATTGTCATTGGCTGTAATGATTGTGCCGTCTGGTTCAAATTCGATCACTGCTTGCGCTGCGCTGATCGCTTCTATCTGGTTCCGAATATCCTGGTTCTCTCTTTGCTCCTGGGTTCGGCTGTTGACCTTTGCGCCATTGGATTTGTCTGTGGTAGCGGTTGCGGACATGGTAAATTGTTCTCCACTAATTGGTGATGAAAGTTGAGTTTCTATTTCGTATCGCGTTTTCCGTTGTTTATAAACGCGTTCTCATCCATGGTCCGCGGTAAAGGAGGTGTTGGTTATGACGCATCCGCTGTGATGGTTTCCACCACTTCGGTTTGCTCTTCATCCAGGATCTTGTCTATGTCAAGCAGGATCAGCAGACGTGATTCGAGCTTGACCAGGCCGGTCAGGTAGTCTTGTCGCAATCCGGCAACGGTCGGCGGCGGCGGAGCGACTTGGTTCTCGGAGATGCGGAGGACCTCACTCACCGCGTCGACAATAATGCCGATCGTTTTACCGGCCACATTGACGACCATAATTCGCGTCGCTTCGGTCTGCGGCGTTTGCTCTAACGCGAACCGCAGCCGAAGATCGACGATCGGAATGACCGTGCTGCGCAGGTTGATCAATCCTTTGATGTACGGAGGCGTTTGCGGTACGCGAGTTATCTCACCCATGAGAATGATTTCTTGGACCTTCGTGATCTCGATCCCATACTCCTCCTGAGCCAGGCAAAAGCTGACCAACTGTATCGTTCCGGTCGCTTCGGACAGTGAGTTGTCACGATGGACCAGTTTTTCCGAGGTTACTGTGGACACCGGTAATGCTCCTTTTCATTCGCCATAACAGAGGACGTTTATCATAAGACGTTTCAGGAAATCCGATTTGCCGGGTTCGGATGAGGGCCACGAGAAACAGTAGCTCACCGCCAGGCGGTGGCTCGCTGAAAGCCCTCAACTCTCCCAGGACGTACGCGTGGCGTTCACGCGGACGCTTCACGTTTTGTTGGGGCAGGCCGTAAGCAGTGGATCGGTTTCGCGGTTGGGTGACAACGTTCTCGGTCGTGTTGTTCTGACGTTGCGTTGTCCTCAAACCATCCGTCCGTTGGAAATTGTCATTTGTTCCCATGGTGACCACGCAGCAGTGAGACGCAGTGCCCCGTCTGGCCGCTCAATACCGCAGAGGTAACCATCCTGCTATCACTTCCTATCACTTCGGGAACTACGGCCGCAAAGTTTAGCTAGTTTGCCCAATTTATTTTTCTGCGCGGGCGATTTCGCACACAGGGCGGATAAAACGAACAGATGTTGCAGACGGACCGGATGGTTGGGCAAGTGAGCACGATGGGTGGCGGGGAAGGAGCCTACGGCGACGAAGCGGTCAATCTGTTCAAACCGGGTGAGTTCGATATCGTGCTCACCGATTGGAACATGCCAGGCAAGAACGGCCTGGAAGTCATTCAAGAAATCCGCAAGATGGATGCGAACGTGCCGATCATCATGGTCACCACCGAAGCGGAAAAGTCGCGCGTCGTGGAAGCCATTCAGGCCGGTGTGTCGGACTACTTGGTGAAGCCGTTCACAGCCGAAACGCTACGAGAAAAGCTGGAGAAGCACGGCTGCTAGCGCAAAGCAGCTGCTTACGAACGCCGATCAATCGATCCGCCCGGCGCAAAAGTGCCAGGCGGTTTTTTTTGCGCCGGGTGTCGGGGAAGGAGCCACGGACTGAACACGGATGTAGGGTGGGCCGAGTTCCACGAGGCCCACGCACCTCAGGCTGCAACCAAAGAAAGATAGCCACAAAAAACACAAAAAGGATTTTATCTAGCCACGGATGAAACACGGATTGAACACGGATAATTATATAACTCAAATTGCAAACGACGGACGGGTTTGAACCACGAATTGCACAAATAGACACGAATAAAACTCCTTCGGTAGCATGTCCAGGTAGATGGCTCTGCACGATCCGTTTGCCCAACCCGCACACAACTGGATTATTCGTGTGATTCGTGTCATTCGTAGTCCAATCCTTCAAACGACTTTGTCATCCGGGTTATCCGTGTTCAATCCGTGGCTAAGACATTTCCGTCAGCGGTTACGGATCAGTCAAGAGGCACGACCGTGATCGTCTTTCCGTCTGCCGTTACACGGTAGGTAAGATCGAAGCCAAACAGCAAGAGAGTCAAACGATTCGAAAGGGAAAGTGGGGGCAAACGGTTCGCCGGCCAAAGGTCGTGCGGCACCTGCTGGAGATTGGCGACCTTCAGACCCGATGCCAGCGCCAACTGGCCGACAAGATCGCGCGGCTCTGCTAGGTCGTCCCAGCCGAGCGGCTGAGATCGGACAAATGGCCGCTGTTTCCGCTTCGTTAACGACTGCAAATCGCGACGTCGATCTGCTGCCACCACGCTTAAACGGTCCACCCGATCGGTTGGCCCCAAGTAGATGACCGCTCCCAACTCTTTCACGGCAAGCTGGTGCTTCTTGGCCAATTGATCCAAGACGTCACGGAGTGAGACATCCCGAACGTCGAGGGCGACTCTCTGCCCAGGATCGACACGGCGGTCGAGTATGATGGCCATTCGCTTCGGCCTGAATGTTTGTGTGGCGAGCTTATCGAGCGCTCTACGCAACGTCTGACCAGACCATTGAACGGTCAGTCGTGAGTTGTCAAGCACCCGGTCCAAGTCGCGGCCCGAGAGCCAGTGAATCCGCGGCGGCTCTGCACCCTGGACTGAAGGGGGACCCTGGAGTGAAAAAGGCAGCCAAGCAACGCTCGCTGCTAACATGAGCAGTGCGAAATGCCGTAACCGCTGACAGAAATTTTCCCCTGTGCCAATATAACTGAGCCACGGATTCAACACGGATTGAACACGGATAAAAAAGGAACCGCAGATAGACGCGGATGGACGCAGATGAAAAAGGCTAAACGCAGGGGACGCCGAGACGCGGAGAAGAGTTTTTTTATCCATCTCTCCTTTGCGTCTCTGCGCCTTTGCGTGGGTCCTTCTTTGGTTGCGGCTCGCCACGGCGAGTCGCCTGTGGCGACCAACGGCTACGCTACGTTTATCCGCGTTCATCTGCGGTTCTCTTCTCTCAATCCTTGCTTCATCTGTGTTCAATCCGTGGCCCTTATTCCTTTTTCTGATCTTCGTGCTACGTATGATTGTTATTATCCGCAGGACCCGGCTCGAAGGTAAGCACAGAGATGGTGGTTGTCACGGTTTTCCCTTGGGTTCGTCGCTAGCTCTGTTTAGACTGAATCTTATAGCGGTCGCTTTCTATCGACGGCCTTTTCTCATTTTTTTTCTAAACGTGCTCTCATTCCTGGATGGTTCCGGGTTGGAGCCACAACTCGGCAAACTGTGGGAGACTTCGAGCGTGGGTGAAAAGTCATCACGCAATCCGATGATCGCTGTGTACTACCGACGTTATCTGGTGGACCAGAACTCGGCGGCATTTGTCAAGTGTTGTTGCCAACAGTACACCGTGTCAACTTTGGAACGTTTGGCGAATTGGGGACGACGGGAAACTCGTCGTGGCAGTGTGCTGGCGTTAGGTTATCTGGCAGACTACGAGTCGAACTCTGTGCTAGGCCGAGCGCTGGTGGACAAAGATCGTGGTGTTCGCACGTTGGCGGAAAACTCGATCCGCAACATATGGTATCGGGTGGGCAGCGAATCGCAACGACAAATTCTGCGTGCCGTGCAGCGTATGAACCGGAACAAGCGGTACCACGACGCGGCGGCACGCGCCACGGAGTTGATTCATGAATCTCCTTGGCTGGCCGAAGCTTGGAACCAGCGCGGCTATGCGTCGTTTCATATCGGCGATTACGACGCCTCGATACGCGATTGCCACCAGGCCCTGGAGATCAATCCCTATCACTTTTCCGCCGCCGCCGAAATGGGCCAATGTTATCTGCGACAGAAGAATCAGGTCGCGGCACTCGAATCTTTCCGCCGAGCATTGCGACTAAACCCAAGCATGGAAGACGTGCGGGTCCAGGTGGTTAAGCTACAGCGACAGATCAAGGACGAGTAGCGCGAGCGATTAGGGTGGGACCATCTCGCGTCAAAAAGGCCCACGTGGTGACGGCCTGCTTTAATTCGGCAACACCCCGCGCGGAGGTCCGCCGACGCAACTGAATTTTCGGACCAGTTATCCCTAGGGCCAAAGATCACCACGAAGGCCAACCGCCTTATACTCTTTTCGCCGCACTTTGTGCAACCGTTTTTTGGTCCGACGGTGGATTTTGCAGGTAGTTAGCGAAGGGTGGTGGGGAAGGAGCCTGAGGCGACGGCCCCGAGGCTGGAGCCTACACCACCGGGGCCGCGACCCCGGCACCCTGCGTCCATCGTGCCATCAAGGGTGGCGGTCAGGCCAGCAATTTTGTTAATTCCTCGCGACACGAGGATTCAATCTTGCCCTTGAACATCATGGCTGCGAAAGGTAGCTCGCCATCGACATTAACGGCGTCGTCGTCGACGGAGATTGCGCCCTTAAAGCTCATACCCATCGTACGAAAGCTGTAACTAAGGGTATTACCCTCCCAGGCATGTTCCACACCCTTGGCCTGGTCCTGGTATCGATCGTTAATTTTTTCGGCAAATCTCTTGACACGATCGGTGGCCTCTTCCTTCCCGAGCTCGTGCGGTACGGCAATGGACAATTTGGGCATAATCGGGAACCTCCGGCTATCAAGGTTTCATGGATGCGGTTGAGATGTGACTGCTCTCACTGTCGAACGGGGACCCACCAGCCAAAGTGTAGCACAAACCTGGTGATGGCGCTCAGAGCAGGACGCGGAAGGTGTAGGAGTAGGCCAGGAACGAGCATCGGGTGGCGGGGAAGGAGCCTACACCACCGGGGCCGTCGCTTAGGCTCCGATCCCGCCACCCATTCGCCCACCCATCACGACGACTCGCTAATGTTCATCGTCGTAGTCGGTACGGTCAGCTGTGTGCCACAAAGGTTGCCCTAATCGCACACGGTCGGCCATGACGTCCAGCTTGATGCCGGTTCCCGGCATGGCCCGGGTAGCAGCATATTTGCTGTGGTCAAGATCCTCAGGTTCAAAATCCCAGAGGCCCAACTTGATGGCTTCCAGAACAGAAGTCGGTGCGTTGTTTTTTTCAGCATCCATAGCAATTCGATCGATTCGATCGATTCGATGTGGCCACGCGGGCTAGAACGACCCAAGCAGCCCCCTGCGACGCCGACGACCGGACACCTCTCCGACGCGATTCTTGCGTCACGATTTCTCTATGTAAGTTGTTGAGTATCGCGTTTTTCAGCCTGTTGTCAAGGAGATTCCCCCCCAAGGTGTGTAGATATTTGATCATCGTGCGTCAGCGGCAATTTACGGCGCGTGACGGCTCATTCGCCAGTGGCCTGGGATGCTGATGGGTTAGCATCGCCAAATGCTGTGTAATTTGACGCACACGGTCCAGGTTCAATGGACTGCGTCGGTCTCCCGCGCAGGCCGCACCGCGCAAGGCGATGTAGTCCGGGCGTAGCGCGACGGCATTTTCCAGGGTAGCCAGGGTGAGAGAACCGCCCAGCACGACCATCATCCTTCGCTCTCGAAGCTGGCCGATCAGCTGTCGGAGTGACGAGAGCGACAGCAAGTCGAAAATGCCACCGGCCGACTTGTCGAACGTGTCGATCAGCGCAGCCTGACAGTCTAGCCTTGAGGCAGATTCGAGGATGTCGGCCGGATCAGGTGCCTCGGCGGTCCGCCAGTCTGCGTAAAAAACGGCAACCGACTGGACAGGAGCCGGCAAGCAGTCCACCGCACGTCGCCACAGGCCTGGCCAGTCGGGCTGTCGGGCACATCCGGCCAATCCGTATTTGGCGACAGCGATTCCATCTCCCAGATTACAGCCGGCGGCCAGTTCGCCGCATGTCCTCTCGTTTTCGGCCCTATCGCCGCTGAGCAACTCACCGAGGGCTACACTCACGGGCACTCGTGAATCGACGACCTTGACGACTTCTTCTACTGCCGAAATATCCGCAGCGCCAAGCGCCCCGCGAAGTGGTTCTTTGACGTCAATCCAATCGACACCTCCTTGCAGGGCGATCTGAGCCTCGGCGCCGTTACGAACGCTCACCAATAGGCCAACGTCGTTTTCACATCGCTCGTCGAATTGTCTGATTGTCATACAGTCTCTGTGGGGTCAATCGTTCAATAAGAAGGTGAATTGGTTTTCTTGGCGGTCGAAAGCAGGCGATTTAGTCGATTGACAACCTGAATATTAAGCGGTTCGCACCACGTGCCACGTATCGTGATATATCCATCGCACCAGCTTGCCAGACGTGGATTTACGTCAATGCGAGCCCAGTCGGTGGCGCTTTCAGCAAGTCGGACAACCACGGTCCTGGTTATCTGCCGGTCGTTCTGGCGACCTGACATCATGGTCGGCCCTTGGCCCAGCAGAAACGCTTCGACAACTTCGATGGGCACTCGGATCGGTGAGCCGCCGCGAAGATTGAACATGATCTGGCCGTTGTCGTGGCTGACGCGCGGCCGATATAACTGGCCGCAGAGGCCCAGCAGCACTAGGCCCGCGACGGACAAGACTAACGCGCCACCAATCCGCCAGATCGTGAATCGCGTGGGACCCAGCCATCCGACAGCGATCGCGAGCCCAAGCAAGCCCGCAATGCCCGGGAGCAACATTCCAAACAGCACGGCTCGGCGATTGGGTTGAAGCCAAGTTTCGCACATATCGAATCTCAGGCGGCAAATGCTTTGGAAGGTAGCCGGCACTGGCCGGTTGAAAAAGGGGGGGGGACTGTCTGTCGGTTCTAGCGATGCTGCGGATTAAACTAGCGGCTTTGTAAAACGGGCCCCCGATCCAATGGCTGATGGTGTTAATATCCCCCGGATGTTCATCGTGGACAACCTACTCTTTTGAGAGTGATGTGGCTGAAACAGCCGATATTTGGTTAGTATGTGTAGTCGGTCTGGCTCACTCTATGTTGACGGACGAAGTGTATGACGGACTCAATACATCATACCGGCTCTGAAAAGCGCGTTGCGATTCTCATTCTCTGCGCCATCGGCCTCTATGTAGTATCACTTGCCGCCAACCTTCCGCAGTTGGCGACCGAAGCCATTGTTGGGGCCCAGGGCCACCATGCGGAAGCATCGCACGGTGAAGAAGCTCAGACGGAGGAGCCGGACGCGGCAGTTGGCGAAGCAGCGAACATTGTTCCGCCCCAGTACTTTTGGGTCACTCCGTTTGTACTCCTGTTGGCCGCGATCGCGATCTTGCCGCTGTTGAAACAGACGGAGCACTGGTGGGAGAACAATCTTCACCGACTCTATGTGGCAGCCGGCCTGGGGCTGGTGACGATCGGCTACTACGCGTTCTTGCACAACAGTCCGATTGAAGGACATTTTCCGGCGCATCATATCGTTGATCCGAGCCAGGGTGCCGTCTGGATGGCTTGGGCGGTGATCGCCAATGCGATTCTTCACGAGTACATTCCGTTCATAGTTTTGTTGTTCAGCCTGTATGTGATTAGCGGTGGTATTCGGATCGAAGGGGACCTGCAAGCCAACCCGATGACCAATGCCGCATTTATGGCGGTCGGCGGGTTGCTGGCGAGCTTTATCGGAACGACGGGCGCGGCCATGCTGCTCATTCGCCCGCTGCTAGAAACGAATCGTGAACGCAAGAACATTCAGCACACGATCGTCTTCTTTATTTTCATCGTTTGCAATTGCGGCGGATGCTTGCTGCCGATTGGCGATCCGCCGCTGTTCCTGGGGTACTTGCGAGGTGTCGATTTCACCTGGACCTTGTGTTTGTGGCAGGAGTGGCTGTTTGTGAATGTCGCCCTTCTGGCGATCTATCTTGTGATCGACGAATTGTACTTCTATCGAAAAGAAGCGGTCCGTGACATTGTTCGCGATGTGACCCAAACACGTCCGTTGCGTTTCAACGGTCATGTACTGAACGGACTTCTGCTGGTTGGTGTGATTTTTTCCGTGGCACTATTGGCGCCCAATAAGGCGTTTCTCGGCACAGACTGGCATCCGTGGCTTTATCTTCGTGAGGTCGTTCAACTGGGCCTTGTGGCGGCTTCTTTATGGTTCGGTTCGCGGATGGTACGGCAAAAAAATGACTTTAACTATCATGCGATTCTGGAAGTCGCCGCTCTGTTCTGTGGAATTTTTATCTGCATGCAGCCGGCGCTACAGATTCTCCATGAGGCGGGCGATAGCCTGGGCATTGATTCGCCCACCATGTTCTTTTGGGTGACGGGCGGACTGTCGGCGGTCTTGGATAACGCGCCAACGTACGTCGTGTTTTTCGAGACCGCCCGGACATTGCCGAACGTCAGCGGCGAAGCTACGATGGCAGGCGTGGCGGTAAGCAATCTTGTTGCGATTTCACTCGGAGCGGTTTTCTGCGGTGCGTTGACCTACATCGGGAACGGCCCAAACTTTATGGTGAAGGCAATTGCCGAAAAATCCGGAATTCCGATGCCCAGCTTTTTTGGGTACGTTCTTCGATATAGCCTCCCGGTCCTGCTGCCGGTGCTCCTACTGATGAATTGGTTATTCCTTTCGTAGAATTTGCCGTGCAACATTTCACGATCACCGACTCGCAGCAGCTTGATGCGTTTTGCGACCGTCTCGCCTCGGCCAGCGTGATCGGATTTGACACCGAGTTTGTTTCCGAGGACACCTATCGCCCGCAACTTTGTCTGATTCAGGTGGCGACCGAGAGCGAGCAGGCGGTGATCGACCCGATCGCTTTGCCCGAGGTCGATCGGTTTTGGCAACAACTGGCCGACGGAGACCACGAGACCGTCGTTCATGCCGGACGTGAAGAACTCAACTTTGCGCTGACGGCAACCGATCGTCGCCCGGCCCGCCTGTTCGATACGCAGATCGCCGCGGCGCTGGTCTCGACCGAGTACCCGGCTGGATACGGTTCTCTCATTTCAAAATTCCTGGGGCAGAAACCGTCCAAGGGCGAAACGCGGACGGACTGGCGCAGGCGGCCGCTTTCGCCGGCTCAGATTCACTATGCGCTCGAGGACGTCCGCCACCTCTTGCCCCTGCGAAATGAGATCAAGACGAGACTAGAAAAACGCAATCGCCTCGGATGGCTCGCCGACGAAATGGCTTCGTGGCAGGACGAGGTCGAGGCGGCACGGCTTCGCCAGCGTTGGAGACGCGTTTCCGGTATCGCGGGACTCTCCGCCCGATCCTTGGCGATCGTACGCGAACTCTGGCAGTGGCGAGAGCAACAGGCCGAAAACCGAAACAGCCCTCCGCGACGCGTTTTGCGTGACGACCTGATCGTGGAAATTGGCAAGCGTAAAACGGCGGATGAATCTCGGATTCTGGCGGTCCGAGGTATGGAGCGGGCCGCGCTGCGAAAGGCCGCCCCGGAGCTTGCCGCGAGTGTACAACGGGCGCTCGATTTGCCGAACGACCAATGTCCTCACAAGATCCATCGCGATTTGCCGTCGCAATTAAATGTGCTGGGCCAGTTTTTGTCTCCGGCGCTCAATAGCATTTGCCGAAGTGCCCAGGTCGCGACCAGCCTGGTCGGCACGGCGACGGATGTTCGCGAATTGATTGCCTTTCGGTTGGGATTCGACGGCGCCGAGACCGAAAGTCGGCCCGCGTTGGCCGTCGGATGGCGGGCTGAACTGGTGGGCAATCTGATCGACGATCTGCTTACCGGAAAAAAATCGATTCGGATCGACGATCCGTGCAGCGATCATCCGCTGGTCTTCGACGATGTCTCGTCCGCAGAGTAACGGGCGGAATGACGACATACGAGCACGACGCGCAAGCGAGTGAGTAGGCCGGGTGGCGAGGAAGGAGCTTCCGGCGACGGCCCCGAAGTTGACGGGCCCGAGGTTGGAGCCTACACGACCGGGGCCTATACCATCGGGTCGGTCGCTTAGGCTCCGAACCCGCCACCCGACCATCCGTGCCACAGCAGCGTTGGGATCCGATCGATCGACGCGCCAGGGTGCCCATTCTACGAAAGCGTGAGTATCAATAGACCGGTAGGACGGGCGGTTGGAAGGGAACCGGCTGTGGAATTCTTGCCGTAGCGGGCGGCGGCTGGGGCAACATGATGACGGGCGAAACGTATCGATTAGGTGCTACGGCCGGTGCGGCTTGTGGGGCGGGCGCTTCATTGGCCACGGGTGGCGCGGATTGTTCCCTTGGCAGCGCGGCAATAAATTGCTCGGGTCTAGAAAACACGGCCTCGGCCGTTAAGTCGACAAGGCGGTCATCACCAGGTTTGTCCTTGGCCAACGGCCGAAACGGGTTGCTAATTTTTTGACCGGCAAACAAGGTCCCGTCGTAGATTGTGCCTCGCTGCAACGGACCGGCTCCTAACACCCAATAGTCTTTAACACGACTTTTTTCAGTGGAAAGGCCTGATTGCCAGACCGCTCGGCCGGTTTCACGGTGGTAGGCGAATAAGGCCAATTTTGCAACGGCTGTCTGAGCGGTTCGTTTGGCAAATGGAATTTCTGGTATTGAACTTGGCACACCAGGAAGGTTGACAAGAGACGGGACATTCGTGGCGGGAATGCCGTACAACACATCATGGTGGTCGGTCCCGACGGCGCCGGCCCGCGCTTCGACAACGTACAACGCGTCCTCACGTTTCTCCGTAAGCAAGCAGCCGCTGGCAAGCAGATGCTGTCGCAGCGAACCAACCAGATAATCTTTATCGACGACGGTGTTGAGGCGTTTCTCGTCAAAGTAAACCTTCTCACCCGCCAAGACTTTGACGTCGATGGCCTGCACGGTATTATCGATGGCATCGGATATCAGAAGCTGCTCGGTTGCCGTCCGCTTCGAGTCGGTCCAGCGCGTCGTTCCGCATCCGATGGCGCCGACCATCAGCACGCTCAGCGCGATCGACTTGCCACTGACGCAGAAGAATAAACGCAGAGGACGCGGAGGCGCAGAGGTGCGCAGAGAGAGGTCTTTTCTTATGGGCGGTTTTCTTATCAATATTTTCATCTTCTCTGCGCTGATCTTTTTTTGTTTTTCGCGTCTTTTTGTGACTTTCGGCCGGGTGGCGGGGCCGTCGCTTAGGCTCCTTCCCCGGCACCCGTCAGATCTGCTCTAGCCTAGACGGCGGATTATAGCGAACGTCTGCCGCGGGCCAACACCAAGTTGCCGCCATCTGCCGAGAAAACGAGAAAGGGCCAGGAAACAACGACGGAAAATGCTTCAACTATCTACCATAAGAGCAGTTAGCGGGCTATAATCTCCGGTGAAGACTGGAGCCGATGAGCCACAGGAGGTACTCTCATGCGAAGAGTTGAGGACCGCACGATGCACGCTGATTCGTATCGAATCGATCGCCGCGGCTTTTTTCAGTCCACCGGCGGCACCGTTGCCCTCGCCGCGCTCGCGGCAAGCAGTGCTAGCACCCTTGGCTCGCAGCAAGACGAGCAAGCACCGCAAGAAGAAACCGGCGACAAACTGCCCGAGACTCAGTTGCCCGAACCCCACCTGTACGCGACCGGTTTTGCACCGGCCTCGGGATTGGCGCTTGATCGACAAGACAACCTGTTTGTCAGCAACTATCGGGATCTGGGGGCGATCGGACTGATTTCCAAAGACGGGACTGCCCGAATCTTTTGCAATCTCCGTGAACTGTCGCCCGCCGAGGGCGTCTTACCGCTGCCAAGGGGCATGAAAATCGATAGCGAGGGGCGACTGATCGTCGCCGATGCCGGTGCAGGCCGCCTGTTACGCTTGGCCAACGACGGCTCGAACGTCGAGGTCTTGGCCGACCGGTGCGACGGTGCCCGGCTCGAACGATTGCAGGACGTGGCGCTCGACATTGTCGGCAACATTTTTTTCACGGACACCGGTGATGCGGAGCATGAGTTGGCAGAGGGTCATGAGTTGGCACGGGGTAGCGTTTACCGCTACTCGATTAACACGCGGAAAGTTGCAAAACTGGATGGCGAACTTTCGTGGCCCAGTGGTGTCGGTGTCACACCCGACCAAACACGTATCTGCGTTGCTGAGCGCGGCGCTCGCCGCATTGTCGTCCATGACCTGTCCGCGGAAGGAACCTTATCGAATCGCCGAGTGCTCGCACTGCCGCCCGTGCTGTCCGAGAAGCCCGGGCAGGCCGAGCAGGTTGTCACGGACGGTCTTCAACCCAACGGATTTGTCTTCGATACTTCGGGACGGATGTACGTTGTCACAGCCAGTGGCCATGTTCACGTAATCGACGTCGGATCGGGCGAGCTTCTCCGCCAGTACAATGCCGGTGGCCAAGAGAGCACGAGCTGTCATTTCCGAGGCGACTACCTCTACACGGCGGTCGCTTCGAAAGAGGCCGTGTTCCGTCTCGAACTCGGCGTCGACGGTTTTGGCTACGACGGTCTGGCGTGAAATCGTACGTCGCGGGTGAGCGTTCGTTTCGAGCGATGGGTGGGGCGGGGAAGGAGCCTAAGCGACGGCCCCGAGGTTGGAGCCACCATCGGGGTCGTCGCTTAGGCTCCGACCCCGGCACTCTGCGGCTCTCCATTGCCTACTCAACCGACGTGTTCGTTTCCGGCTGGCGTGCCTGCCGATCGCCGGTTGTGCCCGAGGCGCTGTCGGTATAGAACCGCGTCGTTTCTTCCGTAGCCAACTTGGTGTCGAGCGTACGACAACGGACTTGCGCGCGAAATACGTGATTGCCGGGCTGATTAGCCTGGCCGTAAATCTTCAGCACGACTTTGCCGTCTGCCGGGATGACGTCGATGATGTCGAACACGATCTGACCGTCCTGGCCAATCCGGTGCGGTGCGCCGTCGGCTCCGATAGGCTCGATCCCTTCGGAGAAAAAGATCTCGACTTCGATTTGCTCGGCAGCCTTCGTACCCCGGTTAAGGATCCGAATTTCGTAAACGGCCTGCTGCCCCACGGCAACCGGCGCTGAGGGGTCTGAGACTTCGAGCTTGAGATCCGCCAGAGCGATCACATGGGTCGTCGCCGTGGTGGAGTCGGTCAGTCCGCCGTCGGCCTTGCCGCTGACAATAAGCCGATTCTGGCCTGGTTGTTTTAATAGGCATCGCACTTCCAGCAAGCGTTCGCCGCCGGGTGGCAAGGCGGCCAACTGCCAAGTCACTTTACTTCGATCGCTACTGGTTTGAGCTTCTGAGCTGCCGTTTAAAAGCTTGGCACCGCCGGGCAACGCCACTGTAATTTCCAGCTTTCGGGCCGTGGCCGTGCCGGGATTAGTAACGCGAATTCGGTAGACCGCCTCGGTTCCCGCGTACTGAGTCTCGGGACCGCCTAGCTGGATTTGCAGGTCGGACCGCAATACCATTACGGCCTTCTGAGCATCGACCCGAAGTCCGCCATCCGCCTCCGCCTGCGCTCGGACTTGGAGTGTTCCCGCTTCGCGAGCGGTCAGCTCGATTTCGAGTTGTTTGGCCTCGCCCGGACGAAGAATTCCCAGTTTGTGATTCGCCGCCGGTTCGGCATCCGGTCGGAGCGACATAAGGCGAATCACCACGTTTTCCGCCACACCGGTGCCAGGATTCGAGACGGTCAGCTTATACACCTTGGTCTCACCAAACATCATCTCGTCGGGTCCAGCGACGACCATCGTCAGCTTGGGCTCGACCACCTCGACCACGGCACCCGAGGAGGCAGGCGCGTGCGTCCAATCAACGGCAAGATGGACTGGCCGACTCTCGCGAGCCGTGATCTTCAGGTTCAGTTTTTCATCACTACGCCCCGCCAGGAGAGGCAGATGCCATTGCAGCACCTTTTCATCACGATCCTCGGCTTCCACCAAACGCGTCGAACCGAGACTGGGAGTTTTGCCGCCGACCTCTGCCCAGGCAGGAATTCGTATACTTACGACCAAATCCTTGGCGTCGACCTTGCCGACATTTCGCACGTCAACTTGAAAATCCGAGGGTTGGCCAACCGACATCTTCTTGGGACCGGTGACCGAGGTGGTTAGCTGCGGTGCATGCTGAATAATCAACACGTGGTCGGCCTTATCGTTTGTGATCGACCGGCCACCGGACCTGGTTTCACGAGCCACCGAATCCACCTTTGCCCTAGGAAGCTCAGCGACTTTCTTCACGATATTGTTGGACGCAGTATTGTTGAATGGGTGGCTGACGACCAACGGCTTATTCTCCGCTCTGTGGACCGTTGTTTTCCTGGACCGGGCCACCGCATTGGCCGGACGAGTTACGTCAACAGACAAAGTTTCTGGATGTTTCGCAAGTGTTGGTACGCCCGATTTAAGCGTATGTGATAGGCGAGATGCACCAGATGCCGAGGATGGCGTGGATCGCTGCATTTCAGACAATCGCTGCTGCAAATTCGGTCGTTTCTCGACAGCTACGCTCCGGGTTCTGGCGCCGCCGAGGTTGGCCGCGGATTGGCTTCTCGTGCCGGCCACGACGTTCGCGTGTGGGCGTGCACGACGAGCCGGTTTGAAATCGCCGTTTTGTTGTTTTGCCAAGATTGCTGAATCGGCTTGACTAGCCGCGGCACCGCTGGCCGTTGCGGCATTCGAGAGTGCTCGACTTGTTCCCGTGCCGGCGCTGCGGACGCTGCCTGAATTCCCGAATCGCGGGACGCTCGGCGTTTGTTGGTTTTGGATTAGGCGGTTTTGCTTCGACGAGTTCTGCTGCTCCGCCTTCGGTTGATTGGCAGGCATCAGGTTCTTCCGGAGTTGCTTCAGACGATCCGCCAACGTTGTTGGTGCGCTCGATCCACTGGAGGAGTCTTGGGCTTTGACGATAGCCACAGTGAATAAACCTGCTAGCAGTACACCAACCGAGACAATTGCTATCCGCTTCATGACAGCGTCCTTGCGCATTGTATTAGGGAACGATCTAGAGCAAATTTTCGAGTCGCCACGAAGGCCAACCGGCTAAAAATTGTTAAAATGTCTGACCGGTACGACCTCATGTCGGTGCGGCTCGCACTACATGATCTCGTCGGTCATTATCGGTCAGTCAAAAGCCAATGGTTTAACAGACTCTGGCTTTTTTTGCGCATAGATAAGACGGGCAGGATACACCGCATGGAGAAGGGACCAGAGAAGAGGCTCGTGACGCATTTCGGGTAAAGCGTCATGAATGGTGACGGGTCACTTCGAAGCCCATCTGCTCGATCATTTCGTAGTCGGCGGTCGGTGCCTGACCTTCGGTGGTCAGGTAGTCACCGACAAAGATCGAATTGGCCGCATACAGTCCGAGCGGCTGAAGGCAGCCCAAATGAATCTCGCGCCCGCCGGCGATGCGGATTTCTCGATCGGGACATGCCAGACGAAACATCGCTAGCACCTTGAGACAATAGCGTGGGTTCAACTCGTTTTTTGTCTCGAGAGCGGTGCCTTCGATGGCGTTTAAGAAGTTGACTGGAATCGATCGAACGCCCAACTCTCGCAGCTCCAAGGCCATGTCGACCACATCGTCTGGCCGCTCGCCCATGCCGACAATTCCGCCGCTGCACATCTCCATGCCCGAGTCGCGGACGGCATGCAGTGTGTCGATTCGGTCCTGATATGTGTGGGTCGAACAGATCTGGGAATAGTACTGGCTGCTGGTGTTGAGGTTATGATTTACCCGATCGACGCCGCACTCTTTGAGCCGACTGGCTTGCTCGGGCGACAGCAGACCTAGGCAAGCACAGATGTCTAATCCGTATTTTGCTTTGATCTCGGGCACGATCGACGTCACCGCTGCCATCTCGCGCTCGTTCGGACCGCGAGCCGAAATCACCATGCAATAGGTCTTGGCTCCACGCTCGGCCGCCAGCTTCGCACCGCTGAGCAGCTTGTCGCGGCTGAGCAAGTTATACGTGGGAATCTCCGCCGTTGAGTCTTTCGATTGCGAACAATAGCCACAGTCTTCCGGACAGAGGCCGCTCTTGGCGTTCATGAGAAAATAAAGCTGAACCGTGCGGCCGAAATATTTCTGTCGCACACAAAATGCCGCTGCCAAGACCTCCAGTAGTTGATCGTCGGGCGAGGCCAGCACAGAGATCGCTTCATCTCGGGCCAACACGTGGCCTTCGAGAATGTGATCTGCGAGGTCCCGCCAAGGCCCGGCGGCCAGCTCTTGCGAGGTGATATCGACTTGCTGATTCGTGGCACCAATCATCGGGGATCTCTCTGGCTATGACTTTGCGATACGGACAATCCGCCCAACTTACAGGACTGAACCATAAACGGCTACCCGGAATCTAACTTGGCAACACCCTCGCAAGACGTCACAATGATTGGATGAGCCGAAACCATATCATACGCTTCGGCGCTCTGGGTCAGGTGGGCCAATTCGCATCCGTGGATGCGGTTTGTTATCCTCGGCGAAGTCGCGTCATTGTGCGGTCACGGCGTGGCTTGGAGATCGGCGAGGTGCTCGCCGAGTCGGGCGGGCTAGGCGTCGGAACTGGGCCAGTTAGTTCGATGCCGGACGGTTCGATTCTTCGGGGCATGACGGACGAAGACTGTTTGCTTGAAACGCGGCTTGAGCAAAATCGATGCGAGGCCTACGAAGCTTGCGTCTCGCTGCTGTCTGAAAAAGGGCTGCCAGCCACGCTGGTCGATGTCGAACATCTATTTGACGGCCAGGGACTCTATTTCTATTTTCTCGGCGATGTCACTCCGGAACTGGAAGCCTGCACCGCGCAATTGGCGGAGACTTATGAAACCAAGGTTCAGTTTCGCGAGTTTACCAAGCTGCTTACCGAGGGTTGCGGTCCTGGTTGTGGTACGGAGCAAGGCGGGCAGGGCAGTGGGAATTGCGAAACATGCAACGGTTGCAGCGTCGCCGGCGCTTGCGGCGTGAGTTCACACGGATGAGTTCACGCTGGGCCGAGCGATGCGAGCAGTTCGCCCATCTCGCCGGCCGCGTGCGAATTGTTCTGAGCGCGTGCCGCCTCGATTCCATCGCGCAGAAAAGTCCGCGCCTCGTCGATGCGGTCAAGCCGGACCAACTGCTGCGCCGTCATGAAAAAGGCCGGCACGTAAGGCGGCGTTTCACGAGTCAGCTCGCCAAGCAATGGCAAGCTCGCATCGTGCCGGCCTTCCTTGTCCCATTCCATCGCCAGGCTATATCGTAAAAAAACATCGCCCGGCAGGTCGGCCAACATTGCCTCGATTTTTTCACGCCTGCTATCTGTCATTTGAACTCAATTCTGACCACACGGCCCGATTTCTCAGCGGAATCGTCGGCGGCCGATCCAAACACCGTGACGTAGAGCGCGCCGTCGCGACCGAACACCATTGCCGTGGGCTTATCGAGCGCCGCAACCGGTACGGCCGCGATCGACGGCCGGGCGTCCGCCCAAGCTTCGTCCAGTCGGGATACGCCACCTTGCGATGGATCGTTCCAGGAAAAATCAGCCACGCAGAGTTGGTGCGACTCGCTCTGCGCCAACGCGGAGATGTCATGCAAACCGACCTCTCGGCACATGACAAGTTGTTTGTTGTCGGGGCGGTACATGGTGAGCAGGCTGTCGCGAGGCTGGTCCATTTCGCCCATTTGCCCGACCACGATGTATCCCTTGTGATTCATCGTGATGGCGACGGGCGCATCGACGCCGGTGGCGATCTTCGTCGATATAAATGGAGCGAGCGAGACAGGCTTGCCTCGCTTAACGGTTGCCTTGAACAGCCAGCCCTTGGCGTCGTCACCGTTGCTCGTGATATACACGGTGTTACGCTGGCGATTAACAGCCAAGCTATAGAAGTTTCCCTCACCGGTCGCGGTCTGGTCACTCTTGGGCAAGGGTCCGAGCGTATGTGCCGCGTCGGCGGTTAGGACTGATCCGCTGTTGGGCAGAAAGTAAACCCGTAGAACTTCTTCGCCGTCGACCAACCCTCCGCCACCCACGAGCAGCGTATTCCTACTGAGAAAAGCCAAGCCCAAAGGGCCGATTTTGTAGACGGGTCCGCTTCCGTAGGTGCCTTCCGGAAAACCGGTGATGACGTCGGCAGCCTCGCCTGGCTTGGTTGGATCGAATTTGACTACCCGGAGGCCGGCGCTGTCCGAAACAAAAATGTGGCCCGTCCCCGGCTGCAGAGCGATGCCGCAAGGATTGTCTAAGCCGGATAGCACGGTCTCGACGGTGACCTCTGGAGTCTGGTTTGCGCGGGCATGATTACCGCCTGCGAGAAACAGTGCCATCGCGGCGCAACATATTGACAGTGCCGTCGGGTGCTTCCAAACTTCACGTGCCATCGCGACTCCTTTAACTCGCTTTTTGAAAAGCCACCGAAAGACACAAAAAAAAGCGCCCGCGAATGACGCGAATCAGCGCGAATAACAATACGATTCCATCATGTTTTCATTGTGCGACAATTCGCGTAATTCGCGGGCTTGTTTTCGTGCCTTATTGTGTTTTTCGTGGCGATCTTCTTTCAGCCGATGCCGTGTGACGCCTCGTAAGCGGTGATTTTGTCCTCGTGCTGGAGCGTCAGTCCGATGTCGTCCAAGCCGTTGAGCAAACAGTGGCGGCGGCAAGAATCGACCTCGAACGTGAGCGACAAGCCGTACTCATCCGACAACTGGCACTTTTCCAAATCGACCGTGAGTTGGTAAGACGGATGCTCTCTAGCGAGTGAGAACAAATCGTCGACCTGGCCGGCCGGCAGCACAACCGGCAGCAGACTGTTTTTGAAGCAGTTGTTGTAGAAGATGTCGGCGAAGCTCGGCGCGATCATCACCCGAAATCCATAATCTTCGAGTGCCCAAGGCGCGTGTTCGCGACTCGAACCACAGCCGAAGTTACTACGGGCAAGCAATATACTCGCACCTCGCGCATCCGGTTTATTCAACTCGAAATCGGGATTGTCCGACCCATCGTCGTTGAATCGCCAATCGAAAAACAGATGCTTCCCAAATCCCGTTCGCTCAATTCGCTTGAGAAACTGCTTGGGAATAATCTGGTCCGTGTCGACATTGGCTCGGTCCAGGGTGACGACGACGCCAGCATGTTTGGTGAAGGGCTGCATGATGTGGTGGGTGAGTGAGGATTAACGAAAAACAAGATCAACTTTTTGCTTTCAAAATCCGAATATCGAAATCCAAAACAAATTCAAAAACAAGAAACTCGAATGTCCAAAATGAATCAGTTTGGACCTTTCCCTATGGTATTGGCATGCCTCCAGGCGTTTTTGAAATTTGGTGATTTGGATTTGTTTCGGATTTCGTGCTTCGAATTTAAGCAGCTTGTTTTTTCGCATGGCCTAGCGTGGTCATCTCTCAGGTATATTTCCACTGGCGTACGTCAACAAAATGTCCTTCGATCGCTGCGGCAGCGGCCATGGCGGGCGAGACAAGATGTGTGCGACCACCGCGTCCCTGACGACCTTCGAAATTTCGGTTGCTGGTTGAGGCACATCGCTCGCCCGGCTCGAGCTTGTCGGGATTCATGGCAAGACACATGCTGCATCCCGCCTCGCGCCAATCGAATCCGGCCTCGCGAAATACGCGGTCGAGTCCTTCTTCTTCCGCCTGTTTTTTGACTTGGCCGCTCCCGGGCACAACCATCGCGCCGACCTGATCTGATACCGTGTAACCGCGAACGACCGCCGCCGCCGCACGCAGATCTTCGATCCGGGCATTCGTACAGGAACCGATGAACACGCGATCGATTTCCACATCGGCCAGGACCGTACCAGGTTTTAAATCCATATACTCCAATGCGCCGGCAGCGCTTTTCTGATCGTCGCCTTCAAGCGCGGCTGGGTCGGGTACGCGGCCTGTGATCGGGGCAACCTGGCCCGGATTGGTTCCCCAGGTAACCTGCGGCGCGATATTGGCGGCGCTAAACGTCAACGACTTGTCGTAGGTCGCGCCGTCGTCGGTGGACAAATGGCTCCAGCGCTCAACGGCCGCATCAAAATCGGAGCCCTGCGGCGCGTGTTCGCGCCCGCGCAGGTACTGGAACGTCGTCGCGTCCGGAGCGATCATGCCGGCTCGCGCGCCCGCCTCGATCGACATATTGCAGACCGTCATGCGCTCTTCCATGCTCAAGGCCCGCACCGTGCTGCCTGTGTATTCGATACAGTATCCGGTGCCGCCTTGAGTGGTGATCTCGCCGATCAGGTAGAGAATCATATCCTTGGCGGTTACGCCCTTTGGCAGTGGGCCGTCAACACGTAGCTCGATCGTTTTGGGTTTGAACTGCAAGAGTGTCTGAGTCGAAAGCACGTGCTCGACCTCGCTCGTCCCGATGCCAAAGGCAAGTGCGCCGAAGGCTCCGTGCGTCGCCGTATGGCTATCCCCACAGACAATGGTCATGCCGGGCTGTGTGAAACCTAGCTCGGGCCCGATGATATGCACGACGCCTTGCCGAGGGTCGCCAATATCGAAAAGCTGAATTCCAAACTCCTGACAGTTCGCACGCAAGGTGTCGATTTGTTGCTTCGAAATCAGGTCGGCGATCGGGAGACCGCGATCGGTCGTCGGCACGTTGTGGTCGGGAGTGGCAATCGCCTGACCGGGCCGCCGGACCCGACGACCGGCAATCCGCAACCCTTCGAATGCCTGTGGGCTGGTGACTTCATGGATGAGTTGCAGGTCGATATAGAGGATCGTCGCCTGGTCTTTTTCGGCATGGACAACATGGTCGTCCCAGATCTTTTCGAACAGGGTTTGTGGCTTATTCGTGGAATCGGTCATGGCATGCGTCGAGACAGGAGGAAAGACGACAAGATGTGTCACCATTCTACCGTCTGACGCCGGTTTTCACTAGCGGCCAGCACCAACGAGCGCCTCTTGATCGAGGGCCTTTTTCTTGGGACAGCCGTGTTCGTGCCACCAACGCTCGGCGACCTCGCGCGTCCACAATCCGGCGGCATCGCATTCCAGCAGCGCGGAGCGCAACTGCTCGGCGTTGTCGAACCGGTCTTCCGGTGTTTTGGCTAAACAACGCATGACGATTTGCTCCAAATCCTCGGGGATTTCCGCTCGCAGTTCGGAAGGGGGAACCACGTCCTTATGCGCGTGGGCAATCATCACTTGCAGCGGTTTGTTGCCCGAAAACGGTGGCTGACCGGTAAGCAGGTAGTAAGCGACACCACCGAGCGCATACAGATCACTCCGCTCGGTGGCCTCATGGTCACCGGTCGCCTGTTCGGGCGACATGTATAAAGGCGAGCCCTTGATGGCGCCGTCAATCGTCAGTTCCATGGACGGCATATCGACGCCCAGCAACGGTTTCGCCAATCCGAAGTCGAGTAGCTTGGCTACGCCAAACACTCCTCCGCGATAAGCAGCAAAGATATTGCCCGGCTTGATGTCGCGGTGGATTAGGCCATGCGCATGCGCCTCGCTTAATGCGTCACACGTCTGCGTCAGTAAATGAATGACGCGTTGCGCGGGAAGCGGCCCATGTAGCTCGACCAACTGTGCCAGGCTGAGGCCAGGAAGATACTCCATGGCGTAGTAAAAAGTTCCGTCTTCGCTTCGGCCTTAGTCGAATATTTCGACCGTGTTCCAATGGGACAGCTTCGCCATGGATCGCACTTCTCGCTCGAAACGGGCTAGCATACGCGGGTCTCCAGCCTTTTCCGGGCGAACCACTTTCACCGCGCAGGGGCGCTTCATAAGCAGATGTTCAGCCAGGTAGACCTCGCCCATTCCGCCGGCACCAATCAGATGTTTCAGACGATATTGACCAAGCTGTTTCGCCTCGAACGCCTGGCGCCGCAATGTACCGATCGTCTGGACACCGACCACGGCGCTAACACCGCAAGTCCCCAGAAACATCGCCAGTTCGATCGGATAACCACGGAAGGGTGGTTCATTGAGAACCGCACAACACTGCGGCACAAACCACCACGAAAAAGCCAACACAACGAGCGGCATGGCGGCCAGCGCACCGATCACCCAGGCGGCCCGACACCACGTATTGGGGATGAACAAGGCGTACAGAGACATCAACATGATCCAGGGACCCTGGATTGCCGTCAGATAACCTTGTTCGGCGTGGCTTTTGAGCATCATGTAGTCCATAAAGACGAAAAAAATGGCCGGACAACCGAACACGATCAACTCGGTAAATCGCAACTTCCGAAGCGAAATCGGACACTCGCGACACAGACCCAGGCCCACGAGCCCCAGCATCACGGTAACAAGCACATGGTCCCAGAAGAGTCCCCAATGCAACGCGGTCGTATTCTCTTGTAGTGAGAACAATCTGTTGATGAGAAACGCCAAGAATCCTCCAAACATTAGCAACGCCGTAATTCGAAGTCGGCGGCGCAGTAGTCCCTGTGTCTCGGTCGACATATGGGGTGTGCTGCCCTCGATCAATGCGACCCGCTGGTGCGCGGCGGCTGCGGCGTCGATTGCATCGCCACGAGGTGAATCGAGTGTGACATCGTTCGAGATGGAGGAAGGCTCAGAGGTCACCGCGCGGATCTCCGGTCGTCTAGAGCTGGTCGAAATCACCAATCGCTAGCAGTCTGTTGATAAAGTGCTTTGGAAGCGAGGTTGCTCTATCATATACGATCCACGATAAGCGGGTAGGGGCGAAGTAATGGGCCGAGAAAAGAGCAGCCGAGGCTACTGCGGACGATCTTGAGTCAAGCAGCCCGGCGAGGTGTGGCTGATCGAGCCAGCGACTCGATCTGACTGTGTTCAACGCTTTGCCACTCGACTCTCTCGTCACGGAGTTGACGCTCTCGCAACACGAGCGAGTCGGCATGCAGCATTCGGGGCACATAGAACCAAGCCCGCTCGAGCGCAGCCTCGTCCGTACTGGCTGAGATGAGCAGTAGCTGTGTGCCGGACAGGGCATTCGCCACTCGACGCAGCGCCGTCAGTGGATCGCCAGGCACCAAGTGAATTTTCCCACCCGTCGCCGTCAGTCGGCGATGCGCCTCTTTCAGCGTAAGGCCGGCGTGAGAGACGCTAGCCTCAAAGGGCCCGGCTTCGAACGACCCGGCTTCGAACAGATCAATGCCCGTGAAATGGACTTGGCCATGGGCCGCGAAGCGTTGTGCGACTTCGATGAGCAGCCGCGCGCGTCGAGCGTCGCCCACTCCCAATTGGACAATGCTCGCCACCCGGTATCGTCGCATATGTCGCCAGAGCCAGCGATCTCCTTTGGGCTGGGAAAACCAGGCCAGGTGCGCGAATTTTAGACGACTCATAGCTGCCAAAGGTTCGGCTCCGGAATGTGCAGTGCGGTCCTATCTCTATACCTTTCGGCACACCGAACAAGCAAAATAGAGGGGAATTTGTCGAGACCAGCGCGTCATGTACCGTGGTACTGGCGGACAGGTATCAACCTAAGCAAAGATCTCTTGACCCTCGGCCTTGATGCTGAGATGATCCGCGGCCCGGCCCAATGTAGGCCGGAACGAGCGGTAGCGATACCCCGGCAAGGCCCGCTCTTTCACCCGCCTGCTATCAGGAGGCATTGCCGGCCATGATTCGCACCACGATCACCATCAGCGCTTTGTTGCTGACGACAACGCTGATCGTCACCGGATGTCGCTCACCTTATTACGCGGACCGAGGAGCGCTCTTTGGCGGACTCATGGGCGCGGGCGTTGGCGCGATCGTCGGGGATGCTGTCGGCGATGCGGGTGCCGGTGCCGCGATTGGTGCGGGTGTCGGTGCCATCACAGGCGAAGCTGTCGGCGAAAGTCTCGACGAGATCGATGCGCGGAACCGGGCCCAGATTGCTGCCCAACTCGGGCGGACACCCCAAGCAGGCGCCGTGACCCGCGAGGAAGTGATCGCGATGAGCCGCTCTGGCGTGGCTCCGCGGCTGATCACTTCGCACATTCGCAACAACGGCGTGGCCAGGCCCCTGACGACCACCGACGTGATTCACCTGCACAAGCAAGGCGTCGCAACCGAAGTCATCGAAGCGATGCAGTCTCCTCCGATGGCTCGCGCGCCGGTCCGGTCGGCACCAGCGCAGCCGGTCATTATCGAAGAGCATCATTACGGTTATCCATGGCTGCATTACGATTTGCACCACCACTCGCCTCCGCGACACCGTCGGCATCGGACAAGCTGGGGATTCTCGTTCTCGGGGTAGGGGTTTCGCGGTCCGACTTGCCGTAGCGGACGCGGTAACCGATAATTGGTCGGTCTTGTGATCCGCTTCCGCGCTGCTCGATCTGCTTTGTGAAAAGTTCCATCCAGCCGACTGTCGAAACATTTTATATTCCGGCGCTTGATTGCTCCGACGAGTTGGCCCTCATTGAAAAAGGTCTGCGTCGGCAGATCGAGGTCGGCCGCGTCACGGTGAATTACGTCAACCGCACACTGCGGATTGAACTTGACCGCGAGGCTTACAATCCCGCAGAGGTCGCGGCGGAGATTCGTCGTTTGGGGTTCGAGGCCGAGCCCGTTCCACGGGATGCGGTGCCCACGGTTTTGGACCACGTGCCACATCGGCTTCACACGTCGACGGCGATCGGCGGTTGCTTGTTGCTCTCGGCGGCTGTGGGCTGGTTGTTGGTCGACTCAATGACTGTATGGATCGCGGCACTGGCGATCACCTCGACGGCGGCCTCGTCTTATCGTGTGGCGAGTTCCGCGTGGCGAGCGGTGAGACTTCGCGCACTCGACATGAACGTGCTGATGACGCTTGCCGCAACCGGCGCGATCGCCACCGCCAACTTCTTCGAAGCAGCGACCGCCATGTTTCTCTTCGGCATCTCCGTATGGCTGGAAGCTCTCAGCATGGGCCGCGCTCGCCGAGCCATTCGATCGCTGATTGAGCTCGCGCCAACCGTTGCCCACCGTGTGGCGAAAACAGATGATCCTGGCAACGGAAACCATCGACCACTGGAGACCGTGGATCCCGCGGTGCTGGCGCTGGGCGACGTGGTCGTGGTGAAACCGGGCGAGCGAATCCCAATTGACGGCACCGTGCTAGCCGGATCGTCGGCCGTTAATCAAGCGCCAATCACAGGCGAAAGTGCCCCGGTGGAAAAGAGCGAGGGCGACTCTGTTTTCGCCGGAACGCTCAATGGCGAGGGATCGCTCCGAATCGAAACAACGCGAGAAGCAAAAGAAAGTACGCTTGTCCATATCGCTCGGCTAGTTGAGCAGGCACAGGCCACGCGGTCTCCCACGGAGCGGTTTGTCGATCGTTTCGCACGTCGCTATACACCGGCAGTGATTTTGATGGCAATCACGATGGCCGTTCTGCCGTCGATCATGGCCGGCGAGTTCGACAAAGAATGGTTCCACAGTAGCCTGGTGCTGCTGGTGATCGCCTGTCCCTGTGCGTTGGTCCTCTCGACGCCGATCACGATCGTGTGCGGACTTCACCAGGCTGCGAGGCGTGGCATTTTGATCAAAGGGGGCGAACATCTGGAAAATGCTGGCCGTGTCGACGCCATGGCGCTGGACAAGACCGGCACGCTGACGACCGGTGTGGCCGAGGTCGTCGATATAGAGCCGCAGCAAGGGCATTCCCAAGAAGAGGTGTTACGCATCGCAGCGACACTCGAGATCCATAGTGAACACCCATTGGGCCGAGCAATCGTTGCGGCGGCAGAGGCTCGCCATATTCGCTCTCCTGAGGTGTCTGGCTTTACGGCGCTGCGAGGCTTTGGCGTTCGTGGCGACCTGGAAGGCCGATCGTGCCTGGTCGGTGCGCAACGTCTGCTCGAGCAACAGGGCATTGAAACCGACTCCCTGGAAGAGCGCGCAGCGACGGCGGCCTGGGTCGCTGTCGATCATCAGCTGATTGGTGTGATCTGGCTCGCCGACTCATTGCGTGACGATGCCGCCGCGGCGCTGTGTGAACTCAAGTCGTTGGGAATCAGCAAATTCGTGGTGCTCACCGGCGATCGAGCGGCTGTTGCCCAGGGAATTGTCGAAAAGTTGCCGTCGGACCTGGCAATAGACGTCCATGCCGATTTATTGCCCGACGACAAACTCGAGCACGTCGTACAACTGACGCAGGCGCAGCCTGCTCTGGCGGTAGTTGGCGACGGCGTGAACGATGCGCCGGCACTGGCCGCTGCACGCTTAGGGATAGCGCTCGGTTCGGAAGCTAGCGACACCACGCTTGAGACGGCCGATGTGGTCGTTATGACGGCCCAGTTGTCTCGACTGCCCGAACTGGTCCGACTCGGCCGGAAGTGTCGACGGCTGCTTGCCCAAAATATTATTTTCGCCCTTTCGGTTAAGGGCATTTTCCTTGCGCTGGCGGCCGCCGGTTGGGCGACGATGTGGATGGCGGTCGCGGCGGATGTGGGTGCCAGCTTGGTGGTTATTGCCAACGGGATGCGGATGATCGGGCCACCAGTCGCCACAGGCGACTCGTCGTGGCGAGCCGCAACCAAAGGAAGATAGCCACGGATTGAACACGGGTTGAAGGAAGAGAACCGCAGATGAACGCGGATAAACGCAGATTTCCTGGTCCCTAGTAGGGCTTGGACGCGAGGGAAGATTGACATCAAATGTAGTATATGATCAGTAACAAATCACCTTCAGAAACTCCAACCCTTTCCTTAGCTGCGTTCATCTGCGGTTCCCCTTTGTGGTATTACTCCTCCTTTTTCATCCGTGGCCAACAGCTTTCCGTCAACGGTTACCCAAATACATACTGGCACTCTGCGGCTGTTTCCTTTATTCTATCGAGCATGAATGACCGTAACACTTTGCCGCCCAGCCCGGACCTGATGTCCGCGGAAGATACTGTACTGCTGGTGCTCGACGCACAGAAAAAGCTGGTTCCGCTGCTAACGGATCCCTCGCGCGTGGTGTGGAATATTCGACGTCTGCTGGTCGGCGCCTCGGTGCTCGGTGTTCGCGTAACGGCGTCGGAGCAATATCCCAAAGGTCTGGGAAAGACGATTCAGCAACTCGCTGCGCCGCTCAAACAAGCTGGCGTGACGTCCGTTCCAGAAAAGGTGACGTTCAGTTGTGGCGGCTGCGAAGAAATCGTAACGGCGCTTGAGCAGTGGGGCGTGAACCGAGTATTGGTCGTCGGTGTTGAAACACATGTGTGTGTACAGCAGACGGTTCTCGATCTGCAAGCAGCCGGATATCGGCTTTATGTGGCTGTGGATGCTGTCGGCTCGCGTAACACGATCGACTATGAAACCGCACTGCGACGAATGGAATCGTCCGGCGTGACGCTGACCACCACCGAGGCTGTGCTGTGCGAGTGGTGTCGGGTCTCGGGCACGCCCGAGTTTAAGGCGATCAGTTCGCTGCTGAAGGAATCGGTACCCGAGAGCCTGTGAGCTCGGTAGCCTGTAATTGGCGGCCTGGGCATCTCACAGGAAACAAACTACCAGCACCCCGGCTGATTCAAACGAACAGGGGTGTTGGAAATTGTGCTGGACAGCAGCCGGGGTGCTAACTTTGGGGGCCTGGTCGGTGATGCACGGGAAAATCAGTTTGCCCGTGGTACACGGTGTGGACCCAAAAACGGCCATTCATGTCACCTATTTTGCGCAGTTTTACAGACAGTGCGGAGTGGGCGTAGTCGAACACTTGAAAATTAGGCGGCGGAAGGTTAAGGTTTGCGCGATTCGGGGATCTGTTTTTTGTTTTGCCTCGTTGTGCCGGGCGAACGTCCAACCGGCAGATCGCGCCGACCACGGATTGCGTGTGGTGCGCGGTGAATTCAAGGAGGATCGTCATTTCGCGTCTGACGTAAGTACGTGGAATGAGGCGGGCTCGCAAAGGCCGTGTCACCATGTTAGTACTTTCCCGAAAAGTTGGTGAGCGCATTCTCATTGGCGATCAAATCGCCATAACGGTGGTCCGTCTTGCCCAGGGTGGTGTGCGATTGGGCATCGAAGCGCCGGCGGAGTTGTCTGTTGTTCGCGAAGAGCTTAAGGAGCGACTTGACGCAGAGCGGCTCGAGGTCGATCGCAAGGCCAATAGCGCGGCCCACGCTAAACCAAGGTGAGCGCGGGGAAGACTGGGGGCTAGGGGGCACGTTGTTCCAACCGCTGGCTTCCGCCTGCGGCTAATAGTCTTCGCCTGCGGCTAGTAATCAGAAATGGCGGTTCACTTGGCTGCCGGTGTTGTGTCCGATAGTTCGCGCGCCGTGTGTTGGATTTCGGATTCGCGGCGCAGGTCGATTACTTGAGGCAAGGGAAGAACTTTCGGACGGCGGATCGATCGTCGGAGGTGGTCGAGTTTTTGTGTGTCGGACGGCTCGTCCGCGACCCGAGTGTCCGGTGCATGACCCCATAGAATTCGCGTTCCGCTCTGCGTCCTCAGTTCGTAAATCGCATGTTTGGCAGCTACCGCCGTCTCGGCTGGAATTGATGTCGCCGGTGTTTGACTCAGCGTGATGGCGGCCAGACCGAACTCTTCCCAGACATTTCTCAGCAACACAGCCAGGCGAGCGGCTCCGGGAACTCGTGGGTCATTCCACTGCTGGCCGACCAACGGTTGAGTCAATATGCCGACGATGCGTGGGAACCGCTTTTTTTCCTGACGGGAAAAACCCTCGCCCGGAAGACGTACGCCCTCGATATCAACCGGCAATAAGTCCGCATTATCCTGCACTTGTGTGTCCACTACGGCTACCGGTTGCCGATAGGCGAGGTCGACGATAACGTGCGGACCTGCCTGCTTGGCCACCTGGCGGACTTCTTTCACCCAGGGATGAAATGTGAAGGCATCGGCGAGTCGGTTTGCCAGGTCTTGGTCTAAGACCGAAAGATCGGCATCCAGACTCGTGTCACGTATGACTTCAGATTTTACATCCGCTCGGACCCAAGAGGGCGGCGGAGTGATTTCAATATCTTGGGATCGGAGCGCATAGTGTGGGGTCTCGGATAGGAGCAGTTCGACATGTTGCCAGACTAGATGCGCGGCACCAGCAATCAGAGCAACCAATGCCGCGGCCACGATGAGTCGTGGACTGTGAGGTAGCAACAGGTCGAGCGCACGACCGGCTCGACCGAGCCAGATTCGTACCAGCCCCGGTGATTTACGACCTGGTGACTTACGTCGTTCTGTGGAGTTCATCGCAAGACCTCCTGGGCAAGACATTGGCGAACGAGATAATCGCACAGCGTTGGCATGTCGATGTCGTCTTGAAAAGCCGCTTGGGGTGCCAGGCTCTGCTGGGTCATGCCGGGCGACGTGTTGATCTCGAGCACAAACACCTCATCCGCTTCATCGGCAGACGAGAGCATCAAGTCGACACGGACCAATCCGGTTGTGCCGATCGCCTCGGCTGCCGCGACGGCTGTCTGCTCGAGCCGATCGATTTGTCGGCTTGTCAGTTCGGCAGGAAAGCTGCGAGTAATGGGCGGATCATTTTCGGGGCTATCGGTTTCGGGGCTGTTGGGCGTCGTGTGATACTTGGCTTGGTAGGTGAAAACCTGTCCTGCGGTGATTATCTCGATCAAGGGCAGCGGTCGGCTTTCGATCAACGCCACGGTAAACTCGCGCCCGTCGATGTACCGCTCGGCGATCACGCATGGGTCGTATAATTGGCACTCGGCGAACGCGTTGTGAAGCTGATCCTCGTTACGGACGATCTGCACGCCGAGGCTCGAACCGAGGCTGTCGGGCTTGACGACGAGCGGATAGCGGAGGCTGCGTGCGCGGTCGGTGATCACATGCATGGGCTCGACAGCGTGGGCGAGGACGAAATCGGGCGTGAGAATGCCCACTTCCAGCCACCGTTGCTTGGCCGCAGACTTGCACATGGCCAGCGCGCTGGCCGCCGGCCCGCACCCGGTATAGGGAACGTTGAGGGCGTCGAGTTCGCGTTGGACACGGCCATCTTCACCCGCCCCGCCGTGGAGCGCGACGAAACAGGCGTCGAATTGGCGCCAATCGATATCGACGAGATCCACTTCCGCCGGATCGACGGCGCGAGGGTGGTGGCCGGCAAGTTCTAGCGCCGAGGCCACACAGATGCCGCTGGCCAGACTGACCTCTCGCTCCGGAGAATTGCCGCCCAATAAGACGGCAACACGTAACGACTTCCCTGTCCGCAATCGATCCACAACCATCCTCCTTGACAGTTGAACGTTCCCTACAGGTATGCTACCAGATTTCTATTTCATTCTCCAATTCAATCCCGAGACGCTCGGCAACCTGGCTCCGCACCGTATCAATCAGGCGGAGGACGTCTTGGCTGGTTGCGCCCTCGTGCGCGATGATAAAGTTTGCGTGTTGTTGACTTACTTCGGCACCGCCTACTTTGACTCCTTTGAGTCCCGCCTGCTCAATGAGCAGGCCCGCGCTCATACCGCGAGGGTTTTTGAAAATACAGCCCGCGTTCTGATGGGACATTGGCTGGCTGGCTTTTTTCACAATCCACTGTTTTTGCATGCTCTTGACGAGTTGCTCGGGATCGTCTTCCTCCAACTGGAATTCGGCGTTGAGAATGACCAGTTCGTCGAGACTACTCTGCCGATAGGCGAAAACCAGGTCGTCTCTCTCTCGCTGCAGAATCTCGCCGGCGCGAGTCATGATGGTGGCACGCGACGTCCATTGACCAATGTCACCGCCGTGGGTACCGGAATTGCCGTGCAACGCTCCGCCCACGGTGCCCGGGATGCCGACAAGTGTTTCGAGGCCCGAGAGGCCTTCACGGACAGCACGAGAAATCAGCGTGGCGAGCTTGGTTCCACCGCTGGTATTGATCGATTGGCCATCGACGGCGATCTCGCTAAACGCCGGTGCACTGAGCCGAACAACGACGCCCGAGACGCCTTCGTTGCGAACGAGCACGTTCGATCCACCGCCGAGGACCCGAACGGGGACTTCCTCTTCGCAACATCGTCGAACCAGCGCAGCGAGCTCCTCAACAGAGTTCGGTTCGGCGAAATATTCGGCCGTCCCACCCAGTTTGAACCGCGTACACTCAGCCAGCGGTTGCGCTGGCCGTACGATTTTTTCGAATCCGCTGACTAACGCCATCGATAACTTTCCCAATGTCTCCTGCTCCCATGGTGACGACTAGATCGCCGGACGTCAATTCGCCCCGCGAAATTGCCTCAAAAATGACATCGGCCCCATGCTCCGCCTCCTCGTTCTGCGATCCTGATTCGAAACCGTGGCCAACGTGGCCGCCTATTTCGACAATTCGTCGCTCCAAATCGGCTGAGGTGATCTCGGTGGAAATGACCGGACCTTCTCGGACTCGAAAGATCCTGGCCACAAAGACTTTATCGGCAAAACAGAGAGCCTCCGCAAATGGTTCCAGGAGCCGAGCTGTTCGAGACACCTGATGCGGCTGGAAAACACACCAAATCCGGCGGTCCGGCACGATTTCTCGGAGTGCTGATAGACTAGCGGTGACCTCCGTTGGATGATGAGCGTAGTCGTCAAAAAGCAATACTCCACGGTAATTGCCCACGCGCTGCAAACGCCGCCGCACTCCTCGAAAGCGGCTCAGCGCTTCCACGATGTCGTTTGGCCGTACGCCCAGGCTGCCTGCCAACGCCGCCGCCGCCAGGGCATTTTTCAAATTGTGCCGCCCCGGAACTTGCAGTCGGAATTTTCCAAATGGCCGGCTGCGAAATTCGATCTGGGCCGAATAGTAACCTCCCTGACTGTTCGCCTCGGTGATCCGCCAGTCGCAGGACGCTGAGAATCCAAACGTCTGGCGTCGGCAGGCGACTTGGCTCGTGGCCGCGAGTGTCGCAGGGCAATCGCCACATGCCAACAGCAATCCCGAAGGATCGGTATTTTGGACAAAATGAGCAAACGCCTCTTGAGACGAATCGGACGTGGGGTAGCAGTCAAAGTGGTCGTGCTCAATGCCGGTGATAACCGTAATGTCGGCTCGCAAGTGGAGAAAGTTTCGCCGGTATTCACACGCTTCCACGATCAGCGGTCGTGCGGCTCCGACTGCCAGTTCCCGGCCCGCGAACCCGGATGCCTCACTTGCTGGGGAAGGGGTTTTACACGATGGGTGGCGGGGAAGAAGCCTAGGCGACAGCCCCGATGGCTGCATCTCGGGGCCGTCGCCTAGGCTCCGAC
>Ga0310123_10000519_pt1 | contig 34247 bp, 24 predicted proteins | sample CB6_AW_1057_MG_FD_203505 | JGI IMG/M metagenome (GOLD analysis project Ga0310123, IMG submission 203505) | Marine microbial communities from Western Arctic Ocean, Canada - CB6_AW_1057 | ecosystem: Environmental > Aquatic > Marine > Oceanic | place: Canada: Western Arctic Ocean | collected... | reverse complement strand
CAGTAGAAGTCACCATCGACTTGGCCCTCCTGGCCGATCATCCGCAGCACGTGTCCCGAGGAATCGAAGACCACGACCCGGTGATAGTGCGTGTCGGCCACGGCGATGTGGCCATTCGAGAGCACGCAGATTCCTTCGGGGTTCCCCACATCACTCTCGGGCATGTCCCACTGCCTGATCGGGTTGCCGTCGCGGTCGAAGACCAGCACGCGGCCGGCATTGTCGAGCAGGTAGAGCGTGTCGTCGGGCGCGGTGGTGACGGCTCGTGGAGCGGGGATCGTGGCTCCGGCCGAGGGGATCGACTTGCGAGTGACCCCTCTGGGCTCGATCAGCAGCCCGTCACCAGCTCCGCAACCGGCCAACAGCAGCAGTGTCAGCTTGAGACACCACCGGGTTGAGAGGCGTTTGGGTGAGGTGAGCATGGGCAATTCCGTTCCGGTTCATTCGGCCACGGGGCCGTCGCCGTCACTGGAATTGTACGTTGCCCGGGTCGATTGAGACGACCGGTTTGGGTGAGTTGGGCCGAGTCAATTGCCGGAGCCCGGTGGACTTCGAATGCCGATCCGCACGCGCTGACCCGCCGGAGGTGCAGTGGAATCTGCCAGGTGCCGGATCCTGCGTTGGCTGTCATCGGCGAGACACTCGAGAGTGGTCTCGCACAGGGGCCCGATCGCTCGCAAATCGAGTACCCTCAACGGGCCCGACGGGTCCAGCTCGAAGAGCACCTGCTCGGGTCTCAGGCCGATCCCCTGTTCGTTTCCCGCTGCGGGGATCCCCCAGGCGTCGGCTGTTGCCGGTTCGAACCAGTTGACCGGCCCGAGACTCTCGGCCACCTCACGAGATGGAGGCCGAGTGTAGAGCGACGCGACATCGCCGGCTGCGATCACCCGTCCACGGGCCAGGACCACCACCCGCTCGGCGTGACGCAGGACTTGTTGGGGTGCGTGAGTCGAAAAGACCAGCGACGTGTTTCGGTTCCGAGTCTCCTCGACCAACGCCTCCCAATCCTCATCCCGCCGCGCGGGATCAACGTGGACCAGGGGTTCGTCGGCGACCAGCACCGAGGCATCGGCGGCGAGTCCACGTGCGACGGCCAGGCGAGATTGTTCTCCGGCAGAGAGTTGCCCGGGAGTGGCATGCTGGCGCTGTTCGAGTCGGAAGCGAATCAACAGTGACGGGGCCCGGTTTGCGTCGCTGCCCCGGGGCAGGACAGCTCGCAGGTGATCCAGGGCGGTGGCCTGTGGCCAGAGTCCCCCGTCGGGGGGGATCCAGAACAGCGGCAGTCGCTGGGGTTCGGCCCCGAGAGAACTGTCGAGTTGGCCCTGGCCGGGTCGTTCGAAGCCGATCAGCAGGTTCAACAGCGACGTTTTGCCCGCTCCCGATGCTCCCAGGATCGCGGTGCGACCGGCATGGATTTCCAAGTGGTCCACTTCCAGTCGCGGACGAAGGTCTCCGTCGAGCCGGATGTGGTCGAGGGTCCAGAGCACGGAGTCCGCGTCGGCCATCAGGCGTTCTCCGTGTGCGAGGCCGGGGCCCGTGCCAGAGCGGCGGGGCCGGGGATCATCCGGCCAACAGTTACCAGGACGGTGACCACGGCCAAGGGTACGAGGATCACGACCAGCGTGGTACTCGAGAGTGCGGCGTTGCGGCCGAAGTGCATCTGCTGGTACATGCGGTGGGCCACCGAGAGCCATTCGGGAGGTGCCAGCAATTCGTTGAGTGTCAATTCGAGATAGGCCCACCAGCAGAGCAGCCCGATCATCCAGGCCAGCCGACGGCCAGCAAGTTGCCACACCAATTGCCACCCCGCGGTTCTCTGGGGACCGGCCGGAGCTTGCTGCAGCAAGCGGGCCAGGTGCATCGATTCGCGGCGGGGCACTACGGCCAAGAGCACCAGCAGCAGCGCGGCACGTGGCAGCAGCCAGAGTGCCTGGCCGAGAACGAGTCCGGCGATCGAGTGGCCCAGTCCCAGTGGCTTGGCGAGGGCCAGGACACAGAAGGTCAACACCAGCCCCAGCACGAGGCCGCCCAGTAGTCCGGGAATTGCGAGCAGCAGCAGCAGGGGGCCGAGGCGTTTGTGTTTCAGCAGCCAGAGGGCCACGCCCGCGGCGATCGATGCGACCAGCATGGCCGGCAGCAGGCTGCGGCCGGCGTGAGCCAGGGTCCTGCCTAGCTGGTACCGGTTTTCGCCCCACAGAGACGACAGGCCGAGAACTCCATCCTGAACCAGGCTGCCCAACGGGATGATGGTCCCCAGTAGCAGTGCGGCGGTCAGCCAGAGAAAGGCCGCCCGACTGGCCGCAGGTGACCTGCCCAAACCTGGGGCAGCCGGCATCCTGCCGTCACGGCCGATGGCGGTCCGCGCCAGCAGCAGAACCGGGGCCAACAGGATCAGCGAGCAGCCAAGCGGAAACCAACCGGATTTCCACAGGTCCCACGGCGACGTTTGTCCGAGTTGTTGCAGCGCGATCAGTTCGAACAGTGCGTTGGACCAGCTGGCCGGAGTCAGTCGTCCTCCTGCGATGACTCGGAACAGCGACGCGATCTCGAATTCGTGGAACACCAGCAGCGCCATCAACCCGAAAGCCGGGACCAGGTTTCGGGCCGGCCCGTAGCAGAGTTGGCGGAGTCGTCCGCACGAGGCGGCTTGCTGGAGCCGTTGGGGTCCGATCAACCGGGTGCACCAGCGGGCCGTCGGACCCAAAGGGGGAGGTGGGGCCATCCACAGCAGCAGCACTCCGACCGGTACCACTTCGATCAGCAGCAGCAGGTCGTAGAACAGCTCGTTGAGGATCGGCGTGCGGACCAGGTCGAGCGTGAGATTGGAGTAGCTGTAGCCGACGACGAATCCGGGGGTGAGAAAGGGGACCGCCAGTGCCAGGACCTGCCAGCGTCGCGTGCGTGGCGGGGCTCCCTGGATTGCGACCCTGAGCAGCATCGCCAGCGGCGTGGCCACCAGGGCGACGGCAAGTGCACGCAGCAGGGTCCAACCACATTCGACCTCGAGACTCATCGCTTGTACTCACTCCGCAGCCACGCCAGGCAGGCGGTCCGCGAAGCCTCCAGCTCTGATAGATCAATGCCCTCCAGGACCAGCGGCCGCAGTCGCCTCACCTCCGCGGGCAGGCTCGCCTCGTCGGTCGTTCCCAGGGGCACCTGCCGGGATGCCGAGCGGGCCAGGTCGAGCTCGGTTTGTTCACTGAGCAGAAAGTCGACCAGCCGGCGGGCCTCAGAAATTCGAGGTGTGCCGCGGATGATCGCCACACTGTTGGGCATGCAGATGGTCTGGCCACCGGGCAACCGCACCGGCAGCATCGCCACGGGATGTCCGTCGTCGAGTCCGACGAAGAAGTCATCGGTGTCGGTCCATCCCAGATCGCACGTCCCTCGGGCCACCAGGTTCTTAACCGCCGAGTTGCCGGGGACTTCGACCAGTCCTCTCCGGCGGGCCTCAGCGTGCCAGGTCTTCAGCGTGGTGCCGGCATCGGCGTGCCAGAGCAGGCAGTAGTGGGTCAACGTGGTGCCGAAGAGTGGCCGGGCGATGGCCATCCGCGAGAGGTCTATGCCGGAGCTGGCGGCTTCTACGGCGTCGTGGGTGGCCGGCATCGCCTCGGTGTTGACGATCCAGACCCGCAACCGCGCGGCGAAGCCGCACCAGCGGCCGTCGGGGTCCTTGTAGGCGTCGGGGATTCGCCGCCAGCCGCTGCCACGGTAGCCCGCCAGCAGGTCGTGCGGCAACAGGTCGGTGGTCGTCAGGACCTGGTTGTTCCAGAACACATCACACACCGGAACGGACTTTTCGCGGATCAGTCGGTTGACCAGCCCCAGCGACTTGGTTGCCTCGGTGTCGTGTCGCACCCGGACCTCGATGCCGGTTTGGCGGGTGAAGCGTGCGAGGATCGGGTCCGAGAAGGCCTGGTCGTGAGCGCAGTAGACGACCAGCGATCCGGTGGATCCGGTGACAACCGACTCGCCGCTGGGGGATCCGGCTGAATCGGTGCAGCCGGCAGCCAGGACCAGCAGCGGCATCAGCGACAGGAACCTGCCGACCCGGCGGTGTCGTCGGCACGGCTCGAAGCGGGCCGTCGGGCTACTTCTTGGGAGCATCATCCGAGGCGGCTGGTGGGGTGTCGTTCGAGGATCGGGGTGGAGCGGCCTCGTCGAGCGACTGGAAGTACTTCTTGATTCCCTGGATGTACCCTTTGGGAATCTCTTCCTTGTCGATCGCCTCGCTGGCCCCCTGCTTGATCGCCTGGACACTCTTGCTGTAGTTCTGCCGGGCGTCTCCGGTGTCGCTTTGCCCCTTGGTCTTCAGGGACAGCAGCACCTTTCCGGCGGTGAGTGCCGACTTGGAGACCTCGGTCTTGAACCCGGTCTTGGCCGAGTTGTCCTCGGGCACCTCACCCCCCTTGCCGAATCCGCGGTTGCCGGTCCCCACGCCCTCGGCAATCTGTTCGCCCATCTGTTCCATCAACTGCCTGTAGAACTCGCGGTAGTCATCGAGTGTTTCGGCGTTCTCGAGCCGTTCTCCTTCGGCCTCACCGTTCTCGTTGGCCTTCTGGGCCATACGTGCGGTTTCGAGTGCTTTTTCGAGTTCGTCGAGATCACGAGCGGTCTGGGCCAGTTCCTGCAGTTCTTGCTTGGCCAGCTCCATGGTTTCGGCGAGGTGCTTCTGGGCACTTTCGGCCAGTTCCTTGTCACCGGACTGCATGGCCTTCATCTGCTGCTTGGCCCGCTTCAAGGCGGCGGTGAGCGGATGTTTCTCGTCGAGTTTTCTGGAGGCGAACGACTGGATGTCGCGGAGTTTCTTCTGCAGTTTCTGAGCCAGCTCGGCCCGCTTCTTCTGGGCCTCGGGGCTGTCTTCGCCGGCGAGTTTTGCGAGTTCCTGGAGGTCTTTCTTGAGGGACTGGAGTTCTTTCTTGAGGTCGTCGGTCGAGCCTTCCTGCAGTTCCTTGGTCCACTTGTCGATCTTGGGCGATTCGAGTTGGCCGAACTTCTGGCCGCTGTCGTTTCGGCTGAGGGTCTGCTTGAGCTTGTGAGCGTCGAGCATCTTGTGCAATTCGCCGAGCTTCTTGCGTTGCTGGTCGAGTTTCTTGCGGTTGGCGTTGGGTTCGGAGGCCTTCATCTTCTTCAGAGCCGCCTTCAACTCGTCGATCGCCTGCTTGACCTCGGGCGAGTTCTCGGCGTCATCGGTGGCCAGTTGTTCGGCTCGTGCCTTGGTCTTCCGGGCTTCCTTCTCGAGCACCTTTTTCTGCTGTTTGACGTCGTCGGCCTTGGCGACCCTTCCGAAGGGGTCCAGTTGGGGGAGTCCGAGCACGAGTGCGGCGACGACGGCGAGGCTGATGGCGGGTCTGAGTGACCCGTGTGAGAGGGGCAGGGGGACGACCCGCGAGGGCTGCACACGTGCGGCTTGGCTGACGGCATTGCGGGCGACCAGCGGCTGGTAGTCGCCGGCTGATCCGTCGAGCAGTGTCAGCGTCAGGAACAGGTCCTTGGTGCCCTCGTGCCGATCGACGATGCGGGCGGCGTCCGAATAGCTGGGTCGTTCGTGCCAGAGGGTGGCGACCAGCAGCGAAACGGCCAGGGCGGCGACGACGAGTGTCGCGGCCAGCACTCCCAGGCCGGTCCAGTCTGCAATGCCCTCAGTTTCCAGTCCCAGCGTGGCGGCGATCGAGGTGACCAATGGATCCAGCGGGAGCTCGATCAGCCCGGTCACCCGGATGACCAACACGGCGACGGCGACGGCGACCGATGTCCACAGAACCAGTGCCGAGAACCGGCGTCCGAAGCCGGCCCATCTGAGTCGTGAGGCGACCTGGGCGAGGACCTTGTCGGGGCCGTGTGAGGTTGTCATGTCGCGTGTCCCTGGTTGGGAAAGCAGAGGCATGTTGCCCTCTGAAGGCAGTTTAGCCTCCGTCACTTGCTTGGCTCAAGGACCTTTGCTTCCTCGAGCGAGATCAATCCGTCGCGATTGCGGTCGAGTCGTGTGAAGAGTGCGAGTCCGCCGAGGAATTCGCGGCCCGAGACGTCGCCGTCGCCGTTGCGGTCCATTCGCTGGAACCACGACGGCCCGGCCCGTTTCTCGAGCGTGGGCGGAGTCCTGGCGACCTGCGGAGCGGGCATCGCCATCGCGTTGTCGGTGAACAATGCCGCCCGAGCCACCTCGAGCGTCAACACGTAGTCACCAGAGAGATCGGTTCGCGAGATGCGTCCGTCGCGGTCGCTGTCGACGGCCCGCAGCCGTGAGTAGCCCTCGCGGAACTCCCGTTCTGAGAGTCTGCGGTCGGAGTTGGCATCAAGCAGTTCGAACAGCGAGCGGCTTTTGTGAGTCACATTCAGTAGCAGCCGACTCTGCTGAACCGCCGTCTGATCCTTGATGAACTCGGTCAACTCGTCCCGCAACACCTTGCCGTCATTGTCGGCGTCGACCATTTCGAACGAGGCTCCGGTGAGCATCAACTGAGGAAATTCGCCTGGCTCGATGTACCGGTTCTTGTTGGCGTCGGCGACAATGAACCTGAGTCGATAGAACTTGGTGGTCAGCAGGCGGTCCGAACGTGCGCTCTTGGCTCGCAGCTGAACCGTCCAGCCGCCCCATGGACGAGACAGCCGGGGCAGCCCCCGACTGGCCGGTCCCCCGACGACCTCGAGCCGGGTCCGCCGGGTCCGCGGATCCGGCAGCGACGCGTTGATCGTCTCGTGAGGCGTTGGGTGGTCGAGGTAGGCCATCAACTCGGCACGGTTCAACCACCCGTCGCTGTCGAGATCGAGGGTCGTGGTGGTTTCGGCCGGGAGCCCGAGTCGAGTTGCGGGGATGCCTGCCCTGGAGGTGGCTGCGGTGGCTGCGGTGTCGTCTGCGTCGGCGGTGCCGGGTTGTCCGTAGCGTGAGATGATTCGATCAGCGAGCAGTCGGTGGTCGGCGGTGGCCAGTGCGACGAAGGGTCTCAGTTCGGCTCGAGTCGACTCGTACTGCAGCGGGTCGAGTTCGTCGACGCTAAATGTTCCGTCGTCGTCGAGGTCAAGTCTTCGGAGCTGTCGTGCTCCGGCGTGGACTTCAGCGGCGACGAGCAGGCCGTCGGCGTTCTGGTCGAGCCGGGTGAAGAGTTGGGCGGATCGTGTGGCGGAGCGGGACTGGACGTTGACGCCAAAAGGTGCACCGAGTGCGCCCTGGACGACTTGCGAGAATTCATCGGGTGAGAGTCGATCGTCGGCGGGCTGTGTGTCGAAGTCCTTCCAGGTCTTGGTCAGCGAGCGAAACCGCGAGGCAATTTCTCCGAGCCGTTCGACTCGGGTCACCTCGGCCCGACTCAGCAGTCCGTCCCGTTTCGCATCGAGCGTGCGGAACAGTTGATCGGTGTAGCGGCGACGGTATGCGGTGATGCCACTGTCACCGATGCGGACATGCAAGCGGATGACGACGAGGTGTTTTGGTGCGAAGAAGAGCAGGTCGAAGCGGTCGGGCTGGTCCTGGACTGTGGTGGCGGACCGTGTCGAGGGCCGCTGCTGTCCGCGGGTGGCCGGAGCCGTCACGAGCCAGGCGACGGCGAAGACCGCCGTCGCAGCAAGGATCGACCGGGGCGTGGGGGAATTGGTCATGAGGTGACTGGGTGAGCAGGGAGGGAACCAGCGATTCAGGGGGATGCTATTTCGCTACTCCCAAGTCAAGTGGTGGCGGTAAGACCCGAACGTGCGACTGACGGGATTTTTGCGATCCTATCGGGCCACGTCATCGGGACGAGGCGACCGCCCTGTATTTCTTTTTCATCCGCAGAAGTCTGAGATTCACCATGTCGGCCACGTAAATGTAGTTATCGGTGGCACCGACTGAATTCGGGAAGGCGAGTGGAATGCCTTTCGTGGGGACCAGTTCGTCCGGCAATCCTCCCATCGAGTCGCGATTGCCGTACGTGCCGAAGTGCAGGATCTCGTTGCCATCGTTGTCCATCACCGTCACGCGCGCCGCGATGTTGGTGGGGTAGTAGATTCGCCCGTAGCCATCCACGTCGAATCTGGGACTGCGAGTGAAGCATTGAGTTTCAAACGCACCATAGAAAACATCGTAGCTGTGAGCTGGTCCGGTAGATGCCTTGGGGAACAAATTGCCGCTCTCCAAAGTCCCCGTCGGCGCGAACTTGTGAATTCGCCCTACAGCCGCCATGTTCCTGTCCTTTTCAAAGCCGGGAATCGCGACGGTTGGTTTTTTGTCGACATAGCCGACGTACAAATTCCCCGCGAGATCGAATTTCACGCCACCGGCGTTGTTTGGTAAATTCGCGAGTTTCGTGGCTTCCCAAGGCAACTTCGATTGGTTTCCCGCGAAGACTCGCAGGCCATCCGTCCCCCTTCCGACAATTGCCACATTCCCGTTTGGGGCCACCGCCAGGCCTTTGTCACTGTTTCCGCAGAAGCACCATTCGTAAATGAATTGCGGTGTGAGGCGATTCGTCCCGGTGTCTCCATAGTTGGCGGGCAGATATTCGTCGTGATCCAGATGAAACCGCGCCACCTTGCCCCGCGAGTTGGATGAACTTCCGTCACGAAGCGTCCGCGCATAGATGTGTCGATTACGCGAGTCGATGGCCAAACTGGCGGTCTCCAGCGGTATCTTCACAAAACGCGGCCGCTTCCAGTCAACGATCTTCCAGACGGCGTCGTGGTCATCCTGCACGTAGACATCCTCGGTTTTGGGATCGACATGCAGGCGATCAAATCCCAGGCAGCGTTGCGCCCCTTTCACCCGATAGAAGTCTTTCAGAAGCTTGAGGCCTTGCGCGTCATCGCGGTAAATGCGAACTGGCATCTGTGTGTAGGCAACCCAAACGTTACTGCCCTTTGCTGTGTCGCAGACGACCACGTAGGAATGCGTCTGCTGTCGAGTGTAGCCAGTCTTCGAGACTTCGATGACCTCAGCGGGCTGCTTGTCTTTTCGCCAATTGTCGTATTTGAGTAACTTCAGCACCCCGTGCCTGTGGTAGTCGCCTTGTCGAGTCGTGACGTAGAGGGCGCCCGTCTTCATGCTGAGCGCAATCGCGTCGGGATACTCGACCGGAATCTCGCGGACAGTCTTGCCTTGGTCGTCGAGAACAATGATCCGCCTATTAAGACGATCGCATACGAACACATGGCCGTCTTCGCCGACCGCGACACCATGAATGGCAGCGTACCCGTTCAAGCCGCCGAAGGCTGAGTCGCGGTCCTTCCTTGTCAGCGGGATGTCCTGCTTGTCGAGCGCGAAGAAGACCTTGGCGGTGCGGGTCTTCATGTCGACTTTCCAGACTTGGCCATCCCTCCAGAAACCATCCATCTTGATCTTCCGGACCGATCCGTAAATGGTGGTGGAAGCATAAACGCCGCTTAGATAGAACGACTTTCTATCCGGTGCGGGACAGACGAAGACCGGTCCCAATATCGAATTTAAGAAGTGGCTGTTTGGCTCGACCGGCCCAAGGACGAACGGCGGATTCTTGACCAGCGGTCCCTGCAGGTGGTCCGCTGGGTCTTCAGCGATCGTACCGTCGGTGCTGATCGTCATCAGATCGAAGCTGCCGGCTCTTAACCCAGTCTGCCAGAAAGTCAGGTGGTCCTGGTCGACAGTCGGCAGCAAGCGGGCCATGTGGAGATTGGTGTCGAGAAACGTCGTCGTCAGCGACGGATCAGTCAACTTGTTGAATTTCGGTGTGTAGGTACCGTCCGGTCTGATATTGATTCCCCACCCCAGCATTGTATTCACGTTCTTCCCGGCTGGCATCGGGAAGAGTGTTTGCAGGTAATTGCCGTCAACGTCGTACTGACGAAGAGCTGGCGGGCCGAGGTTGCTGGAGTGACCCCAAACGTAAACTTTGCCGTCGGACTTCGCTTCCAACCCGCTGATCGCCCAGGGGCTGTGGTCGCTGTCGCCCATTTCCTCAGAGTAATACGCGTAGGGATCCCCGCCGACGATCTGCTCCAACTCAACGCTCATGCCTGCTCGCACGCGCACAGCCATGTTCGACGCGTTACGCACAGGGTTCTTGTAGTCATCCTTGCCGTCCCATTCGATTTTCTGCACGCGGGAATTCGCGACCAGCGGCGGCGGCGTTTTCGGCCCCAGAACGCCGGCCGCAAGATGGCGGACGACCGTGGACTTCCCGGGATCGACAATCGCTACTTCGACATCCACAAGGGAATCAAGCTCGAAAGTCACGATCCAGTTCTTGTTTCGCTCGTTGAACGTCAGTTCCGGTTTCTGAACCCATTTGAGCGTCTGCCCAACCGCAGCGGCTTGCGAGAGCAAGACAGCGAGGAAGCTCACGAAGAAACGTCTCTTCATCACTCTCAACTTTCCAGTTAATCCAACGTACGCGGGATTCGTTGAGTCTTAATCGAAGCGTGACCATCGCGAGCAGACAAGCCGGTAGACTCATCTCAAATCGCAGTTCGGGCCTGGCGGTCGGTCAATGTCTGGTTTGTGGTCTGCTGGAGCTTGAGCCACCGGAGGACGATGCCGTAGACGAGCAAACCGAGCAGAATGCCGAGAAGGCCTCCACAGGTGATATCGGCAGTTGAGTGGACTCGCAGCAGGTACCGGGACCAACCGACCAGCACCGCCCAGGGCAGCAGCACCCATGTCAGCCAATGCGGCCGTGACCTCAGCCGGAATCCGAGCAGTGTGAAGGCTGTGGCGATGGTGACCGAGGCGAGGGTGTGTCCGGAGGGGAACGAGTGTCCGGTTTTGATAAGCCAGTGTTCTCGGATCAATGGGTGAAGTTTCGGCAGCAGTGCGGAGGCGGGTTGGGTGTTGAACAGGTGACGGAGTTCCTGGGTCCGGCGGTCCTTGTCGCCCGTCGCGTAGAATCCCTCGGCCGACGGAATCACGTTCAGTCTGGCCAGCTCCTGGATATTCGGCCGCGCCGCGGCGACGGCCGGCTTGAGTACGTGTTCATTGCTCCAGGCCGTGGCGCCCAGCACACCCAGGAGTACCCCCGTCAGCAGCGCCGCCATTGAGGGCCTGCTGACGGAGAAGGTGCCTGTGGCACTCAGCCAGGCGACTCCCAGGACGAGCACGACCGGGATCCCGAGGTGTCCACCGCTGAGCGAAACGGACCAGGCGACCAGTGCCAGCCCCGAGTCGAGTTCGATGGCGGGGGCGGCGGCGGACAGGAGCAGAGCCAGTAGTGATCCAACCAGAAGTGTGGCCAACGTGCGGGTTGAATGCGCTGGGTCTGTTGCGGCTTGACCGCCGGAATCGTCGTTCGAAACGGTCATCTCGGTGTGCCGTGCCGGGTCATTCGCCCTTGATCTCGAACACCGCCTCGACCTCGACGGCCGGTCCGGTCGGCAGCGAAGCGAACCCGAGTGCGCTACGGGCGTGGTAGCCGTCACCTTCCTTGCCGAAGATCTGGTGCAGTAGGTCCGAGGCTCCGTTGATCACCAGGTGCTGTTCGGTGAAGTCCTGTGTCGAGTTGACGCAGCCCAGCAGCTTGATCACCCTCAGCCCGTCGAGTGTACCGACTTCCCGGTGGACGCTCTGCAGCACCTTCACCGCGCAGTCCCGTGCGGCTTCGACGCCCTGTTCGACCGAGAGGTCGGCTCCGAGCTTGCCCTTCATGTCGCTGGTGTGGCCGGAACTGAACAGTAGGTTGCCAGTGCGGGCACAGAGGTTGAGATACCCGGGTTCCTGGTCGGGGAAGGTCAGGCCCAGATCGAGTGCGTTTTGTTCAGCTCCCATCGGTGTCGCTCCCAGTTGGTCTCTCAGGCGGTGAATCGGTGGCCGGGGGCCCGATGCCCCACGGCCTGGTACAGCATGGCGGATCGGTGGTGAGGTTACAAACCTGCCTCGAGGCCGTGATTGCTCGCCTCGAGGCCGCCGCCACAGACTGGAGATCAAGCCCGAGGTCCAGGGTGGTCGATGGGAGAAAAGAGGCGCCGGTCATCGTCGAGGGTCCGTGAGCATGCTCAGATCAATCTTCCTAGCCGTCGGTGTCTTCGTGGTGTTGCTGGGAGCCAGTCTGTTCCAGGTCGACCAGGTCGTGCTCTACGGCGAAGGGGATCTCCAGGACGACTACTTCGGCATGATCACCGCGGATGAGAGTGGCCGGCACGTCATCAATCCGCCCGACTGGGCTCCGTTCAGCCTGGTGGCCGTCGGCGGAATCACCTGCCTGTACGCCTTCGCGTTGCCGGCCGCTCGCCGCCCCACTTAGCCAGCGGCCAACCGCAACACCGACCACAGGCTGGGGTCGCGGTCGTAGGGGAACTCGTCCCCCAGGGCCAGCACCTGGTCGCCCAGTTCGTTGTCACGCACGCGGTAGGTGAATCCCACCGCATCGATCGTGTCGGTGTCCCAGCCGAAAAGCGCACTCGAGTCGATCCACGCCTGCAGTCGGTAGCCGTCCTTGAGCAACTGAGACTCGATCCTCAAGGTGCCGCGGGCCACGGCCGGAGGCTCGTCTCGGGCCCGAGCGATCGGGCAGTAGACGACGACCGGAGTGTCTCCGCCACGGCCGCCGCCGGATGGCAACAACCCCAGCGCGTGGCAGAACCGCGAGGCGCGGTGGATCGTCTGGGTGTTGCGGGTGTCGATCCAGAGCGTCAGGCCGTCGGACGCGTCCGGAGACTCCTCACGACACCGCACCGGTCGGCTCTTGCCGGTCACCTCCAACTGCACTCCCAGTCCCGACTCGTGCCAGCCCAGTCGTACGCTGGCAAAGGAGACCACCGGGGGTGAGTCTTTCGGTTGCGAGAGCGACCTGAAGTCGGGAAGAGGGTCGAGGTGACTGAGGTCCGGCAATGGGTCTTTGCGACCGGGAGCCCGATCGAGTCGTACGGCTTCCAACTCGTAACGGAACAGAAAACTACCGGGGAGGACTGGCGACATGATCGTGTGGCTGCGGTGTGGCTGCGGTGTGGCTGCGGTGTGGCTGCGGTGTGGCTGCGGTGTGGCTGCGGTGTGGCTGCGGTGTGGCTGCGGTGTGGCTGCGGTGTGGCTGCGGTGTGGCTGCGGTGTGGGGGCGGTGTGGGGGCATGAGGAGTGGTGCTGAAGCGTGTATGGTACGCGGCAGACTTGATCCTCGACAGGCTGCCCTCCGATGCCCTCAACTCGACCTTCAGCGTCTCCACGGACCGTGAAACCGATCGAGAAGGTGATCCGTGTCCGTGGTGCTCGGGTACACAACCTGCGGAGTCTGGATGTTGACATTCCGCGGGATCGGTTGGTTGCGATCACGGGAGTCAGCGGTAGCGGCAAGAGTACGTTGGCACTGGACGTGGTTTTTGCCGAGGGGCAGCGGCGGTTCCTTCAGGGTCTGACGCCGGGGCAACGCAGTCGGCTGGATCGCTGGGAGCGTTCGGAGGTGGACCTGGTCGAGGGTTTGCCGGCGGCGATCTGCATCGACCAGCGGTCGGGATCGACCGCGGCCCGGAGCACTCTGGCGACAATGACCGAGATCCACAGTCACCTCAGGCTGTTGTTTGCACGGGCCGGCACGGTTCACTGCCCCGGCTGTGGCGCGGCCCTGGAACGCCGCAGTCCCCAGGCCATTGTCGATGTGCTGTTGGGGCTGGGTGAACAGCGACGGGTGATGCTGCTGGCCCCGGTCATCTCGCGTCGTCGCGGCGGCCAGTTGGCGGTGTTCGAGCAGTTGGCGACCGAGGGTTTTGTGCGGGCCCGCGTCGACGGTGAACTCGTCGAACTCACGCCCCCACCTCAACTCGATCCCCGCCGGAACCACTCGATCGATGCCGTGATCGACCGCGTGGTGATCCGCGACGGCCTGGGCTCCCGGCTGCAGGACTCGGTCGAGTTGGCTCTGCGAGTCGGTTCGGGGCGGCTGGTGATCAGTGCCGAGACGAGCGAGGGTGGCTGGGACGACACGCTGCTTTCGAGTCGATTGGCGTGTGCTGATTGTGAGTGGAGTGCTCCGGCGGTCGAGCCGCGGACCTTGAGTTTCAACAGCCCCGAGGGTGCTTGCGGCACCTGCGGTGGGCTGGGTCGAGTCGGCGAGGAGTCTGCCGATGGTGGCAAGGCGGCGGCGGGAGGGATTTGCCCCGACTGCGACGGCACGCGGTTGGGCCAGTTGGCTCGGGCGATCACCGTGTTCGGCGAATCGATTGTGGAGGTCTGTCGGTTGAGTGTCGGCGAGGCGTACATTCGTCTGACGGGGTGGCTCGAGGCGACCGCTGACGACGGCACGCCGGGTTCAGCCGTGGCACAGAAGGTCCTCCCCCACGTCGTCTCACGACTCGGATTCCTCCAGCGAGTCGGGCTCGACTACCTTACTCTCGATCGCCCCACCCGCACGCTTTCCGGCGGAGAATTCCAGCGGTCCCGCCTGGCGGGGGCACTGGGGTCGGGTCTGGTCGGTGTCGGCTACGTGCTCGATGAACCGACCATTGGCCTGCACGCTGCCGACACGCTGAGGTTGTTGTCGTGTCTCGAGGAGCTCAGGGACCAGGGCAACAGCGTACTGCTGGTCGAACACGATCTCGGGATCCTCCGCCGGGCCGACTGGATCGTGGACCTGGGCCCCGGAGGCGGTCGGCATGGAGGTCGGCTGGTGGTTTCGGGACCGCTGGAGGAGGTGATGGCCTGTGGTGAGTCGGTGACCGGTTCGCACCTGGCCGGTCGGCCGCCGCGGGCAACGCGTTCACCGCGGCCGATCGACCCGAACCACTCGGTGACCCTGCGGAACGCGAATCTGCACAACCTGCAGGACCTCGAGGTGAACTTTCCGCTGGGAGTCCTGTGCGCGGTCACCGGTGTCAGCGGGTCGGGGAAAACGTCGCTGGTCAGTGGCACCCTGGTCCCGGTGCTGGCGGCCGAGTTGGCCGGGCGGAAGAGCGAGTCTTCGAGTGGCCCGGTGGGAGCGGCAGGGCAATTGGCCGAGTTGGCATGGTCGGGGCCGAGCGAACTGGAGCGAGTGGTGCTTGTCGACCAGTCGTCGCTGGGCCGGTCTCCTCGATCGACACCGTCGACCTACACCAGGATCTGGGACGAGATCCGCGGCGTGTTTTCCCGGACGCGGGTGGCTCGGGCCAAGGGCTTCGCCGCGCGGCAGTTCAGCTTCAACACCGACCCCGGTCGTTGCGGTGAATGCGGCGGGCGGGGACACGTGACGGTCGAAATGCAGTTCCTGCCCGACCTGGTGCTGAAGTGTCCCGAGTGCGCGGGGCGGCGGTTCAATGCCGAGACCCTGCGGGTGAAGTACCGGGGCAAGAGCGTGGCTGATGTGCTGGCGATGTCGGCCGGCGAGGCGCTGGAGTTCTTCGAGAACTTTCCGCGAGTGGTCTCGCCTCTGCAGACACTCGTCGACGTGGGGCTGGGCTACATGGTGCTCGGCCAACCCACCGCGACACTCTCAGGCGGCGAAGCCCAGCGAGTCCGACTCTCGGCCGAACTCGGTCGGCGTCGCCGCGGACACAGCCTGTTCGTGCTCGATGAACCGACAACCGGACTGCACGCCGAGGACGTGCAGCGGTTGATCGACGTGTTCGATCGGCTGGTCGAGGCGGGAGACTCGGTTGTCGTGATCGAGCATCACCCCGAACTGATCGCCTCGGCCGACTGGGTCATCGACCTCGGTCCCGCCGGTGGGGCCGGAGGGGGACGCGTGGTTGCGGCCGGGACGCCGCAGCAAGTCGCCAAGGAAGCCGACTCGGCGACCGGCCGTGTGTTGGACGAGCTGCTGGGTCCGGGGCGGGATGCTGGCCCGGGCAAAAAACCAGGCGAAACCGACTGAACTGGACTTCAGGCCTTCTTGGCCGCCGATTCAGCCTCCTCGCCGGCACCCTCCTCCTCCTCGTCCCAATTCATGATCTGCTCTTCGAAGTCCGTCACCACGCTCTTTTCCTCGTCCGCCTCATCGTCGGTGATGTCGTAACCTCCTTCGATCAGCAGCGTGGCGTGGTCGGAGTTCCTTTCGACCTTGCCGTCGTCAGGGACGGCACGCCACCACTCGAGGTGCGGCCAGTCCCGACGGACGGTCTTGAGACAGGTCAGCATGGCCCGTCCCTTCGAGCCGGCACTGAAGCCGGCGCGGCGGGCGACCGTCGTGTAGGCTCCAATCATGGAGGCTCGCTTGAGTTCCCAGAGGACCTCGGCCACTCCCTGAGCCCGTGTCGATGTCATCAGCTCTCTCCCCATCCGATGAGACGTTGTCCGAGGGGATTTGCATCCGCAAATCTGCCTGCTAGGCTCCATCATAGCCCCCACCGCAGATCTCCTCAACGCAGCCGCACCGCAGCCGCACCGCAGCCCCACCGCATCCCCACCGCAGCCCCACCGCAGCAGCCATGACCGAGTGGTACGACGACGACGGTGTGAGATTCGCCTATCCGGAATCGTGGGAGTTGACTCGAGAGGTGGACGAGGCGGAGGCGGAGGCGGTCATGCTGAGTGTCCAGGGCGACGGCACATCGTTCTGGACGCTGGCGCTTTATCCTGGAGCGGTCTCGGCGGTCGAATTGGTCGAGTCGGCTGTCGAGGCGTATCGCGAGGAGTACGAGGAGGCCGACGTGTACCCGGTAGAAGGGTCGATGTGTGGTTTTCCGTTCGAGGGTCGGGATGTGGAGTTTGTGTGTCTGGAGTTGATCAACACCGCATCGTTGCGGGCATTTGAGGCTCCCGGTCTCACCGCGGTGGTACTCTTCCAGGGCAACGACCAAGAGCTAGCCGAGACGCTGCCGGTGCTCGAGGCGATCAGCGGTAGCCTGAATTTGACCGTACCGGGTCTCCGGTAGCCGAAGTCGTAGCGGTTCCGGCCGCCGCGTTTCGGTGCATGCCGTGAGCAAAAAATCGCTCGCGGCGCGGTGATCAGAGGTATACTCATTTTCGACGTCCCCAAGCGGGCGTCGTCCTGCTGGTTCGTGGGGGTTGCGGGATGAATCTGACGCCGGATGTCGATGCGCTGTGCCAGGAAGCCAAGTCGTGCTTGCAGCAGAGTCGCCTGGATGAGGCGGCGAAGTTGTATGCCGAGGTGCTGGCCGTCGACGAAGAGCACGCCGGGGCGCGGGAGGGGATGGCGGCGGTCTGTTTCCATGCGAAGGACTACCCCGGTGCGATCGAGCACTTCGAACGGCTGGCGGAACTGAGGCCCCTGGATGCTCGGCCGCTGATCAACCTCGGGGCGGTCTACAATCGCCAGAAGGAATTTGACAAGGCGGTCGCCGCGCTCAGAAAGGGCATCGGCAAGGACTCGCGATCCAGCGAGGCCTTCTACAACGTCGGGATCGCCTACCGCAACCTCGAACAACGCAGCATGGCCACCACCGCCTATTGCGAGGCGTTGCGGCTGAATCCCGACATGTCCGAGGCTCACGTCAACCTCGCAAACGTCTACGTCGAGATGAGCAACTATCGCAAGGCCATCGAGCACTACAACAACGCCCTCAAACTCAAGCCCGGCATGAAACGAGCCGAAGTCGGGCTGCAGCGGGCCAAGAATGCGGTCGAGGCGACCAAGGCCGAGATTAGTCCGTTCGGGCGGCTGGTCGATTCGGACGAAACCACTCGCGGCACGATAGCCACCGGAGCCGGTCGCGTGCTTTCGAGCGTCGAGCGAGCCAAGGACCGCTCGACGATCGGGGACCTGGCCACCGAGATCCACGAGAGTGCCCAGGAAGTGACCTTGCAACTGCGCGACGAGATGACCCAAGCGATCCTGGAACTGGGGCGGTCGATCGCCGAAGGAGCCGACCGGGCCAGCAATATCGTAGAAAACCAGGACTACTTTCAGTCATCGCTTGGACGCAGCCAGGTGCTCAGGAAACGCTTTCGAGACGCACTGGCTACGTTGAGCGACCACGAGAGTGCGATGACCAGCGGCGACGAGGCGGGTTGAGGCTCTCAGCGGGTCGCTGTGGTCACCTCGATCTCACCCGCAGCGGTGACCGTCACTTCGATTGCCCCGCTGCTGCGAGTGGAGAGGATCGTTGTTGGCGGGAGGTAACTTGTGCGGAGCTGGTCCCTGGTCGTGGATCTCCCGCCACTGACCAGCACCCACTCGGCTCGTGTCCACTTTGCCCAGTCCCGCCGGTTGGCTGGTGGGCTGCCGTGATGAGGCGACATCAGGACATCGACATCCCCCCGCAGGGTACTCATCAACTGGCCCTGCCCCTCGTTCTCCACGTCGCCAGTCAGCAGAATTCGTACTCCGGCAAAGACGATCTCCAGCACCACGCTGTTGGAATTGTCGCTGGAGCCAACAAATTCTACCGGCGGGTGCCGGACGGTGATTGCAACAGCCGGGTCCAGCTGTAACCTGTCTCCGGCGACCACCAATTCGATCGCCACCCCCGCCGTCGCCGCGTCGGTGCACAGGTCGAGTGTTTCGGGTTGATGGGGGTTGAGGAACGTGGGCGAGGCGACCAGTGATCCGACTCCGACCAGCTCAATCAGCCGCGGAGCGGCCGAGAAGTGATCGCGGTCGGCGTGGGAGAGGACCAGTGCGTCGATCCGCAGTCGCCTGCGATGCCAGGCCGCGTCGCGGATCGTTTCGGCCAGCCGGTCGGGGTCACCGAGTGTCCCGGCATCGAACAGCAGTGTTTGCCCGTTGGGGCATTCCAGCAGTATCGCTCCCCCGTGCCCGGCGTCGAGCACCACCAGCTTCAGGCGTCCGTCGACGGGTGGTTTGAGTGCAGCGGCCAGCCCGGCGGCGAGGGTCGCTGCCAATCCGACCAGGCACAGAGATCGAAGTCGCCGGTTCCGAAAGGCGGCCACCATCGCCAGCAGCAGGTAGCACAGCACCAGCCAGGCCCTCGGCGGGGCAGGAGTCTCGACAAACGCCAGCGGACCGGTGGCCGACGTTGAAGCGATCCCAAGCACCAGGCCAAGCAGCCCGTCGAGCAGCAGGCCGAACACGAAACCGGCTGCGGGCACAAATCCGCCAAACGCCAATAGAGCCACGCCCAGCCACAGCGCCAATCCGACCAGCGGGATCATCACCACGTTGATCAGCAGCCCGACGGGGGCCACGAGCCCGAATTCCGAGGCGACCAGCGGAGCGGTGACGCACCAGATCACGACTCCCACCAACCACGCCTGCACCACTCGACGGACCAGGCGAGCGAGAAACCCCTGGGCGTGGGAGATCGGGACCGCCGCGGCCACCCGCGGAGCCGACCAGGCCAGTGCTGCGACGGCCAGGAACGAGAGCTGGGCTCCGGGGCTCTGCAGGTCACCGGGACGTAGGCCCAGCACGATCAACGCCGCCAGCGCCAGCGAATTGGCTGCCGCCGCTCGACGCCGGTGGGGATGACCCAGTACGCCCATCGTTACCAGGATTGCCGCCCGCAACACCGACGGACGCAACTCGGCCAACAACGCGTACCCGATCACCGAGACCACGATCACCGTCGTGGTCGATGTCGGACCCAGCCGCAAGAGACGGGCGAGCATCCAGATCAGCCCCCCCAGCAGGCCGACATGCAGGCCCGAAATCGCCAGCAGGTGCATTGTGCCGCTGCGGATGAACATCTCGCGGTGACCACGGTCCAGGTCGTCTCGGACTCCCAGCAACAGCGCCGCGGCCACCGGAGCGGTCTGTTGTGAGAGGTGCCGTTTGAGCAGCCGTGTGCCCGCGCGGCGGAGGCCGGCAAGCCGACGGGCGAATCGGTCGTAGATGCGGCTCGAGATCCCGATCCTGTGGATGCCGCCGCTCGACGCGATCACCAGCACTCCAGAGAGTCCCCGCCGTGCCAGCAGACGCCTCATGTCGAACCCACCGGGGTTGCGGGCTGTCGAGGCGCGTTCGAGCCAGCCGGTCAGCGACACGCGATCACCGACACGCAGTCGGGTCACCCGGTCGCGGGCAATCACCCACAGCCGCCCCGTTACTGGTTCGTTGAAGTTGCCGCGGCTGATCGTCTCGACCCGCAGTTGCCAGCGAGTTGTCGGACGGTAGTGCTGGGCCGATCCGGGAGGCGGCGGGCGGACCAGCGGGGCGGTCGCGATCACTCCTTCCAACTGAACCAGTTGGCGGGACGAGGTGACCAGGCGTGCCAGGGCAGCCGGGGGAACCATCGACCCCACGGCGTGGTGACGTAACGCCCCGGCACATGCCACCACCAACAGCAGGCAGGTGGTCACCACGCGACGGCGGTCGCCCCGGTGGAAGCAGAGTGTGGCGACGACCAGGGCGGTGGCCAGGGCCAGGTACGCGGGGGCGGGTGCCGGAGCAAAAAGGTCCCAGGTGATGCCTGTGGCAAACGCCACGGCAACCGCCAGCAGCGGGCTGCGGGGTGTTGCAGGTTCCATCGGCACGGTCGCTTCCGGCGACACGGCCCCGATGCCTCCCTTCAGGTGAGACTACCAGTGCAGGCGAGCTTGGCAAGACCCTGACGTGGGAGAACCTGATGCGAACTAGGCGATTACCGCGTCGATCGGCTGACCGTAATCGATCTCCAGCCGCTTGCGTCCGGGGATCTCCAACCGCTTGGCGTCCAGGCCCAATTGCTGCATCACCGTGGCATGCACGTCGGTGATGTAGTGCCGATTCTCGACGGCGTGGAAGCCCAACTCGTCGGTCGCTCCGTGAGCGATGCCGCCCTTGAGCCCTCCGCCGGCCATCCAGATGCTGAATCCGTAGGGGTGGTGGTCGCGGCCGTTGGAGTTCTGAGCACCCGGCGTGCGGCCGAACTCGGTGCCCCAGACCACCAGGGTCTCATCGAGCATTCCGCGTGTCTTGAGGTCACCGATCAGCGCCGCGATCGGCTGGTCGGTCTCACGGCAGACTTTCGCGTGGCCCGTCTTCAGGTTGCTGTGCCCGTCCCACCGTCCGGCTCCCCCGTTGGATCCGTGAAAGATCTGAACGAACCGTACGCCCCGCTCGACCATCCGCCGGGCGGCCAGGCACTGCTGGCCGAACGTGCGGGTGGTACCGTTTTCGAGCCCGTAGTCGGACTGAGTGGCCCGAGTCTCACTGTCGAACTGCATCACCTCCGGCACCGCCATCTGCATCCGGTAGGCCAGCTGGTAGGACTTGATCCGGGCCCGCAGCGCTGCGTCGTCGGGATGAAGGGCGGCAGTCAGCTGATTGAGCCGGTTGAGCAGTTCGAATTGACCCCGCTGCTCTTCGCGGTAGAGCGCTCCTCCGGGAGTGGCAAACGGCAGCGGCCGGGCCGGGTTGACGTCCAGTTGAACGCCGTCGTGTTCGGGGCCGAGGTAGTTGGCTCCGTGAGCCCCCTGGCCGCCACAGCAATCCGCGATCGGGGTACCCATCACGACAAATTGCGGCAGGTCGTCGTTGAGTGACCCGAGGCCGTAGTGGATCCACGAGCCGATCGTGGGGAAGAACCCGTCCAGAGAATGACGACCGGTGTGGAATTGCAGCTGCGCGCCGTGGTTGTTGTCGGTCGTCCACATGGATCGGACGACCGCCAGGTCGTCGATGTGGCCTCCCAGGTGAGGCCACCAGTCGGAGACCTCGATCCCGCTCTCGCCCCGCTTTCGATACCCCACCTGCAGCGGGTAGACCTTGGGCCAGATGTGTCCGTTGGCGTCGTCGGGGACCACGACCCGCACGTTTTCATCGACGAACGGGTTCTTCAGGGTTTCAGAAAAAGGCGTCTTGTCGATCGAGACGCCGGCATACTTGTTCAGTGCCGGCTTGGGATCGAATGTCTCCATGTGGCTGGCACCGCCGACCATGAACAGCCAGATCACGCTCTTGGCGCGGGGGGCGATGTGAGCCAGTCCGTCGGGGACGTCGGTGCTTGATCCTGCGCGGGTGATGCCGTCGTCGGCGAGCATCGAGGCCAGGGCCACGCTGCCCAGGCCTCGGGTCGTGTCGACCAGGAACTCGCGGCGGTTGCTCGGGCGGGACCGTGTCATGGCGTCACCGGATCGTCAGGAACTCGTTGTGATTGAGCAGTACCAGCACCAGGTTCTCGCGGGCCCGCAGGTGTGGCTGACTGGCCGGCGGGACCGGGATCTTCTGGCCGGTGCCAAAAGGTGTCAGCCTTTCGGATTGTCCCAGCAAGCTCGTCTGCCCGGCCAGGAATTCCAGGCACACAGTCCGCTCGGAGCGACTCGGTCCCCGGCCCAGGACTCTCAGGAACACCAGTTCGAGGAAGCGGAGGCTGTGTGCGGGGGTGTTTTCGAGGCCGACCTGACTGTCGAGCCGGCGAGCCAGTCGCCGAGACTGCTCGATCGCCAGGGGGCTGTTGACCAGCGCCAGCGCCTGCTGCGGCACCACTGTTTCGTTGCGCTGGTAACATTCGTGAGTGCTCGCCGAGTCGAAGAGATCGAGAAAGACCATCATCTTTTCCGGAGCGTGCCGGTAGTAGATGCTGCGTCGAGTGGTTGAGAGCCCGGTGCCGGCATCCAGTTCGGGACCGCCCATCCGCGGGTCGAGGTTGCCGCAGACCCAGAGCACGGAATCACGTACCAGTTCGGATTCGAGACGTCTCGAATTCATCCGCCAGAGGAACCGGTTGTCGGGGTCACGCGTCCTGGTTGCGGCGTGGGCTGGGCTGGCACTGGAAGACATCCGGTAGGCGGCAGACGTCAGGATCAGCCGGTGCAGGTGTTCCAGATTCCAGTCGTGGTCCATCAACTCGACGGCCAGCCAGTCGAGCAGTGCGGGGAAGGTGGGTCGGCGGCCGTTGTGGCCGAAGTCGAAGACCGAGGGGACCAGCGGGCTACCGAAATGACGCAGCCAGACGTGGTTGACGCAGACGCGAGCTGTCAGAGGGTTGCGGCGGTCGGTGATCCATCGGGCCAACGCCAGGCGACGGCCGGTGCTGGTTTGAGGATAGACCTTGGTCAACGGCGGGTAGTTGGCATCGGTCTTGGCGGCGGCGGTCGTGGCCGTCTTCAGCGTCTTGCGAGCCGTCGCCAGTGCCGTGTTGCTGGCCGCGATCTTCTTCTTGTCGCCGCTACTCTTGGCCTGGGCTTGAGACAACTCGGCCCGCAGCACACCGGCCTCGGCCGCGATCAACTCCGACTGACGATGCCGGGCCGCGGCTAGCGACGCCGCGTCGCTGGTCGCCTGGGGGTTGTCGCTATGGTAGCGAGCCGTGTCGGCGGTGACTCGAGCTGTCAGGCTCTCGAGCTGCGCACGGGCCGCGGTCAGTTCCTTGCGGGCCACGGTCAACTCCGGCGGTTCGGACTCTTCGGAGTCCGAGGGCGACTCGAGCTTCGCGACGGCCGCGGTTCGCGACGTGACGAGTTGGCGGGCAGCCTCGAGCAGACCCTGTCGGATCGGTTCGCGGAGGCCGGGATAGAAGATGACCGGTTCCAGTTCGACGGGGCTGACCTTCAATTGCTGGCCGGGCAGGAAACTGGGGACGGCCGCGGTCAGTGGGTTGTCCTTGTCCGGCCGCTTGTCGTTGCCCCGCTCGAAGAGAAACGTCGGTGTCTTGGGCTTGGCGTCATAGGCCAGCGAGATGCCCTGGTTGGCGACGTCGAGTCGGCCGTCGATCGGGTCGGTGCGGATCTGGTGCGGCTCGAAAATGGCCCGGAAGCGGTAGTAGTCTTTCTGGGCCACGGGGTCGTACATGTGGTCGTGACACCGGGCACAATTGATCGTCAGGCCCAGGAAGGCCTTGCCGGTGTGTTCGATGGTGGCATCGAGCCAGGTGTTACGATTGAAGAGGTAGTAGTTGCGGGCCAAAAAACCGGTGGCCCGGAGCGTTTCGGGAGTCGCCTCGGGCAACTCGTCAGCGGCGAGCATCTGTCGCACCATCTCGTCGTAGGGTTGATTGGCATTGAGCGATTCGACGATCCAGTCGCGCCAGCGCCAGATGTGTCGGCTGCTGTTGCGGAGTTGTTTCTGGTAGCCGTACCAGTCGCTGTAGCGCCAGACGTCCATCCAGTGCCGGCCCCAACGTTCGCCGTAGCGAGGGTTCTCCAGCAGTCGTCCAACGGTTCGGTTCCAGCGGTCGGGCCGGGTATCGGCCAGGAACTGGTGGACTTCCTCGGGGGTCGGAGGCAGGCCGGTCAGGTCCAGCGTCGCTCGACGCAGCAGCACCCACGCTTCAGCCTCCTCGGCGTGAAGCAGATTCTGACCGCGGTGTCGTTCGGCCAGGAAGGCGTCGATCGGATTGCGGGCCCAAGTGCTGCCGGCCGGATCCGGTACCTGCGGTCGCACCGGCGGCCGGAAGGCCCAGTGGTCGGTCGGGTCCGATTCGGGAGTCTCGTCGGCGGGATGCCGGGCGCCAGCCTGGATCCATCGTGTGAGTGTCGCGATCTCACGAGCCGACAGGGCTGCTCCCTCCGGCGGCATCCTGGTGTCCTTGTCACCGGACCGTACGCGTTTCAGCAGCCGGCTGTCCTGGGGCTTGCCTGCAATGATGACCGGACCGTCCTGGGACCCCTTGACCGCTGCAGCGGCCGTATCGAGTCTCAGGTCGGCCTCCTGCTTCCGTACGCCGTGGCAGCGGAAACAGTGAGCCTTCAGGATCGCCTTGACCTTGCTGTAATCGTCCGCCTCGGCAGACGAGGCTGGCTGGACGGCGAGCAGGACTATGAGAAGGATGCGAGGAAGCATGCTGAACCGGCTGGAAACGAGGCGACCGGCTCACAGTCTATCACCTGCGGGCAAGCCGCGGATATGCTTGCACGAACCCGCTTGCCCGCCGCCCGACCCCGGGCATTGTCGTAGCTGATTTCCAGCCATCAACACGAGACCCACCCGTGCCCAGTAGTTTCCCCGAATCTGAAACGGCCCTGCGTTTTCTCGACAATCAACTCGACGCCATCCGCGGAGTTCTTGACGAGTTCCCCGACGACGCGATCTGGGTTCGCCCTGCCGAGGGAGTCGCCTCACTGGGCAACCTCGTCTGCCACGTGGCTGGTTCGATGCGTGACTGGTTCGAAAACGGCCTGGGCCGTGGCGAGTGGATTCGGGACCGCCAGTTGGAGTTCGACCGAGATGGCGGCCTGGATCGATCGGGACTGCACGCGTTGCTCGACGAGACCCGAGCTCATTGCAGGAGTTTTCTGGGAGAGGTTGATGCGGGAAACTGGGAGGATGAGCGGCAGTTCCGGGGCCGCACGATGCCGGTCCGCGAGGTGTTGTGGCATCAGGTCGAGCACGTGGCTTACCACGCCGGCCAGGCGGCGTTGCTACGTCGTCTGACGGCCGACCTGGAGTCCCGGCCATAGCCGCCGGGCTGTTGCCGCGGTTAGAATCGGTGCGACATTCGAAGTCTGGAGACAGGGAAATGCGAATCGCGGTCCTGCTGAGTGTTGTGTTGACAGCGTCCCCACTGCTGGCGGCCGGCTGGACCGGTTTCGGCGGCACCGCGGCTCGAGATCATCACACCGATGAGGTGCTGGCGACGAGTCTTCACCTGGCCTGGTCGCGGCAGTCGCGTCATGCTCCACGCCCCGCCTGGCCTCGCGACGCACGGATGTCGTTCGATCGCGTCAACCGCGTGGCGGTTTCCGAGGGCCGTGTGTTTTACGGCAGTTCGGTGGACGGCCGCATCCGTTGTTTGGACGCGGCGACCGGCCAGACTCGCTGGACATTCGCCACCGGTGGCCCGGTTCGCTTTGCTCCAGCCGTGTGGCGCGACCGGGTGTTTGTCACCAGCGACGACGGCTACCTGTACAGCCTGGCGACCGCCGACGGCCACTTGCTGAAGCGATGGCGTGGTGGTCCGACCGATCAGCGGGTGATGGGCAACGGCCATGTCATCTCGAGATGGCCGGCCCGCGGCGGCGTGGTCATCGCCGAGGACATCGTGTACTGGGCGGCGGGGATCTGGCAGTCGGAGGGCATTTTCATCCGGGCCCAGCGGGCCGAGACCGGCAAGCTGGTGTGGCTCAATGACAGCTCCGGCGGCATCGTGATGGCTCAGCCGCACGGCGGGGCGATGGCCAAGAGCGGTGTGACCGCGCAGGGGCACCTGGTGATCACCGGGGATCGACTGCTGGTGCCCACGGGCCGTGCGGTACCGGCGGTCTTCGATCGCAAGACCGGCAAGTTCCTGTACTACCGCCTGCAGCAGAACACTCACCGAGGTGCTACCGCGACGATGGGGCACGGTCGGGTCTTCGTCAACGGGGGCCTGGCCTATGACCTCGAGACCGGAGGACTGCTCAAGGGCCTCGGCGCCGGCAGCGTTGCCTCCGCCGGCAAGACACTCTGGCGAGGCACTTCCACGACGCTGGAGAACTGGGAACTGGCCGAGCGGGCCGGCAAGGACCGCAAGGGGAACCCGGTCAAGATTCTCGAACTGAAACGCAAAAGCTCGATCGCCAAAGTCCCCGGAGGGCAGGGAATGCTGGTGGCCGGGACCACGGTCGTTTCGGCAGGAGCCAAGTCGATTGCGGTGCTCGATGCGACCGCCGGCAAACTGACCTGGCAGTACCAGGTCGAGGGGACACCTGGAGACCTGGCCGTTTCCGACGGCCGGCTGTTCGTGGTCACAGACACCGGTCGGTTGTACTGCTTTGCCGCCGGTCCCGTCGCCAAGCCGGTGCACTACACGCCCCCGAAGCCCGACACCTCAGGTGACGAGGCGGCGATCGCCGCGGCGGGTAAGAAGATCCTGGAGACGTCGGAAATCACGAGCGGCTACTGTGTCGATTTGGGCTGTGGCGATGGTCGCCTGGCGAGTTGGTTGGCCCGGCACAGCGACCTGTTCGTCTTTGCCATCGATCCCGACCCCGCTCGGGTCGGCGAGGCCCGGCAGCGGCTGGCCGCAGCGGGATTGCTGGGACACCGCGTCGGCGTGTACCAGGGGCAGCTCGAGGCGACTCGATTCCCCAAGTACATTGCCAACCTGGTGGTCTCACAGCGAGCACTGCAGGACAAGGCGGCCACCGGGCAGATCGCCACCGAGGCGAGACGATTGCAGCGTCCGTGGGGTGGTGTGGTGGCGATCGGGCCGGGCGAAGCTCTGAGGTTTGACACCCGCAAGGGACTGGCCGATGCCGGGACATGGAACCACCAGTACTCGACCCCGGCCAACACGCTCTGCTCGACCGATCCGATCAAGGGTCCGTTGCGGGTGTTGTGGTTCCACGACGTGGACCTGGAACTGCCCAGCCGCCATGGCCGGGCTCCGTCGCCGCTGTTTCATCGCGGTCGGTTGTTTGTCGAGGGGATGGATGCATTGCGGGGAGTCGATGCCTACAACGGCCGCACGCTGTGGGAGTTTGCCTTGCCGGGTGTACTGCATGCCTACAACGCCGATCACATCGTGGGCGTCTCGGGGACGGGGAGCAACTTCTGCGCCAGCGGCGACAGTGTCTATGTCTGTCGCAAGGGAGTCTGCTATCGGCTTGACGCGGCCACCGGCAAGGTGCTGGGCACCTTCGAGGCTCCCGCTCACAAGGATGGCAAAAAGGCCCTGTGGGGCCACATCGCCTGCGAGAACGGTCTGCTGTTCGGTTCGCTGATCAACGAGCAGCACATCGTACGTCACGCCTGGCGGCCGGCGGACATGAGCCGGCTGTTCACCGAATCGAAGACGTTCTTCGTGATGGATGCCAAGAGTGGCAAGCTGAAGTGGCGGTACGACGCCAAACAGTCGATTCGTCACAACGCGATTGCGATCGGCGATGGGCGGGTGTTCCTGATCGATCGGCCTCGCGCGCTGGCCGACCTGCTCGACCAGAAGGCTGCTCGCCGAGGCATCAAGGGCGACAAGCCGCTGGTGCATGCCACCGGCGAACTCGTCTGCCTGGATGCGGCCACCGGTAAGCCGGCGTGGCAGAACAAGAAGGACATTTTCGGGACCGTGCTGGTCTTCAGCGAGCAGCACGACATGTTGCTGATGAGTTACCAGTCGACGCGGTTCAAGTTGCCCTCGGAGGTCGGCGGCAGGATGGCGGTGTTCCGGGCCACCGAGGGGTACCGGGCCTGGGACAAGAAGGTCAGCTATATCACCCGGCCCCTGGTCAACGACCGCACGATCATCACTCAGCCGGCACGGCTCGACCTGTTGACCGGCGAGGACGAGCCGTGGTCGTTCAAGCGATCCTATGGCTGCGGTCAGTTGGCCGGTTCGAAGAACCTGTTGCTGTTCCGTTCGGCAACGGTCGGCTACGTCGATTTCACCCGCAAGGTGGGGACCGAAAACTTCGGCGGGATCCGTCCGGGTTGCTGGGTCAACGCCCTGCCGGCCGGCGGGCTGGTGTTTATTCCCGATGCCTCGGCCGGTTGCCGCTGCAGCTACCAGAACCGATCCTGGATCGCGTTGCAGGGACCCGACGACGAGGCAGCGGACGGACCATGACCGTGGCCGCTGCTGCTGCTGTGTCCCGGCGATGATTCCTCGTCCATGGACCGTCTGGTAGTCTGGTTGCACAGGTCATCGGCTTCTCGGTTGGGAGCAAGAGAACATGTGTGGCATCGTCGGACTGCTGATCAGGCGATCCGAGTTGCGAGACTCGCTGGGACAGCTGGCCGTACCGATGCTCGATTGCATGGGTGACCGTGGTCCCGATTCGGCCGGGTTGGCTGTGTTTGACCGCCAGGCCGACGCAAAGGGGTTGGGTTTCAGCCTGTACTGGGACTGTGGCGTTCCCGATTGGGATGCCGTGCTCGAGCATCACCGCGAGGTGTTGGGCACAGATGCGACGCTGGATGTCAACGGCGACAACGCTCTGTTGCGGAGCACGGCGGTGCCGTCCGCGGTGCCGGGTTGGCTGCAGGAGCACTGGCCGGGTGTCGACCTGCTGTCGGTGGGAGAGAGTATCCGGTTGTTCAAGGACGAGGGGCACCCTCGCGAGATCGCGTCGCGGTACGGATTCGAGTCACTCACCGGCAGTCACCTGGTGGGCCACACGCGGATGGCCACCGAATCGATGGTCTCACCGGCTCACGCTCACCCCTTCACCGCCGGCCAGGATTTCTGCCTGGTCCACAACGGGTCGCTGTCGAACCCCAACAGCGTGCGGCGTCGATTGCAGCGACGGGGGATCACTTTCGAAACGGACAACGACACCGAGGCGGGGTGTCGGTACCTGGAGTGGCGGATGCGTGAGGGGGACAGCCTGGAGGAAGCGATCGAATCGTCGTTCGAGGAACTCGACGGATTCTTCACCTTCCTGATGGCGACGGCCGAGAAGATGGTACTGGTTCGCGACGCCTTCTCCTGCAAGCCGGCGGTGGTGGCCGAGACCGATGACTATGTGGCGGTGGGATCGGAGTTCCGTGCACTGGCCCACCTGCCGGGTGTCGCCGACGCGAACGTCTATGAACCCTCGCCGAAAATGATTTACTCGTGGTCGGTCGTCGAAACGGGAACTCCGCAGACGACGGCGGTGGTGTCATGAGCGACACGATCGACTTCGACCTGGCCCGGGTCAGCGTGCGTGAGTTGAACCGATACCTGCACACCGAGTTGCCCGGCTCGGACGTCACCCGGGTCGGCATCCAGAACCCCAACGGCCTGCACAGCATCGCCGCGGGGCTGGACTGCGAGGTGGAGGTCGACATCCACGGCCACGCCGGCTACTTCATCGCGGGGATGAACAAGCAGGCGAAGGTCACGGTGCACGGCAACGTGGGCTGGAGCGTGGGTGAGAACATGATGTCGGGGGAGGTGCGAGTACAGGGTCATGCCAGCGAATCGGCTGGCGCGTCCTCGCACGGCGGCCTGCTGGTGATCGGCGGAGACGCCTCGAGCCGCTGTGGCATCTCGCTGAAGGGAGGCAGCGTGGTGGTCGCCGGCGACGTGGGCCACTTTTCGGCCTTCATGGCCCAGGCCGGCACGATGGTCGTCTGCGGCAACGCCGGAGCCAACCTCGGCGACTCGCTCTACGAAGCAGTCCTCTACGTCGGCGGAGCGATCGACAGCCTGGGCGCCGACGCCCGCGAGGAGCCCCTGGAAGCCTCCGACGTCGAAACGCTGCGGGGGCTGTTGGCCGAGTCGGGAATCGACGCGGATGCCGAGAACTTTCGGCGGGTCGCTTCGGCCCGGTCGCTGTATCACTGGAATGCTGAGGCCCACCAGGAGTACTAGGTCGCGTGAACGGTCCCCCCGAACAGATCCCGCAGCAGGCGTCGCCGTTGGCCGGCGGTCCCGAGCACCTGGAGCCCAGCGCGTCGTTTGACGCCGACGTGATCGCCTACATCCGCCGCGCCAGCCAGTGCGGGCTGTACGACATCCGCGGCATGGGTGCCAAGCGGAAGCTGCCGACATTCGACGACCTGGTCTTCCTGACCGCCTCGGCGTCGCGTTATCCGCTGGAGGGCTATCGAGAACAGTGCACGTCGCGGACCGTATTGGGTGGTCGGTTCGCCAAGCGGCCCATCGAGCTCGAGATCCCCGTGACGATTGCCGGGATGAGCTTCGGGTCGCTCTCGGCGTCGGCCAAGGACGCATTGGGACGAGCGGCCACCGAGGTGGGGACCTCAACCACGACCGGCGACGGAGGGATGACGCCCGAGGAGCGGAGGTCGTCCAAGACGCTGGTCTACCAGTGCCTGCCCAGCCGTTACGGATTCAATCCCGATGACCTCAGGGCGGCCGACGCCATCGAAATCGTGCTGGGCCAGGGTGCCAAGCCGGGTGGCGGAGGAATGCTGCTGGGCCAGAAGGTCAGCAAGCGGGTGGCGGGCATGAGAACTCTGCCCGAGGGGATCGACCAGCGGTCGGCCTGCCGGCATCCCGACTGGACCGGGCCCGATGACTTGGCGATCAAGATCGAGGAGCTGCGTGAAATCACCGATTGGGAGAAGCCGATTTACGTCAAGATGGGGGCCACCCGGGTGGTTGATGACGTCAAGCTGGCCGTCAAGGCCGGAGCCGACGTGGTGGTCATCGACGGTATGCAGGGGGGGACCGCGGCCACCCAGCAGGTCTTCATCGAACACACCGGCATCCCCACGCTGGCCGCATTGCCCCAGGCGGTGGAAGCACTCGAGGCGATGGACAAGGTCGAAGAGGTGGACCTGATCATCTCGGGTGGCATTCGCACCGGGGCCGATGTGGCCAAGGCCCTGGCCTTGGGGGCTGATGCGGTCTCGATCGGACAGGCGGCGCTGATCGCACTGGGCTGCAACAACCGTTGCTACCACGACGGTGAAGAGGGCTGGGTCGACGTGACCGACGACTACCAGCAGCTGGGGGCGGCACCAGGTTACTGCCACCATTGCCAGACCGGTCGCTGCCCGGTGGGGATTACCACCCAGGACGAAGTGCTCGAGCGACGGCTGCAGCCGGAAACTGCAGCCGGGTGGGTTCGCAACTACCTGCAGGTGCTCAACATGGAGGTCACGACATTGGCCCGAGCCTGTGGCAAGAGCAACGTGCATCACCTGGAGCGTGAAGACCTGGCCGCGTTGACGGTTGAGGCTGCGGCGATGGCCCGCATCCCGCTGGCTGGTACGTCGTGGATTCCCGGCGCCTGACCCGGGAGCCTCTCTTGAGGGGCAGATCCGACGTCGGCGACTGGCTCCGGCATTGCCAACCACTGTCGGCGGTGTCTGACCCCAGCCCTTGGTGCGCTGCGTGGCGTGGGGTTGGGGGGACCGGTAGGATGTGCGACCTAGGGCGATCGGTTTGAGGCTCACGGGAGCGGCGATGACGACTCGGGACGAAATCAAGGCACGGATCGAGCAGGACGGGATCGAGTTTTTGCTCATCCAGTTCGTCGACCTCAACGGCAGTGCCAAGGTGAAGATGGTCCCCGCCGGTGAACTGGATGCCTGCATCGACAGTGGGGCCGGTTTCGCCGGAGCCGCCCTGTGGGGACTCGGCCAGGGGCCTCACGATCACGACATGCTGGCACGGGTCGACCTGGACAGCTACACCCCCTTGCCCTGGAAGCCCAACACCGCCCGGTTGGCCGGCAACCTGTACGTCGACGACGAGCCGCATCCCTACTGTGCCCGCACCAATATGGTGCGAGTGCTCGACGCTGCCCGCGAACAGGGATTCGTTTTCAACGTGGGGATGGAGCCCGAGCACTTCCTGGTCGTCCGCAACGACGACGGGTCGATCTCGCCATGGGATCCCGGCGGTGTCGATCATCTCGAGAAGCCCTGCTACGACTTCCGCTCGATGGCTCCGGCGCTGGACTACCTGCAGGACCTGACCACGTCGCTCAATTCGCTGGGCTGGGGCGTGTACCAGACCGACCACGAGGACGGCAACGGGCAATACGAGGTCAACTTCGACTACCAGGACGCTTTGACCACCTCAGATCGGGTCACCTTTTTCAAGATGGCCAGCTCCCAGATTGCCGCCAAGTACGGCGCGATTGCCACTCACATGCCCAAGCCGTTTGCCGACCGCACCGGCAGCGGGCTGCACGTCCACTTCCACGTCGCCGACGCCGAGACCGGTGGCAACCTGTTCCTGGACGAATCCGACTCCCGCGGACTGGGGCTCTCGCAGTTCGCCTACCATTTCCTCGGCGGCGTACTCGCTCATGCACCCGCCCTGATCGCCGTCACCTGCCCGACGGTCAATTGCTACAAGCGGTTGAAGCTCGGCTCGGGCCTGCAGGGCAGCCGCTCGGGGTTCACCTGGACGCCGGCGTTTATCAGTTACGGCGACAACAACCGGACCCAGATGATCCGTACCGCCGGGCCGGGTCATGTCGAGGACCGCACGGTCTCGGCCGGCTGCAACCCGTACCTGGGCCTATCTGCCTACCTGGCCGCGGGGCTGGATGGCGTCGAGAACCAGATCGATCCGGGGGAACCGAACAAGGGGAACCTGTACGAGAAGACCCTGGCGGAGATCGCCGAATCGGGGATCAGCATCCTGCCGCAATCGCTGGCCGAGTCGCTGGCGGCGTTGAAGCAGGACGAGGTGGTGCAGGGCGGGTTGGGCGTGATCGCCGATGAGTTCATCGACGTGAAGACCCGCGAATTGCACAGCAGCGAGCAGCAGGTGACGGCTTGGGAAATCGACAGGTACCTGACATTGTTCTAGGCAGGGTAGAGAGCAGGGTACATCAGCACGGATGTCTCCGGATTCTGACGAATCCGGCAACGGAATCCGGTTGCGAGTGATCGCGGCCGGGCAGGGAGGGAAAGGTCGCGTGTCGTTGATGATTCCGTGTCCGCACTGCCAGCGGCGTCCGGCGGCGGAGTTCCACTTTGGTGGCCCGGTCCGCGAGCGACCGGCGGCGGATGCATCGACCGACGAGTGGATCGCTTACACCTACGACCAGCCCAATCGACGGGGGGTGCAGTGGGAGTGGTGGTTCCATCGTGGAGCCTGCCGGCAGTGGTTCCTGGTCCGACGTGACACCCGGACCAACCAGGTGCTGGAATCGGTGCTGCCGGGAACGACAACTGCCGGATTGCCCGAAAGCGGGGCGGGTGATGAGTAGTCACGAGGGGCTCCGCACCTTCACATTCGACGGGCGGTCGATCACCGCCCGTCCCGGGCAGACGATCGCCGGTGCATTGCACCAGGCCGGCGTGCACGTGGTCTCGCGGAGCTTCAAGTACCACCGGCCACGTGGGCTGTTCTGTGCCACCGGCCGGTGTCCGAACTGCCTGTGCACCGTGGATGGCGATCCCAACGTGCGGACTTGTGTCACGCCGGCCGGCGAGGGCATGACCGTACGCAGCCAGAATGCCTGGCCGGGGCTGAAATGGGACGTGTTGTCAATTTTCGATCGCCTGCACCGGTTCATGCCGGTTGGCTTCTACTACCGGATCATGCACAAACCCCGGTTCCTTTGGCCGGTTTTCGAGTCGATCGTCCGCCGGATCGCTGGGCTGGGCCGTGTCGACCGGCAGTCCGGTGGCAGTCGCCGCTACGATCACCAGACATTGCACAGTGACGTGGTTGTGATCGGGGGTGGCTGGGCCGGGATGCACGCTGCGATCGAGGCCTCTCGGCGTGGGCGTGACGTGACCCTGGTCGACGACCGCGAGGAGCTAGGTGGTTACGCGTTGTTTGATCCGGTTTCGTGGGTGGATCACGAGGCCGAGTTTCTCTCCACCGTCCAGGCTGTTCTGGACGATCCCCGGATCCGAGTGCTGCAGCGGGCGACCGCGTTCGGTTGTTACGAGGATCGGCTGGTGGCTGTCCAGACCGAAGACCGGATGATTCGGTTGCGGGCCGCCCAGGTGGTGGTCGCTACCGGAGGGTGGGAAAAGCCGCTGGTCTTCCCGGGCAATGATCGTCCCGGTGTGATGCTGGCCAGCGGTGTCCAGCAGATGTTGTGGCGGGATGGATGCAAGTTTCCCGGTGAGGCGGTCGTGGTGACTGACAATCCGAGTGGTTACCACGTGGCACGTTCGCTGGTGGCCAGGGGGACACGGGTCGTTGCCGTCGTGGACCACAACGAGATCCCGGCTGCGGATCCCGGCGATCTGCCGGTGCGGACCGGGCAGACCATCCACTCG
>Ga0310123_10000516_pt1 | contig 34377 bp, 36 predicted proteins | sample CB6_AW_1057_MG_FD_203505 | JGI IMG/M metagenome (GOLD analysis project Ga0310123, IMG submission 203505) | Marine microbial communities from Western Arctic Ocean, Canada - CB6_AW_1057 | ecosystem: Environmental > Aquatic > Marine > Oceanic | place: Canada: Western Arctic Ocean | collected... | reverse complement strand
AAAGTAGAAGGTTTTACAGATAAAAATTCTACCAGATTAGCAGTAGATACTTTAGGAGTAACCAATGAAAAGTTTATTCCTGAAGAAGATTTTCATGTACATTTTTATAGGAGTGCTCCGTTAAAACAAGTTAGTATAAGTGGAGTACGTGTTATTTTCAATGGAACAGCATTTGAAGTACACGGTGGTGATACTATTTTATCTTCATTCCTTGTAACAGAAAGTAATAAAGGTGGTCCTTTTGATGTAGTTGAAGTTTCAAATACTTCTCCTACTGTTACAGTATCGAAATATAAAAACACAACAGGCAATATATTAAAAATACCATACGGCGCAGAATATACAAAAGTAGGAGACGTATATGATTTCCTAATTAATCTTGGTAGGTATTATGAAAGTATTGGTGTTATGTATAAATCATATGATACTGAAGGTTATCACAATTGGAATAGAGCTGCCAGTGATTTTGTAAGTTGGCATGCGGCATTTACCAGTCCACTTGTTGCAGGCGATGAAGTATATCTTTCTCCACATAATAAAGAATTAATATTCCGGGATGCTGATAAACGATTTATAGATCATGCAGTAAGTAAAGTTAATGAAGTATTTAATATTGCTGACAAAAACGGTAATAGAATTAATAGTAAGTATATTGATGTTAATCGATTAGATAATATATCACAGGGAGATACTCCGGCGGCACGTGAATATGAATTTGTTATAACCGCAATTGAAGAAAATACAGAATTATTTTTTGTACGATTAAACGTAATTGAATATGATCATGTTATAACTGTTAATCGTTATACAGTTTTTGCTGATATTGTGTACGATACTTTACTTAATTCTAGAATATGGAGAGCAAAGTTTATAGGACAAAAAACAGGAGACTGGACAGGTCTTCCAAAAGGCGCAGGTTATGTTGTTACAGATACCAAATTAATTCCTAACTTTGAAAAAACAATTAGTGATATTGATAGAGGATATTTTTCTACAGAAGAAACTGTTTTAAATCAAGCACTTATAGATGCAAGTAGAGCAACATTAGGTTATAATACAAAAGCATATCTTAAAGATTTACTTTATAATAAAGATGCCGCATTTGAATTTTGGAAAGGATTAATTCATAAAGCAGGTACTCCTAGCGTCAATACCAATATTGGTAGAAGTACAGATATTAATAATATATTAACTGATGTAGAAGTTAATGAAGAATGGATGTTTAAATTGGCAGATGCTGGCGCAACCGAAAAGAATCTAGTATATGAATTTCAATTAAAAACAGACGAAGTGGATTTTGATCCACAAATAATAGAATTTCCTCTGGATATATCAGCAACCGGTATAACTCAAGATGAAGTTCCATATGATGAAAAAATTACTATGTCACAAAGTGATCCTAGGTGGGTACATAAACCAACAGATCGTATAGAATTTTCGACATTAACAAGTGATGAATATAATGCAACTAGTATATATTGGCCGGGAATGCCTTTATTAGATGAGACAACAAATCAAACTTTATATGAAAAAGATTTACCTACATTATATGATTCAAGTAAATTTGAATTAGACTCTTATAATAAATTTAATGATTATCTTGTTGGAGATATAGTTCGTCATGAAGGTAAAGTTTATACAGCACAAACTGATATAAAAGGAAGTGTAGGTAATACTTTTACTACATCACAATGGACAGAAACAGCAGAACCATATAGACCAGTATACTGGATAGCAAAGAAAACTATTGTGTCTAGTTCTACCCCACATTTTTCAGGTGGTAGACCCATGGTATATAAGGCATTTGATACAAACATAAGTATAGAACAGATTGGCAAGGGAGTTTCTACAGTAGATAAAGCAGAAGTTACAACAGCGGCCGCACATAATCTAATTGTAGGAGATTATTGTATACTTGTAGGAACAACAACACGGCCTACTTTAGATGGTATATTTAAAGTAGATAGTTTAGCATCCGACATTTCGTCTACTCCTGCCGATGAATCTAAACTTGTATTTTATATTGATTCGTATACAGATACTAATACTTTATTTGGTAAGGTATTACCTTTAATGCCTGTTATGTTTGATACTATAACAGAATTAAATGCAACAATAACAGATTCTCGTTATGCATGGAAAGCAGGAGATATAGGATATACTCTAGATACTGCTTATAAATTTAACGGAGTATCTTTTGATGTAGAACGGCGTAGTTGGATCGGAGCATTTAAGATTGATAAAGTTAATCCTAGATCATTGAATAATGTTAATAAAGTTTACAATCCAAAAACAAAACAACAATTAGCAAAATTTGAGACATATGATCCAATAAAGGGCGTTATCCCTGGAATTGCAGAAAGAGAAATTGATACTATAGGTACATTAGATACAGCAGTTTATACATATTCAACAGATCGTAGTGGAAATATTGATGATAGAGATTATTGGGAAAGAAATGAAGTAGGTACAACTTGGTGGAATACTTCTACTGCTGTTTTTATTGACTATGAACAAAGTACTAATTCATATAAACGTAATAATTGGGGTAAATTATTTCCGGGTGCAAGTATAGATGTATATGAATGGGTAGAATCTTCTGTAGAACCTAGCGACTGGGAATCTAAAGCAGGAACAATAATAAATGGAGTTAATATTACTGGTACACCTTTTTCAATTGTTAATGAAGAGGAAGAAACAGTATACAGATACAGTATAAAACAAAAATATAATAGCAATACTTTGCAACTAGAAACATATTACTATTTTTGGGTTAAAGGAAAAACAGATGTTCCTAATATTATATCTCGAAATTTAAGTGTTAAATCTATTGCTTCTTATATTGAAAATCCATCTAAATTAGGACTAGCATGGATTGCTCCTATCGAGAAGCATGCCATGATAATATCTAATTTTGGAGATACATTTGAAGATAAAGATGCTATCTTCCAGATCCGATTTGGAGAAGAACAAGACGTCCATTCAGAATTTATGCTAATAGCAGAAGGTGATGATACAAAAATTATACCTGAATTCTTTCATGGACGAATGCGAGATAGTTTAACAACGATTGCAAAAACAAAAGAAACTTTAAGTTTTACTGCTTGGACAGTAGGTGTTGCTTATAGTACAGGAAGTGTTGTAGTTAATGCAAGTATCTATTATAAAGCAATAACACCTATAGCAGCTGCCGCAACATTTGATGCTACTAAATGGAGTAGGTTATATGACATAACAGATGTAAACACTACAGCCAGTACATTAACAGAATATCGATATAGTAATGTACCTGATTTAAGTTTACATAAATTAAATCAAATTGGTAATAGAGTTCGTCCAGCACAAAGTTGGTATGAAGATTTAACAACTGCTCGAAGAATTTTTATTGAAAAAGCCAATATGCTTCTTAAAGAAATGAATCTTATTGATAGTTCAATAGATTGGGATAAAACAATAGGTACTACAATAACTCGTGGTGCAATAAGTTATAATTTAGCAGATTATTGGAAATATATAAATTGGGAATCCTCAACATATTCATCTACTACTATACCTATTAAAGTAATAGCTCTTAGAAAGAATTTATCTGATGAAGACTTACTTCTTTCAGTCAATATAGGCGATACTGTAAAAGTATTAGAAGATGGTAGCGGTAGATGGGAAATATATCAATATGTAGCTGAAGTACCATGTACAATAGCAGAAAGTTGGAAATTAATTGCAAAGGAAAGAGGAACAATAGAATTAAGTTGTAAACTTTGGGATGGTTATTTAGAATGCGGCGGCTGGGATATTTGTACATGGGCAGGAGCTATAGAATGGGATAAATTTCCAGAGTTTGAATTGTTCCAAATTATAAATGCTATAAAGAATGATATATTCATAGATGATTTTAAATACGCCTATGGTAGATTGTTTTTTGCAATGATAGATCAAGCATTAATAGATCAACCGCAATTGGATTGGGTACATAAAACAACATATGTTCAACTTAAAATTGATACAAATCTTTCAGTCAAAGTTAATTTATATAAACCAGAAGTAGCAGATTATATTGTAGACTATATTAAGGATGTTAAACCATATCATACAAAATTACGAGATGTGTTTAATATAAAAAGCCATTTAGAAACTGCATGTCTTACAATTACAGATTCAGATACTAAAAAGATAATAATTAAATTTGATCGTGTTGGTTGCGGCTGGGATTCTCAAGTACAAAATCCGTGGGATGTACATCATGATGGCAACCCCCAATGGGATAGAGGCCGGTCATCTAGATGTGATGATTGGTGTAAAGATTTAATTAGTGGAGGTGACTGTTCTCAATTATTAGAACCAGGATGGGATAATAGTTGTCGCGGGTTTGATACACATGCATGGGATATAAGTAGAGCTGCATTAGAAGATTTATATCTAGATACAATTTATAATGCAAGTACATTTGGATTAGATCCTGCAACAATAGAAGAAATTCTAGAAGGTAATAAGTTTATACAACCTTTGGAAACATGTTATCCAGAAGAATTAGTTCCTGTTATTCCGTATGATGCAGTAGATATTCGTGTACAAACTAACTTATCAGGTTCAACTATAACAAATGACACACGTACTTTCCATATGTTTAAGGATGCTTTAGATTATTTCCATCTTCATAGAGTAGATAATAATGGTGGAAAAACACATATAATTAGTGCGTTGGGTCAATTAGATACAGAAATAGAAATAGTTGCAGGGTCTGGCGCTACTGATTTAACTCAACCAGATCCAGAACTTAATGTACCTGGTTCGGTATGGATAGGAACAGAAAGAATAGAATTTTGGCAAATAGATCCTGGCGCAGGCGGCGCTGGAGGAGATTTATTAAAAGGAGCAGTACGAGGAACATTAGGAACATCGGCAAGAGCACATACTATTAATTCTCAAGTAGTAGATAATGGCCGCCGACAACAAATTCCGGGTATACCTGATTATTGGGATTATATGAATAGTTTAGGTACAACTCCGGCAACATTACACGTACATACCGCATTCAACGATTTAGGTGCGACATTACAGGCTAGTACAAACGTAGAAGCAGAATTTATTAATGATGGCGACGATGGTACAATATGGCCAAATACATAAATTAGTAGTTAACTACTGATATAAATAGTATAGATCAGGAAGAATATAAAAAATGACAAATAGTATTTTTAACGATGAAAGTATAATAGGTGTAGATGGTTATATTAAAATATGGGATCCGAATTCGGGCGACATATTTGTTAATAAACATAATGCTGTACATGCTGAAAATTTCAGTCAGGCTATTGCTAGTGCATTAGCATCATTGTTAATTTCAGGCACAGCATCTACAGCCAATACCATTTATGAAATGCATTTAGGTAATGGAGGTACTACTGTATCAGGAGCAGGAGTTGTTACATATAAATCACCCAATGTTAATATTAGTACAGATGATTTATATAATAAAACATATTTTAAAGTAATTGATGCAAATGATACTGTAAACAATTTGGCTCCTGCTGATAATTTTCTAACTATATCTCATGTTGCAGGAACAACATTTACCGATGTTGTTACTACATGTACATTAGATTATGCAGAACCATCAGGTCAAGATGTTGTTGATGATTCGGCTGATATGGAAGACACTTTTATATTTGATGAATTAGGACTAAAAAGTAAAGCAGCTACATTGGGTGCTGGACTACTATTAACACATGTAATATTTCATCCTGTACAAAAAAGTGCTAATAGATTAATTCAAATTGTTTATACATTAAGAATTAGAGTAGGATAATATAAATATTAAAAACTGCTATAATTAAATAGGAAAATAGAAAATGGCATATGATATTAACAAACGAAACGGAGATTTACTCGTTTCTGTTGCGGACGGAACTTTAGATAGTACCACTAGTATAAAACTTATTGGTAAAAATTATGTTGGCTACGGTGAACAAATAGCAGAAGACTTTGTTCATATGTTAGAACATTTTGCCAATTTAACTGAACCAACAAATTCAATAATTGGTCAATTATGGTTTGATACTACTACTAATAAAATTAAAGTTCGCGATAATAATAGTAATTGGAAGGAATTGGGCCAATTAGTTGCTAGTGCTACTGCACCGGCCGGGGCTGTCAATACAGTTGGAGATTTTTGGTTTGATACTACACCTGCTAACCTTTTATTATATATTTGGAACGGTACAGCATGGCAACCAGTAGGCGTAGGTAATACTAATACTAGCGTTCAACTGATAAAAATAATTGATACATTAGATGTTACACATGAATGTATTGTTACATTTCATAATAAAAAATATGTTACTATTATGAACGGTGACGCAGGTCCATGGATACCAAAAGCAACAGAAGTACAAACAGACGGTACAACAACAGTTGTATCTGAATTTCCTACAATTAACAAAGGCGTAAACATGACAAACTCAGTAACGCCGGCTTCATCTTCCTCGGAAGGTTTTAAATTCCGCGGTACTGCTACTTCAGCTGAATATGCTGACTTGGCAGAAAGATTTGCAGCGGATTGCTGCTTAGAGCCTGGTGACATTGTTTGTCTTGGTGGCGAATGTGAAATTACAAAGAGTACTACAGCAAAAGATGGCACAGTACTTGGAGTTATATCAGAACATCCTGCTTTCGAAATGAATGCAGGCGCTGGAGATGATATGTCACATCCGTTTGTAGCACTATCAGGTCGTGTTGGTGCTAGAGTAATAGGCAAAGTTAATAAGGGAGATAGATTAATCACTAGTGATGTACCAGGTGTAGCCAAAGCAATAGCTTGGCATGCTGATGGTCCAATCACTTGGGAAACAGTAATAGGTCGAAGTTTAGTTAATAAAGATACAGAAGAAGAGGGTCTCATTGAGATAATTGTGGGAGTAAAGTAACGTGACGATTGCAGTAAGTAGCCTAATAACAGCTGCTGATTATAATGCACTAGCCGCGCTAATTAACAAAGTATACGACGACATTTATTCAGGAGCAACCCCGGTAAATCCGGTAACAAACGCAGCTACCATTGCGAACTATAAGTTTGGATGGGGTGGTACCGCTGTCACTCCTGTTTCAATAAGCGAATTAATTACAGACGAACAATTAAACGCTATCATTTGTCGTGCCAATATTGGCGTAGACATAACAAACAATACACCTTCAAATTTAACATATGTTGATCAACATCAATTAATTACTGCCGCAGATTGGACAACAGTAGATAGCGTATTAGATTTATTAATTACTAATAAAAATAATATGGATACTACCGAACAAACTCTTACAAGTCCTAGTGCAGCCGGCAACGGCACATCTACAACAGCTAGAACAACAGCATGGGGTACAGGACCGGCCGCTACTGCAATAATAGATTGTGTTTTTGATGTAGCTTTTACTTCATATGATAAAGCACGATACTTTTTTAATGCAGGTGGCCAACATCAAATATCTGGTTCTGGTGCAGCCGGCACTACAGTAGCATATGGACAATGGGTTACTCTTTTTAGTCAAATGGGTTCAGTTGCGATTACTTTAGATAATACAACACAAACCGGTACAGGCGGTACATCAACAAATAAAGGTTTTTATGATTGCATCGTAGGAGATCCTACTAATTTAAGTGCGGCAGAATGGACACTATTATTCACTAGTGGTTCGGGTTCGGGTGCTTATGGTAGTTATGGTACCTATGGTACTGGATGTTATGCTTCATATGGAGGATATGCATCTCTTGGATTAAGGATATATGGAATGTTAAGCACTACTGGAGATAAATTCCATATTAAAGTAACATTAGATAATTCGGCTATTTGTACTGCTGTTGACGGTACAACTACAATAGAAGTAAAAGAACGCAGGTTAAATAATCAAACTTGTACTACAACTACAACGGTCTCTACACCGTTCACTGTAAACCTAACACCATATGATCCACAATATTCTATTGGTAACACATTAGAATAATTAAATTTTCTTGACTTATTTAAGAAAACCATATACAATATAGTAATACACATTTCAATGGAGGTATTATCGTGGAAGACCGCTTGCGTCGGGCTCTGGAATTTGCAAACTATCGGCAGACATTACATATTCAAAGAGAAAATGTAAAACAAAGATATAATAGTCAATTACAACTAATAGTTAATGGTGGGATATTTTATGCCGAACGAGATTTAATTGCATTTGTTCAGGTATTAATAGAAACAAAAAATGAAACAGCAATTATTAGTGATAGTAAAAATAATCCTGTTAACATAGAAAATTTAAAAGAATTTAGAGATAATTTATTAGAAGCATATCATCAAGCAAGTAATGAATTATATACAGAACATCAACGCCTAAAAAAGAGTAGAAACATTAAGGCCATTATAGAATGGGATCAAAAAGAAAAATAGAAAAACCTATAAAAAATGGTGTATGTATGTTTGCATACAACAATAAGGAAATAGATTATGCTAAACTAGCAGTTATTGCCGCTCTTCATGTTAAAGCAAATATGAAAAATAATAAAGTTGCGTTAATATGTGATCAAGGAACTGCTGGATATATAGAACATGGAATAGATAAAAAGTTAGTAAATGCTGCCTTTAATTATATTATCATAGATAATATCGATGAAAATATTAAAAATACAAGAGTACATCATGATTCACCGTGGTATACATTTAGTGCTCCTTTTAAAAATCATAATAAACATAAGATATTTGAATATTCCCCATTTGATAGAACATTATTAATAGATATAGATTACTTTATATCTAATTCTAATTTAGATGCAGTATTTGAAACAGATGCACCGTTAAGTATGTATGATCATGCTTTAAATTTAGAGTTTAAAGTACCACATCCAGATGAAGTACGATTACAAGCACATGGTATAGATATGTGGTGGAGTACTGTTGTGTATTTTGATAAAAGTGATTTTTGTAAATTGTTTTTCGATCTATGGGGGCATATAAGAGACAATTATGACTTTTATAAATTTAGATATGGGTTTCCTGGTACATTATATAGAACAGACTATGCAGTATCAATAGCAATTCATATTTTAAATGGAATGATGGACAATGATAGTTTAGTACAAACTCTACCAGGTAAGTTTATGCGTTATATGGATCAAAAAGATGATTTGGTTGAAGTACAAGGTAAAAATAAATTATTATTTTTATCTAACAATAGACAAGAAAACTGGAGAGATTTATTAGTACAGTGTACAAATGAAAATGTACATTTGATGAATAAAAAAGCAATAGAGCGACATGCTGATAAATTTATAAAAACATATGGCTAATACCGGTATTTTAATTTTTGCACATAATTGTAATTCAAGTAAACGTGATTACTTATACAGTGCTTCTATTTGTGCAAAAACAATTAAACAACATAATCCTGATATATCAATTAGTTTATTTACGAGAAATAAATTATTTGTACCATCAGGACAACAGGAACTGTATGATAATATAATTGAATTTCCTTTTGATGATGCAGGACATCTAGATGACAATACATTGAAGAATCTTTATCAATTATATTATGCAACACCTTATGAAAATACATTAGTACTAGATGCCGATACAATAGTATTAGCAAAATTGGATGGTCTTTTTGAAGCTGCAAGAAGACACGACATGCTTTTTCCACATACTGTAAAAGATTTCAGAAATGTATGCCATTCAGTACAACAAAAAATACAAGAAAAAAATAGTCTGCCACAATTCGAAACATCAATTTGGTATTTCAACAAGGACTTTAATAAGAAAAAAGAATATCGTTATGAAGGTAGAGAAAGAATAGAACTAGATTCTTCCGAAGAAGATACAGAACCATTTTTTAATTTGCTAGAAGTTTATTTACGCAATTACGAAGATTCGTATAATCAATTTGAACATGAACGACCAGCAGAATTTGATAAGGATTTTCTTTTTAGTCTAACTATAGATAATTTAGATTTAGCAGATGAAATAGTAGATACAAATATATTAACATACACAGACCTGTCTCTAACCAATGGAGAATTATGGCACGAAGATTTAAATTATTGGATTAAAGAAGGTAATTTAAAAATAGAAAATTATAATGTTACCGGTATAATTCATTACGGTAATAAAGCATTTGAATATGACGAACTCGATAAATTCACAAGGAGTAATTAAACTCGTACCTAAAAAAACTAAAGAGAAAGATTTTTTAGTATATTATGATGAGTTTAATGGAAGCATCTCTTGTGTTACAACACAATTACAAGACTATAATACAGATCCTTATATAATCGATGATACAGGATTAGCAAAGGATATTATTAAAGGAATATTATCTGATACCAAATATGCAATAGGTTATAAAGATTATGAAGCAAATGAATTAAAACTAGTTAAAAAAACTAACTTAATTAATTTTGTTAAACGTGATGCTAATTTATATAAAATACCACGAAACAATGATTCCAAAGGCATTACCTTTATTTTTTATAAAGAGAGTCAATTACTCGAAATACAATTTAATGCAGTTGTATTAGGAAACTATAATAATACATTATGGCGTAATCAATTTAAATTAGCATTTGAAGAGCAATTTATAATCTATCTGGTAGACAAAAAAGATCCTGACAAATTAGAAGCAAGATTTGTATTTCCTTTAGCAGATATATTTGATGAAGGGTCATTGCTTATACCTAGCTTTTCAAAATTTGACCCGTCCAACATGGATATTTGTATCAAACGACATTTTCGAGATTATAGTTTAATTATTAAAGATAAATTTGTAGAAACAGATTATTACAAGAATAAATTAGGAAGACTTAACATGGTTAAAGAATTTACACAAGACGAAACTTCTCATATAGATTTAATTCAACATGAAGATAATAATTTAGAAGTTATTAGTCATATAGTAAACACACAACAAGTAGCACAATATGAAAAACAACTTAAATTTTATATATGTGATGAAGAAGATCCGGATTATTATGATGGAGCATTAAGTTTTGATTGGAAGGATTTAATTCCAAAGAAACATAGAATTTTTGACTTACAAGGATTTATAAGTTTAAAAAATAAAATGCTTTTATATGACGGCAGTAGAATTAAGATAACATTTAGAGGAGAGGACAATAATGTCGAAAATACCAATAACTGAATTTGATGTAGTATATATTTCATATGATGAACCAAACGCAGAAGAAAACTATGCAGACTTATTAGATAAATGCCCGTGGGCAAAACGTTCACATGGTGTATGGGGGAGCGATGCGGCACATAAAGCCGCGGCAGCCTTATCAGAAACAGAACGTTTTGTAGGTATAGATGCAGACAATATAGTAGATCCAGACTTTTTTAGTATAGAAATAGATACTGACAAAATATCAGAACTAGATGTAATATCATGGGCAGGACGTAATGAAGTAAACAGTTTAGTATATGGCAATGGTGGAATTAAATCATGGCCGATAAAAGTAGTAGAACAAATGCGAACACATGAAGCTGCTCCTGAAGATAGTCCTAGTAGTCAAGTTGATTTTTGTTGGGACATACATTATATTCAAATGAATAATATATACTCTCAAGTTATGAATAATGCTTCCCCTTATCAATCATTTAGGGCAGGTTTTAGAGAAGGTGTTAAAATGAGTTTAATAGATGGGGCACCTGTAAGTAGAGAACGATTAAAACACATCCATAGAGGAAATTATAATAGATTATTAATATGGTGTACAGTTGGTGCAGATGTATTAAATGGATTATGGGCAGTATATGGAGCACGGTTAGGTTGTCATATGGTTAACGTGTCGCGTGAAACTTGGGAATGGACTAATGTACGTGACTTCGAATGGATTACACAATTTTGGAAAGATAATATCAATAATAAATTTGAAGGCGGTGATGATATCTGTGCTAAAACAGGTTACCGATGGAATAGGCAACTTTTATTATCCGAAACAAAAAAACTTGGATTAGAATTGCGTCGCGAAATAGATTTAGAAATTGCAGATTTAGACGAAGTAGGTAGTAGATTTTTTAAAGCAACATATGTTAATCCTAGTAGGTTGGGTGCAATGGTAAGAGAAAGTGATGTAGAACAGTATATAGGTGATCCAATAGATCTTGAAGGTTAAATAGATAAATGGATAAAAAAATAAACGCCGCAGTTAGACGACCCTTTACACAGCAAGCGAAAGGTCACCAAATTGATCCTATATTTGGTGATGTATGGATTAAAGATACAGAAGGTGCCAGAGATTCTAAAAAAAATCTAGAAGGTCGCTATTGTTCTAAAATGTGGGACTGGTTAGAAGTAGACATGTGGGGGAAATGTTGGCTTTGTTGCCCTAGTTGGTTGCCTTATTTTATAGGAAATCTTCGCGAACAAAGCATTAAAGAAATGTGGAATGGTCCAAAAGCACAAGCAATCCGTCAACAAGTATTTGATGGTACATGGCAATATTGTCAACATCATTTTTGTCCAGAAATAGCAGAAGATAAATTACCTTTTTTAGCAGATCAGGATAAAAATTTATCTGTTATTGCAAGTGAATTACCCACACGTATTAATTTTGCCAACGATGAAAGTTGTAATCTTCAATGCCCTAGTTGCAGAGTAGGAAAAATATTGTTAACTGAAGGCGCAATGTATGAACAACGAAAGTTTGTTAATGATAAAGTAGTTGAAGCATTTTTGATAGAACCAACCGATAGAAACTTTAATATATATGTTACCGGAAGTGGGGATCCGTTTGCTAGTAAAATATATAGGGATATGTTATATAATATAGATGGTACTAAATTTCCTAATTTAAAAATTAATCTTCAAACAAACGGAGTTATGTTTACTCCTAAAATGTGGAATAAATTACACAAAATTCAAAATCAATTAAGAGCATGTAGAATATCGTTTGATGCAGGTACTAAAGATACATACGAAAACAAAACTCGTTTAGGCGGTAATTGGGATTTATTATTAGAAAATTGTGACTTTTTAAATGATAAGCACAATGATTATAATAAATTTGATATACATTATGATTTTGTTGTACAGGTAACAAACTATAAAGAAATGCCTACATATATCGAATTAATTACAAATAGATATAATAATGTAGCTACTATTAATTTTAGTTTAGTTACAGATTGGGGAACATGGTCGCCCGAAGAATATGAACAACAATGTATATGGAAAAATACTCATCCCGAACACAAAGAGTTTTTAAATACATTAAAGCATGAATTATTTAATCATCCTAAAGTATCATTGGGAAATTTAACACCTTATCATGGCTAATCAACAAATATCAAACGCAAATAAAATGAGGGAGCGACTCAATGAAGTAGGCCCCGGATTCTGTCTTGCAAAATGGGATCAAGTCACATTGCATCTTCATAACGGAATGACACATAGTTGTCATCATCCGGAGCCGCATAAAATACCTCTAGAGGAACTAAAAAAAGATCACAGAGCAATTCATAATACATTAGAAAAACAAAAACAACGTGACGAAATGTTACATGGTGGTTTACCTGCAGGGTGTAATTATTGTTGGAAAGTAGAATCTAATAAAGAAGCTGTTAGTGATAGAATGTTAAAAAGTGCTAATCTATTTGCAAATAGATTTGATATAATTAAAGATGCAGGGGTGGGAGAAAAATTTAATCCTAGTTATGTAGAAGTTAGTTTTTCGAATGCATGTAACTTTAAATGTTTATATTGTGGTCCGCATTTCAGTTCCAAGTGGGTACAAGAACAAGAAGAACACAATAAGATACATTTATGGGATGATTATTCTTTTGCTAAATGGAGTTATCATGATATAGATTGGTTAAAGAAAACAGATCAATTACCTATTCCTCATCGTGAACATAATCCTTATGTAGAAGCATTTTGGAAGTGGTGGTTCGAACTTAGAAAGACGCTCAAATATTTAAGAGTAACAGGTGGTGAACCTTTAATGTGCCGTGATACTTTTAAACTATTTGAAGAACTTAAATGTAATCCTATTAAAGATCTAGACTTTTCTATTAATACAAATTTAAACGCACCGGAAGAAGCATGGAAAAAACTTATAGATTTTATTAAACACAATGAAGATAATCCTTGTGTTAAAAAATTTACTATATTTGCAAGTATGGATACATGGGGCGAACAAGCAGAATATATTCGTACAGGACTACAATTTAATATGTTTTGGGAAAGGTTAATATACTTGATCGAAAATCATCCTACTGTTTATGTTAGTATAATGACAACATTTACTTGGATGAGTATTCCCAAATTTGATAAGTTCCTAAAAGAAATATTATTAATTAAACAAAAATATAATACACGAAATGAAAATAGATATGATATATATAAAGACTTTTTTCGTACTAACAATATAGACTTTGCTAGAAAAGATGAGTTATCGCGACGAACATCATATGATCCAATGTCTGGTTGGCAACATGCTACTAAATTTGTTATAGCAGAGAAACCCTGTCAATTACATATAGATATAGCATGTCTAGAATTTCCTCCTTTCTTATCTGTTGGTGTGCCTGATAAAGTTTGGACAATGCCTAAACTATGGAGCTGTTATGAGTTTATGCTTGAAAATATTTCTTTATCAGATGGAATCCAAAGTAGAAATAATAAAAATTTTTATGATTATGAAGCAGAAAAAATGGGAAGAGTATGTGATGCAGCTGTTTTTGTAAATGACAAATATCATGATGATATAGTTAATGATAACTTTACTAAAATACAAAGCATGAAAATTAATTGTTTTAAATATATATCAGAAATGGATAAGAGACGAAATACTAATTTTGTTAAAACATTTCCAGAACTAGAAGATTTTTATAACCAATGTAAAACGGAATTTAATAATGTCAGATATTAAAAAATCTATTATACAACAAAAAATAGAAGAAGGTGCAACAATAGAACAACTTAAAAATGAAACAAGTTGTTATTGTCCTTTACCATGGGTTCATTTACATGTAGCGGCAATAGGAGATGTATTACCTTGTTGCATAAGCGAATGGGGTGAAACTCCGCTTGGTAATATTAATAAAAATTCGTTTGATGAAATTTGGAATGGTAAGGAAATGCGCCAGTTCAGAGTAAAAATGTTAAATGATAAACCTGATGCAAGATGTAAAGTTTGTTATGAAAAAGAACAAACTGGAAATTGGAGTCTCAGATATGCTGAACTTAGAAAACATCATCATAATGCAAAAGAGTATATTCTTAATACAGAAGAAGACGGTACCAGTTTAGATTCTAAACCAATATATTGGGATATTCGTTTTTCAAATATATGTAATATGCGTTGTAGGATGTGTGGGCATTTTTCTAGTTCGCGATGGTTTGCAGATGCAAAAGCAATGCGAGAAAAATATAAGGATTATCATTATGGTGCTTTCCCTCCAAATCAAGATATAGCAATCATTCATGGTGTTGAAGATAGTACTGCTCTACTAGATAGACTAGATGAATATATTCCTTATGTTAAAGAATTTTATTTTGCAGGAGGGGAACCTCTTATTATGGAAGAGCATTATAGAATTTTAAAACGATTAGATGAATTAGAATTATATAATGTTTACATTAGATATAATACAAATTTTATGCAAATGCATTATAAAGATATGGATGTAATTAGCATGTGGAAAAAATTTAGAAATGTCCATGTTGCAGCCAGTATAGATGCAAGTGATGCTAGAGCAGAACTTATTCGTAAGGATACAGTGTGGAAAACAATTGAAAGAAATGTAGAACGTTTAGCTAAAGAAGCACCCAATGTACATTTTGAAGTATCACCTACTGTACAAATATTAAATATTTTAACAATAACTGATTTACATAAAGATTGGGTTGAAAAAGGTTACGTAAAGCCTGAACTTATGTTTTTTAATATACTTGTAAATCCAGATTATTATAATATAAAAGCATTACCACTTGAATTCAAAGAACAAGCAAAAGAAAAATTAGAGAAACATGTAGAATGGGTAGAAAATAGAACATCAATGTTTCCTGGTAAATTTAAAGACACTGTAGCAAATACAATAAATTTCATGATGAGTGAACAAATGCCGGAAGAAAAATTATATAGAATGGTAGATCAAACTATTAAATTAGATGGCATCCGTGAAGAACATACTCCTACTATATTTCCAGAGCTTGATTTAATTTGGAAAAAATATGGATATTGATTTTAATCCAATATATAATGATAAACTTATACAACGATTAATTGAATTTTATAGCATATTTCCTACATTTAATAAACATATACATTGGTGTGAAATACTCAGTGATCCTACAAAAAGTCCTTCGAAAGAATTTTATGCTGGTAATCTAAATGTATATATTGATGATACAATAATACAACAAGCATGTAATAATGAATGTGTTATTGTATTTTCTACGTTTCAAGAAAGTTGGAGTATTGAAGAAGAATACTCTTTTTATGAAACACAAAATATACATACTATGCTAGAAAATTGGTGTGATGCTCAACATATACCATATAAAAATGTAGTATGGATAACAGGTGATGTTTCAATTAATAAGCGAATAAATTCTAAAATACAAACATATGGTTTTAGTTGTTATAGTCATGAATTAGTAGACCAAGTAACAAATAAACAGATAGATATAATTCCTTATAATCAAAGACAATTTGAAAAAGAATTTTTATGTTTTCAACGTTTTATGAAACCGGGTAGAATGTATTTTACTAGTAAATTATTACAAAAAAATTTAATAGAATATGGGTATTGTTCTATACCAAATAAAGTTGGGGGTTGGACTTTTATGGATAAAGTAAAAGACTGGAGTGAACGATTAACAATAAATCAAAAATTTTTAGCATCATATGATATTAATATAGATAACGAACGGAATACGTTAGAAAGTATTGTAGCTTCATTACCATGGACATTGGATGTACTTGATCATGATAATAATAACTGTGCAGAAATAGATACAACATTAAGTAGTATACCTTATTATAATACAACATTCATGAGTGTTATAACAGAAACACAGGCAGAAGGTAATGGTTGTTTTATCAGCGAAGCCGCATACAAAGCATTTTTCTATAAATGTCCTGCAATATGGATAGGACAACCCGGTATGGTTAAACAATTACGTGATTGGGGATTTGAAACTTGGGATTGGTTATTCGGAGAGGAATATGATGAAGAACCATTTATGTGTAATAGAATTGAAATGGCTGTTGATAGTTTAAAAGAAGCAATCAGTTTACCTAAAACTCCGGCATTAATAGAACAAATACACCAACAATGTGAGCGTAATAACCATTGGTTATATACAGAATTTCATCAGCAGCAATCGCAGCGATTGACAGATATATTAATTAATATTCAACGCCAATAACTTGGCTTGTTAATACTGTATCCATATCAAGCAAATGTTTATTAGTACAATTTCCTAAAGGAATTCGTCCTATATATTCTACTTCTATAGGCACTCCATAACTTTTAAGCCAATCTTGAAACCAATCGGTACTTAATGTTCTACTTAATATACTACTTGGTACAAATTGAAATCCTGCCCACCAATTTTTATCTATATTAGTACAATCAAATTCGATGGGATTATCTTCATTGATCCAACTAATAAAATATTCTTTACCTAATACAGCAAAAGGCAGCCATAGATCGTGCGGATCTATAGAACAATAATTTTTTCTATCTGTATACAAATGATCAAAATGATCGAAAGTTCTATGAACAATTTCTGTATTTCTATATCTTTGTTCTATATACCTACCATCTGTTAATCCTTTCTCTATTAATACTTGTTTGTTAGGATATGTTGGATAAACTTCATAATTATGAATACCTGCATTCAATTCAAATAATATTATAATTGCACCTTCTTTATCTCCCAAATTTATAAATTCTGGATCATGAGTATTATTATATGAATGCCAATGATTTCTTTTAGCATGTTGTTTTTCTTCTAATGTTGCCCTAGGCAATGTCCAATTTTGTAAAGTAAATGAACCATATGTTATCCAACGGTGTAATTCATTAATCCATTTTATACTTTGATTTTTATGCATTTTACCGGGCAAAGCAATATTATGCTCTGTATATAATTTATCTACATTACTATTGAATTCATTAATGATTTTTGCTTGCAGGACAGAATGATTAGGAGTATCTCGGAGATAATCTTCTACCCATGTTTGTTGTCTATACCCTAATTTTTCTGATTTAGTAGATTCTTCTTTCCATCTTTCTATAAATTCATTTTCTAATAGTATAATTTCTGCTGTTTGATTATTACTGAAATGTATTTTCATTGCTTATTACTTCAAACTTTGGAGTACAAAAAATTAGTTGTCCCCCTTCAGCTATCCAGTCTTTCATAATTTTGTTTACAAATAATTCTTTAAAGTGAAATGGGAATACTAAAAATGCATCTGCATCTTTCTTTGCATCATCCTCGTGTACAATAGGAATACCACTACCTACTAAATATTTCCCTATTTTATCTGGATGTATTTCCGCCGCTCCTTTAATAATGGTATCGTCGATACCATAATACTGCATAATAGTATTACCTTTTGTACTTGCACCCATTATGTAAACATTTTTTCCTTGCTCTTTTAATGTATGTAAATAATTCATTGTATCAATTTTATTACATTTCATGATATTAATCCAACGCTCTATACGTTCGTCGGAACAATCTTCTGGATACTCTATACTACCATTTTGATAATGCCGTATGAATAATTGATAACTGCCCCCATTAATATCATTTTCTCTGACATCATATATTTCTAGACCATTAGGCTCAAATAAATTAACAAGACTTTTATATGTATAGTATTCTAAATGTTCATGAATAATATTACCTATATCATTTGCATCAATCATTGGTCGTGCCGGCATTAATTGACATAAGAATATTCCATCGTCTTGCAATATTTTTTTAATGTCTTGTACAAATTCATTTGGATCATCTAAATCATAAAACATAGCAACCGCAGTAATTATTTTTGCTTGGCGTGTACTGGCATGAAAAGAATTAGGTCCTGTCAATGATATGTTTGGCATTTCATTCATATAGTTTCTATAGTTAAAAAAGCCTGGAATCATAATACTACAATTTTCTTTTAATTCAGCATGAATATTTTTTGCTGGATCTACGCCTACTGTTATTACATTCTCTGGATAAAAACTTAATAACGTACCATCATTTGCACCAATGTCAATAACAATGTCATCATCTTCTAAAGGACATTCTTTCTGTGCGTCCTCTACTATGCTTTTTAGATTGTCTACTATCTTTTTATTAAGTCTAGACAAATACCAATAGTTTGTATATAAATCTTCTTCGCGTACAGTATGTGATAATTGAATTAAATCACATTCACTACAACGTTGTAACTTTAAAGGTGCTTCGCCTTTATGATCACCCGGCTCTTCTACAAAACAATTAATCATTAAATCGCCTAGATCAAATATAGTAATTAATTCTTTATTGTTACATATTCTACAACTTGTTATTTGTTTAACGTTTGCCATTATTTTTCTCCATATTCTAAATTGTTTACATAACTTACGTCATGATAATATTCATATCCACACACATCTTTGTTATGTCCAACGTGAAACCCAGGTTTCACGAAAGATATAATACTATGAAATTGTTCTAATCCTAGTATAGCAGCTTCGGGTGTCATATGCATATGATAGCCTAAACATGTAATATTATCTTGTTCATATTTTATATTCATATCCCTACCATCATGTACTCTAGGACGTATCCATTTAACTGCTTCTTCGTCGTCGGTAAGTATCATACCTCCACGTATTGTAGAAAGTGTTTTATGAAATTGAAAACTTAAACAATATAATGTATTAGGTATATACATATCAGATGTAAATCTACAAGCAGAGTCTATAATATTTGATGCTTTGCGCGGGTTCCATCCAGTGGGTTTTATTTCATAACATCCTTGCCATTGAAGATTTACAAAATTTAACGTAAGTCCAGCATGTCTTAATTGCATAGGAATACTGACATATGTTTGCTTTGGCACAGTAACAATGTTTATAGATTTAACTATACGATTATGTAATGCAGATAAAAATATAGCATGACTACAACAATCCACTGCTATACCATATTTTGCTCCGGCATATTCTGCTATTGTATTTTCAAATTCTACTACCGAATCATATGGTGTTGCCATTTTCGTCTACCTTTATAATAGGAGGGTCACTATCGTGCCATCGCTTTGTTAACATGCTTACAAATTTAAAGTCTGTTAATGCTGTAAATGTATGTGCTATACCAGTAGGTATATGTATACTATCTCCGACATTAAGTGTTACTGTGTTATTTCCTTTTTTATTGTACTCGGTAAATTCACATATACCATCCACTACTAACATATATTCATCGAAATGAGGATGGAAATGATAACCACGTTGATCCCCTTGTTTTGTAATCATTAAATTATATTCTACTATTGCGTTATCGGGATAAAAACTTTTAATAACTCCTCTATGATCTTCGAATACTTCAGGATCAACGAATTTGCAATGTCGTAATAATTTCATTAATGTTTATCTTTTTTTGTAATTCTTCATGTTCTATAAGAACATTGCCCAATGGAACTCTGCCCATTTCAGTAATATCGTATTCTATATTATATTTTGCTAACCAATTTAAAAAATTTTCCCCGTAATAAAATTGTCGCCAATCATTTAAATCGATTTCAAATGCATATTGAATATGTTTATCCATATTAACAATATCTATTTCTGTAGGATCATCTTGATCCATATAACATTCTCGCCAATCCTTACCTAATATACGTTTTGCTACCCATACTGTATAATAATCATTGGTTAATAAATCTTTAATTTCATCTATAAAATTACCATTACGAATATAACAATCTGGATCTTGTAAATTTAAACCTTGATCCCAATATTGATTATCATTACCTTGCATAGTTTTTTGTCCGGGTCTTTCATATGTATTTTCAAAGGCATGAACAGCTGCATTAATTTTTATAAGTATTTTACCAATATTACTTTTAGCATCTAATAAATTTTGATTACGTACACTCCAGCGATGTATATTATTTGTCCATGGTTGTATTACTGCTCCACTGTCTTCATGTCGAGGTAAATGTTCTATTAATTCAATAGGTACCTCAAATCCTAAACTAATAACAGTATCTACTAAATCTAACAAATAATTTAAACGAGCTATAAAAAGTTCGGGATCATTTTTTCCGGCTCCAATAATGCCTACAGATTCTGTAGGTAATAATTCAAATTTGACTACAGATTGTGCCCATTCGTGTACAAAAGGATGTTCTATTAATTGTATATCAAACTCACTACCATCACTTATTGTACAATGTAATTTCATTTCCTCATACCTTTAAACACTGTACTCTTAAAGCGATCATTTTCTTCAAGAACATTTTCCCATAACTTATAAGGCAGTCCTAATTCTTTTTGCATTAAATGATTTATTGCAGCTATGTCTTTGGGGAAACACGCTCCGGCAAATCCTCGTAACTCTGGTTTAACATCTAAGTATTCATCTGGTATACGATTCTTAGTAACGAATGCACGTTTAACATTATCATAATTAATATTTAATTTGTCGCATAATTCAAAATATTCATTTGCAAATGTAACTCTAAATGCTCCAAAACTATTGTGCATATATTTTACTAGCTCTGCTTCGGTAGGACTTACTCGCATTACTTCTACAGGATAGTCACCATGACTACGTTGTACAACATATGCATGATTAACATTGTCTGATCCTATACATAATAAATCGTGTGCATATACAAAATCATAATTTGCACTTCGTTCTTTTAAAAATTCAGGAACAAATACTATTTTATCATCGTATATATCTATTAATCGTTGTGTTGTTCCGGGAATGCATGTACTTTTTATTGCTATTACACCTTCATACCGCATGTTTGCAAACCTTAATTCATGTACAATATTTTCTACAATACTTGTATCACAACCCCCATCCTCTTTAGCAGGTGTAGGTACTGCTACGTATATAATCTCCGTGTCTAGTACGTCTGTAATGCTCGTAGCAAGCTTTATATCATGAATGCATACACTATAGCCAATCTTTTCAAATCCGTTTTTTAAAGCATGTCCTACGACACCCATTCCAATAATACCTATTTTCATGCACTATCTTTCCATTTAATACTACAACCAAAACTTGGATTAGGTTCCCAAGTAATAGGTTTGTTTGTTAATACTAAATCTAATGCGTGACGTAAACTACTACCGGTAGGTACTAAATCATTTGCTGTATGACTTGGGTCAAATTCTCCATGATATCGAATTATATTATCATTATCTATTAAATAGAATTCTGGTGTACATACAGCATTATAATTATGTGCTATACTTTGATCCTCATCATATATGTATTCACATTGTAAGTTCCATTGTTCCTTAAATGCCGGCATAGAGTCTGGATGGTCTTCCATGTGTCGTCCAGGATCGTTTGAACTTACCGCTACACAATTTACTTTATCTCTATAATCACTTACTAATTGACTAATTGCATTCATTCTATATATAACATAAGGACAATGATTACAAATAATCATTACTAAATTAATATTACCTGCTACTAATTGATCGAATTGATATGCAGATTTTCCTATTTCATTTTCACTTACCATTAATACCATAATTAATCTCCAAAATCTTTTTTAATCCTTCTTCTAATGTATATTGAGGAGTATATCCTAATTGTTTTAGTTTTGTTATATCAGGACATCGACGTAGTACTGATCCTATGGGCGAAGGATATAGTATTATTTTAGCATCAATGCCCATAATATGCAATATCATTTTTGCTATATCCTCTATTTTATGCTCAGTATTATTTCCTATATGTATAATATCATTCCATGTTGTAGATTCTGCATATAACATAGTAGCATTGATGGCATCATCTATATAACAAAAACTTCTTGTATTGTCATAACCATATAATTCATATACGCCAGTTAAACATCGTTCAATAAATTCAGGAATAAAATGATTTTTTTGGTCCGGACCGTATATATTATGATAGCGTATAATCTTATATGGTGTTCCCCATTGTACATTAGCAGCCACTACCATGCTTTCGCCTATTATTTTACTAGCACCGTAACTCCAACGAGGATTTTTAATGTCTTCAATTGATAATAGAACATTTTCACTAGTGGGAACTTCCGCCCATTTTTGTTGTACAGTACCTGCATACGCTTCACTACTGCTGGTATATATAATAGGAATACCTTTATAGCGTTTTAATATATTATGTAATGGCAAATAACTATTTTCAATTATATCATATGGATTAGTATAAAACCTACCAGTATTATTAATCATTGCTAAATGGTATATCATATCTACATCTGGTAAATCATCTACTAGTTTTTTATCGCATAAATCTGTGCCTATTGCTATATCTGCTTCTATTATTGTGTGTTGTTCTTTGAGTTGTTTAATTAGGTTGCATCCAATAAACCCAGAACTACCTGTAACTAAAATTTTCATGCTATTACTATTTATTATAGTAGCATTTAATAAATATTACGTCAATTGACAATTTACCTTAATCCTGCTATACTTTATTAATATGCCATCTAAATCAATCGCACTAGTAACCGGAGGTTTTGATCCAATACATTCCGGACATATTGCACTCTTTAAAGAAGCAGCTAAACTGGGAGAATTATATGTTGGTGTGAATTCAGACCAGTGGTTAAAAAATAAAAAAGGATATTGTTTTATGCCGCTTGAAGAACGTATGGAAATTATTAGTAATTTACAAATGATTGAACATCGGTTTATCTCGCCGGTATTTAAATTCAATGATGACGACGGTAGTGCTATAGATGCAATAGAACAAATTAAACTATTATATCCTATTAGGAAAATATTCTTTTGTAATGGAGGCGATAGAACAAAAGAAAACATACTTGAAAAAGATATTAAAGATGTAGAATTAGTATTTGGCATAGGTGGTACAGAAAAGATAAATTCTTCTAGTACTATTGGCAAGGTAAAAAGAAGCTGGGGGTGGTATAAGGTATTATATAATGCAATGACTACAAAGGTAAAAGAACTACAAATCGAAGCTGGCCAGTCATTGAGTATACAACGTCATTTTAAACGAAACGAATTTTGGTTTGTATCAGAAGGAGAATGTACTGCAATATTTCATCGCGATGCATGGAAACATTCTATTATATTAACACCGCATGAACAATGTACTGTGCCCACTAATACCTGGCATAGTTTATATAATCATACAACGGAACCATGTAGAATGGTAGAAATTCAATACGGCGAAGAGTGTGAAGAATTAGATATTGAAAGAGCAAATTAATGCTATGAGTCATGAATATACAGTAGAACGAGTTTATCATTTTACATGTGGTGAATGTCAACAACCGTGGAGTTATCCATCCGATCATGTAATTACCTCGAGGAAACAATATCGTTTTTGGCCTTATAAGGATTTGCGTTTACACGAAATGACTTGCCCACATTGTGGAATAAAGAGTATAATTATGTCTAAGGATATAAGGAAAGAAAATGTTTGACGTATTTTTTATAAGTTATCACGAACAGTATGCTGATGACAACTTCAAAGTATTAAAAGAGAAAGCACCTCTTGCTAAAAGAGTAGATGGTATTAAAGGTATTTTTAATGCACATAAACGTGCAGCTGAATTAAGTAAAACAAAAATGTTTTATGTAATAGATGCTGATGCTATTTTATTAAATGATTTTAATTTTGATTATCAGCCAACTGAATTAGACGAAGCATATGAAAGTATTTTAGCAACAGATTGTGTGCATACGTGGCGAGCAATAAATCCCATTAATGATTTAGTATATGGTTATGGTGGTGCTAAATTATTTCCTGCAAAAGGATTACGAGAAGCAAAAGGTTGGAATCTAGATTTTACAACGTCTGTAGTTAAACATTTTAAACCCATGTTACAAGTTAGTAATATAACTGCATTCAATACAGATCCTTATAGTACATGGAAAAGTGCGTTTCGTGAATGTTCCAAATTGGTAAGTAGTATTGTAACATTACCTAGTGGTAAAAAGTTTTTAAGAAGAAAGCAACATGAAGATACGGAAAAAAGATTAGATATTTGGTGTACAGTAGGAGCTGATAAAGAATTTGGGGAATATGCTATAGCCGGTGCTAACGCAGGACGTGAATATGGTGCAAAAAATCGTACCAATGATAAAGCATTAAACAAGATAAATGACTATGCATGGTTAAAAGAACAATATGAAAGAAATTACAACTGAAAATATATTACGTAATTATTTTCGTCTTGCAGACATTATGATTAAAAATCCTGATTTAAAATGGAGAGATCTTTATAGTGTAGGACAACTTGAAAGTAAAGTTTGGTTAATAGAAGAACTAGAAGCATTAAATTTAAATTTAGGAACTATTTTTTTATGCGGCGGTTGGTATGCTAGTTTAGCAAACATAATGTTCGTAAGTCAATTACAGTTTAACAAAATTAGATCCTTTGATATAGATCCTTCATGTGCCGATATAGCAGAAGCATTAAATAAAGATTATGTGTTAGATAGGTGGAAGTTTAAAGCAACAACAGAAGATATTCATAATATAAATTATGCAGGACATAGGTATACTACATATAGAGCAGATGGCGAAGCACGAGAATTATTTGAAAATCCCAATACAATTATTAATACTTCATGTGAACATATAATAGATTTTGATAAATGGTATGATTTAATACCAAAAGGTAAACTAGTTATACTACAAAGTAATAATTATTTTGAACTTGAAGAACATATTAATTGTGTTAAGGATGTAAAAGAATTTCGAGAGCAATGTTTAATAAATAATTTATTATACGGTGGTACTATTGAATTACAAAAATATAATCGCTTTATGTTAATAGGTATAAAATAATGTATAGATATAAGGATATAAGGCAAATTCATTTAGAAATAACAGAAAAATGTCAAGCTGCTTGTCCGCAATGTCCTCGTAATTTAAACGGAGTAGGTATTAATCCTCATTTAACAATGGCGGAACTTACGTTAGAAGATTGTCAAAAAATATTTGAACCAGAATTTATTAAACAATTAACTTCTTTATTTACGTGTGGTAATTTTGGGGAACCTTGTATAGCACAAGATACAGTAGAAGTATATCAATATTTTAGAGAACAAAATCCCGATATATGGTTCGGTATGCATACCAATGCAGGCGCACGTAAAAAGGAATGGTGGGCAGATCTTGCAAAAGTTTTTGGACGCAAGGGTATAGTTACTTTTAGTGTAGACGGATTAGAAGATACAAATCATATATATAGACAAAATGTTAATTGGGATATTGTAATACGTAGTATGGAAGCATTTATAAATGCTGGAGGAAGAGCAAAATGGGACTTTATAGTATTTGAACATAATGAACATCAAATTGAAGAAGCAAGAGCATTTTCTAAAAAATTAGGATTCGAAGAATTTCGATTAAAAAAATCAGATCGTTTTTGGAATGCCAGAACTCATTCTCGTGTAACTGAACAAAATATTCGAACTAAAAAAAAGCAAGAACAAATTAAAGGAACTATCAAAATGCCAACTTCAAAAGAATATCAGAACAAGTCACTTTATAAAGTAGAACAATTAACAGAACAATATGGTAATATGAAAACTTATTATGATCAAACTGAAATTAAATGTAAAGTATTAGAAGACAACTCTATGTATATATCTGCAGAAGGATTATGTTTACCTTGTTGTTGGACTGCTTCTCGCATGTATAGAACTTTTAGAGAATTTAAATCAGAACCAATATGGAATTTTATAGATGCAGTAGGAGGTAAAAAAGGAATAGATGTTATTAATAATAAATTAGAAGATGTTATGGATAATAGAGGCTTTTTTACTGATATTAAAAATAGTTGGTCTTGTTCTAGTTTAGAAGAAGGTAGACTAGATGTTTGTGCAGAAAAATGTGGTACAGGATTAGATACCTTTAAAGATATGTTTGAGAAATAATTTAATGTGGTCATGGATAATATTAACAGATAAAGGTCTACGAAATATTAGATTAGTAGATTTAAAATTTCATACTCAAGTTAAAGGTTGGGTGTGTGATGCATCTAGTCATGTATATAATTTTAATACCAGTGGACCATTTCGATCAGGCAGTCAAATAACTGGTTTTATAAGTAATACCATATGTAATTCTTTATCTCGTTTTGGCTTTGATAACGATTATAATACTCATGATGGACGTCCTGTTATTTTTAATAACAAAGCAGATATTTGTCCTAAAGAAAATTGTTATTGTGGAATGGATATAGGTATACCAAAAGGTATAGATCTAGATCATTTAACAAAATTTAAAACAACATTTAAATCATTGTCTGATGAAGAAAAAAATAAAATACCATATTATGATAATGAAAAAATTTTAGCATTTGGATTATCTGGTTTTATCGATGATGCATTGATTCATATAGATTGGTTTTTAGGAAGACGATGTAATTTTGATTGTCACTATTGTCCTCCTACTATACATGATAATTTTAGTCCTATTCATAATATGAAAAAATTAGAAAATGATTATAAATTTTTAACCGATATAATTATAGAGCGAGAATTAAATTTGGATAACAAACTAGCGAGTTATATTTTTGGAGGAGGTGAACCGACACTAATACCTCACTACTATGATTTTATAAAAATGATCCATGATGATGATCGATTTAATACTAAAATATTAACTCTGACTAATTTAACAGGAACAGTTAAAAAATTATATAAATTAAATACATTGAGCGATATAACTTTTAGTGTACATCTTGCATATATGACAGATAAGTTTATAAACAAGGTACAACAATTTCTAGAATTGCGAGACGAAAATTGTAAACATTTGAATGTTAAATTTATGTACGATAAAGATTATAAAGATAGGATATTAAAAATAATCGATCTTGCATCTCAATATAAAAATTTACATTACGAAGTAATGGCATTACATAATAAAACTGACGCCAATGAACTAGAGGCATCTAAAAAGAAGCTCTATAAATATACAGACGAAGATAGGGAGTTTTTTAAATTAAGAGGACATTTATAAAATATGTTTCCTAAATGTTTTCCTTATTGGAATATAGATAATAAAATAGTAAAAAATACAAAAATAAAAGAAATCACTTATAGTTCTCGCGGATTTCTTTTACCGTGTTGTTGGTGTGATAAGGCTCTCGATGAAGAACAATTATCACAATACGGTTTATTTAACGAAGAATTAAAATTAGAAAATAATGATAGCGTAGAAGATGTATTAACATCAGATATATGGAGATCCTTTTTTAAAATGTTAGAAGATTCTGATTCGATTAAACCAGATATATGCAATGAAAAATGTTCAAAATTATCAACATGGGGGGAAGATGTATTACGAAGATTATCTGACAGCAATTAGAAAACCAATGGTAAATGTAGATGCATCTAATAAATGTATAGTTCAATGTTTTTTATGTGAGAGACATGCACGTCCAAAAGAATTAGCTACAAAAAAAATAAATGAAAGTGGAGATATATCTATAGCAAATGTTAAAAAACTAGTTAAGTATTTTGATATGTTAAATTTTTGCGGTACAATATCTGATGCTATATACCATAGAAATTTTTTAGATATTTTAGCATGTTTAGATAAAAACAAATATTATAGAGTTAACACAAATGGATCCGGTAAAAAATTAAAATGGTATAAACAAGCATATGAATTATCGGGCCCCCATGTTGAATGGGCATTTAGTTTAGATGGAGTGGGAGAGTCTTCTGCAATATATAGAGTAAATCAAAATACACAACAGACATGGGATGCAATGTTACTTGCTAGAGAAATGAATATAAGAGTTATATGGAAATTTGTAGTATTTAAATTCAATGAACATCAAATTGACGAAGCAATAGAATTATCTAAAACGCATGGATTCATTTTTGAATTAGTAAAATCAACAAGATGGCCCCCAAAAGGAGAATGGTTAAAACCATCTGATGAGTGGCTTTCACTGAATACAGATAACGATAGACAACAATATACTTAAAAAGATATGTTTACCTAGTTACAAACCAGTCTAAATAGTTAACCAAAAAGAGGGTTAGGCTATGGAAACTGTTGAACGATCTATAATTAAGACTATATCATGGAGGGTATTAGCAACCACAGATACTTTTATTATCAGTTATTTTATAACTGGCCGCCTCGCTTGGGCCGTATCTATTGCTGGTATAGAAGTCATTACAAAAATGGGATTATATTATCTACATGAAAGAGGATGGCAAAAAATAAGATGCGGAAAGAAACGCCACAAATCATAATTGCTTCATATCATAAGACTGGAACACTATTATTTTATAAAATCTTCGAAGAATATAAAAAATATAATGACAAATTTAATTTTCAGTTTGTCGATCATTTTAACGAAGTAGAAGATATTACTGTTTTAAAAAGTAAATGTATAGTAATTATTAGACACCCTTATGAAATAATTATGTCTGCAATGCGTTGGCATCAGGTAGCAACTGCTAAACAAGAACCTTGGTTGTATGAACCATATAATCAACTTTATTCATATTATGAATATATCAATTCTTTAAAGACAATAGACGAAAAAATATTATTTGAAATGGATAATTCTAGTGGAAAGAATATTAATAAAATGTACGAAAACGTTAAGAACAGAACAACAGTTTTGTTTATTAAACTAGAAGATTTATGGAATAGAATAGATATGATAGATGTTTGTAAAAAAATTAAAGTCTATTTGGAATATGATATTCATATGGACAAATTAGTAAAAGCATTTGAATCTAGTTTATCTTTTAATCATGGTATTGGTAATCATCGAACTAATCCTAAGAATTGTCATACGTATATAGAATTCTTAAAGGACATACATTATCAAAAAATAAAAAAAACTTTTCCAAGTGATTTATTAGAAGTACTAGGGTATTAAAAACCCATCGCTTCTGGTGATAGGAAATAATTAACAGATTCCTCATTTAATAATACATTTAAAACAACAAACGTCATATTCCTATTTGACGTTGCATTAAAAACTACATGTTGTTTACAGGTATTCATAAAGTATAAAACTCCATGTTGCCAATTTAAAATTCTATTTTCTATTAAAAAATATCCCTTCATTGGATTACAATTTTCTAATGGTATTAATAGTCTAAATGAATTGATATCTGAACCATAATTATCTATGTGGTGAGGGAAAAATCCGCCTGCTCGTAATTGTAGTACATGACATCTAACTAACCATTGTTTAAAAGGTTCAAAACATTCAGCAAATATATCATATACAGGAGTGGGTACTATAAAATCTAATTCTCTTATTGTTGTACCATGCTCTTTATTGTACTGAATTAAACTATCTAAATCCGGACCAGCACCCAATTTTCCGTCTAGATTTGTAATACTTAATCCATGTCTATTATTAGGTAACTTTCTAGGATTATACTGTGTCCAGTCATTATCAAAAGATTGTAATTTATCCAATACTTTTTCATACTTAATACTTATGGCCAATGGTATTTGATCACCATAGGCTGTTATTGTATTATATAATTCAAAACTCATTGGTCAACTTGTGGTTAGAAAACACACATTTATCGATGGTACATTTATATCAGTGGAATATTAAGAAATAGTTACTGTCCAACCAGCTGCTTCTACTCCTGCTTTTGCAGATGCTTGTTGATTTGCTAATGCTGAATATGCTGTCCAGCCGGCATCGCCCCAACTTCTTGTTATTGTAGTTGTTGTGCCGTCTGCACTTAAAGTTTTTTGTTGGGTCAAATTACCTGCACTTTCTGCTTCAGTGATTAAACTTTTAATAGCAGATAGTTCTGCAGTCGGTATATTTACTTCCAAATTTTGAATTGCATTATCTGCATTTGCAAATACAGTGTTTCCTTTTGAGAATGTCACTATTTGTGTTGTTGGCATTTGTTGTTCTCCATTAAACTATATTATATTTATCATTATCATACGTAAGGTTATACATAAGGTCCGCCGTCTTCTCCCCAAGGTACTATTGTGCCTTCATTGGTTAAAAATCCCTTGCGCCAACATACACCTTGTCTGGTAAAATGTTCAAGTACTTGAATTTGTAAACCACGCCATGGTCTAAAATGCATACAACAATTTTTACCTAAACATTTATCTACTATCTTTCCACTTAATGTAACATCTTTATAAATTGCTTCATATCCTATATGCTCTTCTAATAAATTTATTATTTCGGGTGTTGTATATGGTTGTTCCTCATCTACAAATCTACCAGTATGTCCTTGTGCTCTAAATTTAAGTCGCCGCACTATTCTTTTATATTTTTGAGCCATATCAAGTACATCAGGAATTGCATTTTCATTGAATCCACGTATTAGTACACATGCTATTAAAACTTTTCCAAGTTTTGCTTCGCGCATGTTTTCTAATGCTTTCATTTTCATTTCTACACCCGGCTCACCATATAAAATTTGATTATAATCATCATTATAGCCGCCACTAATATCAATATGAATTCTTGTATTGCCTTTCTTTGCTACTTCTGCAAATTGTTTTGTAAAGTTTAAACTCTGTGCAAACCGTCTACCGTTAGTAGACATAAAAGCAAGATGCCCATACTTGTGCGTTATCTCTATTATTTTTAATATGTGTTTACTTATAGTAGGTTCACCACCGACCATTGGAATGATTATAGGCTGAGGAAGTTTAGCACAAAATTCTTCATAATAGTCTAGATCTAAATCGGGTATTGTTGCTTGAGCACCAAGAGGTGTATCGGAATAGCACATAGGACATGCCATATTGCATTTGTAATTGACGTCAATATAAACTTCGGTGAACGGATTCTCCTCAAATTTATATGCTCTATTAACAACAGAATCTTTTTTAACTAGGGGAATGGTCACCATCACAGGACTCTACTCCTAATGTATCTGTAGTAAATTCACGCATTCCAGCAAAGAAAGATTGTACAGTTCCATCTGGGTTAAGTTTTCCACGCCGCCAACATTTTCCAGCATTGTCAGTACCAAATTCAATTATTGAAATTAACAAACCTGGTTCTGAATAATATTCGCGACAGCATCCTCGACATGTAAGTTTGTCGTTATTAATATGAACACCTTTAATTGTAGAAGGATTAATACCATCCCTTATCCATTTTAAAGGCTTTACCGCTCCAGGAATAATACTAGCAACTACTTCATGTAATTCTGTAGCAGTATAAGGTTGTCCAAATTTTTCATTCCAGCGTCCTACATTTCCAGCAGTTCTATAGTGTATATTTTTTATTTGCTTTGGATGTTCACGTGAAATATCGTATAACTCTTTAATAATTCCTTCGTTAAAATCTCTTATTACAATAGCGGCAAGATATACTTTTCTAAATCCAACTTCTATAATATTTTCTAATGCTTTGACTTTTATTTTTGAACAATTAGCATTATCAATTTCAGCATACCAGTCATCTCTATTTCTACCACCGTTCATTGTTAATCCTGGTACTAATGTAGGAATTCCTAAATCTTTTATTGACTGTGCATATGCTTTATCTGCAAATTTAATACCGTTTGTAATAATAGAAACAAAGTGTCCATTTTTATGTGCTATTTGACATGCTTCTTCTAAATGTTCGTACATAGTAGGTTCGCCACCCAACAAACGAAGTTGTACCCTGCGAGGAAGATTTTCACATACATATTTAAAATAATCTAAATCAATATCTGGTAATGTCCTTACAGGATTATAACAATAGTGGCAATGCATATTACATGCATATGTTAGATCAATATAAATGTACGAGTATGGATTATCTTTAACAGTAAACGTATCCAAATTATTTAATGTTGGATATTGTTTGGGTATTATTCTCGGTGACTTATATGGTTTTATAGTGTTAACAGCGATTTCAGTTCTCATAGTTATATTTAGTTTTAATCATTTCTTCATATGTTAACCCTGAACATTTAAATGGTAAAGGTTCTTCTTTGAATATATTTGTATAGGTAATATTTTGCCAACATCTGAAGTTATTAGCAGGACAAACTTGATACATTTCTTTAGGAGCAGTCCATTTTAATCCTGTTCTTTCTTCTAATACAGAACTAATATATTTTAAGTATCTATGTGCTCCTCCTTCTATACTTATAAACAATTGATTTATATTTTTTTCTTTAGCAAAGTTGATATGTCCTATTATAATATCGGGCCCATAAAAAAATTTTCTATTGTGAGCATTCTTCCAAGGTGTTTCTTTTCTAATAGTAGGAGATTTCCACAGTCTATTTACTGTACGAAAAGAATTATTATAAAATTTTGTATTGTATAATGTTGCAAACATCATTATTTCATCAATTGAATCTAATACTAAAGTGATTATAGTCTGATCGGCTATTATAAATTTTTTAGTACTATAGTTTTCTGCAAGAGTATCATTGCTTTTATAAATTTCTTTACACTTAATAGATAATTTTTTAACAAGATCTTTACTACTATCTAATTTAGGATCAAATGTTATAATGTTCAATGTTTCTTAACTACCATTAATTCTTCATACCCTAAAAAATTACCTATTAGTACTTCATGATCTTCGATAACAGTCTCGCCGCATCCTACCGAAAATAATAATGCTATAGTAAAACCCATAGCAATGCCAACACATATTGTTATACCTAATTCAAAATTAGTCCATATTCTCATACTGCCATCTCTGCTTTTATACTTGGCATGGGATCATAATCCGCTAACACAAAATCTGTTATATTATAGTCATCCCATTTCTTTCCAACTGATATAAACACTTCAGGTAATTCTTTTGGTGTGCGAGTTAATTGTTCTGTAACAGCATCTATATGATTATTGTATATGTGACAATCACCACCTGTCCATATAAAGTCTCTTACGTATAAATCGCATTCACGAGCAATAATTTGTGTAAGCAGACTATAACTTGCTATATTAAAAGGTACGCCCAAGAACATATCACACGAGCGTTGGTATAACTGGCAACTCAATTCCATATTTTTATTAACATTAAATTGGAACATCATATGACAAGGCGGCAAAGCCATTTTATCTAGTTCTGCGGGGTTCCATGCTGTAACAATATGCCTGCGGCTAAAAGGATCCTCTTTTAAACCACATATTACGTCGGCTATTTGGTCCTTATATAGGAATACGCTAAGAGGGTGCGGGCCTGTGGGCGTCTGTACGCCG
>Ga0310123_10000515_pt1 | contig 34451 bp, 31 predicted proteins | sample CB6_AW_1057_MG_FD_203505 | JGI IMG/M metagenome (GOLD analysis project Ga0310123, IMG submission 203505) | Marine microbial communities from Western Arctic Ocean, Canada - CB6_AW_1057 | ecosystem: Environmental > Aquatic > Marine > Oceanic | place: Canada: Western Arctic Ocean | collected... | reverse complement strand
AGCATTGAAACCATCACCCTGGTTCCTCAGGATGCCTCAGCTCCAGGAACCACAAACGGTTGCAGGTCTAACATAGCAAGTGGTACCGCAGGTGGGGGCACGTCAGTAGCTCCTTGACACCCCTGTTTGGTCGGTTGAGTTTTCTCATCCGCGCTCGCATGAATAAGAGACGATCCCGCGTAGCTCAGTTGGTAGAGCAGGCGGCTGTTAACCGCCTTGTCGCTGGTTCGAGTCCAGCCGCGGGAGCTACATGGAGAACGGCCCGACACACAACTCGCCCCGTGTCGGGCCGTTGCTTCATTTCGGAAGGATTACATAGTATTCATGGTCTGTGCTGCGAGTTGATGTGCATGAGGACGTCAGCTCGGGCATTGCCTCGAACGGAGAGCTCGAATGAGTGATGAGCGCCGGGAGAATAAAGGGCAGGTTGGGATGTTTACCGATGGATCGGGCAAGCAGCTCCCCCTGGCCATGCAGTACGACTACACGAACTTTTACTTCGGGTCGGGCGACGACGCCTTCGGCATGCTCGATCCATTCGATGAGTGGTGGAAGGACTCCAAGCCGGCGGGCTACTACCTCTTTGGGCTTCCGATGCAGGGAGAGCCCGGCACCCGCGTCGACGTCCGCAATACGAAGACCGACGAGGTCCACACCGACCTCCTCAACTTCGCCTCCTACAACTACCTCGGACTGTCGTACCGCCCGGAGGTCAAGGAGGCCATCATTGAGGCCGCGCACCGCTACGGTAACGGTGCCTCGGGCTCGCCCATCCTGAGCGGATCTCTCGAGGTCCACCACGAACTCGCCGAGCGGCTGGCCGCGTTCAAGGGGAAGGAGGCGGTCCTGCTCTTTCCCACCGGCTACAGCGTCAACGTCGGCGTCATCGCCGGACTCATGCGCTCGGGCGATCTGATCGTCGCCGATCAGTACGCGCACGCCAGCCTCGTGGACGGCATGATTCTGTCGAAAGCCAACAGCCGGTTCTTTCGTCACAACAACGTCGACGACCTCGAGCGCAAGCTGAAACGCTTCGACGGCAAGAAGCTTGTTCTGATCGAGGGCGTCTACTCGATGGACGGTGATGTGGCCGTGGTCCCGGACATCGTCGAGGTGTGCCAGCGCTACGGCGCGCGCATCCTGATCGACGAGGCGCACTCGACGTTCATCTATGGAGAGAACGGCCGCGGCGTGGCCGAGCACTTCGGCTTCGAGGACGAAATCGACATGCACGTCGGCACCTTCTCGAAGAGCTTGGGGGGCCAGGGCGGCTTCATCGCCGGCTCTCACAAGCTGATCAACTATTTGCGTGGGTTTTCGCGCTCCCGATTCTTTTCCTGCGGGCTGTCGCCCGTGGTGACGGCCGGCATCCTCAGAGCGCTCGAGCTCTTCGAGGAAGAGCCCGAGTTGCGTGCGCAGTTGTGGGACAACGTGGACTTCATGCAGAAGCGGCTTCGCGACGCGGGCGTCTCGGTCGGGGAGTCCGAATCGCAGGTGATCCCGATCGTGGTGCGCGACGATGCCCAGATCCTGGAGATCGGCGAGGCACTGCTGCACGAGGGTGTCTATCTGAACCCGGTCAAGTATCCGGCAGTGCCGAAGCACAAGTCGCGCTTCCGCATGTCGATCTCCGCTGCACATTCGAGGGCGGAATTGGAACAGGGAGCCAGCATCATCACATCGGTATTGGAGAGATACGGAATATGCCCGACGGCCAGGGATGTTATTACTTCAACCACGGGCTGAGCTGCCTCTTCGAGATGCCGACCTCCGACGCGAGGCGGCTTCTTCCTTCACATCTCGAGCCCCTCGAGGTGCAGCACGAGTGTAGCATTCTGTCCGTGACGGCCTTCGATTTTTATGAGGGCGACGGTGGAGAGTACGAGGAGTTGGTGCTGTCGATTCTGGTACCCCCCCTCGTCAAACCGGGTGATCCGCTTCCCAAGGCCGCGCTCTATCCGTTCATCGTGGCCACGACCACCGAGCTCGGGCGTAAAGAGGGCATCGACCGTTGGAAGCTGCCTCACCTCATGCGAGACATCGACGTCGAGTTCACGGAGGATGACGGAACGATCTCGGTGTCCGTCGGCGCCGGCGGAGAACCGATCCTCGACGTGACCGGCACGAGTCATACCTTCGAGCCCACGGAGCTCCTCTTCCATTCCTTTATGTCGGACGACGATGGCAACTTCAAGTCGAACATCACGCTGAGGGGCGAGGGGTACAGCGAGCATGAATTCGAGAAGGGCTCTCTCAAGCTCTACGAACACGAGATGACCCAGGGGTTGACGATCGACGAAATCGCAGAGTATCCGTTCCGTGAACAGTGGATGAAGCGGGGGGTGGAGTTGTTCTCGCCCCTCGAGACCGTCTGATCCCGACGGTCCGAAAGCCCCCGGGACTCCCGCAAGTGAGTCGAGCATGTCGTCGCACGAGAACCAGCGCCGAACGTTCGTGATCTTCAACCCCGCCTCGGGTCGAGGCGCGGGCGCCAAGAGGATCGACCTCTATCTCGACCTGCTCCGCAAGCGCCTCCCTGAATTCGAGCATGCCGTCACGTCTCGGCCGCGCGAAGAGAGCGAGTTCGCAGCCCAGGCGGTCGCCGACGGCTTCGAGCTGATCGTGGCCGTCGGTGGGGACGGCACCTGGAGCAACGTCGCGGATCGTCTGGTGTCGCTGGGCAACCCTAGCGTGGCGTTGGGCTTGCTCCCCTCCGGCACGGGCAACGACTTCGGCCGCAACTTCGGGATTTCACCTCGGAGCCCCGCGGATGCCGTGGACATTCTCGCCCGTGGGGTCGTGACCGAGACCGACGTGGGTCGCGTGGTCAGCGCCGGCGTGCCCTTAGGCGACGCGGACGACCAGACGACGGACGAGAGCCCTGTGACGGGACGTCACTTCTTGAACCTGGTGGGGTTCGGGTTCGACGTGGCCGTGATCGAGGACACGGCGGGCGCCCACTTCTTGAGGGGCGAACTGCTCTACAAGGTGACGGCGCTCAAGAACCTGTTCTCGTTCAAGGGCGTGGCATTCGAGCTGATGAGCGACGAGCCCGGGGTGGACGGGGATCATCTCATGCTCACGATCTCCAACGCCCCCTTCTTCGGGGGCGGCTTCCTGATCGCGCCGTCGGCCGAGCTGAACGACGGCCTGCTTGATGCGTGCGCGATCGGCGACTCGTCGCCCTTCAGCCGCATGCGGCTCTTCAGCGTGGCGGCCAAGGGAGGGCACGTCACGTCTCCGCTCGTCCACACGCGTAAGAGCCCGCGCTTCACGGTGCGCTTCGCCGATCCGCCCAAGTACGAGGTCGACGGGGAGCTGTGGCAGGCGCAGGTGACCGAAGTGCACATCGAGGCAGTCCCCGCAGCGCTCCGGATCGTGGTTCCCGGCTAGCTGCTCTAGGCGGCTACTCCGGGTTCAGCCGCCCCGCCACGAGCGACCAGCGCTCGTCGGCCAGAAGCTCCGCGTCGGCGTCGTCATGGCTCACGAGAACGATCGGCATGTCGGTTTCTTGGGTAAACGACCGCACCATGTTCGCGACCAGGGATCGGAGTGGCCGATCGAGCGCCGAGAAGGGCTCATCCAAGAGCAGGAGTTTCGGCTTCGACAGAAGCGCCCGACCGAGGGCCACCCTTTGGCGCTCGCCCCCGGACAAGAAGCGGGGTCTACGCTCGAGGAGCTCTGTCAGGAACAACCTCTCGGCCATCTTCTCGACCCCCGCGGGCTCGGCTCCGGCGTAGGCGAGGTTCTGTCTGAGCGTGAGGTGAGGAAACAGCAGGGCTTCCTGGGGCACCCACCCCACCCTTCGCTCCCAAGCCGGCACGGCCAGGTCGCGGTCCGAGTCGAGCCAGGTCGCTCCGTCGAAGCGGATCGTCCCGCGTGCCCTCGCCTCGAGCCCCGCCAGGGCCCGCAGAAGTGTGCTCTTTCCCGACCCAGAGGGTCCCAGGATGGCGACGGTGTCCGTACGAGGTCGCCAATCCACGTCCAACTCGATCGTGTCGAGCGGCAGACGGATTTGTGCCTCGAGCCTGCCGCCGCTGTCAGTGGACATGATGGTCCTCCAGCCGCCGGCGCTGCCACCTCGACAGGGACTCGAAGCCGAGAAGTGCCACCAGAGAGAGCGTGATGCTCGCGATGACGAGCGTCCACATCGCCCCTCGACCCGAGGGGGACTCTAGGAGCGAGTATACGGCGAGAGCGATCGTGCGGGTCTCGCCCTCCATGTTCCCGGCGAGCACCACCGTAGCGCCGAACTCGCCTAATGCCCGCGCAAACGCCAAGACCGCTCCGGCCGCGATCCCGGGAAGGGCCAGCGGTAGCGAGATGCGGCGAAACGTAAGTCCACGAGGTACCCCCAACGTCCATGACACCTCTTCGAATCGGCGATCCACCGTATCGAAGGCGCCACGGATCGCCATGGCATAAAGCGGGAAACCCACGACCATCGCGGCGATGACCGCACCCAGAATCGTGAACGGAATCGGAAACCCGATCCCGTCGAGGAATCCCCCAATGGCGCTTCGCCGCCCCAGCACGCTCAGGATCAGGAACCCGGTGATCACGGGCGGCACGACCAAGGGCGCCATGAAGAGCATCGACACCACGCTCTTCCCGAAGAAGTCCCGCCGGGCCAGCATCCATCCCACGGCCACGGCCGGGATAAGTCCGAGGATCACCGCCCCCAACGCCACCACCAGAGAGAGCCGCACCGCGGACCAAGGGTCTATGATCGAGGACGGCACCTGCAAGGGCTGCTGCAAGGAGGGGGTCGCGCCCGCGCCCGCGCGGCCAAAGCCCGCCTCGCTGAAGATGGCCGTCGCCTCCGGCCCCCGAAGAAACGCCAGAAACTCCAGAGCGCGCTCTCGGTTTCGGGTCTGCGCGGCGACGGCGCCGGGATAGAGGACCTCGGGGAAACCGTCTCCGGCGAGCGAGAAGGCCACACGCACCCGGCCCTCGGCACGGGCGTCGGTCCTGTACACGATCCCTCCGTCGACCTCCCCCGCGGCCACCCACTCGAGCGCCCCACGCACGCTCCCGCCTCGCACGACACTCGACGCTAACCCGTCCCACACGCCCGCCATCTCGAGCGCCATCTTGGCGTAGCGCCCCGCGGGCACGTCCTCTCCCGCGAGCGCGAGGCGAGCGAGCCCGGACCGCTCCAGCTCGGCCGCCGTCGTCGGGGCGCTCGCTGCATCGCGGGGCACCACGAAGACCAACTGGTTGGTGACTAGGGGAAGTACCGTCGAGGGATCGACGCTCGCCCGCTCTTCCAGCCAGCGCATCCACTCCCCGTCCGCGGAAATGAAGACATCAGCGGGTGCCCCGCGAAATACCTGCGGCGCCAGGCGGGAGGTCGCGTCGAAGTTGAAGCGCACGCGGGTTCCACCGGCCCCGGCCCATGCGTGGGCCGCGACCGGCAGAACATCCTGAAGGCTCGATGCGGCAAGGACCACCAGGGCCTCCCCGTCAGGAGCCGAGGTGGGATCCTGCGACGGCGCTAGCACGCCGAGAGCGACCGTGGCCGCCAGTCCCTGGGGCACGATAATCTGGACAGCGAACGCCCATCGGAGCCATTGTTTAGTCTGGACGACTGACAAGCGGCAACTCAGTTTCTGATGTTTAAGGTTGCCCAGGTTATGCTTCCCCTCAGACACCGGCAAGAACCCTCATAATGACCACGGCCATCTTGGCGACGGCGTTCACCGTGGGGCTCATCACGGGTGGGGGGCTCCTTCTCTTCTTTCGTAGAGCGAGAGCCGGCGGCGGCTCTCTGCCGGTCAAGGCGGCCGTCGTCGAGCAGCCGGACATCTTCGAATCCAGCTTCCTGGCGGCATATGCGCCGGAAGCCCCCACGTCGTCCCTCGAGATCCACGTTCTCTCCGAGGGACCTCGGGAGCAACTGTGGCTCGATCACACGAGTCACGAAATCTCGGAGGGGCCCTTGGCGGGCTACCGCGTCGCCTACTTCGTCGACATCACGCCGGCGAAGAGCTTAATCGTCGGACAGGAGGCGAGGGCCGAACGTCAGGAAGAGTTCGAGATGGCGCGCTCCGTGCTCGAGTCCGAGACGCGTTTTCGGTCGGTCGTCGAGTCCCTGCGGGAAGGATTGATCATTACCGACCTCGCGGGTCGCACGCCGGAGGAGCTCGCAGGCAAGACGGCCCAGGATCTCCTGTTCGAGACGGAGGGTTGGAACGAGGCGGACAGCCGGCTGGCGGCCCGTCGTAACCAGACCCGCATGCGCTCCGAGGCCCCCCTGGTCGACCGCAACGGCAAGGTGCACCCGGTCCAGGTGATCTCCAGCCCCATCCGAAATCCCGACGGTGACGTCACCGGAGTCGTCGACGCCATCACGGATCTGGCCGAGCTTCAGGGCCTCCGGTCCGAAGAGGCAGGAGCCAAGGGCTCTTGAGGGCGTCACCCTGAGCGTCGCGGAGACCGAGATCGAAGCTCGCGCGTACGAGCTGGATTCCTTCGGTCACGTCAACCACGCCGTCTATCTGAACTACTTCGAGCAGGCTCGTTTTGAGGTGCTCGCACGCGCCGGCTTTACCTATGAGGAGCTCTTTCGGCGAGGCTGGGCCATTCATGTAATACGGGTCGAGGTGGACTACCACAGAGAGGTGCTCCTCGGTGATCGCCTGCGGATTCAGACATGGATCGAGGAGTTCGGACGTGTGACCATGACGCTCCGACAGGCAGCCCGACGAGAGCCCCGCTCGGGTGGGGCTCGGGGAGAGGCTCAGGAGACCCTCGTGGCAGAGGCGCGGGTGGAGGCCGTCTGGATCGGCGAGAACGGCCGGCCTATGCGGGTGCCCAGCGAGGTTCGAGAGGATTTCGGGAAACTCGAGGCGTGGATAGACTGATGCAGTCATCACGCCCCGCTACAAGCCCCATCACCGGAACGGTAAGATTGATATGAATGAGCGCGAAAGTCTGCGAGCGCTGCTCCTCGAGCGGTCCGTACGCCTCGGCGATTTCACGTTGTCGAGTGGAGCGAAGTCGTCGTACTACGTCGACGCCCGCCAGACCACGATGACCGCGGAGGGCCAGCACCTCACAGGCAAGGTCGGATACGACCTGATCGCAGAGGCCGGCTGGGACGTCACCCACGTGGGGGGACTCACGCTTGGTGCCGACCCGGTTACGTATGCCATCGTCCACCACAGCCGGGGCTGTGAGCGTGTCCTGGACGGCTTCACGGTGCGTAAGGAGGCCAAGGGTCATGGTACCGGTCGCGCGATCGAGGGAGGGCTCCCTGAGGACGCCAGCGTGGTGATCATCGAGGACGCGGTCACCAGCGGAGTGAGCGCTCTCAAGGCGATCGAGGCCGTGCGCGAGCACGGTGCTCAGGTACGGGGTGTGCTCTGCATCGTGGACAGGGAGGAGGGCGGGAAGGCGAAGCTCGACGAGCTAGGACTTACCTTGGTTGCCGTCTTCACGGGATCCGAACTGGTCGCCGCTGCGCAGGAAGCCTCGGACGCCTGACCCCGACGCCGCGAGGCCGTTACCTCGGTACCAAGCGACCTCGGTCCCTCAGTCCAGTAACCGTAGGGGCATCACCAGACACAGGTAATCCAGTGCGTCCTCGCCGTCGGGAGTGACGGGTTCGATGGTGGCGGCACGCTCGGGCGCCCTGAAAGTCATCTTGACCTCGTCGGTGGCCATGTGCTTCAGGACCTCCAGGAGGTAGGCCGCGTTGAAGCCGATCTCCAAGCCCTCTCCCTCGTACGTCAACTCCAGCTCGTCATCGCCCTCGCCGAGATCGGGCGTAAGCACGTTCAAGTGCACCCGGTCGGACTCGAATATCATCCGGATCCGGTGCGTCTGATCACTCGCCACGACAGCCATCCGGCGGACAGCGGAAGCAAGAGCGCTCTTGTCGACGATCGCGTACTTGTCGTTGTCCTTCGGGATGACCTGCTCGTAGATGGGATAGGAGCCCTCGATCAGACGCGTGTACACCTCGGTACCGCCCGCTTTGAATCCGAGATGATTCCCGCTGTGGGCCACCTCGAGATCCTCTTGTTCGTGAAACAACCGCTGAACCTGTTGAAGGGCGGTTGGTGGTACGATGAAGTCGGCACTGGGCATCGTGGTGGCGGCAGCCGGGACGGCCATACGGGCTAATCGGTGCCCGTTCGTGGCGACCATCTGCATCCGTCCATCTCGAAGCTCCCACAGAATGCCGTTGAGAGTTGGTCGACTCTCCTCCGATGACACGGCGAAGGACGTGTTTTTGATGAGATCCTGCAGGTCCTTTCCGCGGACGCTCCATCCCTCGTCGAACGACACTTCTGGAAGCGTCGGGAACTCGTCACTCGGCAAGCCATTGAGCTTGAAGTGGCTCCTTCCGCACTTCAGTTCGATCTGATTCCCTCGGGTAACCATGTCGACGGGTCGGTCCGGAAGCTCCCTGGCGATCTCTTGGAGCTTCTTTCCAGGTGCTGTCAGGCTCCCCTGTTCCTTCACATCAGCTGCCGTCCAAACACGTACCGAAACGTCGAGATCGGTACCGCTCATCCAGAATCCGTCTTGGCCGGCCTCTATGAGGATGTTGGAGAGTACGGGCAGCGTCGTCTTTCGAGGAAGGCTCGCGGAAACTGCCGCAAGTCCCTTATGAAGGTTCTGCCGGGTGACGGTACAGTTCATCGAGCCTCCATGGCGTCGGTTCTGCGACGGTTATGCACAGGGTCTATATACTAAAAGACTAGAAAGATTAAAAAACCTAGTAGTAGTAGAAGATGTGGAATTGTTGAAGGTCGACCCTTCGGTAATAGCGCGCTGGTTTTCATGTTGGTATTGGCATGTGGGAAAAGGCCATGTTGTCCAGCCGGCCCGAGGGATGTGGAAATGTTCGGGGTGAGACACGCACTTTACCACACACTTTTCCACAACTCTTGCTCCGGTCTTACTCCGGTCGATTTATCTCGTCTCGTACGTCCTCGAGCATCCGGAAAAATTCGTCGTCCGTGGCGAGAGCCTCCTCCACCTTTCGTATGGAATGGATCACGGTCGAATGATCCCGACCTCCGAACAAATTGCCGATCTGGACTAGCGAATACTCAAGGAGATCCTTGATCAGGTACATGGCGACCTGACGGGGGACCGTCAAGTCCCGGGTCCGTCGCTTGGAGCTGAGGGCCTCTTCTCGCACATCGAATCGTCTTGCCACGATTTCACGAATGCGCCCCGGACTCAAGCGAGCGGCACCAGGCGGCGGCGTAGAGCCGAAGGTCCCCTTGAGGCCCGTACGAGCCAGTTCGACCGTGATTTCTTGGTTCGTCAGTGACGAATATGCCAAGAGTTTGATCACGGCGCCCTCCAATTCGCGCACGGAAGAAGTGCAGGACCTCGCGATGAAATCCAGGACGTCGGGCTCGAGGGTGAGGTGGTCGTGCACGGCCTGTTTCAGGAGGATGGCCAAGCGAGTTTCGTAGTCGGGTGGCTTGATGTCCGCCACCATACCCCACTCGAACCGCGAGACGAGACGCGCGGCCAGCCCCGAAATGTCCCTGGGCGGGCGATCGCTGGTCACCACGATCTGTTTACGTGCATCGTGTAACGCGTTGAAGGTGTGGAAGAATTCTTCCTGTGTGGCTTCCTTCCCCTTCAAGAACTGGATGTCGTCGACCAGCAAGAGATCCATCTGACGGTAGCGTCGCCGGAACTCGGCCATCGTCCCCGCTTGGATGGAGGCGACGAGGTCGTTCGTGAATTCTTCGGCGGGCACATAGGAGATGCGACGCGTCGGGTCACTCCCGTGAATCGCGTTACCGATCGCGTGCATGAGGTGGGTCTTGCCCAAGCCCACGCCGCCGTAGAGGAAGAGGGGATTGTAGACCCGACCGGGCGACTCAGCCACAGCACGACAGGCGGCGGCCGCCAACTCGTTGTTATTCCCGACGACGAAGCGATCAAAGACGTAACGCTCGTTGAGGGCCGGCCTGGGAACCGACGCCGTGGCCTCGGCGGCGCGGACCGCTGGCACGGTGGGCGATACGACCTCGATCGCCGGGATGGCCAGGGGCGAGGCCTCTTCGGTAGAACGGAAGATCACCTCGAGGGGTCGCCCGAGTAGCTGCTGGAGGGCCTCGGCGAGGAGGCCCCCGAAACGACCTTCGATCCACTCGACATGGAAGTCGCTGGGCACCTCGATCAGGATCTCCGATTCCGTGAGGCTCTGCGCTACCGTGCCGGACAGCCAGGTGCGGTAGGTCTGCTCCTGCAGTTGGCCCCGCATCATTTCGAGAACTCGTGCCCAAAGCTCTTCGGCGGTGAACTCCATGTCCTCCTCGAGTTAGAAGGCTGTTGAAGAAGTACAGTGGGCCGCGGTGGGGATGCCACGGTCCCAACTCCTAGGCGGAGCGACGACGCCATAGCATTCGCTACGGCTAGGAGCTCCAACAACGGAGATGGGGTCGTGCCACCCCAACCCTTCAACGCGTAAGGTCATGCCCCACACGGTGGTGGGCACATGGCGGTTGTGCGGTTGATCCTGCGTCTCTCCTCCTCGCCGTAGCCCTGCTACGACTTGTCGTCGTTCCTTGTCTGAACGCGCACAAGCGCCATGTGCGCGACCCGCTGTACTTCTTCAACAGCCCCCTAGGCGTCAGGGCGCTTGCCGGCGCCCTCCGCGGGATGACAGCCAGGGACGCTAGAATCGGAATGTGGAAAAGTCAATTTACCCACCTTGACCTCTATCGACGCACTCGGATATCTTTCCCTGCTCGATGTGTCGCGGCCGATCGGACTGGGCCGCCTTGACGACGAGAGAGGCCCTTCGGCTATGATGCCCACATATCGGCCCCGCAATCGCAAGCGGGTCAACACACACGGATTCCGTGAACGGATGAAGACCCGCGCCGGGAGGAAGACCTTGGCGAGGAGACGGGCCCGCGGACGGGCTCGGCTTGTGGTGAAGATCGGCTCCAAGTAAGCGGATGAGTGTGGCCCGCTCTACGGCGGGGCCGCGTTCGGATCCACCTATCGGGTTCCGCCTGCCACGCTCGGGTCGTATCCACCGAGCCAACCACATCCGTTCGCTGTTCAGGCTCGGAAAGAGGTGGAGAACCCCCCATGTGGACGTCTTCTTCCGGCCTACCCTCGTATCCCGCTCCCGTTTGGGGGTCGTCGTACCGAAATACCGCCGTTCGATCGTCGAGCGGAATCTTGTCAAACGCCGTCTACGAGAGATAGGTAGAACAAAGGTGCTACCCATGCTCTGCGACCATGGCGTGTCGTTCGATGTGCTCGTGAGAGCCCGCAAGGAATCTTATGGTGCCGGCTTTCGTAAGCTGAGTGAGGAACTGGAGGCAATGGCGGAGATGCTGTGTTCACCCGAATGATCCTTGCTACGATCCGATTCTATCAACGGGGGGTCTCTCCGTTCAGTGGCCCTTCGTGTCGCTTCACGCCCACGTGCTCCGAGTTCGCGGCACAGGCCATTGATCGGCACGGTGCCATGAGGGGGGGATGGTTGGCGAGCAAACGCGTACTGCGGTGTCGGCCGTTCGGGGGTTGGGGCGATGATCCGGTTCCGGAGGTAGACCTCCACCGGGGCATGCCCCGAGGAGAAGCGGGTCGAGGCGCGGGTCAAGGAACGGGTCGATGAGGCAAGAGGCACGGTTTCTTCTTGCGATCGCCCTGATGATCGGTGTCTTGGTGGCGACGAACATCTTGTTTCCCCCTGTGCCACCCGAGGAACCGCTCGCGACTGGCCCCGACTCGGCGGTCGTCGCGGGTGAGCGTGGTGCTGAGGCCGCACCGGGGGGCGTCTTTACCCCCTTGCCGGGCGACGCCGTCGTGTCGCAGGCGCCGCCGCCGGGACCGGCCGACGTTGCCGGCCTGCCCGATATCTTGGGCGGCGGGTACGGGGAGACCGTGACGGTCGAGAGCCCGCTCTACCGGTTCTCGTTCAACACCGACGGCGCCCGCATGACGTCCGCCCAGCTCCTCCAGTTCCAGTCGTTTTCCAGAGAGGGCGTGGTCGAGCTGCTCACGGAGGATACGGGTGGCGCCCTGGGCATGCAGATCGAGACGGACCAAGGCGTCCTGGATCTCCGCAACCTTCCCTTCGAGGTGAGCCCCCGGGAGGGGATCCGACTCGACGAGGGGGGTGCGCCGCAGACGCTGACGTTCCGGTACGAGCACCCGTCGGGAACCGTGACGGTGGAAGCCGCCTACACGTTCGAGCCCTCTTCCTACCTCATTCGAGCGAGAACCGAGGTCACGGGATTGGGTCGCGCCTTGCTGGTCACCGATATGGGCACGGGCCTCGCCTACAACGAGGGCAGGCAGGCGGAAGAGTCCCGTGTGATGGCTTACGTGACCAACCACCTCCGAGAGGGACTCGAAGCCGAGCCGCTACGAAACGTAGACGAGCCTGTTGTGGCGGAGGGTCCGTTCATCTGGTCCGTGTTCAAGAGCAAGTACTTCCTCTTCGCCCTCATGGCGGGGGAGGGGGGAGACGAGCGGTATCTCGGCGGCTTGCGGGCGGAGCCCGCTCTGGGAGAGGACCAGGCCGCGGTGTCCGTGACCCAGCCGCTCGGAAGCGACGGTGTCGTCGACTATCGGCTCCTCATGGCCCCCCAAGACCGCGATCTACTGCTCAACTTCGAGAATGACTTGGAGGAGGCCAACCCGTACGGATATCGCTGGATGCGTCCGGTGGTGCGGCCGGTGGTGGGTGTCGTCCTGACCATCCTGAACTTCCTGCACGAGAACCTGAACGTGGGTTACGGGTGGGTCCTCATCATCTTCGGCGTCATGATGCGGGTCGTGTTGTTCCCCCTGAATCAGAAGGCCATGCGCGCCCAAATGCGCAACATGGCCGTGCAGCCCCTCCTGCAGGAGATCCAGAAGAAGTACAAGGACCAGCCGGAGAAGCTCCAGAAGGAGATGATGAAGCTGTACAAGGATCACGGCTTCAACCCGTTGGCCGGCTGTCTCCCCATGCTGCTGCCGTGGCCCGTCCTGATCACGCTCTTCTTCGTGTTCCAGAACGCCATCCAGTTGCGTGGCGAGAGCTTCCTCTGGATGCCCAATCTGTCGGCGGCCGACCCGCTCTACATTCTCCCGCTCCTTCTCGGCGTGTCGATGTTCCTGATGCAGTGGATCTCGCTCCGCTCCATGCCGGTGCCCAATCCCCAAATGAAGATGATGATGTGGATGATGCCCATCATGATGACCTTCATCTTCTTTCGGTTCGCTTCGGGGCTCAACCTCTATTACGTCACCTCGAATCTCGCCATGCTTCCTCAGCAGTGGTGGATCGCCCAGGAGCGGCAGAAGATCCGTAAGAAGGGCCCACTTAAGCCTGAGCCGAGCGGTGACTGATCTGTGACTGAGGAGTCGTCCGGGCGGCTACCGGAGCCGGCTGTCGATACGATCGCGGCGGTGTCGACGGCCCCGGGTCCAGGTGCGGTGGCGCTGGTGCGACTCTCCGGAGCGCGCGCCGTCGACATCCTCGACGCCCTTACGTCCGATGACGCCGCTATGTCCGATCATGGTGAAGGGGCCCCGGCGCGTTCGCCCCGACTCCTGCGCATCGAGGAGCCCGGGACCGGGGAGCTGCTAGACCGCGCCCTGGTGACGATATTCAGGGGTCCGCACAGCTATACCGGAGAGGACATGGTGGAGATTTCCTGCCATGGCGGCTGGCTCGTGCCGAGTTTGGTTCTGGAGGCGTGCCTGGCGTGTGGCGCCCGCTCTGCGGATCCCGGGGAGTTCACGCGACGGGCGGTTCTGCACGGCAAAATGGATCTCGTACAGGCCGAGGCGGTGCTTGATTTGGTGGAGGGGCGAAGTCGGGCGCTGCACGGCTCTGCCGTGTTTCGGCTGGAACGCGGACTCAGTCGCCGCATCGCGGAGCTCAGGGAAGAGCTGATCGGGCTCGAGGCTAACCTGGTGCACCACATAGACTTCCCCGAAGAAGACGATGCGCCGGTGCCACTCGACAGGGTGTTGGCCTCCGCCTCTGGGCTGCGGGATCGGCTCGACGAGCTCCTGGCGACCGCTCCGGAGGGGGAGCTGCTCCGCGAGGGAGCTCTCACGGTTCTTGCCGGCCCACCCAATTCCGGAAAATCGAGTCTGTACAATGCCCTGCTCGGTGAAGAGCGGGCGATCGTCACTGAGGTCCCGGGGACGACCCGGGACGCCCTGGAGGTTGTGGTGTCACTCGGCGGGTTTCCGTTCCGGATCGTCGACACGGCCGGAATACGTGAGACCGACGAAGTGGTGGAGCGACTGGGGGTCGAGGTCGCCAGGCGCTATCTCAAGCGCGCCGACCTGGTTCTGTTCTGCGTCGAGTCCCACAAGGATATCGGACCGGGGGAACGGGAATTTCTCGAGGGGCTCGGGGACGTCCCCGTGGTCCTGCTCCGAACCAAGAGCGATCTGGTGGACGGAGAGGCGGAGCATGACCCGCCGACGCCGGGCGCCCGGGAGGTCGTGAGCCTGTCGGTCGTGGACGGAACGGGACTGGGTCGGCTTCGGAAACTCCTGCCGTCGCTCGTGTATGGAGGTCTCGTGCGGACCGGGGTTTCCGTACCGGCCCTCACGAGGAGGCGCCAGACGGAGGGTGTACGCAGCGCGCGGGATCATGTGGCGGTCTTCATCGAGGACCTGGAGGGTGGGATTCCGGCCGAGATGGCCGCCACGCATCTGCGACCGGCCGAAACGGCGTTGGAGGAGTTGCTCGGAGTGATCTCTACAGATGAGATTCTGGATCGCATATTCCACGACTTCTGCATTGGCAAATGATGAACAGCACTTCCACCGATCGCCTCCAGCAGGGTTTCTCCGTTCGGGGCCGGGTTCAAGGCGTCGGCTTTCGGTGGTGGACGCAGAGGACGGGCTCGGAGTTGGGCCTGGTCGGTGCGGTTTGGAATCGACCGGACGGCGCCGTCGAGGTGCACGTGATCGGTCCCGCTCCCGCGGTGGAGGCGTTCGCCACAGAGTTAAGCCAGGGACCGCAGGGTGCCCAGGTGGACGGGCTGGAACGCTTCGCGTCTGACCGCTCATTGCCATCCCGGTTCGTGATCGAATGAAGACGGAAGAACGCTTTGACGTGATTGTGGTGGGAGGTGGCCACGCAGGTGCGGAGGCCGCGGCTGGTGCTGCGCGCATCGGGGCCCGCACGCTGCTGGCTACGCCCGACCTGTCGCGCATCGGACAGATGAGCTGCAACCCGGCGATCGGAGGGGTCGCGAAGGGTGTGGTGGCCCGCGAAGTGGACGCGCTCGGAGGTGTGATGGGGCGGGCCACCGACGCGGCGCGCATCCAGTTCCGCATGCTCAACAAGTCGAAGGGGCCGGCGGTGTGGAGCCCCCGTGCGCAGTGCGACCGGGCTCTGTACCCGGAGGCGGTACAGCGGGTGCTGAAGGAGGTCTCCGGACTGAGCCTGCTCGAAGATATGGTGACCGGGCTCGTCGTCGAGCGCGGGACGGTCGTCGGCATCCGGACCCGAGGGGGCTTGGAGGTGCGGGCGGGCGCTGTGGTCGTGACGGCGGGGACCTTCTTGCGTGGCAAGATCCATATCGGTGGCGAGGAGAGCGTTGGCGCGGGGCGTGTGGGGGAGGCTCCTTCCCTGGACCTCGCCCAGGAACTCGAAGCCCGAGGGCTCGAGATCGGCCGGTTCAAGACCGGGACGCCGCCCCGCATCGATGGGCGAACGGTGGACTACGCCCGAATCGAGCGCCAGGACGGGGATTCCGGGGACTTTCGCTTCGCTGCCTACGAGAGGGAGGTGGTCCCCGAACAGCGACCGTGCTGGATCACCTGGACGGGCGAGGCCCTGAAGCAGGTTGTCGAGCGCAATCTCGAGCGGAGCGCTCTGTTCGGCGGTGAGATCTCGGGAAGGGGACCGCGGTACTGTCCTTCGATCGAAGACAAGATCGTGCGTTTCCCCGATGCGCCCCGCCATCAGGTCTTCCTGGAGCCGGAGGGCCTCGGGACGACGGAGCTCTATGTGAACGGCCTGTCCACGTCGCTCCCCGCCGAGGTTCAGGAGGAGTTCCTGAGAACTGTCCCGGGCCTGGAAAGGGTCGAGGTGACGAGGGTCGGATACGCGGTGGAGTACGACTACTTCCCTCCTCATCAACTCCGGTCCACGCTCGAGGTTCGGGATATTCCGGGACTCTATTTTGCGGGTCAGATCAACGGAACGACCGGGTACGAAGAAGCCGCGGGCCAGGGGCTGGTGGCGGGCGCAAACGCCGCGTTGAAGGTGCTCGGTCGCGAGCCGCTGATCTTGGAGCGCGACCAGGCATACATCGGAGTCCTGATCGATGATCTCGTCACGAAGGGCGTTGACGAGCCGTATCGACTGTTCACCTCACGTGCCGAGTTCCGGCTGATGCTGCGCCAGGATAACGCTGCCAGGCGGTTGGGGCCCGTCGCTGAGGAGATCGGTCTGTTGAGTGAATCCCAGAGAGATGCGTTGCACGGGCGACGAATGCGAGAAGATCGCATTCGAATGTGGTTCGTGGAGAGCGTGATTCGGTCGGAGAGCGCGAACCCGATGCTCTTCGAATGTGGCTCGGCGCCCGTCACCCAGTCGGTCCGTGCCGTCGAGTTGCTCAAGAGGCCGGAGGTGTCGGCGAGCGCACTGGCGCGGGCGGGCGGTGCCCCGTTCAACTGTGTCGAACAGGGGGACGCGCTGGCTGCGGTCGAGGTCGATCTGAAGTATGAGGGCTACGTTCGCCGCGAGCGCGAGCGCGCCGGAAGACTGCGGAATCAGGCGGCGTTCCGGTTGGCTCGTGACCTCCCGTTCGAGACCTTCGCGAGCGTGTCGTACGAGGCGCGAGAGAAGCTCAGTCGGATTCGGCCGGAGACCCTCGCACAGGCCGGGAGGATCCCCGGCGTTTCGCCGTCCGACCTTCAGAACCTGATGCTTGAGGTTCTTCGGCTGCGGCACGCCGAACGCTAGGCTGGCGCGAGGACGCCTCGCAATGTTTCACGTGAAACAAGCTCCCGGGGTGCGGCAGCGACGGCCGGGGGTGTTTCACGTGAAACAGGTCGACGGAGAGGTCCCAGCCGAGGGCTAGGGGGGGACGAAGACCGTCCTCAACATGGCCCCTTCTGGCGTGAGGTCGGAATTGAAGTCGAACTCCGAATCCCCTTCCAAGGTCACGGACGTGCCGTCCCGCTGCCACTGTGCACGCGACACATCAGGCGTCGGCAGGCTCCTCATAAAGATCGCGGTCGGGCCTTCCACCGTTACTGTGCCGGACTCGCTCGAGGATTGGCCGTACCCTTCCACGATGGCCGTATAGCGTCCCGAGGGTTGAACGGAAAGACTAAACCACCGCTCCGGGGGTCGTGAGGTCCACGGAGACTTCGGGATTGGCCTTGCTCGTGAGGAGCATCGAGGTGGCGAGCCAGTCTCCGACCATGAAGTCCGGGTTCGCCGTCGGACCTTCCCCCGGCCCCATAGAGTCGTCACCTCCGCACCCGCAGATGACGAGTAGAAGGAGGAGCGCGAGCCGGCCGCCACGTGGTTGCCGGTGAATCATCGTTTCCATAGTCGGGACCTCAGAGCTTGAGCCAATGTCCCCTCAGGAGCACTATCGGTATGCGAGGCGGGAATGTAGCATCCTGTCGGCGGCAACGAAGCATGTGTTTCCCATGGCGGCTCCAGGCACGGGCTGACGTGCCGTCCGCGAGTGCACTCGTAGCTTTACCTGCCTTCCAGTGCCGCATATATATAGACCATAGACTAAGGCCATCCTGCACTCACGCCCCCAACGGTTCCAACTCTTATGTCTCGCGTCATCGCCGTCGTCAACCAGAAGGGTGGCGTCGGAAAAACTACGACTGCCATCAATCTTGGTGCGGCACTCGCCGTAGCCGAGCGGCGCACGCTGGTGGTCGACATGGATCCTCAGGGTAATCTGACGAGCGGGCTCGGGCTCGCTCCGCAGGAGGGACGCGCCACGATCTACGACGTTCTCATGGGAGGCCATGGCGCCCGCCAAGCGATCGTCGGGTCGGTCCAGTTTCCACTCCTCGATCTCGTGCCGAGTACGAGGGATCTGGTTGGCGCAGAGATCGAGTTGGTGGGAGCGTTGAGCCGAGAGACGGTTCTGCGGCGGGCGCTCGACCCCATCCGAGACGACTATGACTACATTCTCTTGGATTGCCCTCCGTCTCTGGGGTTGCTCACCTTAAACGGACTGGTGACCGCCGACTCTCTCTTGATTCCGATCCAGTGCGAGTTCTATGCTCTCGAGGGTCTCAGCCAACTTCTGAACACGGTGCGCCTCGTTCAGAGGGCTCTGAACCCGGGTCTCGAGATCGAGGGTGTGTTGCTGACCATGTTCGATACCCGTCTGAACCTCGCCCGGCAGGTAGCTGCCGAGGCGCGGGAGCACTTCGGAGATCGCGTGTATCGAACGTCGATACCGCGGAACGTTCGATTGGCCGAAGCGCCTTCGTTCGGCCAATCGATCCTGAGATACGACGTGCTCTCACAAGGAGCACAGAGTTATCTCGCGCTCGCGAAAGAGTTGATAGACGGGCGTGGGCCCGTGGCGGCCTGAAGTCGTAGTAGCTGAGCCCAGGTGTCAGGAGGACGTGGAGCAATGAATCCGCCAGCCCGGAAGGCCCGGCTCGGCAAGGGCCTAGGTGCCCTCCTCGGAGACTACATGGATGTCGCCGAGCCCGGTGGTGAAGCTCAACGGCTCAAGGTGTCGGCCATTCGGCCCAATCCCAAGCAGCCCCGCCGGGCCTTCTCGCCGTCCGAACTGGAGGAGTTGGCGCAGTCCATCGCCCAGAATGGACTTCTCCAGCCCCTGTTGGTTCGTCCCGCCCCGGGGAGAGCGAACCACTACGAGCTGGTTGCGGGTGAGCGGCGACTGCGGGCGGTTCGGAAGCTCGGTTGGAAGGACGTGCCCGCCGTCACGCGCGAAGTCCCTGACGACGTTCTGCTCATTCTCGCCCTGGTGGAGAACCTGCAGCGAGAGGCGCTGAGCCCGATGGAGGAGGCGGAGGGGTACGAGGTGTTGGTGACTCAACATGGCCTGAGCCATTCGGCCATCGCGCGCTCCGTCGGCAAGGACCGGTCCACCGTGGCCAACATGTTGCGCCTCCTCCAACTGCCGCCGTCCGTGAGGGGGTTGGTCGATTCGGGCGAGTTGTCTGCGGGCCACGCCAGGGCTCTGCTCACGATCGACGACCCGGGCCATCTGATCGAGCTCGCTCGCCGGACCGTGAAGGAGGGGTGGTCTGTCCGGGAGGTGGAGGGAGAGGCGCGCATTCAGCGTCCGAGAACCAAGAAGGGCCGTACGCGCGCGTCGACCGCGAGGCGCGACCCGGTGTTGCGGGTGCTGGAAGAGGAACTGCGAGCCGTCTTGGCTACGAAAGTCGGTGTAAAGTCAGGCAAGAAAGGCGCCGGCGTCATCGAGATCCCCTTCCACAATAGCGAGGACCTCGAGCGCGTTTTCCAGCTCATTACGGGCCGTGAGGTTACGGAGGTGGTGTCGTGAGCCGCCCAGAGTTGCAGATCATCGTCGTGCCGGCGGCGAGCGAGAGCCGAACCTATCGGGTGTCCTATGCACGCCTCTATGCGCTCCGGGGACTCGCGATCGGATTGGGCGTGTTCTTCGCGTTCCTGGTAGCCACCTGGGGATACATGGCGGCGCGAGTCTCACACGTCGTCGAGCTCGAGGCCGAGCTGGGTGTGTTGCAGGCGGAGCAGGCGAGAATGCCGGCTCTGCTACGCCAGCTACAAGACTTGGAGGGTCAGTACGAGAGCATGCGAGCCCTCTTCTTGCCGGATGGGACGGGGGCTCCCTCGGAGCTTTGGCTTCCTCCTCCGGGATCGATGAGCGGTTCGGTCACGGCAGACGAGGGCGGCGCTACCCGGCCGGACAGCTGGCCCCTGACCGAGCGCGGATTCGTGACCCAAGGGCTCCTCGACGATGAGGGGCGGGCGCATCCCGGGCTGGACATCGCCATGCCCACCGGCTCATACATTCGTGCCGCAGGCGCGGGTGAGGTGATCGACGTTGGAGAAGATGCGACCTACGGACGATACGTGCGCATCGATCACGGCAATGGCTACGAGACGCTATATGCGCACGCGTCATTGACGTCGGTGCGACTCGGTGAAGCCATCCGAAAGAACGAAGTAATCGGGCTGACGGGCTCCACGGGACGCTCGACGGCACCACACTTGCATTTCGAAGTCGTGTTCGAGGGAGCCGCGGTCGACCCTCTCGAGTTGGTGGAGCAACCATAGCCCGCCAATAGCCTCGTCATCGACAAAGGAAAAATTCAACTCATGGCCAAAAACCCCCCACCCGCCACGCCACCCGAGGCCGTCATCTCCATTGTCGGGGCGGGCATGTCTTTGGACGGAGATTGTGAAACGAATGGCTCTCTCAGGATCGAGGGCACGATTCGCGGAAATGTCTGTGCGGCCAAGTCCGTCGTCATCGGGAAGAACGGCCTGGTCGACGGTTCCATCTTTACCCAGGACGCGGTGATCTCCGGCCGGGTTCTCGGGTCGGTGACGGCCGAGTCGCGGCTCGAGCTGCATTCGACGAGCCATATTTCCGGCGAGATCTACACGCTTCGGCTGCAGGTCGACGATGGTGCGTCGCTCCAGGGACAAGTCTCGGTGGGGGAGGTCCCGAAAGGGGCGAAGCAACCCTCCGCACCCATCAAGGCGTCGAGTGGCAGAGAGGCCAAACCTTCTCAAGAGAAGAACGATTCTCAGGGCAAGCACGACGCCCAAGGGAAGAACGATTCCCAAGGAGAAGCACGATATGGCGGGTCTCGCTGACGGTGTGCCGGAGCCTCGGGAGTTGTCGGCGCCCCGATCGTGATTCTACCAGATCAATACGTTTTCCACACAGTGTGAACAACACCGTAATCCCATATTGTATAAGTGGTTACGGTAAGATCTGCCGTTCTCCGGCAGGCTTGGCACACACTTTTCCACACTTCGAGTGGGGCCGTCTGTGAAATCGACTTCACTCTTGGAGTATCTCGACGAGTACTTGGACGTAGGGACCTTCCGCGACTATGCGGCTGCCCACAATGGCCTTCAGGTGGAAGGCCCTTCTGAAGTGCAACGCATCGCTGTGGCGGTCGATGCTAGCGAAGCGGTCATCCAGGGAGCGGTTGCCGCGGGCGCCGACCTCCTCATCGTGCACCACGGGATCTTTTGGGATGGCCAGACCCGTGTCTTCGGTCCTCGCTTTCGCAAGCTGAGAGGCCTGATCGAGGGCAAGGTGGCTCTCTACTCGGCGCATCTCCCGCTGGACGCGCACCCGGAGGTCGGTAACTGTGCGGTTCTCTGTCGCGAGCTGGGGTGGGCTCTCGCGGGTCGATTTGGGAGCCATGGGGACCGTGACCTGGGATGGTGGTGTGACGTGGATATGGAGAGAGACGCCCTGGTCGCGCACGTCGGGGACGTGGTGCAGGGCCCTGTACGTCTCATCCCGGGCGGACCCGACCGGATCTACCGGGTCGGGGTCGTGACGGGTGCAGCCTCCGCAATGCTCCGTGACGCCGCGGATGCCGGTCTCGACACCCTCATCACGGGGGAGGGGCCACATCACTCCTACAACGACGCCATTGAATTCCGAGTAAACGCCGTCTACGCCGGCCATTATGCCACCGAGACGTGGGGGGTTCGGGCACTGGGTGCTCACATCGGCGAACGCTTCGGCGTGCCATGGGACTTCATCGACGCGCCTACGGGTCTCTGAGTCGGTTTTCGGAGTGGCTCGGCGGGTGGCTCGGGCGGTTGCTTGCGCTAGGGGTCCCTACGATCATTAACTCCCAAGTTGATCAGATCGAGGAGGAACACACCATGCGTGCTCGGTATCTTTCGGCTCCGGCCCTCTCCACCCTCGCTGCGGGGCTCTTCGCCGCGCAGGGGGTGCTCTCCGCCCAGATCGTGCCGTCGCCCGAGACCCACTTCGGCTTCGAGATTGGAGCCGAACGCAAGTTGGCCGACTGGACGGACCTGACTTCGTACTACGAGACCCTCGCGAATGCGAGTTCACGTGTGAAGGTCGACACGCTCGGCCTCACCACGATGGGCCGCCCCTTCGTGATGCTGACCGTCACGAGTGAGGAGAATCAGGCCCGTCTAACCGAGCTCTACGACGTCCAGATGAAACTCGCGGACCCGCGCCTCGTCTCCGGTGAGGAGGAGCTCGAGCGCCTCCTGGAGCTGGGCAGGACCGTGGTGTTGATCACGCACTCCATCCACTCGACCGAGGTCGGAGGCGCTCAGATGGCGGCGAGGCTGTTGCATCGCCTGGCTTCATCCGACGACGAGCAGGTTCGAGAGATCTTGGATAACGTGATCCTCCTGGACATCCCTTCCCTCAATCCGGATGGGACGGAGTGGGTGGTCGACTGGTACAACGAATGGGTGGGCACCGAGTACGAGGCCAGTCCCATGCCGTGGCTGTACCACTACTACGTCGGCCATGACAACAATCGAGACTGGTACGCGTTCACGCAGAAAGAGACGCAGTACACGGTTCTGGGAGCCCATAATCTTTGGCATCCACACATTGTCCACGACGTCCACCAGATGGGGGGTGGAGGCGCGCGTATCTACTTCCCTCCGTACATCGATCCTATCGAGCACAACGTGGACCCGGGCCTCGTGACCGCCGTCAACATGCTCGGCACTTATATGGCCGCGGAGCTCACGTCGCAGGGTAAAGCCGGTGTGGTGACGAACGCCATCTACGACGGCTTTTCGCCGGCACGCGCGTACCAACACTACCACGCGGGCGCGCGCATTCTTTCCGAAACGGCGTCGGCGAGAATCGCCACATCAGTCGACGTCTCACGCGACCAGATCGGAGGTGGCCGGGGCTACGACGCGGCGGTCGCCTCGGCCAACTACCCGAACCCCTGGACGGGAGGACGGTGGGGGCTGCCGGAGATCGTCGAATACATGGATTCCGGTGCGATGGCGCTGCTCAGGAACGCTGCGAAGAATCGGCGTTTCTGGCTCGAGAATTTCTACCGGGTCAACGAACGGGCCGTAGAGGGCTGGGATACGTGGCCTGCGGCTTGGGTCCTTCCCGCCGACCAGGCGAACGAGGGAGGGTTGGCTTATGTGCTTCGGATTCTTCGCATGGGCGACGTGGAGGTTCACAGAGCCGCCCGTGCCTTCGAGGCCGACGGAGTCGTCTATCCGGAGGGCACCTACGTCGTTCCGATGACTCAGCCCTATGCGTCGTTCGCCCAGACGCTTCTCGAGGTACAGCACTATCCGGATCTCCGAGAATATCCGGGGGGCCCGCCCAGGCGACCCTACGACGTCACGGCGCACACGCTTCCTCTCCTCATGGACGTCGAGGCGGTCGCCGTCGAGAATCTCCAGCCCGGCGTGGCGGTCGTCATTGAAGCAGAGGCGATCACCACACCCGAGTTTGCGTTCGAGCTGCCGGCGGGCCTTAGGGGTGATGATGCTCCGCGCATCGCGCTCTACAAGTCGGCGCAGGAACCGATGACCGCCGGCTGGACGCGGTGGATGTTCGACCAGCACGACTTGGTTTACGACACGCTGAAGGACGCCCGGGCCAGGACGGGGGACCTCCGCCGGGACTACGACGTGATCGTACTTCAGGGTCAGAGCGCATCGTCGATCGCCGAGGGGTATCGGGCAGGGGTCCTTCCCGACCAGTACGTCGGTGGCCTTGGTGCGGAGGGCGTAGACGCCCTACAGGAATTCGTCGAAGCCGGAGGGCGCCTCGTTGCCATCGAAGAGGCGACGGACTTTGCCGTGGACCTCTTCGGTCTCGGAGTCACTAACGCCGTGGATCGGCTGGACAACAGCGAGTTCTATGTGCCCGGCTCCATACTGACGGTTGAGCTGGAGACGGACCATCCGTCCAATCGGGGGCTCGGAGAGTCCGTATCAGCTTGGTTCTGGAGAAGCAGCCGTGCCTTCGAGGTCTCCGGTCCCGAGCTTACAGTGACGGCCCGGTACGGTGCCGGAAACCCCCTCCGCTCCGGGTGGATTCTGGGTCCCGAGTACCTCAGCGGGAAGCCCGCTGTGGTGGAGGCACGGGTCGGTGAGGGTTCCGTCGTGCTGATCGGCTTCCAACCCAACTACAGAAGCCAATCGATGTCGACGTGGCCGTTGCTCTTCAACGCCATGGATCCCCGGCCCAGGGGACGGCCCCGCACCGACATGGACGGGGCTCGATGAAATGTCCGAGTTGCAGCGCTGAGGTTGCGGAGGGGAGTTTCTGCTCCAGTTGCGGTTCCTCCTTGGGAGCGGTGGCGTGTCCGAGCTGCAGTCATGAGGCGCTGGCGGGGGCCCGTTTCTGCAATCAGTGTGGAGGCGCGATGTCCGCAGGGCAGGCCGAAGTTGTGCAGGGCACGGCTGCGCAGGGCAAGGCGGGCTCAGGGGCGAACATAGGGTGGTGGATGTCCGGTGCTCTGATGGTGGGCCTCATCCTTTTGATCGCTTACCCGGTAATCAGCCCCGATCGGCAGGTGCCGACCCCACCCCCGGCCTCATCGGGAGCCACCGGGGCCGCCGCCGTGGACCTGTCTTCGATGACCCCCCGCGAGGCTGCCGATCGGCTCTTCAATCGCGTGATGACGGCCGTGTCTACGAACGACTCGACGGAGGTGGTGAGCTTTCTCCCGATGGCAATCCGTGCCTATGAGCTGGCTGAGCCGTTGGATGCGGATGGGACGTTTCACCTGTCGATGCTCCACCTGACGGCGACCCTCGACGAGGAAGGACTCGCCGATGCAGAGGCGATCCTGGAGGAGCTGCCCGACCATCTCCTGGGACTCGCGGCCGCGGGCGACGCCTCCCTGGCACTGGGCGACACCGCAAGCGCACGAGTCTACTTCACGAGATGGCTCGACGTGTACGACGTAGAGATAGCAAGGGATGTCCCGGAGTACCGGGATCATACCCAGATGATTCCGGGCATGAGGACGAGGGCCGAGGCGCTCGTCGGGAACGACTGAGGTGATTGCAAAGTGAGTGACACAGAAGACCCGATTGAAGGACAGACAACCGTTCCCCCTCCTCCCTATTCGAAGGAGACAGAGGATGAGCGACTCCTACAGTCCACCGTAGACGAGCTGAAGGAGCGAGGCCTTCTGCGCGGAGGAACGGAGTCTTGGCGGGTTTTCCGCATCATGGGCGAGTTCGTGGAGGGGTTCGATGAACTCTCCGGCCTCGGCCCATGTGTGTCGTTCTTCGGGTCCGCTCGGCTCACGAAGGCCGATCCCGCGTATCACAAGTGCGTTGATACGGCTCGCCTCCTGGGTGAGGCGGGATTCGGCATCATCACGGGGGGTGGTCCCGGCATCATGGAGGCGGCGAACCACGGCGCCCGGGAGGCAGGGGTGCCGTCCGTGGGGTGCAACATCGAGCTCCCCTTCGAGCAGGGATTGAACCAGTTCGTCGACGTCGGGTTGGATTTTCGCTACTTCTTCGTGCGGAAAACGATGTTCGTGAAGTATGCGCAGGCCTTCGTGATTTTCCCTGGAGGGTATGGCACGCTCGATGAGTTGTTCGAGGCGCTCACCTTGATACAGACCGGGAAAGTCAGAGATTTTCCCGTGGTTCTCTTCGACACGGACTACTGGGCGGGCCTGATGGATTGGATGCGGGGCACACTCGCCGGAGAGGGGAAGATCTCTCCGGAGGACCTGGACCTGTTGTTCCTGACGGACTCACCGGAGGAGGTTGTGGAGCATGTGCTGGCCTCCCAGCCTGGCTCGGTGCCCCGGGTGCAGCGTTAGAGGAGCGAGGCGGGTTAGGGTTGTGAGGTCAACTAAGAGGCGCTTTCTTTGTAGGCGCTGAAGCGTGACGGTCGTGAGGCCGCGCACATAGAGGTACCCCGAACACACAGGTTGCACTTGACGAAAACGCTCACGCAAGCGTCCGGGGGCTACGCCCCGAGCGGCAAGGACTCTGGGATCGTAAAACCCAAGGGGACGTCGCAGATTCCGGGTCACGCCGGGTTGATCACGATTTCGATCCGATCCCGGAAGCCGGAGTGGCTCAAGGTCCGTTCTCCCGGCGGTGCGGGGTACCTACGGCTGAAACAGCTCATGCGGAGCCAATCTCTCCACACCGTCTGCGAAGAGGCGGGCTGTCCCAACATCGGAGAGTGCTGGGAGGCCGGTACAGCCACTTTCATGATCCTGGGAGACGTGTGCACCCGCGCGTGTAAGTACTGCGGAGTGGCCCACGGATTGCCCACGGAGCTCGACCTGGGTGAGCCCGGCCGTGTCGCGGACTCGGTTCGCATCATGGAGCTGGAGCACGTGGTCATCACGAGCGTGAACCGGGACGAGCTCAAGGACGGTGGCGCCGGAATCTACGCCGAGACCATCCGCCGGATCCATGAAGCGGTTCCGGGCTGCTCGGTCGAAGTGCTGGTGCCCGATTTCAAAGGTGATGGGAGTGCTCTTCGCACGGTTCTCGAGGCGAAGCCGGCCATTTTCGGCCACAACTTGGAGACGGTCTCACGACTTCACCCGGACGTGCGTCCGGGGGGGCGCTATTGGCGCTCGATCTCCTTCTTGGGTGCCGCCAAACGGATCGCCCCGACCATCTTGACCAAGACCGGCATGATTCTGGGGATGGGAGAGAAAGAGGACGAAATCCGCCAGGCCATGACCGACATACGGGATGCGTCGGTTGACATCCTTACGCTCGGCCAATATCTGAGACCGTCCGTGCAGCATATTCCCGTGGCCCGCTGGGTGACCCCCGCGGAGTTCACGGAGTGGAAACGCGTCGGTGAGGAAGAATTGGGCTTCAAACATGTCGAATCGGGGCCTCTCGTTCGTTCCAGCTATCATGCAAAGGAGCAAGCGAGGGAAGTCCATGTCGGGGGACCGGGCAAGATCCAGCAGATTCAGGAGGCCGATATTCCGGCGCCCGCAGAGGTCTTTGGGATTTCGAGCGATGTCTGAGGCCGAGACCGTGCCTGTCGAGGCGACGAGCGGGGAGCCTGGGTTGGCCGCTATGTCCAAGACCAAGCTCGTCGAGCTTCTCAGGGAAATGCTTCTCTACCGGAGGTTCGAAGAGAAGGCGGAAGAGGCCTACGCGATCGGACAGATCGGCGGTTTTTGCCACTTGCACATCGGGCAGGAAGCTGTCGCTGCGGGTGCGGTCCTGCAGCTTAGGCAGGACGACTACGTGATCACGGCCTACCGAGACCACACGCAAGCGCTCGCGAAGGGGCTCTCGCCCGACGCGGTCATGGCGGAGCTCTACGGCAAGGCCAGCGGGTCCTCCGGTGGCATGGGCGGCTCCATGCACATCTTCGGCGTGGAACAGGGCTTCATGGGCGGCCACGGCATCGTCGGCGGCCAAATCGGCTTGGCGCTGGGCATGGCGTGGGCCATCCACTATCGGGGGACCGATCAGGTGTGCGTCTGCTTCTTCGGCGACGCAGCCGTGAATCAAGGGGTCTTCCACGAGTCCATGAACATGGCCGCGATCTGGAATTTGCCGGTCATCTATGCCGTCGAGAACAATTCCTACGGCATGGGGACGAAATTCAGCCGTGTCTCGGATACCGACATGGTGCAGAAGTCGGCTTCCCATGGTGTGCCGGCCACGGTCGTCGATGGGCAGGATGTCCTGGCGACTCATGCACACTTCGAGAATCTGATCGAACAGGTGCGTGGTGGAGCGGGTCCCCAGTTCGTCGACGTCCAGTGCTATCGATTCAAGGGACACTCGATGTCGGACCCGGTTTCGGGTACGTACCGGTCGAGGGAAGAAGTCCACGACCGGACCGACAACTCCGATCCGATCAAGATTCTCCGGGATCGCATGTATGAAGCCGAACTCCTGACGAGTGACGAACTCGAGATACTCGACGCGGAGGTTCGGGGTGTCGTCGCCGCCGCCGCGCAGTCCGCTGAAGATGCCCCGGAGCCGAGTTTGGACCGGCTCTACGAACACGTCTACTCAGAAATCAACGTCCACGGCCGCCTGTTCTTCGACGGTCGGGAGAGGTAAGGGAGCGTCATGGCGGAGCTTACCTACCGGGCCGCCCTCAACGAGGCCCTTGCTGAGGAGATGGAGCGGGACGATTCCGTCTTCCTACTCGGCGAGGAAGTGGCTGAATACGATGGCGCCTATAAGGTGTCCAAGGGGCTGCTCAATCAGTTCGGTGACAAACGGGTCGTGGATACACCGATCAGCGAATTGGGCTTTACGGGACTCGGTGTGGGTGCGGCCATGCTCGGGCTTCGTCCCGTCGTGGAGTTCATGACCTTCAACTTCTCGTTCCTTGCGCTGGATCAGGTCATCAACAGCGCATCCAAGATGCTCGCCATGAGTGCAGGTCAGATCGGCATCCCGATGGTCTTCCGGGGCCCGACGGGAGCCGCGCTCCAGCTCGGCGCCCAGCACTCTCAGGCGTGCGAGACCTGGTATCTGCACGCGCCAGGGGTGAAGGTCGTGACGCCCGCCACGCCGGCCGACGCGAAGGGGTTGCTCAAAGCAGCCATTCGAGACAACGACCCCGTCGCGGTCATGGAAGGCGAGTTGCTTTATAACCTGAAGGGAGAGGTCCCGGACGGCGAGGACTTCATCATTCCCTTGGGCCTCGCTGACCGTAAGCGCGAAGGTGGGGACGTTTCGATCATCACACACGGACCGACGGTTCACGTTGCCCTCCAGGCTGCCGGACAGCTGTCTAAAGAAGGGATCGAGGCCGACGTGCTGGATCTGCGGTCTCTCAGGCCTCTTGATGTCGAGGCGATCCTCGCGACGGTCGCGAAGACGAACAGGGCGGTGTATCTGGAGGGGGGCTGGCCTTACGGAGGTGTCGGGGCTCAGATCGTGTCGATCTTGATGGAAGAAGCGTTCGACGATCTCGACGCGCCTGTGCTCCGGGTCACCCAGGCGGACGTGCCCATGCCGTACAACAAGAAGCTCGAGGCTTGGACCAAGCCGGGCGCCACGCGCGTGGTGGAGGCCTGCAAGAAGGTGCTTTATGTCTGACGCTTCACGAATGCCTGGACGGCTCGGCTGACTATGGCAACGAAAGTTCACATGGAGGCCCTCTCCCCGACGATGGAGGAGGGGCAGGTGGTGAAGTGGCTCAAGTCCGAAGGGGACGGGGTCAAGAACGGCGACATCATCGCCGAGATCGAGACCGACAAGGCCACGATGGAGTTGACCGCCCGGGGCGACGGCATCCTGAGGGTGATCCTCGTGAAGGAGGGCGGTATCGCCCCGGTGGGGAACGTGATCGCGGTGATCGCGAGTGAGGACGAAGACATTTCCGAGTTCGCGGCTGCGGCGCTTGCTCCATCTGACGGAAACGGTGCCGGACCCATGACTTCGGACGATCCACGAGTCGAGGTCGAGGACGTCGGTAGCGAGCCCGTCGGCGCGGTGGGGGCCCCTGCGGTAGGAGCTCCAGTGGTTGCTGCCCCTGTCGGCGACGAGGCCGGTCGCATCAAGGCGTCGCCCCTCGCCCGACGCCTGGCCGTCGAGTCGGGGCTGCAACTCTCGGCGGTGGCCGGATCCGGGCCGTCCGGCCGAATCATCAAACGGGATGTCGAGGCAGCCCTGGCGGCGGGCCCGTCCCCTGCTGTCGCTCCTGTCGGCATCTCCCCGCCGCTCGCAGCTTCCGAGGCGGATTACGAAGATGTTCCGCTCACGCAAATGCGGAAGACGATCGCGCGACGCCTGGCTGAGTCCATCGGTCCCGTACCTCACTTCTTCCTGACCGTCGACGTCGATATGGGGCGTGCGATCGAGGCGCGCCGGACGATCAACGCGATGCTCGAAGCCGAGGGCAAGAAGATCTCTCTCAACGACTTGATCATCCGCGCCACCGCCGCGGCGCTCAGGCGCCACCCGGCATGCAACGCCCACTGGCTCGGTGACGCCATCCGGCGATTCAATCGCGTACATGTCGGTGTTGCCGTTGCGATAGACGACGGTTTGATCACTCCGATCATCAGGGACGCCGACTCGAAGGGTGTGGCTCAGATCGCCACAGAAATCAGAGAGTTGGCCGGCCGGGCTCGCCAGAAGAAACTGCAGCCCGAAGAGTATACGGGCGCCACGTTCTCCATCTCGAACCTGGGGATGTTCGGCATCCATGAGTTCACGGCCGTCATCAACCCTCCGGAGGCCGGTATCCTCGCGGTCGGTGGAGTGGAGGAAACTCCGGTCGTCGAAGACGGCCAGGTGGTGGTTCGGAGTCGCATGAAAATGACCATGAGCTGCGATCATCGCGTGATCGACGGTGCGCTCGGCGCGGCATTCCTCGGGACGCTGAAGAAAATGCTCGAAGAGCCGACGGCCATTCTGCTCTGACGAAAGGTGGTCCGTGACCGACACCGTATCGCGCGTTCTGAACATCGAAAAGGAAGAGTTGCCACTCGCTCTCCTCTCGGTCGCCTACTTTTTCTGTGTCCTGTGCGGATACTTCTTCCTGCGTCCAGTGCGGGAGGCGATGGGCGTCGCCCGGGGGATGGACGAACTCCGCTGGCTCTTCGTGGGCACGTCGCTGGTATCCCTCGTCCTCGTGCTCGCCTTCGGGGGAGTCGTTGCGAGGACGAACCGCCGCCGGTTCATCCCGATCGCCTATCTGTTCGTGATCGCGTGTCTGGTCGTGTTCTCCGGCATGCTGATCGTCGACGGGGCCGCGGGTGGGGGGCTCATCGGCACGGATTCGGAGACGCCAGTGGCGCGCTACGTCGGCTACGTCTTCTTCGTCTGGCTCAGCGCCATCAATCTGTTCGTGACCAGCGTCTTCTGGGCGTTCATGGTGGACATCTTCGACATGCGTCAGGGCAAGAGGATGTTCGCGTTCATCGGTATCGGCGGGACGCTCGGGGCGCTGGTGGGTGGCTGGGCGACTAATGTGATCAGTGGCATGACCGAGTCGGTCTATCTCCCTGCAGGGCTGATGCTGACGGGCGCCGCATTCTTCGGGGTGGCCATCGTCCTCGTGCTCATGCTGGACCGCCTCGCCCTTTCTTCCGAGCATTCACGGCACACCGCCGAGGGGGCGGCCTCTGAATACCCCCAAGGGGTTGGCGAAGAGGCGGCTGGGGATGAAGCTGCGGATGAAGCTGGGGATCCGGCCAACATCGGCGGGACGTTCTGGGACGGCGCGAGGGCCGTCGCCAGCTCGCCGTATCTGCTAGGCATCGGTGCCTACATCGTCCTGATGGCGATCGCGAATACGCTGATCTACTTCACACAAGCCAACATCATCCTCGACAACACGGACACGTTCAGCCAACGAGTGGCGGGATTCGCCCAATTCGACGCCCTGGCACAGGGCGCCACCCTCGTCGTCCAGCTTTTCGTGACCACGCATGTGATCAAACGCATCGGCGTGGGCTGGACACTGGTCATCCTACCCGTCGTCACCATGCTGGGCTTCGCGATTCTGTCGGTCTGGACCGCCTTCGGTGTCATGGCGGTCTTCCAGGCGGTTCATCGCGCTACCCGTTACGCGATGTCGAGGCCGGCGCGGGAGACTCTGTTCAGCGTCGTGTCACCCTCGGAGAAGTACAAAGCCAAGCCGGTCATCGATGTCTTCCTCTATCGCGGCGGAGATGTAGCGGGGGCTGGCGTGGATGGCATGTTCGCCGCCATGGGACTCACGTTGGCCTGGGTTGCAATGGCAACCGTGCCTGTGGCAGGCCTCTGGGCCATGCTATGTCTCGCGCTGGGGCGGGCCCAGCAGGCACGGGATTCCTAGAACCCGCCTCCGCCTCCGCCGCCGAAACCACCCCCGGTAGAACCACCGCCGCCACTGAAGCCGGAGCCGCCACTGCTACGGGGCTGTGACGTCATTGCACTGCCAACTCGCCCCGTCATGCTTCCGAGATCCGTCACGAAGATCGTCGGCCGGAAGCGGTGTCCCGCTGGGCCGGAGTACCAGTCCGGGGGTTCCTTGTACAGGTCGTCAAAGGCTCGAGCCCACTTCTTCTCGACCTGAAGCGCCATGGCGTGGGGCAGGTACCGCTCGAACATCTCCGGCGAGTCGATCATGCGGCGAAAGCGGTCGGATTCGACACGATCGAGAAAGTCCTGGAACCCCAGCACGTGCTCGAGCTTTCGTGCCCCACGTACCGTGCGTGCGGGCATGACGACGCCGAATCCGACGATCGGCACGGCCGTGCCGTGAGGAGGGCCGCCAGCGCACCCAGGCCGAGGGGTAGATAGAGAGCGTCTACGCTATTTCCGAAAAAGCCCAATCCCAGTATGAGAAAGACGGTGGTTGCCAGGCCGGCACCCACGTAGCCCTGCACGATCTTGTCGAGGCGATGATGGTAGTAGCCGAGACGAAGGAGCCGCTGGAAGATTTCGTCTTTGATGGGGCCCAGATGTTTGTAGAACTCGTTCTTAAGGTCGTCGAGCTGCACGACTTTGCGGAAACCACCCTCGAAGAGGGCGCCCATGAGCCGACTCTCGTCTGGCTGTAGCTCCGTCCACTCATCCTGATCCTTCACTAGTTCGAAGGAATAGGTGCTTCCGCTCAGCCAGGCCACGAGGCCAGTCGACTCGCGTTCCTCGATCCTCAGGTAACCGCGCACGGCGAGGTCGACGATCGAGGCCGTGATGTCCCTCAGGTCGGGACTGTTGTCGATTAATGTGCCGATCTCCGCCGGCGTCAGATCCTCGGGGGGCTCGTACTGGGGTGAGATCGCCATGCGAGAGGGGTCGCGACCTCGCGTCCGCCAGAGTTGATACATCACGACGAAGCTCAGGATCGGGATGAGGAAGATCCAGTTAGCCCGAAAAGACAGGTTGATCTTTTCGGCCGCCGTGGGGCGGGCTATGACGCCAGGGGCCCAAGCCAGCGATAGCGTCATCCCCTCCCTACTCCCCAGGGGCTGCGTCGTATCAAAATAGAATAATAATTCTATTTTAGTGGCTGTGGCGTTCCTTGCGGTCGACCCGACAGGGCCGGTGAACACCCTCGCCTCCACGTCGCTAGCTTCGGGCGGCAGTCGGACGCGTGCGCTGGCGACCTGAATGGGAACCTCCCACTCGTCTCCGGTAACGTTCCAATACAGTTCGTCGTGGCCGGCCTCGAAGTTGCTGTCGTCCGGGTCGAAAAAGCGGAGGGCGTTGCGCACTGTGTATTCAATTCGGACCGTCTGACTGACGTCGATGGCTCCGGGAATCCAGATCTTGATCCTCATTGTGCAGGCCCTCACAGCTCTCTTCGTACTCGAAGGCCTCACCGTCCTCGCCGGTAACGGAGGTCACGGCGAGCAAGAGGCTGAGGTTGAAGCCGCCGGGTGTTTCGTACACGACCGGAATGTCCCGATAGACGCCGTTCCACGAGCCGGTAAAGCGGAAGCGGATCGACTCAGACACCTCGATTCGTCCGTTCCGCATGTAAAGAAAAATCTGAGCAGCGAAATCGGCACGCATCAGCACGCGCTCGTAGGGTTTACCTGTCTTGGCGCCCCGCCTAACTTGCAGGCCCATATCCCTTCCTGGCCGGGTGGTCGAGGTGGGGTGCTAGTTACGTACCCATTCCGGGCGCCTAGCCGGCATCCGGGCTGAAAGAGAGCAACAGGTGGCCGACAATAAATTTGACGTCCTCGTGATCGGTGGTGGGCCCGGCGGATACGTGGCGGCGATCCGGGCGGGGCAGTTGGGCATGAGCGTCGCATGCGTCGAAGAGAGTGAGCTCGGGGGCGTGTGCCTGAACATCGGCTGTATCCCCACCAAGGCACTGCTGTCCAGCGCCGCCCTGGTAAGCGAGATGAAGACCGCCGGAGCCCATGGCATCACTTTCGAGGGTGCCAGCGTGGTCCTGGGCCCCGCTCAGGAACGGAGCCGTGCGATCGCGGGCCAACTGTCGAAAGGCGTGGGCCACCTCTTCAAGAAGAACAAGGTGACCCACGTGGAGGGACGTGGCCGCCTGGTGGGTGGTGGTGGCGTCGAGGTCGAGGCCTCCGACGGGAGTCGCCAGCTTTTTGCGGCGTCCCACGTCATTCTTGCCACGGGATCTCGACCGAGGGACATCCCGATCTTACCGATCGACGAAGAGCGAGTGTGGTCCTCCACGGGAGCCCTCTTCCAGACCGAAACCCCGGAGTCGCTCGCCGTGGTGGGGGCCGGAGCCGTCGGCATGGAGTTCGCGGATATCTACGACGCCTACGGTACCAAAGTCACGGTCATCGAGGCCTTGGACCGGATCCTGCCCCTGGAAGACGCCGATTCATCCGCTGCCGTTCAGCGGAGCTTCAAGAAGCGAGGCGTCGACGTCTTCACTGGTGCCATGGTGGAGAGCGCCGATATCGGCAAGACCTCCGTGGAGTTGCGCTTCAAGGACAAGCAGGGAGCCGATCACGCGCTCGAGGTCGAGCACGTTCTCTCGGCCGTCGGTCGGGTTCCGAATACCGGGGATCTAGGCCTCGAAGCTGCGGGAGTCGCGCTCGACGACCGGGGGTTCTTTATCGTGGACGAAACCATGAGG
>Ga0310123_10000512_pt1 | contig 34677 bp, 24 predicted proteins | sample CB6_AW_1057_MG_FD_203505 | JGI IMG/M metagenome (GOLD analysis project Ga0310123, IMG submission 203505) | Marine microbial communities from Western Arctic Ocean, Canada - CB6_AW_1057 | ecosystem: Environmental > Aquatic > Marine > Oceanic | place: Canada: Western Arctic Ocean | collected... | reverse complement strand
CATTTGAGCCGATGTATGCTCGGTGAAGCCATGGATTGACTGGTTTTTCGCGGCTGTGGTGTAGTGGTAACACGCCAGCTTCCCAAGCTTGAAATGCGGGTTCGATTCCCGCCAGCCGCTTGCGTCAGGGGACCTCCAGTATTCAAACCACCTTGTCCCAATTCAGACACATCATCTTTGTCATCGCGACCGCAGTGTTGTTTGCGAACGACCTCTGGTCCCAGGATGAACTGCACTGGGCTTTTCAGCGGCTCAGGCCAACAGTACCTCCGACCGCAGAGTCCACGGACCGAATGCGATCACCGATCGATGCGTTTGTGCTGTCAGACCTGGAAAAAATGGGCCTTGGGTTCTCGCCCGAGGCTGATCGCCCCACGCTCATTCGGCGACTGTTTCTTGATTTGCTCGGGATTCCTCCTGGTATCGAAGAGATCGACACCTTCCTGAATGATCAGCAACCCGGCGCCTGGGGGCGGCTGGTGGACCGGGTTGTGGAATCGCCGCGTTTCGGTGAACGCTGGGCTCGGCACTGGCTCGACATCGTCGGCTATGCTGACACGGTTGGTTTTGACATGAATCCGGACGGGATTGTTCTTGCCGATGGAAAATGGCGCTACCGCGATTACATCATCGATTCACTGAATTCAGACAAGCCGTATGACAGCTTCATTCGCCAGCAACTTGCCGGAGACGAAGCAGTCGACTGGCGAAATGCCGAGGTGTTTAATCCGACGATCATTGAACATCTCGTGGCCACCGGTTTTCTGCGCACAGCACAGGACTTCAGCCACGAGCCAATCAGCGACATACCGTCAAATCACTACGCAGTGATTCATGACACACTGGAGATTGTCGGCGCTTCACTGTTTTCCGTTACTCTCAAGTGTGCTCGCTGTCACGATCACAAATATGACCCGCTTCCGCAAACTGATTACTACAGCCTCATGGCTGTTCTGACGCCGGCTTACAACTCGAAGAACTGGAAGGCGGTGATCAGTTATCGGGATGCGGTGATCGACCGATCGCTGCCGGACGTATCGACAACCCGACTGAACAAAATCAATCGACACAACGAGCCACTAAACTGTGAGGTGTCAGTCTTAAAAGAACAACTGGCCGCCCTGTCGCCTGGACCGGAAGCCTCTGAACTCCAGTCGAAGATTCGCACACTGGAAAATCGTCGCCTGTCGGCGGGAAAGATTCAGGCTCTGTGGGATGTGGGTCCGGCACCCACCACCTATTTACACATTCGTGGCAACCATGAACAACCTGGAGATATAGTGCAGCCGGGTTTCCTCAGCCTCCTGAGTGACCTCGATTCCGTGAGTAACTCCGGTGTCACGCGAAATAATCTGACAGCGACCGGCGAAACCAGCGGACGCCGGACAGCACTTGCAAACTGGGTGACGCGTCATGATACACCCGCATCGGCTCTGTTGGCCCGAGTCATGGTCAACCGAATCTGGATGCACCTGTTTGGCGAAGGGATCGTACCGTCTGCCGGCAACTTCGGCATACAGGGAACGCCACCGACTCACCCTGAATTTCTGGAGTGGTTGAGTGCAGATTTCGAACGCAGTGGCTGGAGCATCAAGCGTGCAATTCGACAGATCGTAACTTCGACGACGTACCGTCAGACCTCGCAGCATGACGAATCAACGAACGCATTGGCTGAATCAGTCGATCCAGGGAACCAGCTGCTCTGGCGAATGCGCCTGCGGCGCGTGGACGCCGAAGTTGTTCGCGACTCACTACTGGCCGTTGCCGGCAATCTGGATTCACAGATGGATGGACCACCAATCCGGACAAAGACCAATGCTGATGGTCGCGTTGTCGAGGAAGCAGCAGGCCGGCATCGACGCAGTATTTACCTGCTCGTACGGCGAGCTTACAACGCTTCGTTGCTCTCTGTATTTGATCAGCCCGTCATTGGAACAACGTGTTCCGAGCGGCAGCCGTCAGCAGTGGTGTCTCAGTCCCTCACGATGCTCAACGACGAGTTTCTGTCGGCGCAGGCGGAACAGCTTGCGGAACGTGTCCGTGCGAAAGCTGGAGAGGACAGGCAACGGCAGATCGAAATCGTCTTTCGTCTTGCTTTGGGACGGCGGCCCGCCGACCAGGAACGACAATGGTGCTTTGAACATCTGGAACAGCAAACAGCGATCTTTGCCGCTGATCAGAACACGGCAGCACTGGCTGATCTTTGTCTGACGATTCTGAATACGAGTGAGTTTTTGTATGCGGAATGACCATGTCAATGCCAGCCAAATCAAAAGCCGGGCAACACCAATCGACAGACAATAATTCGGCAGCATCACTTTGGTTGAATTGCGAACATACTGCCCAACGATCCAGGGACGGTAACTCTCAAAAGCGAATGCGTCTCATGCCTGCACTTTCCTCACGCCGTCGCCTGCTCCAAAATACCGGCACTGGCATGGGTACGTTTGCCCTTGCGTCCCTGCTTCAGTCAGAGCGACTGGCTGCTGCTGTGGAACACGACCATTCGTCCATCCATCCACGGAGCCCGCATGCTGCTCCGCCGGCGAAGGCAATGATCCTGCTGGTGCAGACCGGAGCGCCCAGCCAGATGGATCTGTTTGATCCAAAGCCGGAACTGCAAAAGCGTGACGGCCGTGTACACTCGGAGAAAGTCGAAGCGTTTCAGACCGGAAGTGAATCCAACAGACTGATGGCCAGTCCCTACCGTTTCCGCAGGCACGGCGAATGCGGTATGGAATTTTCCGAGGCGGTTCCTCATCTGGCGTCTCAGGCCGACGACATCTGCATGGTCCGGTCAATGCACACCGAGAACAACAACCATCCACAGGGCCTGCGGATGGTTCATACGGGAAAGGTCTTTGCCGGCCGGCCCTCGCTGGGATCGTGGATCTGCTACGGCCTGGGCACCGAAAATCAGAACCTGCCAGCCTATGCGGTTTTGCGTTCACCGACTGGCTACTCGAACGGCGGAACGGCCCTGTGGGACAGCGGGTGGCTGCCGGCAGCGTTCCGTGGAACTGAGATTCAGTCACAGGGACCGCCATTCATTAACCTGCATCCCTCAAGAGAGCTTCCCGAGGAAGCACGCCGGAATACGCTCAGTCTGCTGGATAAGCTCAATCGGGATCGCCAGCGGCTGTATCCGGGCGATTCGCGGCTGCAGGCGAGAATTGCAAACTATGAACTGGCGGCCAGGATGCAGATGGAAGCCGAAGAACTGCTTGACCTCCGTTCCGAGACACTGGAAACTCTGCAGATGTACGGAACGGATAACGACATCACCCGCGACTACGGCACACGCTGTCTGATGGCCCGTCGTCTGGTAGAGGCTGGTGTGCGTTTCGTACAGGTCCTCACGCCAAACACAAACGGATTCATGCCGTGGGACCAGCACAGCAAACTCAAAGGCGGCATTGATGCCATCGCGGCCCAGGTCGACCGACCATCCGCAGCACTCATCACGGATCTCAAACAACGCGGTCTGCTTGACGAGACAATTGTCATGTGGAGCGGTGAATTCGGTCGTCTGCCGGTTTCTCAGAATAAAACCGGACGCGACCACAACCGTCATGCGTTTTCTGTTTTGTTATCCGGTGGTGGTTTCCGGCCAGGACATGTGCATGGTGCGACAGACGAGCTGGGCTACCGTGCCGTCGAAGACAGGGTGAGCTGCTCTGATCTTCATGCAACGCTCCTGCACCAACTGGGACTGGACCATGAGGCGCTCACGTACCTGCACAACGGTCGCGAAGAAACTCTGACCGATGCGGTCGTCAGTGAAGCCCAGACTGTGAAGGGCCTGCTCCGGACTTCGCCAATGCCGTCGGAAGGCTGAGAAACAGGCTCCGACAGGAGTGGGCAGCCTCTGCGTCAAGGTGCCGACCGGGATGTGCATGGTATCCACCGCAGACCGATGAACCCGAGTTCTGTCCACTGCGAGCCCCAGCTCGTGTCCGTTCCGTCGGGATACCGGCGCACGGCGACCAGCAGTAGCCGGCATCCGCGACACGGCGCGGCCCTTCCCAGCGCGTTCCGTCCTTTGAAATGAAGGATACCGATTGATTCTTGCGATTATCGTCGTCGTCATTGTCGACGTCATACTCGCAGGAGTTCAGCAGAAGTTGCCCGTTCGGGATCACGGAGAGTTTGGCGTCCCGAAGATCCAGATTCGGACTTTCGAGTAATGCCGCCGATTCTCATGTGGAACCATCGATCGAAGAGAAGGATGCGAATCTTTCCGTGTCACCCGCTCCGGCATGCCCAGCGCCTTCGCGAAACGCACAGAACCAGCGATCGTTGAACCGTTCCAAATCCGTGAACGCATTATGCGGCGCCCTGTTGCTTTTTTGTGTCCTGACAAATGTTCGATTTTTGACACAACTGACTCGGCGGACGCAGGAATGATGGATTCAAATCGGTGCGAACCATTCACTCGTTGTCGATGTCGAGATCGCTGGCCACGATCTCGACACCACATAGAAGCGTACGTCCGTGGACCGGTTTCAGAGAAATACGAAGGTCTGAATCTGCTTCCACATTGGTAAACTCCCGGACAATAGCCGAATTACGACCACCCGACGCTTGCGAGACATCCAGTCGTTCAATAACGGTCCTGCCCTGCAGGGCGACGTCGAAGACACGCTCTCCAGCAACAACCGCAGCAGGCTCACTAAAGTGCAGCCGAACTGTATAGGGTTCTGATTTTGCATCGGATTTGCCAAGGCCGATTGTGACCGACGTCAGACCTTCAATGCCGGAGGCCGCAACCCACGCCGTCCCTTCGCCACTGACCAGTGAAGAGTGGTGACGAAAACTTTTTTGCTGATCGCCTTTCATCTCCACCGAAACGTTTGGTGAGGAACCGCCCACGTTGGGCGCGTCAAACCACATCGTTCCGTTGCTGGCCATACGGTCACCAGGTGCTCCGAGATTTATTCCGACACGGCGAATGCGGTCATTTACGGGATCCAGCGACAGAGCGCTGTAGGTCCAGACTTCCGATTCCGGAAGGTGAACCAGCGACAACGAAGTGAACAATGAGTATCCGCACACGCAGCCATGCGCAAAGTTCGGGGCGTTGAGTACGCCGTTGGCCGGAATCAGGCTGTTGCGGCAGCCGGAACGGAATCCTTTCAGGCGCGCCGTTTCTCCTGATTCAATATCGCAGAAACCAGCTGTATCCGCCCGAAAAGTCATCAGGTGCGGACTGGCAATGGCATAGTTGCAGTGATGACCGGCTTTCGTGAATTCCCAATCCACTTCTCTGTTCGTCACTGGATGCACACGAGCTATGCGTTCACCGGTTTCCAGATCCCAGGACAGTCCCGGACCGCGCTGGTCCAGTACTCGGTCATTCCAGATGATCACCCGGTCCCACAGACTCTCAGGATGCCCCTTGAACCCTTCGCCTTCGGCATACTGCTTCCAAAGCAGTTCTCCCGTTTCGCCTCGGAACGCCATCACGTGTTTCTTGTTGGTCAGCAGCAGCACATCATGATCCCCGGAATACGCAACCCACGTTCCGATGATGTCGGCATGCTTCTTCCATTCCAGCCTTCCGGTCTTCAGGTCGATGGCCTTGAGGTGACGCACGTCAGAAGCTTCCGGAACCACTCCGCGACGCTTCCAGTCCTTGTAGAAGCTCTCCAGCGCACCGTCGTAACAGAAGATCTTGTCAGAACCGATAGAGACCACAGGAAAACTGGCTTCGGCTTCGTGAGACCAGACATGATCCCCGCTGTGACGGTTGAGTACGATAATTTCGACGGGTGAATTCTGTCCGGCAAGCAGTTTCCGGGCATCAGCGAGTTTTTCTGTGTCAGCATCGAGGGTGCGGAATACAACGGCAATCAACAGGTCGTCTTTCACCCGGATACGCCCCCAGTCGTCCGACGGATTCGGCAGTTTGAATTCTGCCAGCTGTTTGCCGGTTGCCGGATCGAGCCGCAAACAGCTTTTTTCATGCACGAGATAGATGGAATCCCGGACTGCCAGAAAGTGAAATCCGGCCAACCGATCTTCGAAGTCGTTGCCCCGGCGCCCGGGCAGATAATTGTCGTCGTCCCTGAGAGGGATCTGCCAGAGAATGCGACCGGTGTAGACGTCAACGGCCGTCATTTTTCCCGGGCCCTGAATAAACATTCGGCCACCGATCACGGCCATGCTCGGCCCCCAGAAATGGCGGTTGTAAAACAGGCTTCCATCGGATGCAGGTCCACCGAACCACAGGACACCAAGAGGTGCCATCACGAGCTGATCCTGGGACATCAGCGTGTTCGATGCGTCTCCGTATTCATGAGTCCAGTCGGCGGAACCAGGTAAAGCGCCGCTGCGAGTGAGCAGTGAAAACCTGTCAGAACGAACGATTTCAGCATTCGAAAGCTTCGTACTGGCGACCAGCCTGACCATCTGAGCGTGTTGTATGTCATTAATGGGCAGATAGGCCGTTCCACCGTAGGGTCTCAGGCGATCGAAAAGTCTCTTCAGCCGATCCGCACTTCGGGTCAGACCAAAACGGTGTGGCTCCTCTGACACCAGTACCGTCGCCAGATACTGTGGAAGCTCAAATCGGCCAGGATCGCCGACGAGTGCAACGACCCGTGTGCCGTACAAGCCGGCGCGGTCGTAATGCCGCCGTAACTGGCGGACTCGCTCCTCGTCCGGATCGACAACAATGACTCGCATGTCTGACTGCCGAACCAACTCGCCAATCAGACCTCCGGAACCAATCCCCAGCGCAACGCAGTAGCTGTCCTCTGGTTGCGCGTGGTTCAGCAGATGGACCACATGATCAGACCAGTCTGCCGTCTCCACGACCGGCCGAGGTTGTTGCGCATGAGCACGGGGCTCAACTGACTCCGGCCCGAAACAGTGCATTCGGCCTTCCTTCGTCGTGACCACCAACCGCCCGTTCGCCACAAGCATTGACGCGAGTGACCCCGCAATTTCTGTGCGCCACGACACTACGGCTGGATTGTTTGTGCCGGGCAGATCGATCGCGAATACCACCTGTCCCTGGTGACCATACAGACGATTGCCGGCTTTCACGTCCACCAACAGCGGGTTGGCCACCAGCCATTCCTCGTAGTCTGTCCTCGGCATTTCACGAATCTGATTGTTTTCCAGCGACCAGGACTGTTTCAGCACCGTGACTTTCGACTTTTTGCCGCGCCGGTCTGTACGCTCGACCTCCATCGGATTCGCAAGATCGTAAGCCACGACTTTTCCCCCCTCACCTGCATAGATCTTGTCCTTCCCGATGACAGGTGTCTGCAGGCTCATTCCGAGCTGGCGTTCGGCGACAGTGTCGAATGTTACGGTACCGTGAAACAGCCATTGCCCGGTTGTGCATACGTGATAGTTGGTGACACCACTGGTCGTGTAGCGGAAACTCTGAAATTGCCCACTCCTGCGATTTCGGCATCCTGCCACAGATCTTCCCTGAGGGATAAACAAGTTCGATTCGCTGGCAGCCAGATAACCCTGCGGCGTCATATCATCCAGGGTAACGACCTGGTGCTCGGGAGCCGCCAGCGGTTTGGAATCGACCGGTTTTCCGGTTGCGGCATCCACCGTATACAGGAACGTACCTTCAAACGGCCAGACTCCAGCCGTGAAGTGAATCTGGCCGTTCAAAAGCACCGGACCACCTCGGACGGGCCACACTGAAATCAATCGCTCGTTACCAATGACGCGGCGCAGATTGGGTGCAGCGCGGAATCGCCACATGAGTTTGCCGCTGTCAGCTGTCACGCAGTACAGTGAACCGTCGTCCGCACCAAAATAGACACGTCCCTCAAAGACCAGCGGCGCAAATCTCACGGGCCCGTCAGCATAAAACCGCCAGCGCTGTTCACCCGTCTCCAGATCTACTGCAGTGACAGAGTCATTTCGCGACGATCCGTAATACAAAACTGAATCAACAACAACCGGCTCGTACACGGCATCGAAATGCAGACGCGGATCTTCCGGCCACGCCGGTTTGAGAGGTGGCAGTTCAAGTGTCCACTGCAGGTGCAGATTGTCCACCAGTTGTTCGGGGGTCACTGCGCTGCGCTGCGCGTCGAACCGCCATGTTGGCCAATCCTCGCCGCGCCCGGCCGGTGTCCATTCAGTGAAAATCCCGGTCAGAAGCATGCCGAGGATAATTGATGAGAATTGCTTCATAATTGGCTTCCGGCATGTTGTGAGTGGGGGACTGAATGTGAATCGGAGTCCTAGAATTCCCGTATTTCACCCGATTCAGCCAGTGAAAGGCAATCGAGGGACGCAATTCATTCCCGCTTATTAAGACTGGCTTAATCACTCTGGAGCCGGGAACTGCCGGACAAAAAGACCGCGTTCTCAGAATTTACCTCGTGACGCTGCCGCGACACATGATGACGAAAAACACAACATTTCCTTAACAGGATCTGTCATTGTTGAATGCGATACCTGCACGAAGTAGTATGCCAGTGTGTCCGGTTTGACCCAACATCCGCGTGTACGTCGCCGAACAGTTTTTCAGCCAGCCGGTATTTACGTCACCAGGGAGATCAGTCCCATTCGTGATCGCGTTCTTTCAATTGCTTTCGTGATCTGCGCAACTGTCACAACTCAGGCAGGTGCCTGCTCAATCCCCGTGTTTCGCTATGCACTCGAGAAGTGGCAACCGGATCCCTACGTGGCGTTTGTCCTTCATCGCGGTGAATTCACCGCGGAACAGCAGAAACTGATCAACACTCTGCAGTCCAGGGATGCTGCACAGTCGACGCCGGCCAACCTGATCGTGGAAACTGTCAATCGTGATACCGAACCGGACAAAGTCACAGCAATACTCCGTGAGGAATCCATCGAAGACAAACTGCCCTGGCTCGTGGTCAAGAAACCCGTAGACAGAGACTTGCCTCAAACTGTGTTTTCGGAAGAACTGACCGCAACCAGTGTCGCCCGATTGATGGATTCACCACTGCGAATGACCATCAAAAACAGACTGCTTGAAGGAGACTCCGTCGTCTGGGTTTATCTGGAATGCGGCCGCGAGAAGAAAGATGACGAGACTTTTTTTTTACTGACTCAGGAACTGTCCCGACTGCAAAATGAACTCAAGCTGCCGGAAATTGAAGATCAGGATCTGTCGGACCTCACTGCGGCTCCGGAATCATTAAAGATCCGGTTTTCAGCAGTTCGGCTGTCGCGAAACGATGATGAGGAGGCAGTGTTCCGCGATATGCTGCTGCACGTTGAACATGATCTGCTTGACGAAGCATACATCGACCAGCCCATGGCGTTTCCTGTCTTTGGGCGCGGACGAGCTCTGTATGCTCTGGTGGGTGACGGGCTGGTGCCTGAACTGATCGAAGAAGCCTGTCAGTTTCTGACCGGGGCCTGCCAATGTACTGTCAAAGCCGAAAATCCCGGTGTCGATCTGTTGATGCAGGTTGACTGGGACAACTTCATACAGCCGATGGACGTGCCTGATACTTCTTTGCCACCTCTCTCAGGATTTACTGGATTTGGTGAGTTGGCGGAAATCACCAGCAAAGCAGTCCAGGCTTCAGAGAACATAGTCATTCAGGAAGAGGAAAGCGGACCGAGTCCATCGAACCCCGTGTCCGTCATCGATGCGGTCGCTTCAGTGACCGATGATGTGACACCTGTTACTGCTCAGAACAGAATCGGTGCAAAGTCACCTGAGGCGGGCATGTTTTGGCAGAATGTGATGATGGTTCTGCTGCTTTCAGGATGCGTGGTCGTTGCCGCTTCACTATTTCTGATTCGCAGGTCCACCGGATAATTCACGACGGATTTGCAAGGCGCACTGTGAATTTAGATTTGGCCACCGATATGGCGATTCATACGCAGCCCCGCTGAGTTCGCGGGCAGAATCAAATTCGGATTCCGTTTCAGCAATGGCGGTCACATGAATGTCTGGCGACTGGTGGTTCGCGAAATCAAACACCGCAGATTCAACTTTGCGATGGGACTGCTTTCAGTCGCCGTTGCCGTATCGAGTCTGGTTGGAGCGCAAACTCTGCTGACAGCTGATCGCATCATCACAGGACGACTTTTGAGTGCGAAGGAAGCTGAAGTTGAGAAATCCGTTGCCGAAAAACGGGCCGCCGTGCAAAAAGCCGGAAAAGAGCTGCAGGACGTGATCCGCCGGCAGATGCTGGGACTGGGTTTCAATGTGTTGATTCTTCCGGAATCTCAGTCACTCTCTGAAATTCATCTCAACGGCAGTATGTCTGCGACAATGCCTGAGGAGTACGTCGACAGACTGGCAAATTCAAAGATCGTCACCGTCAACCATTTGTTACCCAGTGTCACACAACGCGTTTACTGGGAAGAACGGGACCGTGAAGTCATCGTCGTGGGCACGCGCGGTGAAGTACCGATCCAGCATCGTGGGCTGAAGAAGCCTCTGCTTGATGAAGTGGCTGCCGGAAAGATCGTCCTCGGCCATGAAATCCACCGGCAGCTGAGTGTCACTGAAGGCGACACCGTCCGGCTCAGAGGCCGGGACTTCACCGTGTCCCGGTTACACGCTGAACGTGGATCGGTCGATGATGTCACGGTGTGGATCAACCTGGCCGAAGCCCAGGAACTCCTGGGTATGCAGAATCTGATTAACGCCATCCTGGCTCTGGAATGCGATTGTTCGGGCGACCGCATCTCTCAAATTCGCGCTGAAATTTCCTCGATTCTTCCGGGAACGCAGGTGATTGAGCGGTATTCCCAGGCACTCACACGAGCCGAATCGCGCGCGAAAGCAAAGGAATCTGCCCAGACGGCACTGAAGGAGGCTGAGCAGTCGGGAGTGCAGCAATTGGCGCTCGAGCTGGCCACGCGCCGAAATCTCGAGGATCGTCATGCGGGATTCGCCGCGATACTGGTTCCACTTGTTGTTTTGGGATCGATCGTCATGATCGGGCTGCTGGCTCTGACAAACTCACGTCAGCGGTGTCACGAAATAGGAGTTCTGCGGGCAATCGGACTGAGCACCCGGCAACTGATGCTGATGTTCCTCAGCAAGGCAGCCGCACTTGGTTTGCTGGGCGGGGTGGCCGGCGTCACAGCTGGACTGATGATCGGTCGTATGCTCGTATCTGCCCAGTCCGGCGGGACCAGCTGGAATGAATTGTTTGCCTCGGGTACCCTTTCGGCTGTGGTCATTTCTGCTCCTCCGTCGGCATTGTTTCTTGCCGGACTCGCGAGCTGGATTCCGGCACTGCTTGTCGCCCGTCAGGATCCTGCAGTTATTTTACAGAGAGAGTAGCGGTCAATGCTGCTGCGACTGGAACACCTCTGCAAAACATACGTCGGAAAGCCAACGCATGTTCACGCCATCAGAGACGTTTCGATTGATCTTGCAGAGCGTGAGTTTGTTGCTGTGCAGGGACCAAGCGGATGCGGAAAAACGACGGTGCTGCTGACAGCCGGAGGACTGCTCAAACCTGATTCAGGTGAGGTCCTGATTGAAGGTCAGAATCCATACGCGATGTCGCCTGATGACCGGGCAGCGTTTCGCGCACGAACGATCGGTTTTGTTTTTCAGCAGTTCCATCTCGTGCCGTATCTGGACGTGCTTGATAATATCCTGTCACCAGCACTTGCAGCCGCGAACCCACAGAATGATGCTCGCCAGCGTGCTGTACAGCTGATCGAACATTTTGGGCTCACCCATCGCACGCATCACGTACCAGGTGAACTTAGCAGTGGTGAACGTCAGCGCACGGCTCTTGCACGAGCTCTGCTCAACAGACCACGTCTGCTGCTCGCCGACGAACCAACCGGAAATCTTGACCCGGAAAGTACTGAGTCGGTCCTTGGACATCTGAAAGAATTTGCGGAATCCGGCGGAGCCGTTCTGCTGGTGACACATGACGACCGGGCAGTTTCCTTCGCTCAACGCGTCGTTCATCTTTGTGATGGCCGGATTTCAACTTTGATGGATCGCAATCTCAGCGGGACGCTTTAAGCTGCTGAGGCCGGTAAGTGGCGTTTCTCAGTCCGATTCAATACCAAACTCAGAGAGTTATCCGGCCCACGACAATGCATCCAGTTAGGTTCAGTTTTGTACAGCGATCTCGCTGGCGCCGTGCCGGTCGCATAAGTTCATTGTGGGTACTGCTGCTCGTTGCTGTGTCCCTGATTTGTTTGATGATCTTTCTGATGAGACTCGGGATGCCGTCTCGCAGCGCGGGTCGAGACACGCTCATCGTCTACGCAGCTGCCGGAATGCGGGTTCCGGTGGAAGAAATTGCTCAGCAGTACGAGTCCGAATTCGGTGTCTCACTGGAGGTTCAGTACAATGGCTCAAACACACTGCTGAACCAGCTGCAGACCGATAAGTTCAATGAAGCCGATATTTACCTGGCGGCGGACGATTTCTACACAGACAAGGCGATTGAGCTGGGTCTGGCAGTGGACACGATGCCGATCGCGCATCAGCGACCGATAATCGCCGTGCGGAAAGATTCTGAGAAGAAGATCGAGTCGCTGGACGATCTGCTGCGTGAGGATATACGGGTGGCAGTTGCCAATCCCGAGCAGGCAGCGGTCGGCAAGGCGACGCGCCGCCAATTGAGTACATTCCGAGTCGGTGAGATCAACCGCTGGGAGCAGCTGGAAAAGCATGTCACTGAGTCAGGGGTGTTCAAACCAACCGTTAATGACATTGCAACCGATGTCAAAATTGGCGCTGTTGATGCGGCAATCGTCTGGAATTCCACCGTAGCAATGCCGAAGTACAGGGAAGACCTTGTGGGTGTTTCCGTTCCCGAGCTTGATGGTGATTCTGACCTGATCAGTGTGGCGGTACTGCGTTCGTCATCCGATCTGCCCTCGGCCTACAGGTTTGCCCGTTATGTTTCGGCTCGCAACAAAGGTCTCGCCGTTTTTACAAAGTACGGCACGCAGTCGGTGGACGGTGACATATGGCAGGAGAAGCCGCAGGTAAATTTCTTCTGCGGTGCGGTCAATCGACGGACGATTGAACAGATCATTGAAGAATTCCAGCTGGACGAGGGTGTCACTGTCAATACCATCTACGATGGCTGCGGCATTCTCACCAGTCGCATGAAAGGTATTGAAGGACAGCGACAGTCTCTGGGCTTTCCCGATGTTTATATGGCCTGCGATCTGTACTACCTGGAAAACGTCAAGACCTGGTTTCAGGAAGCAGCAAATGTTTCTGACGTCGAACTGGTGATCGCCGTGCCCAAAGGCAGTACAAAAGTCAAGTCGCTGTCTGATCTGGTTAAGCCCGACGTACGCGTGGCTGTTGGTGAACCCTCGCAATGTACAGTTGGAGCTCTCACTCGCAGGCTGCTGCAAAAGGAAGGACTGTACGAGCAATTCGTCAAAAAGCAGCAGCACGGAGACGAAGTAATGGTAGTCGAAAAATCGTCGTCGGCTCTTCTTGTGCCGGATGTCCTGACCGGTCATGTCGATGCTGCCATTGCTTATATCACGGACGTGCTGCCGAATCAGGATTCCGTGGATGTTATTCGCATTCAGTCACCGGTGAACATTGCCATTCAGCCGTTCAGTATTGCTAAAACCAGTGAACATAAGTATCTCCTCCGCAGACTGTTCAAACGCATCGTAAACTCTCCGGAAGCATTTGAGTCCGTCGGATTCCACTTTCGCCTGGATGACACGTCGAAAGACGATGCAGAGAACCTGGCACCATGAGTGACAGATCATCTGCTTCTGATCACGAGAACCGTGGCCGCACGCAAACCACCCGGCACGTTACGCTCTCGAATACGGTCTTTATGATTTCTTTGGGGATCATCGGCGGGACCTATCTGCTGCTCATCGCGGCGATGCTCACCGCTGACACCTGGTATATGGCCGAAAAGTCGGTCAAAGCGGCTTATGCTGCCAATTCATGGCAAGTGTTGCTGTTCGAGAATCCCATCGCGGAGGCGCTTGCTGATCGGAAAATACGCTATTCGATATGGCTCAGCCTGACCTCGTGTACGTTGTCCGCGGTGTTCTCACTTCTGGTCGCGGTGCCGATTGGATATCTGCTTTCGCGCCACCAGTTCCCCGGGAAACGGCTGCTGGATGCCGTTCTGGATATTCCGATTGTGTTGCCGCCGCTCGTTGTTGGATTGAGCCTGCTGATCCTGTTCCAATACCCACCATTTGCATGGATCGCACGAGATGTCGTCTATCAGCTGCCGGCAGTCGTACTTGCCCAGTTTTCAGTCGCCTGCGCGTTCGCGGTGAGAACGATGAAGTCCACTTTTGACCACATCAACCCGCGATCCGAGCAGGTTGCAGTCACTCTGGGATGTTCGCGAGCCCAGGCCTTCGGCTGGATTGTACTGCCGGACGCGTCTCGTGGCATGATGACAGCATTCACGCTGGCATGGGCACGTTCACTGGGCGAATTTGGACCATTGCTGATCTTTGCCGGTGCAACGCGGATGAAAACAGAGGTCCTGTCGACATCCGTGTTTCTTGAATTGAACGTTGGAAATATCGAAGCTGCCGTCGCCGTTTCACTGATCATGATACTGGCAGCTGTCACAGTTCTGGTCATTACCCGTCGGTGGGGCCTGCGGGACATTGCCTTATAAACGGAGTAATCTGCGGTCCGATGATTGCGATCAAAAACATGTCGGTTGAATGCGGTGACTTTCGGCTCTCCGAAGTGTCCCTGACAATCGCTGCGGGCAACTACGGCGTGCTCATGGGCCGGACGGGGTCAGGAAAAACAACCATCGTTGAGTGTGTCCTGGGACTGCGCCGGATTTCGAGCGGGACGATCCTGCTGGACAATCACAATGTGACACATCTCAACCCCGCGATGCGCGACATTGGTTATGTCCCGCAGGACAGAGCACTGTTTTCGAGAATGACGGTCCGTGATCATCTGGCATTTGCTCTGATGATTCGTCGGGTGTCCGCATCTGAGACCGATGGCCGCGTCCGCGAACTGGCAGCGTCGCTGGGAATCGTCCATCTGCTCGATCGAACACCGCACGGGCTCAGCGGTGGTGAACAACAGCGAGTTGCTTTGGGCAGAGCACTGTCATTTCGACCGCGGGTTCTGTGCCTCGACGAACCGTTGAGTGCGCTCGATTCAGAGACACGACAACAAATGTGTGAGCTGCTCGCTGATATCTCGCGCAAGGAACAGGTGACCACATTACACGTGACTCACAACCTTGACGAAGCGCAACGTCTGGCCGACTGTCTGTTCACGGTCGTTGACGGCAAAATTAAACCTGTTGAACCAGCCGGTGGAAGAAACTGATGCAGATCACGGTACAATATGAAGCTCAGGCAAGGCGAGCAGCAGGCGTTGGTTCGGATACGATCGAGGTCTCTGATGCCTGTTGTGTGAATGATTGCATTCGCAGGGTCGCTGATGCACATGGCGAACAGCTCAGGTCGGTACTCGTGGACACAAACGGAGAAATTCAGCCCGCACTTCTGATTTTTCTCAACGACGTTCAGGTTGTCCGCCAGGCGGAAGGCGTCCTTTCCGACGGTGACACACTGACGCTGATGACCCCCATATCGGGCGGCTGATTCGCACTGGTCACCGGAATCAGCTGTCCGCTGAATGCTTGCAAGACTTAATTCCGCTTTATCAAAACCTCATGGCCCCAAACACCCACAGCTCCCTCACTGAAGAAGAATACGCTACATACGAATGGCAGATGTGGGTCGATGACTTTGGTGAAGCCGGTCAGGAACGGCTCAAAGCATCGTCGGTACTTGTTTCCCGCGTGGGAGGACTGGGAAGCGTGGTTGCCTATGAACTTGCGGCAGCGGGAGTCGGGAAACTGGTCCTGGCACATGCGGGAAACATTAAACCAAGTGACCTCAATCGACAGATACTGATGCCCCACGCAGCGCTGGGTACGTTACGCGTCGAGTCGGCGAAACGCCGGCTGAAGGAATTGAATCCGAGGATAGAAATCGTCGCAGTCAATGAGAACGTCGATGCAGACAACTCCGCCGGTCTGATCGAGCAGGTTGATCTGATCGTGGATTGTGCACCCATGTTCGACGAACGATTTGCCATGAATCGCGAGGCCGTCCGTCAGAAAAAGCCGCTTGTCGAATGTGCCATGTATGAGCTGGAAGCAAGTCTGACGACAATTATACCTGGGCAAACACCCTGTCTGGCCTGCCTGTACCCCAAAGTACCTCCCGTCTGGCGACGAGAGTTTCCCGTGTTTGGAGCCGTTTCCGGCACCGTGGGCTGCATGGCGGCCATGGAAGCGATCAAAGTTCTCGCCGGATTCGGCAATCCACTGACTGGAATCATGGTGACGACTAACCTGCGCGAGATGACATTTTCGCGCCGGAGAATCCAGCGCCGCACTGCTTGTGACGTCTGCGGAAACCCGTGAGACCATGCCCCACAGTGCTCAAGAAATCATCCCATGGTTCTGGCAGGCGACTAAAGATTTGAAAGGACTTCCTTGTCGACAGCACAAATCGATTAATCGACGCAGAGTGATAGGCTCAGCCGGTGACGTGATCGTCTTTCATTGGGGAAACTGACTTAAGATCAGGAACAGCCGACATACGCGATTCAGCAATCTGCCAGGCTACAGAGGTCCGTGTTCGCTGCCATCACCTGAGCTTTTTGGTAAGATGGGTAATCAGCATTCCAATACGACTAACGGCAGACCAGGACGTACAGTCCATCACTCGGCAGCCGTCCACAATCGACATAGCGCATGCCGCGGGTGTGCCCATTGAAAGAGCCAACATGACCGACACCAATACGACTCGCGATGACTTCCAGCTTGGTCGAAGATCGTTTTTGACAGCGGCGGCCGCAGCAGCAGGAACCGCATCCACGGTTTTCGGGCGCGAGTACGGGCCAAATGCAGCACCAACTCGGTATCCGGAACCGGATGTCGTGGTGATCGAAGACGAATTCAAGAAATACAAACTCGGCAACTCGCCCATCCTGCGGTTGTATCACAACAAGAACATGCTGTGGGCCGAAGGCTGTGCCTGGAACGGCTCAGGCAGGTATCTCGTCTGGAGCGACATTCCCAATAACGTTCAGTATCGATGGCTGGAGGAAGACGGGCATGTTTCGATTTTTCGTCACCCGTCCAACAACAGTAACGGAAACACATTCGACTTCAGCGGCCGGCAGATTTCGTTCGAACATGGCACACGTCGTGTCGTGCGTTACGAGTACGATGGCACCATGACCGTTTTGGCCGACAGCTACAACGGTAAGTCGCTGAATGCTCCCAATGATGGTGCCGTTCATCCGAATGGTGACATCTGGTTCACCGACCCCGGATACGGTGGTCTGATGAATTATGAAGGCAACCGGGCGGACCGGAGGTCCCCGTCATGGCCGCAGCCTCATCAGAAGGAAGCGATCTATCGCATCGACGCAAAGACCCTGAAGCTGTACCAGGTGGCCGACGACATCTACAAACCCAACGGCCTGTGCTTTTCGCCGGACTACACGAAAATTTATGTAGCGGACACCGGCAAGTCTCACTATGACGACGCAAAGGAGAACATCAAAGTGTGGGACGTAGTGGGTGAAAAGAAGCTGGCAAACGGGAGAGAGTTCGCATCGATGGCCATGGAAATCAACGGCGAAGAAAAAGCCGGATTTGCTGACGGCATCCGCTGTGACGAAGACGGTAATATCTGGGCCAGCGCAGGCTGGGTCGGTGACGGCTATGACGGAGTGCATGTGTTCGAACCCACTGAAGGCAGGCGCATCGGCCAGGTGCTGCTTCCCGAGATCTGCTCCAATGTCTGCTTCGGCGGCACAAAGCGAAATCGCCTGTTCATGACCGGCAGCCAGTCACTCTACGCCGTCTATGTGGAAACCAAAGGTGCTCACATCACCTAGCCAGGGACCGGCGTCGCTGAATCGTGAGAGCCCGCCTCTGCGCGGACTCTTTTCGGTGAAACAGTCTGCTGCAAAGACGAGTCTGTCGCTGTGATGCAGTCTTCACACCTGACGATGTCGTTCAGCCGGTTATATTCAGTTCAACACAGACCGAGAATCCTTCATGTGTTTCATATCCGTTGTCACACTCACGGTGCTGTTTCTGTCTGTCATTCAACTGGAAGCTGCCGAAACTCTGCGGCCCAATATCATCTATATCATGGTCGACGACCTGGGGTATGGAGATCTGGGCTGCTACGGTCAGAAAGTGATTCAAACGCCGAATATCGATCAACTGGCAGCGGAGGGCATGAAGTTCACCGACCACTATGCCGGTCACACCGTTTGTCGGCCGTCTCGTCTGGTCCTGTGGACAGGGAAGCATGTGGGACACACGGGACTGACTGGAAACCGACCACGGCGCCTGACTGGCCAGGAGCGAACAGTCGCAAAATTACTGCAGGAATCAGGCTATGCCACCGGTGGTGTCGGCAAATGGGCACTGGGTCACGTGGACGATCCTTCGGAGGTCGACAATCCCGGGCATCCCAATCACAATGGATTCGACTACTGGTTCGGGTATCTCAACCAGAGCAATGCTCACAACTTCTATCCCGCGTTTGTGTGGGAGAACGATGAGCAAGTGTTTCTGCCAGGTAATGTCATCGATCCGATTCCGGCAGGACGTGGTCGTGTCTCTTCTAAGCGTGTGAGTTACTCCCATGATTTTATGACAAAGGCCGCACTGGGATTTATCACGCGTCACGCTGAGGATCCATTCCTGCTGCACATCCACTGGACAATCCCTCACGCGAACAACGAGGGTGGTCGAGTCACCGGGGACGGCATGGAGATCCCAAGTCATGGCATCTACTCCGGTCAGGACTGGCCGAATCCCGAAAAAGGGTTTGCGGCCATGGTCAGTCATATGGACACCGATGTCGGGCGGTTGATGAAACTGCTGCAGAAACTGAAGATTGATCATAAGACGCTGGTGATTTTCACGTCGGATAATGGCCCCCATAATGAAGGAGGACACAACCACGAATTTTTTGACTCGAATGGCGCACTCACAGGATTTAAACGATCCATGCATGAAGGTGGAATCCGAGTGCCCCTGATTGCCCGGTGGCCGGGACATATCGCTTCCGGCACCTCGTCTGACCATCAATCCGGCTTCTACGACTTTCTGCCCACGGCCTGCGAACTGGCACATGTGAAAGCACCCGGTGATATTGACGGCATCTCTTATTTGCCCACGTTGCTTGGTCAGACCGACCAGCAGCAACATGAATATCTGTATTGCGCCAGCCAAGAAGGCCTGACGGCAGTGGGCGTACGATACGGTGAGTGGAAGCTGGTGAAATATCGCAAAGCCGGAAATGATCCAGACAAACCTACGGACTGGCGACTGTATGATCTGTCACGAGACATAGCTGAGACACAGAATATCGCAGCGCAACACACCGACGTGGTTAAAACGATTCTTGGCCTGCTCAGACGCGACAGTCTTCCGTAGAACGAATGTCGCTGCCGATCTGCTCGCAGATTCCTCGTCGGCAAACTCCCGACTGACGTCCCCAAATCAATCGAGAACGCTCAGAGAAATCAGAGCATGGAATCCTCAAATACAAATTCCCCAAAGAACGCTTGATAATCACGACGTTTCCGTGATTCAATCGAGCATCGTGTGAAATGTGGGCGGTAGCGGACTGATCGTGTGTTCTGGTTGTGGCCGCAGCGGAAATCGCGTGCGCTTACCAATCAATGAACAATTGCCTACAGTGAATACACGTGCTGAAGCCTTCGCATGGGTCGCCATTGAGCCATGTTCGGCCAATATGATAGATAACTGATCATGAGCAAGTCACAGGTCACCGCTCAGCCAATTCGGGTACTGATCGCGAAAGTCGGGCTGGACGGCCACGACCGCGGGGTCAAGATCGTGGCTCGTTGCCTGCGTGATGCCGGTATGGACGTGATCTACACCGGGCTGCATCGGACGCCCGAGGAGGTCGTTTTGGCAGCTGTTCATGAGGACGTTGATATCCTCGGCATTAGTATTCTCTCCGGTGCCCATATGACAGTTTTTCCCAAAGTATTGAAGTTGCTGAGCGACCACGAAGCCAGCGACATAATCGTTGTCGGGGGTGGTGTCGTGCCGGTGGCTGATGTCACGCGACTGAAGAACATGGGTATCAAGGAGATCCTGCTGCAGGATACATCACCGCAGGTCATTGCGGAGACGATGCAGGGGCTGGTCGCAGCACGCCGCCCGCGCTGAATGCCGACGGAATGACGAATGGCAGGTCACATCGGGAGGTTTGATTCACAGGCATCACGTCAATCGCCTCTTAATACGGTTTTGGATGAGCAGGCATAGAAGAACACCAGCACCGAGCCGCACTATGGAAGATTGGTCCTTCCCGCCACATTACAGTACCACGTATCGACCCGAATCGGGTTCTCGTTACTGGTTTCCTCAGCGCGAAACCATGTCAAGTGGTGAGCGCGACCAGGCCATCCTTGAGCGACTCAAGCTTGTCACCCGTTACGCCTACGACAGGTCACCGTTCTATCGTCGGAAGTGGGATGAGGCCGGTTTTCATCCACAGCAGCTCACATCCCTCGAGGACTTCGAGGATCGGGTGCCGGTGATCACCAAAGGAGACCTGCGAACTTCGCAGTCCGAGGCCCCACCGTTTGGTGATTATCTATGCGTTCCGAATAACGACGTATTTCGCATCCACGGAACGTCCGGGACCACAGGGACGCCAACCGCGTTCGCTATTTGCCGCAGCGACTGGGACGCGATCGGCAATGCTCAGGCACGCGTGATGTGGGGCATGGGTTTGAGACCTGGTGACAAAGTGTTTATCGGTTCCGTATTCAGCCTCTACCTTGGATCGTGGGGAGCGCTGGTTGGCGCGGAACGTTTGGGCGCCATTTCATTTCCCTTCGGCGCCGGGGTGCCGGGAATGAGTGCGCGGGCGGTCCATTGGCTGCGGTCGGTGAATCCCACGGCTTTCTACGGCACACCATCCTACGCATTGTATCTTGTCGACGTAGCTCGGGATGAAGGCATTGATCCGCAGGAATTTCAGTTGAAGCTGTTATTTTTTTCCGGTGAACCGGGAGCGTCAGTTCCGGGTGTCCGGGACAGGATCCGGGAAGCGTACGGCGCAAACGTCATCGACTGCGGATCCATGGCCGAGATGACACCATGGATGAGTGTGTCCGGTACAGCAGAAAACGACGGTATGCTGCTGTGGCAGGACATCGTGTATACGGAAGTCTGCAACCCGACGAGCTTCCATCGGGTCCCTTATGGCCAGCGCGGCACACCGGTTTATACTCATTTGGAACGCACGTCGCAGCCAATGATCCGAATGGTTTCGGGCGACCTTACGGTGTGGGAAGATGGACCATCGGCGTGCGGCCGCACATATCCTCGGCTGCCTTATGGTATTTTTGGGCGCATTGACGATTCGTTTACGGTGCGCGGAGAAAATGTGTATCCCAGTGAGATCGATGCTGCGTTAAACGAGATCGCCAACTACGGTGGCGAGCACCGCATCATCATTTCGCGTGACGGTGCCATGGACGAGTTGCTCGTGCAAATCGAAGCCACTTCCGAGGTCTATGACGGCGGCTCTGCCGCGATCATCGCACTCCGGGACACCACGGCTCAATCATTGCATCATGTTCTCGGCATCCGCACCCGGGTCGAAGTTGTGGCACGAGACACCTTTACACGAACTGATTTCAAAGCACGCCGGGTGATCGACGACCGACAGGTATTCAGTGAAATGCGTCGTCGGCTGGAAAACGGTGAGTCATGACCAAACGCAAACCGATTCCCTCGCTGGAACTCGTCGCGCCGGTTTTGACCGGCAAGGTTGCGGCAATCGCTCGTTTGCTGACTCGTGCCGAAATCGGAGACGAGGAGGCCAGTGAAGCCCTGGCTGAAATCTATCGTCACACAGGTCAAGCCGCGATCGTTGGCGTGACCGGTGTGGCGGGCAGCGGCAAGTCAACCCTGATTCAACGCCTTGTTGCGGCAATTCGCAACGGCAGTCGAACAGTTGCCGTGGTGGCCGTCGACCCAACGAGTCCCTTCAGTGGTGGCGCCATCCTGGGTGATCGTGTCCGCATGCACAGCTTCGCCAACGATCCGGGGGTGTTCATTCGCAGCATGGCAACCCGTGGAGCCCTCGGTGGACTGGCACGAACCACACTCGAAGCTGTTGATGTCCTTGACGCTGCCGGTTTTGACATCGTACTCATTGAGACGGTAGGCGTGGGACAGGATGAAATCGATGTCCTTCGTTCAGCACATACGATCGTCGTGGTATCAGCACCCGGACTGGGCGACGATGTCCAGGCAATTAAAGCGGGGATCCTGGAGATCGCCGACATCCACGCTGTCAGTAAGTGTGATCGCACAGACTCCAGCAAGACGCTCACTGATCTGAAGAACATGCTGACGATGAATATGTCGTGTCAGCAACGTTCCGGCTGGTCATCACCCGTCGTTGCCACCAGTGCCCTCGACGGACAGGGCACTGTGGAACTGCTCGATCACATCGACAACCATCTTGCGTTCCTGAAATCGTCGGGAGAAATAACCGCAAGGCGGCAGCGGATTGCCGAGTGGCGTTTGCTGCAATCCGCCGAAGACCTGTTGCATAGTGAATTTGTAAAGCACCGCGACGGTCGTCTGTCGTCATTCACACAGCAACTGATGAGTCGCGAAACGAGTCCCCGTATCGCGGCCAAACAGCTCGTCGATAACATATTCCGGGAGAATCGGTCGTGACGGACGGGTCGCAAAACCACTCAGAATTTGATGCCCTGGCCCGACAGATCGCGGCCTGGGAACAAAACGAACTGAAAGATTTCGTGAACCGGCAGTCGGAGCGCCGCACGCAGTTCACGACGTTCGGCGACATTCCCGTACAGCGAGTGTATACCGGCCTTGATACACAGAACATACCGCTCGAAGACATTGGTCTTCCAGGTCAGTACCCATTCACCCGCGGTCCGTATCCCACCATGTATCGGGCACGGACCTGGACCATACGACAAATCGCCGGTTTCGGTACCGGCGAAGATACCAACAGGCGATTCAAATACCTGATCGCGAATGGACAAACCGGATTGTCCGTCGATTTCGATATGCCCACGCTGATGGGCTACGACTCAGATCATCCGATGAGCGACGGTGAAGTGGGCCGCGAAGGCGTCGCTGTCGACTCACTGGCGGACATGGAGGCCCTGTTCGACGGAATTGATCTAGAGCAGATCTCGGTGTCCATGACGATCAACCCTACGGCATGGATCCTGCTGGCCATGTACGTCGCTTTGGCCGAGCAGCGGGGATACGATCTGAACAGGCTGTCCGGCACGATTCAGGCAGACATTCTGAAGGAATACATGGCACAAAAGGAATGGATCTACCCCATCCTGCCTTCGGTTCGGCTTGTTCGCGACTGTATCACTTATTGCGCCCGACACATGAGGCGTTTCAATCCCGTCAACATCTCGGGATATCATATCTCCGAAGCAGGTGCGTCACCGCTGCACGAAGTCGCGTTCACATTGGCCAACGGCATTCATTATGTGGAAGAAGTGATCAAAACAGGGATGCCAGTTGACGAATTTGCGCCCAGGCTTTCGTTCTACTTTGTTTCGCAGTCTGATTTCTTTGAAGAGATATCCAAATTCCGGGCAGCGCGGCGTTGCTGGGCCAAAATCATGAGAAACCGCTTTGGAGCGCAAAAACCGGAATCGATGCGACTGCGATTCCACTGCCAGACAGCCGCAGCCTCGCTCACGATGCCCCAATTCAGAAACAACATTATGCGTACGAGCCTGCAGGCGCTGGCCGCCGTATTGGGTGGCGCACAAAGTCTGCACACGAATGGCATGGACGAAGCCTTCACGATCCCTACCGAAGAAGCGATGAAAACCGCACTCCGCACGCAACAGATCATCGCCGGGGAAACCAACGTGACAAATGTCGTCGATCCACTCGGCGGCTCCTATTATGTTGAGAGCCTCACGAGTGAGTTCGAGCGGCGTGTGTTTGAGGTGCTCGAAGAGATTGATGCGAACGGTGGAACGGTGAAGCTGATCGAAGAAGGCTGGTTTCAACGACACATTGCGGACTTTGCCTACGAAGTGGCACTCAAAAAGCAGTCGGGTGAAAAGCAGGTCGTCGGTGTCAATGTATTCGTGGAAGAAAACGAAGCGATGGACATTGAAACCCACGGTTACGACCTTGACACTATTAAGCGCCAGCTAAGCCGGCTTCATCAGGTTCGGGCGCAAAGGGATGAGGCCACCGTGGGCATGCTGCTGCGGAATCTTAGAGCGGTGGCTCAGGACGATTCGAAAAACGTCATGTCTGTGACGATCGAGCTGGTGAAGGCGGGGGCTACCATGGGTGATATCGTCGAGGCACTTCGTGACGTGTGGGGAACCTATCGCGAAATGCCGGTTTTTTGAGGATACTGCTCATTCGTTGGTCTGTGCGTGGATTGAATGAGCGTAACGCAGCTTGCCAGTGTTCCCGTCGAAGTACTGAAAGATGACATGTGGACGCGGGAAAGCGACCCGGCATTCACCGCCCGGCTTTGCGGGTTGTTCAGGACATTGCTGATCTTCATCAGGATGGTATACGGCATGTGCGATTGAACTGCTGCAGACCCGGTTAAAACCGCTGAATCCGGGAAAAGCCTGGTTGCGGCAGGCTGTTGCAGTCCTGCTGCGTTAGCATGAATTACAACGATTGAAGTTTCATTTGTGGTGAAAAGGACGGACACGCACATGTCGGATATCGCAGAACACGATATGGCTGACAGGGACAATTTATTGCCGGACCTGCCACTGGCATTAACATCACGAAGTCCGCTGGCCTGGCTGACGCTGTTCGGACCAGGAGCTGTGATTGCGAGTATTACGATTGGAACGGGTGAGCTCATTTTCTCCACGCGTGGGGGAGTCCTGTTCGGCTACAACATTCTGTTTCTGTTTCTCCTGATCTCACTGTTGAAATGGGTCCTGGTCTTCGGCACGTCGAAACACCTTCTTCTGACCGGCGTCCACCCGTTCCGCCGGATGATGGAACTGCCGGGGCCGCGCGGATGGCTCCCAATGATGCTGTTAATAATGATCTGCATCTTACAGCCAATCTGGATGAGTTTTCACAGCAGTACACTGGGGAATTACGTGGCTCTGCTCACGGGGACGACCGACAGCCTTTTCGGCGGGGCGCAATTCATGTGGGCCCTTCTGCTGATCGGCCTGGTGGCTGCCCTCTCCTTTAGTGGCGGTTACACGATCATGGAACGCATCCAGCTCGTCGTTGTGGCAGGATTGATGGTTGCGGCGGTCATATCACTGGTGATGTACGATCCGGACTATGTCAAAATGATGTGGGGCTTCGTGTCGCCACACTTCGGTGATTATCCAGCATGGATCAGAGGCAAACATCCGGCCGTCTGGGAAACGCCCAAATGGCTTGAATTAACCACTTATGTTGGAGTCATCGGTGGATCGGCATTTGATTACATGGCCTACACCACCTGGCTGCGAGAGAAAAGGTGGGGGTTTGCCGATTCCATACCTCCGACTGATATCGAGTTGCAGAAAATCGCAAATGACCGAAACCATCCCGCCAGGATCTGGCTGAAGGCACCGGTCATCGATTGTGGCATCAGTTTTGGACTGATCGTGGCATTCAGTGCGGTTTTCGTGACATCCGGCGTGGAGTTGCTCGGTCCTGCACAGGAGATCCCCGACAGTAGTGACATGCTGGGACAACAGTCCAAAATTCTTACCGCGGTTAATCCCTTGCTATATCCGCTTTACGTGTGCGGAGCGATACTCACCATGTTCGGAACGTTGTACGGAACGATTGAGATCGGGGTGGCGGTAGTGACAGAGATTCTTCGCTCCTTCAATCGGAAATGGGTCAATGCACGTCGTCTTCAAATTGCACGGGTAGTACTGGCGTGGCAGGTATGTCTTGCGGTCCTGGTAGTTCTACTGATGTTTACGTACGTCTATTCTGCAGGAAAGGAAAATGCCGTCACTCTCGCCCAACGACAGCACGCGGAGCTGAAACTTGAAACGGATGACGCCCCTGGTAAAGCCAACAGTATGGCGGACAAGCAGTCCGAAACGCGGCCCAAAGACAGCTTACGGAGTCCCAAGGAGATCATCCTGATTGTTTTACGTCCAGTGAATCTGTTTACAGGGGTGCTCGCATGTGGAATATTTTGCCTGACGAATCTTTGGATTGAAAAGAACCACATGCCGACAGGGTTGCAGTCCTCTGCCTTGATACGGGTGCTCTACGTCTTTGCCGGGTTGTTGTTTTTGGTCCTCGGCCTGAAGGGTTACTGGGATAATCACGATCCGGAAGGTGGCATGTTGAAATCACGATGGTTTTCTATTTTGGGTATCGTGGCCGTTACTTTGTTGAGCGCAGTGGTCGTCAGGCCGTTTCAACAGTGGGCGGAAAACAAGCGAGCGTAGTTGAATGGTCATGCTGCTGTGTCACGACTGCCGGACCTGACCACGGAGCACCCAGGCCATTTCCCATGCCGCAGGATGCCGATTCACTTTGCAGTCTCGCCCCTGACTTTCCAGCTTGAATCTCGTTTGTGCCATTGTGTTCTTCCAAGCTGGTCTTACGGGATATTAGGACAACGAGAATCGAATAATCGCCGTGATGAGTTTCATCAGCATCCTCGTGGTCGCTATGATCGCTGCGGTGGCGGCCGAACCCAGACTGTGGGCACTCAGTTTCAGTTGAACGTCGGCACGTGAGGATCAAACATCATGACCGACAGTGTTCAGCAAATCGACTACGGCATGTTCATCATGCCGTTTCATTCGCCAGATAAACCGCTCGCACAGGGTTATGATGAGGACCTTGAGCTGATCATTCTTGCCGAAGAACTGGGCTTTAAGGAATTCTGGATCGGTGAGCATCATACGATGAAGTACGAAACAATCGTGATGCCCGAGATCTTCATTGCACGAGCGCTCGGCGAGACCAATACGATACGGATGGGGCCGGCTCCCATCTGCCTGAATCAGCACCATCCGGCAATGGTTGCCGGCCGCCTGGCGATGCTGGATCATCTGGCAAAAGGACGCCTTAATCTTTGCATCGGCAACGGCAGCGTGACCGCCGACCATGAACTGTTTGGAATTAAACCCAAAGACGGCGGGCGCATGGCCCTTGAGGCAATCGATGTGATCCTTGATCTGTGGTCGCATGACCCACCGTATGAACACAACGGCGAGTTCTGGCAATTCAAGCTGAAAGACACAGTGGACGAAGTAGGCCTGATCGGCTTTATCCATAAGCCGTTTCAGCAGCCGCACCCGCCCATTGCCATGCCCGGCACCAGCCGCAGTTCGTACAGCATGAAAATAGCCGGTCAGCGGGGTTATCAGCCTTTTGCTCACTGTCTCGTCACCGGCAACGTGGTCGCCGACCAGTGGAACACTTACGCCACCGCAGCTGAGGAAGCCGGACGTTCACCAAGACGGTCTGACTTCAAAGTCGCGCGTTCGATTTTTCTTGCAGACACCACAAAGGAAGCGGTCGGGCGCGCCCGCACAAATTCGCTCGGGCAGAACTATGAATACATCGGCGGCCTGTTCGACAAGGGGTTGGGACGACAGATCTACAAACGAGATCTCGACATGCCCAATGCCGAGTGTAATCTGGACTTTCTGATGACCGAACAGATCATCGCGGGTGATGTTGACGAAGTTCTGCGGCGGTTGCTGATGCTCGTCGAAGAAACCGGAGAATTCGGCACACTGATCCTCATGAGTTATGACTGGGACGACAGAGATACCTGGGTTCGCAGCATGGAACTATTCGCAAATGAACTGATGCCCGCGTTGAACAAAACGGTCTGTGGAGTCGCAGCAGGGCAGTCGTCATAATGAGGGCGGCATGAGTCAGTTATATCGGCCGGAGTCCGTTTCGCTGGCTGGTGTCGCTTTGTTCGCCGCAATCGGCGCCGATGAGGTTCAGGCACGGGCAACAGTTGACTCGCTTGTCACCAGCAGCCTGATGGGACATGACTCGCACGGCGTGATCAGAATTCCGGAGTACCTGGGCTTCATTGCTGAGGGTTCAATCCTCATCGATTCGTCTGTGGCCGTTGAGCGAACAGGGCCGACCACAGCGATTGTCGACTGTGGTCGGGGATTCGGTCCTGTCGGAGCTGAGCGGGCTGTCAGCGAAGCCGTCAATATCGCGTGCGAGCAGCGGACCGCCTGTGTGATCACACAGCGCTGCAACCATGTCGGACGCCTCGGGGCCTGGGTTCAAGTCGCGGCTGACAACGGAATGATCGCGCTGGCGACCTGTAACTCACCCATCTACGGCCACTTTGTTCTCCCCTTTGGTGGGCGCGAAGGCCGACTGGCAACCAACCCCATCGCATATGCTGTTCCGACCGGTGGAGATCCGCTTGTCGCGGACTTTTCTACTGCGGTTGCACCAGAAGGAAAGATTCGATTCTATCGGAATGAAGGACAATCCGTCCCGGATGGCTGGATTCTGGACGCCGATGGCAGTCCCACAAACGATCCGAACGCGTTTTACGGTCCACCACGTGGCGGCATTCTGCCACTCGGAGCCGGTGCCGCACACAAAGGCTTCGCGCTCAGTCTGCTGGTTGAGTTACTTGGCAGTGCACTGGCCGGTATTAGTTCGAAAGATACAGAAGTATTCGGGAACGGTGTGTGCTTTATCGTGATCGACCCGGCCGCTTTTTGCCCACTGGACACCTTCCGCAGACTCATGGATGAGACCGTCGAATACATTAAATCGTCGTCACCCGCACCGGGTTTCGACGAAATTTTGGTACCTGGTGAACTCGAATTCCGCGCAATGCGACAAAGGCAGGTCGACGGTATCCCAATCGATGCCACCACTTTGCAGGCGTTATGCGAACATGGCAGTCGTCTGGGAGTCGATGCCGCCGGAATTTTGAAACGTGGAGAAATGACATGAGCAATATTACACCGCTGCGACTCGCAATGTTTGTGATGCCGATTCACGATCCTGGCAAGCCGCTGGCTCAGTGCATCGACGAGGATCTTGAACTGGCCGTGAAATGCGAGGCACTCGGATTCGATGACTTCTGGGTGGGTGAACATCACTCGTCGAGTATCGAGAACATTGTCATGCCTGAGATGTTTCTTGCGAAACTGCTGGGGCTGACAAAGCGGATTCGTGTCGGTCCTGCCCCGGTCTGCCTGCAGTATCACCATCCAATGCATGTTGCTGGGAGGCTGGCGTTTCTGGACCACATGTCGCACGGGCGGCTCAATGTCTGTTTTGGACCCGGAGCAATCCCGACGGACATGGAAATTTTCGGATCACATCCGAGTGAGATGGGTGCGAGAGTCGGTGAGTCAATCGACATGATTATGCGACTGTGGGAAGGCGAAGTCCCCGTTGACATCGAAGGTCAGTTCTGGAACATAAAAATGAAGGACAACCTTCATCCCCGTTTTGGTGTCGGACATCTCCACAAACCGTTCCAGTTACCGCACCCGCCGATTTATGTCCCATGTGTGAGCGGCGCATCGGTCGGACTGCAGAAAGCGGCCGAACGTGGATTCCGCTTTATCAGTCATCACATGGTCCACACCAGCGTTCTGCAGCAACAATGGCAGACCTATTCCGAAGCCGCTGCGTTGGCTGGTCGAACCGCAGGTCCAGGTGACTGGGCTGTCGCAAGAAACGTGTTCGTCGCAGATTCGACCGAGGACGCCCGGCGCATTGCGAAATCCAATTCGCTCGGATCATGCATCCAGTACATTCTTGACCTGACCCAGGCGACCGCGCCTGACGGCATCGGAGTGTGGAAGCGCGATGAACAGCAGGCAGACTCCGACTGCACGCTTGATTATTTCATGGACGACGTGATCATTGCCGGAGATCCCGAACACGTCACAGGCCAGTTGCTGCAGTTACGTGAGCAGACCGGCCCGTTCAACACGTTGGTTCTGACTGCTCATGACTGGGACGATCGTGATCGATGGATTCACAGCCTCGAACTTTTCTGTCGGGAAGTTGTCCCGAAATTCAACAGCGCAATCGGTGCCCGATGAAACTCATCGCCGACAGATCGGGTGGAACTTCACATCCATCCATGTCACTGACGCAACTGAACTGACTACAAAGTTCATGTCCCCCGCCCCGGCCGAAGTCGACAATGAGAGAAGGCAAAAAACATGATCAGCGCTAATATCAACAAAATGCGTGAAAAGCTTCGATCGGGAGCACTTGTTATCGGCGCGGGTATCACGTGTTCCGACGCCGCCATTACGGAAGCTCTCGCACCCAGCGTCGACTTCTTCTGGATCGACCTAGAACATAACCCGACAACGACTGAGTCGATGCTGGGACATCTGATCGCCGCTCGAGCAGGTGGTGCACCCACAATTGTCCGCATCCCGAACAATGATGTCGGCTGGGTCAAACGCGTGCTCGACTCCGGCGCCGAAGGCATCATCCTGCCTCGGTCATATTCTGCGCAGGAAGTCGCCGACTTTGTGTCCGCATGTCGCTACCCGCCAATGGGCACACGAGGATTCGGTCCGCGTCGCCCTATGCAGTACGGCCGACTCGGACAACAGGAATATCTGGAACAGGCGAACCGCGATGTCTTTGTGACTGTGCAGGTTGAAACCATTGAATTGGTCGAGGTGTTGGATGACGTTCTGAAACTCGAGGGCATTGACTCACTGGTACTCGGTCCTCAGGATCTGTCAGGTTCCATGGGACGACTCGGAGAAACGACCCATCCTGAAGTCATCGAAGCGATGAAGACTGTCGCATCGAAGGCAAAGGCCGCAGGAAAGTTCATCGGCTCCGGTCTCGGTGCGAGTCCTGAATTTGCTCGGGTGCTGATCGACTGTGGTGTGCAGTGGCTGCAGGCCGGAAACGATTTCGAATACATGATCCAAGGTTGCGAACAGACATTTGACGAGGTGCGGGGAACGACTTCCTGACGCTGTAAATTGTCTCTGGATCTAATCCGGTAACTCAACATTAGCTCATGCATGAACCTGGCGAGATTCCCAGTCTGATCATCCGTGCCGGACGAATCGTGTGTCCGGCGAGTGGGATTGACGGTCCAGGCACCGTGCAAATCAAAGACGATCGCATCGTATCCGTGGATCTGCTGCCCGACCAGCCGTCGGGTTCCGATCATACGGCCGAACACCTGTGTCTCGATTTCCCGCAAAGTATTTTACTCCCCGGGCTGATCGATCTCCACGCACACCCTGCCAAATCGGGTTCGGTGTTCGGACTGGAACCGGATCCATTCATGCTCTCACGCGGTGTGACAGCGGTTCAGTCACAGGGCGATGCAGGCGCGCTGGGAATCGATGAATACGTCCTGAACACAATCGAATCGTCCACGACACGGGTTCGGCTGGCGATCAATCTGTCGCGCATTGGCGAGTCCACTCACGCCGGTTGCCTTGAGAACCTCGCCGATGCCGACGTCGAACAATGCGTTTCCGCTGTCGAACGGCATCGTAATGTAGTTCAAGCAATTTCTGTCAACGCAAGTCATCATGCGTGTGGCCGGACCGATCCTCGCGAGGTTCTTAGTCGCGGTATTGAGGTCGCCGACCGCTGCAGCCTGCCCGTTTTGTTTGGCATGAGAAGGCCGGAGGACTGGTCAATTGATCAGCAACTGCAACTGCTGCGACCGGGTGATGTAGTTACGTATTGCTTCCGTCGTACACCACATTGCATTTTTGAACATGGCCGAGTCCTGTCCTGCGTGAAAGCGGCTCGTGAGCGCGGCATTCTGTTTGACGTGGGACACGGAATAGCCTCGTTCAGCTTCGACATCGCCATGAAGTCCATTGCGGACGGGTTTGAACCGGACACCATTTCGACAGATCTTCAGAATCGCCACCTCGAGTTAGTTCCACGGATCGATTTACCGCATGTTATGTCTAAACTCCGGGCTGCCGGAATGTCTGAGTCCGCTGTGTTTGCCGCTGCAACGTGTCGCCCGGCGGAGATCCTGCGTTTGGGTGCGCTGTCAGGAACGTTGAAGCCAGGTGCGTGCGCCGATCTCGTCGTACTCGACGTCACTTCCGACAACGGTATAAAAGTCCCCGTACTTTTGGATATGGATGGATATGAAATTTTGGGTCCAGTGTGGCTGCCGCGGCTGACCATTCGCGCGGGCCGGCCCATCAAATCTCAGGCAGATGCATGACAGGAAGACTGGGTCACAGTAGCTCGTGTTCCGTATTGGATATGGTCCGGTGGATCTCTGGTACGCACTGCGTTCGTCGTTGAAAAAAGCACATCATTTTGCAGGCCCCTTCACTCGACGGGCGTTTCCCTGTGTCATCACTGCTATGGGCCTTGCCGACTCCCGAGTAGAACGAAGAGCGATAATGGATTTCGGAACCAGTATGGTACGGGGAAATCATGCAATCGACCTTCCCGGAATACTGACTGCTCTGTCAACGACCGCTGTCCCCAATCATCGTGGAGAGTCCAACAGATGCATTTGTTCGCTGCTCCGCTCTCAGTACTGGCTTCACTTTTCCCAGCAGGCTGGCCACTCTCAATTCTGTAACGAGGCCTAATCGGGTTCATCTGTGTTACGACTGAGATCTTCGCAGACCACGGACTCAAAACATCAGGTTATCCCGAGACCCACCGGAGGTACTTTGTAGGGATCGAGCTGTTACCCCCTGTCAGCTCCTTTCAACTAACCGGATCGCCAGTCTCCGCATGTCGCACCCGAGGACTCAGGGCAATCGATTCATTGTCTCTGTGTCGTCTGTGGTAAGTTTTTTTCGTTCGTTGGCACTGGTGAACAAACATGCTCACAAATACTGAATTTCCGCCGCGTTCCGGAACCATGGACTGAGCCTTACCGGACGAATCACAGAAATTATTCCATGACAGCGATAATCGTAACAAGACATGCACCAACAGAAATCCTTTTGGTGTCTTTCGATTTTGTCACAGTTGATCATCCCTCGATTCAATAACCACAGGAAGGACATCAGTATTATGATGACCCTTTCTTTATAATCGGTTCGATTGTTTCCACGCCCGCCAGAACACGGAGTCTGTGAATGCCTCGTCGACATCGTTTCACGAGTCCCTGGCTGATTGCACCATTCACCGCGCTTTGCAGCTGGGTTGCGGCCGCAGAATTTGCTGTGGCCCAGGTTGACGAAGACGAAGAATTTCCGCCTGGCTTGCTTGCCGTCTACGAAGCTGACGGCAGACGAGTTGAGCGTATCGACCCCGATATCGCCTTTGACTGGGGAACAGCTACAGCTGACCCGCGACTTTCCGCCGGTCCATTCACGGCAACCTGGACCGGCCAGTTGCTGGTTCGTGAGCGGGGGCGCTACAAAATCCACATCTACCTGCAGGGTAACATCGAAATCAGCATCGACGGAAAACGCGTCGCGTCAGACCGGCGGGACAAGGCCGGCTGGATTACCAGCAACGACATCAACCTGAGCTTTGGAGAAAAACGGCTCCGGGTCGCTTACCGGCGTGAACCAGCCAGTTCCGGGCAGGTGGCCGTTTTCTGGTCGGCCGAACATTTCCCCATCGAACCTGTCCCTGCACATCTGCTGTTTCGCGACCACCCCCGCCCGGACCTCAACAAGATCGAAAAAGGTCGACTCGCGTGGGAATCGCATCGTTGTGCCCGTTGCCATCGACGTGCCAACGAGATTCAAAGTCCGAACGCTCCGTCTCTGACCACTATTCGAGACAACATTAATTTGGAGTGGCTGGTTCAAACGATTCGCAATCCGTCAACAATTTCAACTCACGCGCGCATGCCATCGTTCCGGTTTTCGAACAACGACGCACGCGCCGTGGCTGCCTTCCTGATTTCGAAATCAGAAGAACGGATAATTGAACATCGAAATCAACCAAAGGATGCCGACAGGGAACGAGTGTCCGGTCACCTCTTGCTGCACAGCGTGGGTTGCCTGGCATGTCATACCATTGGCCGACTCGGAACCAATGGACCGTTTGGCGGAGGCGATCTCAGTAATATCGGTCGCAAGCGTACAACGGATTGGTTCTACACGTGGCTTGAGGATTCCAGCCATCTGAATCGGGATCATCGGATGCCGACAATTCCTTTGAGTTCCGCGGAACGACATCAGCTGGCACTCGCCCTTTCGGCACTCCGAGACGGCAACGATTTCGAAAACAACAATACTCAGACGAAGTCAACTGATGTTCACAATGCAAATCTCGTCGCGCGGGGCAGTGAACTCGTCCGCCGGTCACGCTGTGCGGCCTGCCATCGAATCGACGGTGCAAATGCCGACCTGGCCGGACTCCCGACACTGGCCAACGACCATATCAACTGGGAGAAATCATGCATTGCCGAAACCCTGGGTACTCAGTCGAATCAACCGTTCTACAAATCCGTCAATCTCTCTCATATTCGTTCGTTTGTCGAAACCCGATTTGGTGAATTGTCTTTGTTGAATCAGGCCGATCGAGGCCGCCGCGTACTCGAACACCTTGGTTGCCTGGACTGCCACAAACGTGACCGCAACCAAGGGATTGCGTCGATTGCAGCTCACATTGCCGGGTCGATCAAGGAACTCAACGGTGAAAGCGAAGCACTGATTCCACCGGCATTGACCGCCGTCGGCGACAAATTGATCGATTCCGCATTAACTGATGCCGTGCGAGGTGATCAACAGGCCCG
>Ga0310123_10000511_pt1 | contig 34734 bp, 22 predicted proteins | sample CB6_AW_1057_MG_FD_203505 | JGI IMG/M metagenome (GOLD analysis project Ga0310123, IMG submission 203505) | Marine microbial communities from Western Arctic Ocean, Canada - CB6_AW_1057 | ecosystem: Environmental > Aquatic > Marine > Oceanic | place: Canada: Western Arctic Ocean | collected... | reverse complement strand
TCCGCAAGTTCCTGGGTGACGACTACACCAATATCCACGACGTGGAGATTCGCCAGGAGGGTGATGACGAGTTCATTTACTGTGCCCGCAACAGTGCTCGTGAAGGCATCAAGATCCACTCGGTGACCGGCGACGTCGTGTTGCGGCTTCCCTTCCCGGAGGAGTCGGGGCTGAACAAGGGGAAGACGACGAAATTCCCCTTCAGTCCCACCGCGATCACCGTGGCTCCCAACGGTGACATCATTCTCTCAAACGGCTACGCCAGCAACCACATCTTCAAGTACGACAAGGCGGGCAAGTACCTGATGCACTTCGGATCGAAGGGCAACGGTCTGAAGCAATTCAACACCGCTCACGGCATGACGCTGGACACTCGCTATGATCCCCCGCGACTGCTGATCTGCGACCGCAATCACAAGCCCAAGGGCCGGTTGCTGCACTACGGCCTCGACGGGAAATTCATCGGCGAGGTCGTGACCGGTTTGGGGATGCCGACCTCGGTTTCGGTCCAGGGCGATTACGTCTCGGTGCCCGACCTGCACGGTCGTGTGGTGATTCTCGACAAGAGCAATACGATCATCTCGGTGCTGGGCCACAACGTGAATCCCAAGACACGGGTCAATTTCCGTGTCCGGCAGGACAACTGGATCGAGGGCGTCTTCAGCGGCACCCACGGTTCGTACTGGGACAAGGACGGCAACCTCTACGTCCAGGACTGGAACGTCTCGGGCCGCCTGATCAAGCTGGTGCGGGTCAAGTAGTGACGCTTCTCTAGGGGCTGTTGACGTAGAGCTTGACGTTGTGGGTGGATCGGCCGCCGGCGACGATGTCGGGTCGGCCGTCCCCATTGAAGTCGGCGACCACCAGGTCCTCGGTGGCGACTCCCCCGGCGTCGACGACGTGCCGGGTCCACTTCGTGCCCGACTTGTCCTGCGGGTCGTACACGTTGACCCCGTGGAGCTTGGGGGTGTCGCTGTGTCCAAACACGATCTCGTCGCTGCCGTCCTTGTCGACGTCGGCGGTCCACAGCGCGTGTCCGCGTCGGAAGCCACTGTCGATGACGCGGCGGTGCCACGGCGAATTCTTCGCCGCGTCCTTGCCGGGAGAGGTGTAGACGACCAGGGCCGTGCCGTGCATCGGTTCGACCGTGGCGATGTAGATTCCACCACCGGCCAGCCTGCCGAGCTTGATCTCGCCGGCACCGCTCAGGTTCGGGTTGGCTCCCTTGGCCCCCGAACCTAGCTTCGTATGGGTCCAGCCACCCTGGCCACGCCGTACCAGGTGTACGCCCTCGCGACTGGCGACCAGGGTGTCGATCGTTCCGTCCTTGTCGAAATCGACGTGCCAGTGATTGTGCACGCGGTTCAGTTGGTGGCTCAGCACGGTCGGCTTCCAGGGTGACCGGGCCGGTTGCTTGGGAATCTCGAAGGCCAGCAGCCGAATGCCCTTTCCGACGGTCGCGTTCAGCGGCGAGACGACCAACTGGGGCCGGCCGGTGCCCAGCACGTCGGCAAACCGCATGCGATGAGTCCAGCGCTCGACTCCGAGCTGGTGCACCTGCCAGGGCTCGTCGAGGGACTTGCCGCGGCGGATCCAGTGCAACGTGCCCTGGCCGGTCCATCCGGCTCCCAGCGCAAAGTCAATCTTGCCGTCGCCGTCGATGTCCAGGGCCGCGATGCAGACGTTGTCCCGCGGCGTCTGGTCCTCGATCATCACCTGCGGCTTCCAGCCGGGAGCCTGGTACCACAGTACCCGGTTCTCGCTGACCGCGACGATGTCACGCTTCCCGTCGCCATCCACATCGGCGTGCGTCACCGCGTAGCAGACCTTGCCAATGTTCGCGTCGATCACCTTTGCCTTGAACTCGGGGAACGCGTCCTGGGCACACGCTGCACAGTGCAGTCCACTCACGAGAATCGCCGCCACAAAACCGGTTCTCATCTGCTGGTCCTCCTGGGGTTCCTCACCGTTGGTGCGTCCCAAGCGTATCACCCGATCGACCCGGTTTCACTCCTCCGTAGCCCAAGACTCCAGGCGGTCACCATTGGGCTCGGAGCTGCAATAGTGAATAGTGGAGGCCTGCTTGGAAGAGTCGATCACGTCGAGTCGCCACGAATCACAAATCCAGATCTGGACCTGTTCCCCCCATGATCAGTCTCACGGAAGTCGCGGTCGGTTCTTCACGCGTTCACGAAGTCTCCTGTGATCCGGGTTGTGAATGGACCCGGCGAAGGGTTGCGGCGATTGATGCTGCGCCCGATGCGGATGCCTCGCCGCGTCCCGAGGCGACCTGGGCAGCCGATGCGGCCCGCACCGGAGTGTGTGGGGCGGTCAGCCCGCGGGTGGTGAGGCTTCCGGAGGGTGGTTACCGCGTGTTCTATTCTCAGATCCTGCCACGGCCGGGATTTCCGGCCGGGGCGAACGACTACGACAACGCCACCACGCGGATTCTCAGTGCGATTTCCGACGACGGTCTGAACTGGACGCCCGAGCCGGGTGTGCGGCTGAGTTCCGAGCAGGGTGGAGCGGGTGAATTCCGCGTGGTCTCATCGGAGGTGGTGCCGATGTCCGATGAGACGGGTCGGCTGAGGATGTACTTCGAGTGTTGCCCGGGCTCGCAGGCGACCCGCAACGCGATCCGCAGCGCGGTCTCAGATGACGCCGGCCTGAGCTGGGAGGTTGAGCCGGGTGAGCGGCTGGCCGTCGAGGAATCGAACATCTGTTCACCCAGGATCGTGTTCCTCGATGACGGTCGTTGCCGGCTGTATGTCAACCGGCGGGGCCTGGGAATCATCAGTGCTGTCTCGGCTGACGGTGGCACGACCTTCGAGCTCGAAGCGGGAATCCGGATCGCACAGCAACCGCCCCATGCCACTCACACGGCATTCGCTTCGGAAATTCTCCGGTTGAGCGACTCGGGGTACCGCATGTACTTTGCGGCCTACAGCCGCCTCGATCATGCGGCCATCATGACGGCTGTTTCCGAGGATGGTCTCGAGTGGGATGTCGCCCCTGATCCGGTACTCTCGCCCGCTGGCGAAGGCGTGGACGCGTCGAAGTGTTCGGAGATGTGCGTGGTGGAGCTTCCCGACTCCACTCCCGAGGCTGGCCACTTCGCGATGCTCTACGAAGCCTGCGACGGCACGGCGGTGGATCGGCGAGGCGTGTGGCGGGTGGCGTGTGCCGAGAGTCGACCTTGATGCCCTGCCCCGCTGTCGGCCAGACTAGTGCAGTTGGAGCGAACTGTCCGAGGAGGCAGTTGTTGATGAACCGCGTATTGCCATGGATGCTGCTCGCGGCGTTGGCCGGTTGCCAGGGTTCGGCGTCCCACGAAGAGGCCTCAAGCGGTTCCTCGACCGGCACCGAATCCGCTCCAGTGGCCGATCCGGTGGCCGATCCGGGTTCGGAGTCTCCTCCGATCCTGTTCGCCAGCGACGAGGAGCCGGAGGAGACGTTTGCGGAACGGGCCGCGGAGGTGAAGAGCCGGTTTCAGGAGCAGGTCGGGCCGCTGTTGGTCAAGCACTGCGTGCGGTGTCATGGCGAGAAGAAGACCGAGTCGGGGATCCGGGTCGATCGGCTCGACGGCGGTCTCGACGAACGCTGGCTGCCGTTGTGGAAGGGTATCCGTCGCAACGTCGTGGACGCGACGATGCCACCCGAGGACGAGCCTCAGCCGACCGACGCAGAGCGGAAGGTGTTGGACGAGTGGATTGGTGAGGCGTTGGCGGTGGCCCGGACCCGGGTCCGCGACAAGAACGGTACGGTGCGTCGCCTGAGTGTCGCGCAGTACCGTCACACGCTGCGGGACCTGCTGGGCATCGAGGACGAACTGGTCGACGTGTTGCCCGCCGACAGCGTGTCAGCCGACGGCTTCCTGAACCACGGCCAGTCGATGCTGCTCTCGCCGCTGCTCGTCGAAGCCTACTTTGACATCGCCGAGAAGGGACTGGATCGAGCGATCGTCGACGAGTCGAGCAAGCCGGTGATCCAGAGTTTCCGGGTCGAGCTGGGCAACGAGATCAATCCCAAGCCCTTCAAGGACGCGTTGATCCTCGGGGCGCTCAGCCGCTTGCTCCGCAACAGCGATTTCATCGTCTCGCAGCCGGTCCCGAAGAAGCCGTTCGAATTCCAGCCGTTCGTGATGCGGACGAAGTACCGCTTCATCGAGGGGTACCAGGGCAACGCCACGGTTCGCGGGTGGCGGGAATACGACAGCATTTACCACAACGTCTTCGCGTGCGTCCGCGGCTCGGACGGGTATCCCAAGGGGTTGGCCTACCAGCCGGGTCACAACGGACTGATGCTGCGACCGGCGATTCCCAGTGCCGAGCTGTTCGGCATCGAGAGCACCTACGGGCCGCGGGCCAACTTCAAGATCTCGTTGCGGCAGTTGCCCGATCACGGCCGGTTTCGCGTGACGGTTCGGGCGGCGCGGGTTGACGACGGGCTGCTGTTGGATCGCGGCGCGGCCGTTCGCAAGCGGGGTGCCGATGGGGTGATTGTTGTCGAACAGCCCACCGTTGATGCGAAGGCTCCGCAGATGGTCGACATCAAGACGGCCGGCATCTACCAGGTCGACGCCTTTCGCGGGACCGGGGTGGCGGCCGCCCCGAAGGTCGCCATCGATGACTCGAAACTCGGTGACTCGCTGATCGGAACCTGGTCTCTCGACGGCGACACCCGGCGGCTGCCACTTGAGAAGGCTCCGGCGAAGGTCGCCGGCAAGGTGGTCGGTGAGGCCAGCTTTGTCGACTCGCCATTTGGCAAGTCGATCTCGCTGGACGGCAAGTCCGGCCACATCGTGGCCCCTCGCGATGACAGCATGAAAGTGGGCGACGGCGAATTCAGCATCGCCGCCTGGATCCACCCGACCGAATTGCGACAGGCGGGCATCGTCTGCCTGGGCCGTTACGGCCAGCAGGGGTTCGTCTTCGACATGCCCAACGGCAAGGGTGTGTTGCGGATCGAGACGTTCAAGTCGGGCAATGAGCACAACGGCACCGTGCAGTCGCGACCGGGAGTGATTCGCAAGAACCAGTGGCAGCACGTCGCGGCGGTCGTCCGCCGCGGGGACATGATGACCAGGCTGTACGTCAACGGCTTCGAGGTTGCCGTGGGTAAGGTCCGCCGGTGGAACCTCGACAACCCCAAGGCCGCGCTGCACATCGGCCGGGTTGAGGGTTCTCAGTTGTTCAAGGGCAACATCGACGAGGTGCATTTCTACCGCCGTGTGCTGGAGGTGCCGGAACTGCAGGCCTTGATCGAGCCGGGCCGCAAGTTCGCCACGGCACCGCCGGACGACAAGCCGCGGAACCTGGAACTCAGCCTCGGCGATCGCCACTTCACCGGACTGCTGGCCCAACCGGCCTTCCTGGCCGTCCGGCTGCCCGCCGGACCTCTCGGGCTGGCTGCTCAATGGGGCAATGGCCTGAAGATGGGCCGCGTCGTGCTGACGAGGCTGGCTGATGACGACCCGCTGGCGGTGCGCTTGGCAGCGTTCGAACAGCGGGTGCCTCGATTGGGCGTCCACGTCGGCCTGAGACGCGACTGCGGCAGCACCCTGGCACCGGTCGGAGAGGCTCAGCCGGTGCGTGCGACCGAACTGAGTGACTATGTCTTCGAAGGAGCCATCAACAATTTCCCCAGTCCTGATGTCGAGAAGGACAACGTTAACTACCTGGCGGGGATTCGCGAGATCGGGGTCCGCAGCGAATTCACCGACGGACGTGATATGCCGCGGCTGGTCGTGCGGAGCGTCCGCTTCGAAGGCCCCTATTACGAGCTGTGGCCGCCGAAGCCGCACCGGGCGATTTTCATCGAGTCGGAGAACAGGGGTGAGACACGTGAATACGCACAGGAGGTGATCGGTGCGTTTGCGACTCGGGCCTTCCGACGGCCGGTCGCCGCCACTGAACTCCGAGCATTCGTCTCGGTCTGGCAGGAGTCGTTCGAGGAGTCGGCGGATTTCACGGCGAGCATCAAGGACGCATTGCTCGTTGTGCTGACTTCACCCCAGTTCCTGTTCCTGATCGAGAACAGCCAGACTCCCCGACCTGAACTTCTGGGTTCCTACGAGTTGGCTTCGAAGCTGTCGTACTTCCTCTGGAACGCTGCTCCGGATGAGTCACTCTTGAAGTCGGCCGAAGACGGCTCGCTGCACGGATCGCTGGACGAGCAGATGCAGCGGATGCTCGAGGACCCTCGTTCGTGGCAGTTCCTCCGAGAATTCACCGGCCAGTGGTTGAGCCTCGAGAAGCTCGACGTGCTCGAGGTCGATCGGAAGCGATTCCCGCGACTGACCCGCGACACCAGGACGCAACTGCGGGAAGAGCCGGCCCGGTTCCTGGAGCACCTGGTTCGGGAGAACCTGTCGCTGCGGAACCTGGTCCGGTCCGACTTCATCGTCGTCAACGAGGTGGTGGCCAGTTACTACAGGTTGGCCGATCGGACCGAGAGCGGGTTCCGGTTCGTGCCGATTCGTCACGAGAACAAGAGCCTGGGTGGCCTGCTGTCGCAGGCGGGGATCCTGGCCGGGCTGTCAAATGGCCGCGAGTCGAACCCGGTGAAGCGGGGGGCGTGGCTGGCCCGCAAGATCATCGCCGAGCCTCCCGAGCCACCTCCGCCCAATGTCCCCGATCTGGCCGAGGACGAGTCGGGGAAACTGACGCTGCGGGAGAAGCTGCAGCGGCACCGTAACCAACCCGGATGTGTAAAGTGCCACTCGGGGATTGACCCGTGGGGCCTGCCGCTGGAACAGTTCGATGCGGCGGGGTTGTACCGCAGCGACAAGCAGCACGACCCGAATTCGACCCTGCCGGACAAGACCGAGGTCGCCGACGCCAACGCACTCAAGGACTACCTGGCCGAGGACCAGATCGACAAGGTCGTGTTCAGTTTCCTGAAGCACCTGGCCACCTACGCCACGGGGCGGACGATGAGTTATAATGAACTTGAGTTCCTGCGTGAGCAGGCCGTAGAGTTGAGGAAGAATGATTACCGGGTGCTGGATGCATTTCGGGTCGTAATCCGCAGTCCGATCTTTCTCGAAAAGTGAAACCGGGCTGGCAGTCGATGTGAAGAACGGGGAAGGAGTTGTTGGGCGGTCTGCTGTTGGAATTGCCGCCCGGGCCGGATACAAACTGTCGTTGAGGCGAATACCTGGCCGGCCGATGGATCGGTGGTGTCACGCCCTGAACAGGAACACGGACCTGAGTTGGAAGCGTCCATGACCACTCCCGTCAAGCTTGATCGTCGTGCGGTTCTCAAGGGAATCGCCGGTGCGACCCTGGCCCTGCCCGTGCTGGAAGCGATGGGTGAGGAAGTCTCGACCCGGTCGCCCAAGCGGCTGTGCGCGATCTATACGGCCAACGGCATGTCGTTGCCCAAGCCCGAGCACAAGATCGACGACTGGAGCTGGTTTCCCCGGGCAACCCGGGACGGGAAGTTCGTCTTCGGCAGATCGACCGAACCGCTGGCGGCCTACCGCGACCAGTTGAGTTTCCTGGGTGAGATGTATCACGAAAACGGCATCAAGGCCGACCCGCACATCTGCTCGGACATGTGGCTGACCGGTGCTCCGTTGCACAATCCCAAGCCGGGCAAGTTCAACTCGGTGGGCCTGGACCAGGTCGTGGCCCAGCACACCAAGCAGCACTGCCGCCAGCCGTCCCTGGTCCTCTCGATCGACGCCGGCACCGGGTTCCTCTCGCGGACCGGCACCATCTCGTACAACCTCGAAGGGAAGCCGATCCCTGCCGAGAACAGCCCGCGTCGCGTGTTCGATCGTCTGTTTCGAGCGGACAAGGTGTCGATGGACGTCGAGCGGCAGAAGCTGAAGCGGCGGATCAAGCTGGTGGACGCGGTGCTCGAGAGTGCCAGGTCGCTGAACAGAAAACTGGGTCGTTCGGATCGGCTCAAGATGGACCAGTACCTGACCTCGCTCAGCGAAGTCGAGAGCCGCCTGATTGCCTCGGAGAAGTGGGTCGAAATCCCGTTGAAGAAGCAGGACCATTCGCACCTGGATCTCGACGTGACCAACGAGGGCAAACCGGCCGACTACTACCGCAACATGTTCGACCTGATCGCGTTGGCCTTCGATGCCGACATCACCCGCAGTGTCGCTTTCATGCTGAACCGCGAAGACGGTATGGGAATCAGCGACACCTTCCCGCTGAAGCTGGGCCTGACCCGCACCCACCACAGTCTCTCGCACGCCGGCGACAAGGCGGGGCAGTTGGAATTCGCCAAGTACGACCGCTTCCTCAGTGAACAACTGGCCTACTTCTTTGGCCGCCTGACCGAGTTCAAGGACAAGACCGGCACGGTCCTGGACAACAGCATCGTGCTTTTTGGCAGCGGTGCCAGTACGACTCACAACCCGCGGAACCTGCCGACGATGGTGGTCGGAGGTGCCAACATGGGGTTGAAGCACGGTACCTACCGGCAGGATGGCCCGACGAAGATGTCCGACATGTTCCTGAGCATTCTGCACTCGATGGGAATCGAGGAACGAGGCTTCTCGGACAGCTCGGGCACCGCCTTCGACACGCTGTTCACCAAGTTCTAGGCGGACTCAGATCACCTGCACGTTGGTGGCACAGGGTCCACGGGGTCCCTGCCCGAGCGTGAACGAGACCTGCTGGCCGAGCTCGAGGTCTTCGAAACAGGTGCCCTCGACAGCCGAACGGTGGAAGAACAGGTCCTTGTTGCGGCCGTTCCCGATGAAGCCGAATCCCTTGTGAGTGATCAGCTTGATCTGGCCGTGCTTGGCCCGCAGGTCGTGCTGAGCCAGCCTGGGTTTGTGGTCTGGTTTGTGGTCTGGTTTGCGGTCTGGTTTGCGGTCTGGCTGCCGACCTGGTTTCCGTTCCGACTTCCGATCGGGTTTCCGGTCACTGGTTTCTGTTTGCCGGGTCTGCCGAGGCGTGGGCTGGGATGGTTCGGGTTCGTCGGCTGGTCCTGCTGAGGCGAGCGGCACCGTCTGCGAGATCAGTTTTTCAATCGCCCGCAGTTCGCCGCGTTCCTCGGGGCTGCAGAACGACAGTGCCACTCCTTCTGCACCCGCGCGGCCGGTTCGCCCAATTCGGTGCACGTAGGCCTCCGGTTCGATCGGGATGTCGAAGTTGATCACGTGGGAGATCCCTTCGATGTCGATGCCGCGGGCGGCGACATCGGTTGCCACCAGCACACGGGCCCGCCCGTCGCGGAAGTCTCCGAGTGCTCTCTGGCGGGCCCCCTGCGACTTGTTGCCGTGGATCACCGCCGCACCGATGCCCGAGCGGATCAGTTTCTTGGTCACCACGTTGGCCCGCCGCTTGGTCTTGGTGAAGACCAGTGCCTGGACTACTTCCGGTGATCCGAGGATCTGCTGCAGCAGATCCTGCTTGCCCTGCTTCGGGACCAGGTGAACCCGTTGCTCGATTTCTTTGAGGCTGATCTGCTTCGGAGTGACATCGATACTGACCGGGTTCGACAGCAGTCCTCCGGACAACTCGACAATGCTCGTTGGCATCGTGGCCGAGAAGAACAGCGACTGTCGGCGGGTCGGCAGGTGGCTGATGATCCGCTTGAGATCCGGCAGAAAGCCCATGTCGAGCATGCGGTCGGCCTCGTCCAGAACGAAGACCTCGAGCTGATCGAGATGGATGTGGCCCTGGTTCATCAGGTCCAGCAGTCGGCCGGGCGTGGCGACCAGGATGTGAGCCCCACGTTTGAGTGTCCTGACCTGGCTCGCCTGGTTGACTCCACCGAAGACCACCGTCTGGCGGAGTTGCAGGTGGGCACCGTAGGTCGAAAAACTCCCGGCGATCTGGATCGCCAGTTCGCGGGTCGGTGCCAGCACCAGCACGAACGGGTGATTGGGCGGCGACTTGCGGTTGTGAGAACCGAGGCGGTTGAGGATGGGTACGGCAAACGCAGCGGTCTTGCCGGTTCCCGTCTGGGCACAGCCCAGCACGTCGCGTCCCTGCAACGCCGGGGGGATGGTCTGGGCCTGGATCGGGGTCGGAGTCTCGTAGTGTTGATCGGCCAGTGCCTGTCGCACCGGCTGGATCAGGTCGAGTTCAGCAAATGTCTTCAATGGTCTTCCTTCATTTTGTCGCGATCGGAGGATCGCATGCACAGGACGACGACTCAGCGGGCCTTGTCAGCACCGGTGGCATCGAGAACGCCCTGTCGCCCGCGGTCAGTTGTGCCACGGGCCAGCAACAGAGAATAGCGGCGAACTTTGCAGCGAGTGTTCGACACGGAGGAGACAACTGGCGGCATTGCCAGAAAACTCCGCTTCCACGAACAGCGCTCTCAACTCATAAAGAAACAGCGCTACTCGCTGAATTCCAACCGCTTCGCCCCGGTCTCCTGACGGAGTCCAAGGGTCTGACTGAAGTGTACGTCGCAATCAGAGATTCGCCAAGGGCTCCCTGCGGTTCGATGCGGATCCGTGGCCTACACCCGGCATTCTTCAGATGCTCCAATAGCCGCTGTTCTGCCATCCAACGTCAAACTGTCTGTGAGCAGGGACCAGCATGATCAACTCGACTCGCGTCCAGCCCAAGCCGATCCCCCCTGTCCAGGGGCTCTTTCTTGTCGCTGCTGTTCTCCTGCTTGCCCAGGGCGACTGGTTGGTGCTGGTCGTTGAGGCCGGTGAGCCGGAACCGGCCGTGCGACCGTTCACGATCCAGGTCGACCAGGCCGTGCTCGAGGATCTCGACCGTCGCCTGGCGCTGACCCGGTATCCCAACCGGATCGAGGACTCCAACTGGGCCTACGGCACCGACCTGGGCTATCTCAGGGAACTCGTCAAGCACTGGCGCACCGGGTACGACTGGCGGGCTCAGGAGAAGGCCCTCAACCGGTGGTCGCACTTCAAGACCAAGATCGACGGCATGGACCTGCACTTCATCCACCAGCGGTCCAGGCACAAGAACGCTCTGCCGCTGATGCTGGTCCACGGCTGGCCGGGGTCCTTCGTGGAGTTCCAGAAGGTGATCGGTCCGCTGACCGATCCGACGGCTCACGGTGGCAAGGCCGAGGACGCCTTCCACGTGATCATCCCCTCGCTGCCCGGATTCGGGTTTTCGGATGCCCCCAGGACCAGGGGGTGGAACAACGACCGCATGGCCGAGATGTTCGGCAAGTTGATGACACGGTTGGGATACAGGCGTTACGGCACGCAGGGAGGTGATTGGGGGGCGTCGATCTCGGCGTGGTTGGGACGGAATCACCCCGGGCAGTGTGTCGGCGTGCACCTGAACTTCGTCACCGCCGGTCCTCCCCGCGGTGGAGACAGGCAGTTCGAGGGGCTCAAGCCGCAGGAGATCGCCCGGATTCGCGAGCGTCGAGCCTTCATGGCCGACGAGACGGGATACAGTCGGATCCAGGGCACCAAGCCCCAGACGCTCGGCTATGGCCTGAACGATTCGCCGGCCGGGTTGGCCGCGTGGATCGTCGAGAAGTTCCGTACATGGAGTGATTGCGATGGCGACGTCGAGAAGCGGTTCACCAAGGATGAGCTGTTGACCAACGTGATGGTCTACTGGGTGACCGGATCGATCACGTCGTCGACACGGATCTACTACGAGACGCGTCATTCCCGGGGTCGTGGCAAGCCGGGGCGGGTCGAGGTTCCGGTGGGGTGTGCGATCTTCCCCAAGGAACTGGTCTACGCGCCGCGTCGCTGGGCGGAAACGCGTTTCAATGTCACGCACTGGACCGAGATGCCACGTGGAGGACACTTCGCCGCAATGGAAGAGCCGAAGCTATTGGTCGAGGACGTACGGTCCTTCTTTTCCACGGTGCGGTGAACAGTCCGACGGCTTGAGTTGCGTTGCCGAGCGTCGCATAGTGATCGGAGCTGACTCGCAGCCTCATGATTGTGTTTTGAACGAGGAAGTTATGCGTAGTGACGTCCTGCGATTCGGCGGTTGCCTGGCTGTGATGGTGGCGTGGCTGCTCGCTGTGAGCCCCGACCTGATAGCCGCCGATCCCGATCCTCTCGAGCGGCCCGTGCGGTTGATGATCAACTGGGACGAGCAGAGCATGTGGCGGTCCCAACTGATGATGCGGCAGCGGATGAAGCAGCCGCTGGATGCTGCGGCCGTGCGGAAGGTGCTCGAGGACGGTGTCGACCACCATGCCCGGGCCGGTATCGATCGATTCGTCTATTGTGCCTGGGCCCGGTTCGATTCGCCGACTCCGGGGTTCAAGTCGGCCGGCTACGACGCACGGATCCGCGAGATTTCGCCCGGCTTCGCTGCACTACATGAAGCCGGACAGGACCAGGTCGCCATCCTCCACGACCGCTGCCGGAAGCACGGCATGCAGTTCCTGGTCTGTCTGAGAATGAACGATCGGCACGGGATTGCACGGACGGCGAAGTTCTATGTCGAGAATCCCGAGCTCAGGCTCGATGGGTACCCCGGTGGACTCGATTACAAGCACGCCCGCGTTCGCGACAAGGTACTGGCGTTCATTGCCGAGGTGCTGGAGCGGTACGACGTCGACGGGATCGAGCTGGACTTCATGAGGTGGTGCCACGTGTTCGACAGTACCGAGGCGGTCAAGAACACTCCGCTGCTGACCGACATGGTCCGCAAGGCCCGAAAACTGCTCGACGCCGCGGCGAAGAAGCGTGGCCGCAAGAAGCTGTTGCTGTCGGCCCGGATTCCTCAGACGTTTTCGGAGTGCCGTCGGCTGGGGTTCGACATCAAGAGCTGGATCCAGCAACGCCTGGTCGACTACATCTGTCCGTCGGACTTCTTTTTCTCGGACTTCAACATCGCCGTCGAAGACTACGTCGTGCTGTGCAGAGGGACCGACTGCAAGGTCTACCCGACGATTCACCCATTGATCCAGGTGAACCACCCTGAAAACATCACCCGGGAGAACTATCGTGCCCTGGCCCGCGGATTCCACAGGGGCGGCGCCGCGGGGCTCTCGACCTACAACTACCAGTACAACTGGCGGAGGTGGACCGATGGCACTCGAGGCCTGTCCGACGGTTGGCCCAAGACCCTGGGATGGCTCACCGAACTCAAGGACCCCGCGACGCTGGAGGCCAAGCCCAGGCAGTACCTCTTTTATCCGCTCTGGCAGATCTACTCGGAAAGCGGCGTGGCCAAGGCCCAGCAGATCGCCTTTGAGCGCAAGGACGGAGCTCGGGGTGACATCACTTCGATCCGCCTGTTCGAATCCAACCCGAAGCCGGCCCGGACGCTGACGATGCGGTTCCGCTCACGAGGCCAGCACAACGACGATCGGCTGGCCCTGGAGATCAACGGGCACACGATTCCGGATGCTTCGATCAGCCGGATGTTCGATGCCGATGGTCTCAACGCCAAGGAAGGGCGACCCAGTGGCCCGTTCCACCACTACGTCTTCCCGTTGAAGCACGAGTGGCTCAAGCCGGGTGTCAACCTGCTGAAGGTCGTGCTGGCCCAAGATTCGGGACGGGGCGAGAAGCTGATCACGGGCTTCGATTTTGAAGTGACCGTGAAGTAGCCTGCCGGGGTCGGCTACTGCAGTTCGGCGATCGCGTCGATTTCGAGCAGGACATTGTCGGTCAGGAACTGGACTCCGACCATGGTGTTGGCGGGGTACTGGTCGCCGAAGTGCTCGGTGAAGATGTCGACCTGTGGTCCTTCGAATGGGAACCACTCGTCGGGGTGGGCCACGTAGGTCGTCAGCTTGACGATGTCGGCTGCCTGCCCTCCTTCGGCTTCGACCATGCGGATGAGTCGGTCGAGAATGGTGTCCAGCTGTTCCATGGCCGACCCGTTTTCCGCGAGCGATCCGTTGGCGGTGCAGCCCGAGAGGTACAGCGTATTGCCGGCACGGACCCCGCGGCTGTAGTGCGGTCCGGACCGGTAGATGTCGTCAAATCCGAGTCGTTGTGGAGGCATGTCGGCTGCTCGCAGTGGGGATCGAGAAGAGAATCGGCGTGCACACGATTAGACTGGAGCCGACTTCCCAGCGAAACCGCGGGCGTCGGCACCGGCCACCCGACTGTTGAGGATTGCAAACATGCTCCTGTCCGCTCGAGTGCTCGCGTTGGTAGCCGTCGCCGTCGCCGTTGCCTGGCCCGGGACGGCTGAAGTGTTGGAGGCCGGTGAGGCCAAGCCGGGCGGTGTGAGGGACATCGGCAATCGTCGCGAGTTGTTTGTCGACGACTTCCTGGTCCAGCGGCTGACCCGATCACGTCGGGTGTTGCATCACCCTGTGGCTCGCGAGGTGGCGATCGTTCACGACGCGGCCTGGGAGGGCAACGTCTGCTTTTATCACACCGTCTTTCGCGACGGGGACCGGTTTCGCATGTATTACCGAGGAATGCACTCCGGCCCCCGGACCACCCATCCCAGGGCGGATGGCCGGGAAGTGGTTTGCTATGCCGAGAGCCGGGACGGAATCCGTTGGACCAAGCCGATACTGGGGCTTCACGACTTTGAGGGTTCGAAGCAGAACAACATCATCTGGACCGGAGTGGGGACACACAACTTCGTTCCGTTCAAGGACTCCAACCCGGTGTGCCGGCCCGAGGTGAAGTACAAGGCGGTCGCGGCCACTCACGAGGGGCTCTACATCCTCGGCTCCGCCGATGCGATCCACTGGTCCCTGATCAAGGACCGCCCCGTCGTCACGACCGGCCGCTTCGATTCTCAGAACCTGGCCTTCTACGACACCGTGCGTGGGACTTACGTCGAGTACCAACGGGGCTTTGCCAATGGCGTGCGGGCGATCATGACTGCCACCTCCCGCGATTTTCTCACGTGGACCAAGCCACGGTTTCTGACCTACACCGACGACGCCAGCATCCACCTCTACACAAACCAGGTCACCCAGTACCATCGCGCCCCGCACATTCTGCTGGCATTTCCCAAGCGGCTGGTGCCCGGTCGCAACCCCACCCGACACCGCTACGACGGGGTCTCGGATGTGCTGTTGATGACCAGCCGCGACGGGGTGAGCTTTGATCGGTTTGAGGATGCATTCCTGAGACCCGGGCGGCAGTCTCAGCGGTGGGTCAACCGCAACAACTTCGTGGCCTGGGGTATTGTCGAGACGTCCAGTGGCCCAGGGGGCGTCGGTGACGAATTGTCGATGTACTCGATCGAGGGTTACTACACCGGTGACGATTGCCGGATGAGGCGATACACGCTGCGACCCGACGGGTTCGTCTCGATCCACGCGTCCCGCTCGGGTGGTGAGCTGTTGACCCGTCCGCTGGTCTTTTCGGTGCCACCGGAGGCAGCGGGCAGGACGCTGCAGGACAACGGGCCAAGCCGGTTGAAGCTCGAGACCCGGCGGCCGATTCGTGGTCGCGGATCGATGGACTTCGACGCCCCGACCGTGCTCGAACTGGCGGACACCAGCAACCTGGGCCGGCAGGCGACTCTGGCGGTTCGAGTCCGGGTGGTACCCGAGGGTGTGCGGCGGCTGTTTTCCACCTACGACGGTGGCAGCACCAGGCCGGGGGAACTGTTCTTCGACATCAACTCAGGCGGGGTCATCGGCAACGGAGGCAAGCACTCGATCCGCTTCGATTACAACGGTGTGCTCGTCGGTGCGCTCTATAAGGACGTGGGAAACTGGAGCAGCCAGGTCGATCCCAGGACCTCGCATCACCTGGCCGCTACCTGGGATGATGGCCGGGTGCGGATCTACTTCGACGGCCGCGAGGTCGCAGCGGGTGGTGAGGCGGGTGGCGGAGACCTGAAGTTCCGGAGGGGCAACCTGAGATTCGGCGAGGACTACCCGCCGGCATCTCGGGACAACGAGCCGTTCCTGGGCCTCTTCGATGACCTGCTGGTGCTGCGTCGAGCCCTGTCGGCCGCCGAGATTGTCGAACTGGTCCAGAGGCCGAATCGGGCACGCTGCCTGCAGGGATCCGAGCCGGGTATCCTGCTGACGATGGATGATGCCAGGAGACCGCTGGTCGACGGGTTGCTCGGGGATGGCCAGCAAGTGGTGGTCGATCCGGCGGCCGGCCAGTTGGGCGAGGTGGAGCTGATGGTCAACTTTGCCACGTCGGCGGCCGGCAGCCTGAAGTGCGAGATCCACGACGCGGCGGGCAAGCCGGTCCGGGGCTTTTCGCTGCAGGACTGCGACGAATTGTATGGCGATTCGGTGGAGCGATCGATGAGCTGGAATGGGAGTCGCGAACTGAAGTCCTTGGCCGGCCGCCGGGTCAGGCTGAGATTCGTGCTCAAGGACGCCGACCTCTATTCACTGAGGTTCGGTCGCTGAGTCCGTGGCAGACGGGTTCGAGGTCCAGAGGGCCCAAATCCGGTGCCGGGGTTGATGCTGGGATCGGTGACGTGGACGATGGGCGTTCGAGCCGCGACCGGTCGCCTGAACCGAATACCTCATTTGTCGAGAGTCTCCAGCAACATGAAGATACTCACACTCGCACTGCTCTGCCCCGTCTTGCTGGCTTCCACGACCACGGCCGCAGCTCCCACCGTTGCCATTTCCCGGACCGCCGCGGGACATCCCTCAGAAGGCAGTCTCAAGCCACACCTGGGCGAGGCTCGGTTCGCGGTGCAGCAGGTCTTCGATGACGAGCGGTTTCCCAACGTGGTGGTGACCGTCGATGGCGTGGTGCTGGCCAGTTGGGGGAGCCGGAGCCTGAGGGTGAAGCGGAGCGAGGACGCGGGGGGGACCTGGGGCAAGCAGATCACGGTGGCCGCTTCGGGGATCCAGGCTGGCGGGTTGACCGTCGATGAGACGACCGGCGACATCATCGCCTTCGCCGAGAACCAGCATCCACCGGCGCCATTGCAGGTCTACCGGAGCAAAGACAGCGGAAAGACCTGGTCGAGATTCGAGGCGACCGTGAAGCCGGATCCCAAGGGCAACGTGCCCTCGATGCACATGAACGAGCATGGCATCACGCTGCGGCGGGGCAAGCACAAGGGGCGGTTGTTGCGGCCGTCGAGGTGGTATGCCGGAAAGAACGAACGAGCCCGCTGGCCCAGTCACTACACCAACGCGGTGTTCAGCGATGACGGCGGCAAGACGTGGCAGGCGAGTGCACCGTTTCCGGCCATGGGGACTGGCGAGGCGACCGTGGCGGAACTCTCTGACGGCCGCATCTATTACAATTCGCGGCGGCACTGGGCTCCGGAGGGCAAGAATCCCCGGCGTCGATGGTCGGCCTTCAGCGATGACGGCGGCGCGACCTGGAAGGGCCTGGCCTTTGTCAAGGTGTTGCCCGACGGGCCTCAGAATTCCAATTATGGCTGCATGGGAGGCCTGGTGAGGCTGCCGGTGGTCGGCCGAGACGTGCTGCTGTACACCAACTGCGACAGCCCCGGCGGCAGAGATCACGGGACCGTGTGGGCGAGTTTCGATGGTGGCAGGAGCTGGCCGATCAAGCGGCTGGTCTTTGCCGGACGCTTTGCCTACTCGTCGGTGACGGCCGGTCGGCCTGGTACCAAAACCGAGGGGTCAGCGTATTTGCACTTCGAGGGCGGGCCCAAGGGGGGCTCGAACGTGGCTCGCTTCAACCTGGCATGGGTGCTGGGGGGTCAGTCGACCGGTGACGGCAAGGTGCCCGAGTGGGTCGAGTAGAACCGGGCGGGTTCCGGCGTTGATCCGCAGGCCAAGAGGCAATCGGTGGTTTCGTGGCGGATCAGGAAAGTCCGCTTGTTCCTATCAATCTACGCTGATATCATCCGATAACAGTTTTGTGGCAGGCACGGAACCGGTTTTTTGAAAAACCCCCCATTTTCTTCACGGGAACATGACATGAAGCGTCTCGTAGCAATCGCCCTGGTTTTCGCTGTGATGCTGGCTCCGGCCGGTCTTCAGTCTGCTGAGAAGGCCAAGGCCAAGGCCAAGCCGGTCAAGAAGACGGTTGTGCCCGGTGCCAAGGCTCCGGCGTTTTCGGTGATCAACGCCAAGGGCAAGGTGGTGAAGCTGAAGACACTGACCGACAAGGGTCCGGTGCTGGTTCGGCTGACCTGTGGTTGCTCGGGATGCGACAAGGAACTGGCCTACTTCCAGGAACTGCACAAGGCGTACAAGGGCCAGGGCCTGACCAGCGTGGCGATCTTCCGCGAGCCGGACAAGAAGGTTGAAAGCTATGTGAAGAAGAAGAACCTGAAGATGCTCTACGCGGTCGACAGCAAGGGCAAGGCGTGGGCGGTCTGGCAGACCAAGAAGATGCCGACCAACTTCCTGATTGCCAAGGGTGGCACGATCATCGCCATCGCTGACGGTTGCGATCCCAGCGGCCTGCTGGCCAAGAAGCTCTCCGAGAAGGTGGCCACGCTGCTCAAGACCAAGGCGGTCAACGTGCAGCAGGTCGTCAAGGAGAATGCCAAGAAGAACCCGGCCCCGAAGAAGTAGTCGGTCCGGATCGGAACCGGCACAAGCGACACGATCAGCGTCCGCTGGTGAATCTCACCAGCGGACGCTGTTTTTTTGTGCCGTGCTCACTTGATCTCGCGGATGCGGACGTTCTTGAACTCAACAAACATCGGTCGTCCGGCGTGGAGCTGGAAGGCGAGGATGCCGTCGCGGAGGGCTCGCTTGGGGTCGTCCTGAAAGTCGAGGATCAGGCGGTTGTTCATGTAGTGCCTGATGTGGGTGCCCTGGGCGATGATGACCACGTCGTTGAACTTGTCGAGCTTGAAGAGTTTGGTCCAGCCGGCCTGGTCGATCAGCTTGCCGGTGACGACCTTGCCCTTGGGTCCCCAGGTTGCCTTTTCGCCCACCAGGCAGGTCCGGCCCCGGCCGCCGGTCAGACCACCCTCGTCGTAGATGAACCCCGAGACGCTGGGCAGCTTGTGCTCGTTGCGGATCTCATGCTGGTAGCCTCGCACCACCCACTTGTTGCGGACCTTGGTCGTGATGTGCTTGGAGCGGTACTGGATGCCCGAGTTGTTTGTGGCGTTGCAGCGGAACGAGAGTCGCAGTTCGAAGTCCTTGGTGCGGCCACCCTTCCAGATGATGAACGTGTTGCCGTTGGCCTTGGTTTTTGCTGTCGTTTCACCCCGTAACGCTCCGTCCTTGACCGACCACAGTCGGGGATCACCGTCCCAGCCGGCGAGGTCCTTGCCGTTGAAGATCGTCTTCATACCCTTGGGTTCGGGTGGGGCCTGTGCCGGAGCATCGGCGGCGACGGCTGAGTTGAGAGCCAGTGAGAGGAAAGCGAGCAGTGTCAGGCAGCGGGCCATGAGGGAGTCTCCGTGGTGAAACTGTCTTGGGTCGGATGCGATGATGCCACCGCGAGGGCCTTGGCCGCCGAAGGGCAACGAGCAGTCTAGCCTTTCTCCGTCGGTGATCCCATTGGATCGGCTACGTCGTCAGCAGGTCCGGCGGATCGTTGTGGCCTACAGACTCGACCTGGTGTTCCGATTGGTGCCGCTGCCGTTCCGGCTGACGATCGCCTCGTAGGTCCACACGCTGGTGGCGGTGATCCAGGGCGGGGTCATCGGGGCCGTTGTGAGCCTCTAGTAACAGCACCAGCGACTGCCTTCACAGCAGCCCAGCACCCGCACAGCTTTCAGAAACCCTGCCGTTCGAAGTGGATCTTCATGGCGGAATTGTATTCGGACCCGCCCTGCTGGTAACCGCCCTGGAAGAAGTATGGCACCGAGCCGCGGCGGACCATCTCGTCGACCCACTGGGCACAGAGCATCTGCTGGATCACGTTGGTGGTCAGCCCGGTTGTCGGGCAGATCGGCTGCCGGCGACCCCGAATCCGGATCACTCCGTGCGATTCGGGTGAGAAGTTTTCGAGGTGGGTGTTGCAGTGTGAAAAGAGCCCGTTGCGTGGCGTTTTACCGTCGAGGGTCTCGGGCCCAATGCCGATGACCAGGGCCCCCTCGGCCCGTGCTTCCCTCGCCGCTTTCACCTCCCTGGGGTGCTCGGGTGTGATGGTCGAGACCAGCAACACGTTCTCGCGAGGCTTGGCCGACCAATCGCCCCAGTTGACGATCATCGGCCCGCTGGCCACGTGTGTCATTTCGCTGGAGAGTCCCTGGTGAGCGTCGGACCGAACGAACCAGCGGCCTCCACGGCGGATCCGGCGGGTCATGGCGACGGCCGTTTCCCGAATCGCGTCGCGATGTGTGGCAATTCGCTTGATGCGGTCCAGCAGCGTCTCGAGGTACTCGACGCTCTTCTCGACCGGCTTGGCTTTCGGGTTGGCCAGCTTGTTGGCCAACCCGGCATTCAGCATCCAGTGCAGTGCGCCCACTCCGGTCTGGCTCGAAGGACAGAGCCTGAATTCGGGGATTTCCGGAGCTCGGACCAGGCCCTGGGTATAGGGGGTGTGGCTGTGCAGGATGATGTTGGAGACATCCTTGAGTTTCAGGCCATCGGGGTTGCTGTGCGATTCGTCGGTGAACCCGGCGGGCCGGAACTCGTTGTCGATGTAGGAAATGGTGACAGCCACGACGTAGACGCCCCGCTCGCGGGTTGCCAGCACCTGCTTGTTGCAGTGGTTGGTGAAGAGCATGTCGCCGGGCTTCAGGAGCTTGAGGTCCTTTTGGTCCTTCATGATCTTCGGACTGCCCAGTCGGTCGGCGCGTTGTTCCCAGTGCGGCATGTGGCCGTCATTCATCGAGGTCCAGACGTCGTGTCCGGACCGGACCACGGTGGCGGCCCGCGATGCCAATTCGTCTACCAGCTCGGCCTCTCCGGCGATCTTGCCGAGGATGCCGAGGATGCCCTGGTGGTAGTGATCCATGAACAGCTGCGAGTGGCCGAAGGTGTATTCCTTGTCCCACTTCGAGCGTGTGCTGGAGGTGGCTGGAGCCGACGAGGCGGGCTCGATGCTGGCCAGGCCGCCGACGACGGCCGCGCCGCCCAGCAGCAGGTCGCGTCGCGAGGGGTGTTTCGGCCCGGGTCTCGGGTCGTCCTGAGTCGTGGGGGGGGATGGTCCTGTCACGGGTCTGATTCCGGTCGTGGGTCGGCGGATGGTCCGGGTGGCCTGTCGTGGAGATGCTCGGTCGGATTCTGGTACAAGTTGGTGTCGCGAACCGTCTCGAGTCTGCTCAACATACACTCTGCCAGGTGATCCTGACGCGGTCGGCGGTCTTCGAACAGGAGGAAATCATGTTTCACTCGATCCGATGCCTCGGTGTCCTGCTGCTGACGTCGTGCCTGGCGCAGGTCCTCGAGGCCGGCGAGGCTCCCTTTGCCGTCCTGGCCTCCGACGGCAAGTCACGCTGCGTGGTGGCGATCGGTGAGAAGCCGCAGTTGATGGAACGACGTGCGGCGGCAGAATTGGCCGCCGTGATCGCTCGCGACAGCGGATCCACCGTCAAGGTGGTCAAGTACTCCGAACTGGCCCCGCCGGCTGTTGATGGGCCGACCGTGATCCTGGTCGGCACACCCGGTTCGGTTCCGGCGATCGCCCGGCTGGCCGGCGGTTCGTCGGGGGGACTGGGCGACCTGCCGCTCTTGGGCGGCGACGGATATGTCGTCGAGACGACCCGGCTGGAGAAGCGGAAGCTGTTGGTCGTCGCCGGCCAGACGCCTCGAGCCGTCTTCTATGGAGCGGTCTTCGCCGGCGAGCAGCTGGTGTTGCCTGGTCCCGGCCCGTCGCGGGAGGTCGTGGTGGCCTCCACACGGCTGACCCGCAGACCCGCGATGAAGGAACGGGCCCCCTACCTGCTGAACCTCTCGGGCCGAGGCCCCGAATTCGGCCTCGACGACTGGAAGGTCGTGTTGGATGGGTTGGCCCGCGAGAGTCACAACCGGATCTATTTCTGGTGGCAGAGTCTCTACAAGCCGAGAGACTTCCCCGATCGGCGGATTCTCGACGGTGGGGTTGGTCGGATCAAGATGACCAACCAGGATGTCAACGAGCTGGCCCGCTACGCTCATCAGCTGGGCATGGAGTTCCTGATCGGAGGCGGTGCCTTCAGTTGGGGAGGTGCCGCGGCGCTGGTCAAGGAATTTCCCGAGACCAAGGCGGTCAAAGCCGGAGGCATGTGCCCGTCGCATCCGAAGGCTCGCGAACTGCAGCTGAAGTTCTCGCTCGAGATGCTCGAGGTGATCAACGAGGCGGACGGGATCTGGTTCGAGCCTCGCGACGAGCACGGCGAGTGTCGCTGCGAGGTGTGCCAGAAGCCCGTCGACCGCTTCGGGTCCAAGCAGTACGGCCAGTCGGAAATGCAATTCCTCAAGGACTTCTGCAAGGCACTCTGGGCCAAGCGGCCCAAGGCCCAGGTGGCCTGGCTCATCGAAATCTATAAGCCGAGCAAGATGCACAGCGAAGACCCTGCCTACTTCCAGCGGCTGCGGGAGATCGAGGATCCTCGGTTGCACTGGATCGTGGTCTGGGGTGCCTGGGAGTTTCCCGGTCCCGGAGGCAAGTACCTGCCGGCGGCGTACTTTTCCAGGAACAACATCCGCTGGAGCAAGCCGTATGCCGAGCCGCTGGAGACGATCCGCAAGGACGTGTTCCGTGCCTCACGCGAGGGCTTCCTCGGATTCTGTCCGACGTTCGAGCCCTGTTTCGGCGTCGACTTCCACGGGCTGACGATCCCCTACCCGACCGACAAGCTGCCGTATGAACTGACCAGTTACGCGTTCCGCGAGTTTTGCTGGCAGCCGACGCTTTCGATCGATGAGCTGAAGCAGCGGATGCGAAACCGCTATTGCGGCCCGCTGGGATCGAAGCAGCTGGTCGAGGACGTGATCTACCTGCGTGCGTTTGCGATCCGTGGCAACTGGACGCAGAACACGTCGACGATGCTGACGAAGTTGGCCGGCGAAATGGTCGGGTACGACGGGAAGCCGTTCAAGACCACCTCGGTCGCCGGTGCCCTGGCGGCGGCCAAGAACTACAACAAGTCGGACAAGAAGATCACCTACGATCGGCTCTCCAGGCAGCTCAGCCAACTCCGCGGGATCCTGGTCAAGGACCTGCCGCGGATTAGGGAGATCGAGGCAAGGTGCCAGGGGATGCTCAAGACCGGCAGCCCCCGCGAACGCAAGACGGCCGCCCTGTGCCTGGAATTCACTCAGAACACGCACCGGTTGATCAAGAAGACCGGCATGGACAGTCCTGAGAAGGTCGACCGTAAGATCGAGGAGTTTCGCAAGGCGGTCGCCGCCGACAAGAAGAGCGGATAGGAGCGCGGTCCGGGGCGGCCGCCCGCGTTACCCGGACCGTGGCAGAGGTCGGTCGAACCGGCTTCCGTCGGCGAACTGGATATCGAGGTGCTTGGCGTTGAGTCGGAAGCCGGTGATCTGCTCGACGAGTTCCGCGGCAAGTCCACCAGCCGATTCGTTCGCCTCGGGCCCGGTCGCCTTGGCCCAGCGCTGCTCGACTGTGTGACAGAAGCAGAGCCGCGAGCCGTCGTCGAGGGTGAGTACCGCTTCGGAGACCGCGGTGTTGGTCTCTGAACCGACGAGGTGCTGTTCGAGTTGTTCGGCCGCGTTCATCTGGGAATCCGCCGTTGAAGGGCACGATGCCGGCCGTCGAGTCTGGACTCTGGAGAGCCCCGTCGCCAGCCCCATCGGTTGGATTGCCCGTGGAGGGCTCAGACGGCAAAATGCAGACGCTGACGTTTTGTTCTCTGGCGAGGAGCACTCGAAGATGGTCTCACTGAATCGCTTTGCCGTGGCTGTTAGCCTGGTGGCCGTTGGATTGGCCGGACTGGTTGTTCCGCATGTTGCCCTGGCCGTCGAAGCACCCAACACCCTGTCCGAGACCGAACGCGACCAGGGGTTCGAGCTGCTGTTCAATGGCCGGTCTCTGGCCGGCTGGAAACACTCGGGCAACTGGAAGGCCCAGAAGGGAGCGATTGCTCGCAGTGGCCGCGGCGGCAGCCTGGTGTATGTCTCGAAGAAGGTCCCCGACGATTTCGAATTGCGGTTCCATTGGCGGGTGGCGGCGGGCAGCAACAGCGGGATCTACTATCGACCGGGCCAGTACGAGTACCAGATCCTGGACAACGCCAAGCACGTCGACGGACGCAATCCCAGGACCAGTGCCGCGTCGTTGTACTTCTGCATCGCCCCGTCTCACGACGCGACGGCGAAGGTGGGGACCTGGAACACGGGCCGGATCGTGGCCAAGGGAACCGTGATCCAGCATTGGCTCAACGGCAAGAAGGTGATCGACTTCGACTACGCCGATCCTCGCTGGAAGGAGCACGTCGAGTTGTTGCGGTTGCGGGGTGGCAAGCTGGACGCGCGGGGCGCGAGCCTGAACCTACAGGACCACGGGGATCCGGTCTGGTACCGTTCGATCCGGATACGGGCGATCCCGCGGTCCGAGAAACTGGCCAGCGAGAATCTGCGGCCGCAGAAAATCACTCGGAAGGACCGCGAAGCAGAGTTGAAGAAACTGCGCGGGATCGTTGCCAGGCGGAAGGCTGCAGCCGATAAAAAGAAGAAGTAGCAGCGGTCCGAATCGTCACGCGGTGGTAAAACCGTCGCGGGAGACGTGAAATCGCCGAGAAGTGTTGATAGTGCCCTGTGATTCGTAGTAGAACGAGGGCTTGAGGTGTGCGTCGCACCGCCAAAATTCACACAGGGAGAGTCTGGATGTTCTCGATCAGGTCAGGTAAGCAGGGACAGCGGTTCTGTGACGGCATGACACGTCGTGACGCGTTGCAGGTCGGAGCCATGGGTGTGGGCGGTCTGTCGCTGGCCGAGTTGTTGCGTGCCGAGGCGCAGGCCGACAGCGGTTCGTCTCACAAGGCCCTGATCAATATCCACCTCGCTGGTGGTCCTTCGCACCAGGACATGTTCGATCTGAAGCCCGAGGCACCTCGTGAGTTCCGTGGCGAGTTCGAGCCGATCGCCACCAACGTACCGGGGATCGACATCTGCGAGCACATGCCGATGTTGGCCCAGGCGGCCGACAAGTACTCGATCATCCGCTCGCTGACCGGCTCGATCGCCGACCACAGCGACTATCCGACCCAGACCGGTTTTGCGCGGGGCAGCCTGCAGAGCATGGGGGGCCGCCCCTCGATTGGCAGCATGACGTCCCGGCTGCATGGCAGCACCGGTGGGGCTCCGCCGTTTGTCGGCTACAACGGTTCCTACACCGGTTACCTGAGCTCGGTGCACAAACCCTACAAGCCGCAGGGCGGCGAATTGAAACTCAACAGCACGTTGACCGCCGACCGGTTGCAGTCTCGCACCGACCTGCTGGTCGGCTTGGACCGTCTGCGACGTGACGTGGATCACACCGGGCACATGCTGGCCCTGGATTCCTACACTCGCCAGGCCGTCGAGATCGTGACATCCGGACGCGTGGCCGATGCGCTGGACGTCAACACTGAAGATCCCAGGGTTCGGGATCGCTACGGCAGCAGTGGTAGTATGTTCCTGCAGGCCCGTCGGCTGATCGAGGCAGGAGTCCGGGTCGTCGGTTTCAACTGGGGCAGCTGGGACACTCACAGCAACAACTTCAACCATCTCCGAGGCCAGTTGCCGAACCTGGACCGTTCGCTGCACGCGTTGCTTGACGATCTGAGTGCACGCGGGATGGACAAGGATGTGACGGTGGTGGTCTGGGGCGAGTTCGGACGCACGCCGCGGGTCAACAAGAACAAGGGCGGCCGGGATCACTGGTACGAGGTGGCGATGTGCTTCCTGGCCGGTGGCGGCATGAAGAACGGGCAGGTGATTGGCAAGTCGAGTCGCAACGCGGAGCGCGCGGTGCAGCGGCCGGTCCATCTGCTTGAGGTCTTCGCCACGATGTACCACAACCTGGGCATCGACGTACGCACCACGACGATCGACGATCCTGCCGGGCGGCCTCAGTACCTGACCGACGGCCGCTTGCCGATCCACGAGTTGATCTAAGCGCGGATCGCGTCCACGACGGCGAGTTTCAAGCCAGGCCGTTGTGTCTCAGCAGTGCGTCGGTGCTGGGTTCTCGGCCCCGGAAGTCGCGAAAGACATCCATCGGGTGCCGCCCTCCTCCGCTGGCCAGCACCGTATCGCGGAACCGGCGACCGGTGAGTGCGACGGCCTGTTCGTCTTCGAGTCCGGCGTCTTCGAATGCACTGAAGGCATCGGCGCTGAGCAGTTCGGCCCACTTGTAGCTGTAGTACCCGGCCGCGTAGCCACCGGCGAAGATGTGCTGGAAGCCGCACAGGAACCGGTCTTCGGGTAGAGGCTCCAGGGCCGAGGTGCTCAAAGCGATCCTCTGCTGCGCCTCCAGCACCGTCTCTTCACCAGAGGGGTCGTACTGGTGATGTAGGTACATGTCGAGCATGCCGAAGTTCAGTTGCCTGAGCATCAGCGATCCGGCGCGGTAGGTCCTGGCGCGGCAGAGATTCTCAAAGAGCTCATCGGGCAGCGGCTCTCCCGTCTCGAAGTGCCGGGCGATACCCATCAAGGTCGTGCGGTGGTAGCACCAGTTCTCCATGAACTGGCTGGGCAACTCAACGGCATCCCACTCGACCCCATTGATCCCCGACGCATCGGCGTAATCGACGGTGGTCAGCATGTGCTGCAGTCCGTGCCCGAATTCGTGGAACAGCGTCTCGACTTCCCGGAACGTCATCAGCGAGGGCAAATCACCGACGGGTGGAGTGCCATTGCAGACCAGGTGTGCGACGGGCAACTGCAGATCGTCGTTGACCCTTCGTCGTACCAGGCACTCGTCCATCCACGCTCCGCCTCTCTTGTTCTCGGGTCGAGAATAGGGATCGAGATAGAAGGCGGCGATCTGCTGTCCGGCTTCGTCACCGACGCGAAAGTAGCGAACGTCCTCGTGCCAGGTTGGCACCTCGCCGTCTGCGGCTTCGACGGCGATTCCGAACAGGCGGCCGGTCAATGCGAACAGTCCGTCAAGCACCCGTTCCAGCGGGAAGTAGGGCCTCAGTTGTTCGTCGGTCAGGTCGAAACGCTCTTCCCTGAGCCGTTCGGCCCAGAACGCCACGTCCCAATGTGCCATCGGCGCCGCCTGGCCGCGGTCGGCGGCCAGGGTCTTCAGGTCGTTGAGATCGGATTGGCCGGCGTCCCACGAGGCGTCCCTGAGCAGGTCGAACATCGACTCGACGGCCGTGACGTCGGCCATCTTGGTGGCCACGCTCATCTCGGCAAACGTGTCGAATCCCAGCAGCGCGGCCCGTTCCCGGCGCAGCTCGAGGATCTCATCGATCAGCGGCGTGTTGTCGAGTTTTCCTCCGGATGCGCGGGTCACGAAGGCACGGTAGAGCTTCTCACGTAGCCGCGGGATTGTGCAATGCTGCAGGAACGGCATGGCGCTGGGCGCGTCGAGCGTGAATCGCCAGGGGCCTGTGCCGGGGTCGCCTGGTGCCGTGTCGTCATCGGCCTGGTCGTTGAAGGACTGAGACGCCAGTTGCTTCAGCGTGCTGGAAAGCCCCTCGACATCGGCGGGATCTTCGAGCAGCAGCTCCCAGTCCCGGGTCGCGTCGAGCACATGATTTGAGAAGTCGGCGCTGAGTTTACTCAGCCGCTCTGCAATCTGGTTGAACCGCTTCTGTTCTGCCTCGGGCAAGGCAATCCCAGCCAGCATCGCGTCGCGGATCCGCTTGGATATGATCCTCTGCTGAGATTCGTCGAGAGCACTCCAGACCGATTCATCGTCGCGAATCTGGACCAGGGCTTCATGGATCGGCTGACTCTGTCTCATCCTCAGGCCCAGGGCCACCACGTCTGCCAGGACCGATTCGTGAGCTTCACGCAATTCATCGGAGTTCTTGACACCCATCAGGTGTGTGACGGGCGACCATGTGCATTCCCAGCTCCGGCCCAGCACCGCGAGAGCTTCGATTGTGTTACTCCAAGTGCCCGCCGACGGATCAGCCAGTCCCGCCTCGATCTTCTCGAGTCCTTCGTTGGTCTCCCTGATTAGCTCTTCGACGGCCGGTTGGACATGTTCGGGGAGGATCCGGTCGAAGGCCGGCGGGCTTTCTCGGGCCAGCAATGGGTTGGCAGGAATCGCCGAATTCGACATGACCGTGACTCGTTGGGTGGATGCAGCGACGTGAGAGCACATGGTGGCAACCCGGAGAGAAGGCTTCAAGCCGAACCGGGCCGGGCCAAGCTGGGTCGCGCTTGACTGGCAGGGCGGTTTTGGCACAGTGAGTGGTGACGAGCCGGCCTGCTGCCGGCCAACTGCTTCGCAATTCACCTCGGAACCACCGCCATGCAACGCACCTCCCTCTCAGCCGTCACGCTTGTCCTCGTCGGAATGCTGTTGGCCTTGCCGAGTGATGGTCTTGAGGCCGCTGACAAGCCGGCTGTACGTCATGCCATGACGTTGACCGACATCGAGCGGCAACTCAAGGAGCTCTCGAACTGGAACCGCTGGGGCAACGGAGACGAGTTGGGATCCTTGAACCTGATCACCGAAAAGACCCGTCGTCGTGCGGCGAAGCTGGTCAAGCGGGGAGTGATGGTCTCGTTGGCCCGCGTGCCCGAGGAGGTCAAGGCGGTCGACAACCCGGATCCGTTCATCCAGAAGATGCTCAAGATCGGTCGAACTCCCGAGGTGCCCTGGGCGGTCGACAACTACAGTGTCAGCTATCACGGCTATGCCCACACCCACATTGACGCACTCTGTCATCTCTTCTTCCGGGGCCGACTCTACAACGGTTTCACTCACGAGGACGTGACCGAGAAGGGAGCCCGCCGCCTGAGCATCCACAATCTACGAGAGGGGATTTTCGCCCGTGGCATCCTGGTGGACATTCCACGACTACGAGGCAAGAAGTGGCTCGAGCCGGGCGAGGCGGTCTACCCCGAGGACCTCGATGAGTGGCAGAAGCAGGCCGAGCTCAAGATTGGGCGGGGCGATGTCGTGTTCTTTCGCACCGGTCGGTGGGCACGTCGCGATGCCAAGGGGCCCTGGGATGTGCAGTCGGTCGGGATGCCCGGCCTGCACGCCTCGTGCTGTGCCTGGCTGAAAAAGCGGGACGTGGCGATGGTTGGCAGCGATGCGGCGATGGACGTGATGCCGTCACAGATCGAGGGTCTGACCCACCCGGTGCACCTGCTGCTGTTGCATGCGATGGGGTGCCACATCTTCGATAACTGTGACCTCGAGGACCTGGGGAACACGTGTGCGAAGTACCGGCAGTGGGAGTTCCTGCTGACGGCCTCACCGATCCCGGTACGCGGCGGCACCGGGTCACCCTTGAACCCGATCGCCGGGTTTTAGACCGCGCGATTCCGTTTACGTTCGTTCTCGGTCAGGCGGATTTTACGGAGCCGGATGGCGGCGGGAGTCACTTCGACGTATTCGTCCCCCTCGATGTACTCGAGTGACATCTCGAGTGTCATTTCACGGGGTGGCTTGAGCAGGATGTTGTCGTCGGAGCCGGCTGCGCGGATATTGGTGAGTTTCTTTTCCTTGGTCGGGTTCACGACCATGTCGTTGTCACGAGAATTCTCGCCCACGATCATGCCTTCATAGACCACGTCTCCGGGGGCGACGAACAGTTCAGAACGTTCCTGCAGTTTCCAGATCGCGTAGCCCACGGCATGTCCGTTGGCCTGCGAAACCAGCACGCCGTTTTTTCGCCGAGGCACCTCGCCGTCGCACTCTTTATAGACGTCAAACCGATGGTGCATGGTGGCCTCACCTCGGGTTGCGTTCAGAAGTCGGGTCCGCAGCCCGATCAGGCCGCGGGCGGGGATCGAAAATGCGATGTGTGTCTGTCCGGTGGTCCGGGCGGTCATTTCCACAACCTGGCCGCGGCGGACGCCGACAAGTTCCATCACCGGCCCGACATCCGCGGGTGGCACATCGACCTCGAGTCGTTCAAACGGCTCGTGCCAGTGCCCGTTCACCTCTTGTCTGATCACCTGGGGCTTGCCCACTGACAGTTCGTAGCCCTCGCGGCGCATCTGCTCGATGAGGATTGCGAGATGCAGAATGCCACGTCCGGAAACACTGAAGGCGTCCTGGGCGTCGGCTTCCTCGACCCGCAACGCCACGTTCGATTTCACCTCCCGCGCCAGCCTTGCACGCAGATGCCGGCTGGTGACGAATTGTCCTTCGCGACCGGCCAGTGGCGAGGTGTTTGGCGTGAAAATCATCGAGAGTGTTGGCTCATCGACGGCCAGTCGCGGCAGTGGCCGGGGATCGAGCGGGTCGGCGATCGTGTCGCCGATGGCCGGTTCATCAAGACCCTGCACGGCGACGATGTCTCCGGAGCGGGCCTGGGGCACCGTTCGCCGGCCCAGCTTGTCAAACAGCTCAACTTTGGTGACGGTTCCGGCCGACTCGAGTCCATCTGCCTTGAGCACCGTGACCTGCTGTCCTGCCTCTAGGATTCCGCAACTGACTCGGCCGACGACGATCGAGCCGACGAATTCGGACCACTCGATCGTGGTCGCCCGCATTTGCAGCGGGAGATCCGAGTTGTCCTCGGGCGGTGGAACCTGTTCGTGGATTAGCTCGAGCAGCGGCTGCATGGTGCCGCTGCGCTGGGTCGAATCGTGGGTGGCATAGCCGTCGCGGGCGCTGGTGAAGATGTAGGGGAAATCGAGGGTCTGGTCGTCTGCTCCCAGTTCGACCATCAGGTCAAATGTCTCTGAAAGCACCTCGTCGGGTCGGCTGTCGGGACGATCGATCTTGTTGATGACCACCAGAGGTCGCAGTTTCTGGGCCAGGGCCTTGTGCAGCACGAAGCGAGTTTGCGGTCGAGGACCCTCGAAGGCGTCGACCAGCAACAGGGCCCCATCGGCCATCTGCAGAACTCGTTCGACCTCGCCGCCAAAATCGGCGTGTCCCGGCGTATCGATGATGTTGATCGTCGTGTCGCGATGCGGCAGCGCGATGTTCTTGGAGAGGATCGTAATGCCCCGTTCTCGCTCGAGATCGTTCGAGTCGAGGATCAGGTCACCAACCAGCTGGTTTTTGCGAAACTGGCCGCTCTGACGCAGCAGGCAGTCGACCAGGCTGGTCTTGCCATGGTCCACGTGGGCGATGATTGCAATGTTGCGGAGGTCGGATCGAAGCATACAGCGGTGGGCGGCTGGAGCCAGTGCGATGTGGAGAGAAGGGATTATGGTGAGCGGTCCGCAGATCGGCAACAGCGACTCGGCAACGAGTTGACTCGAGAAGCAGGTTCCAGATCTCCAATCGTTTCAGACCGAACAAGCCCCCAAACAGTGTTTTCCGGTTCAACCCAACGGACCGCCAGAACCGATACGAAGCAATACGATATGACAGTCGTCGTCCGACCCGGTGTCGATCTGCCAACAGGCAGACCGACGGATTCGGACGTCTGGATCCGCAAGACAACGGCCACCTGATTGGAATCACCGGTCGTTGTCATCCATCGTCAGTTGCCACACACCACACACCACACACCTCGGGGGGGCAGGCGAATGAAGCCAGCCGGAATTCGTTACGTAGCGCTTCTCGCAATTTTCCTCATGGCCACCGCGATGGCCTGGACCAGCCTGCTCGAGGCTCGTGGACCCAAGGTCTCCACCTCGCGTTTGATGAGGTCCGCTCGGTTGTTCGAGCAACAGGGCCGGGTCCTGAACGCCGTTGAACTGTATCGACGGGTCCTGCGGGCCGAACCTGACCACCTGCAGGCAGCGACCCGTTTGGCTCGGATGCGGGCCGGAGCCGAGGCGCTGTTGCGGGCCACCCTCCCCAAGTCTACGGCTCGGGTTGCAAAGGTGACGCCCGTCGAAGCAGTCAAGCCTCTTGAGCCGATAGCACCCGATGAGCCGGAGCCTGTCAGGGAGCCTGTCAGGGAGTCGGTCAGGGAGTCGGTCAGGGAGTCGGTCAGGGAGCCTATCAGGGAGCCTGTCAGGGAGTCGGTCGGAACGAGGGTGGCCCAAGGAACCCGGTCGATCAGGACCAGGATTGTCAGTGCCGTCGCCAAACTGAAAACGGAGCGAAACCAGGATGATGACGGCGAGGCGAGCCCTGGCTCACCGTCAAAGCGCGGTCCGCAGCCGCGGCTGGTCAAGACCCAAAAGGCATTGGCCCAGGCCGGAGACCGGATTCGCAGCCTGAGGAATTCCGAGAGTTCGATTCCGCCAAAACCGAAACTCCCCAACAGTCTTCCGTTGAAACCGCAGCTTTTCAGCAGCGAACGACCGATCAGGACGGTCCCGCAGCAAGAGGTCGAAGCCACGCCGCTGCAGGCTCAGCAGCCGACTCCGGCGGACCCCGTCACCCGGGTGGCGAAAGAAACACCGACCGTGGCGACCGCCGAGCCGACATCGGCAACGGACTTGCAGAATTCGAATCCGATCGTGACCAGGACACGTACAGCCTGGGCCAGGATCCGAGAGCAATTTACAGCAAAGCCAAAACCTGAACTCGAAAAAGACCTGCAGCCTGCGGCAATGCCCATGTGGCAACGTCTGAGAAATGTGCTGAAGCGATCTCGAGACAATCTGGCCCTGAAGCTGGGACACCAACCGCAGGCGTCAGAAACCGTGGCAATAGTTGAGGTTCCCGAGGAGTCCGCCGTGACGTCGGTGACGCCGGACCAGGCCGGTTCGACCGTCAAGCCTGTGGAGACGGTTGCTCCGACGGGCCGGCCGGAGATTCCTCCGGTGAGCAGATCGGAACAGATCTATATGGCGGGTGAGACTCTCGTGGCAAGACCTGACGACGCCAGTGCTCGAGCGGTGTTGATTGAGGCCGTTGAGGTGGCACCGAACGTCGAAGCATCGCTGGCGGCGTACATGCTGGGGACCCGAGGTTCGGGCCAGCCGGAGGTGATGTCTGCATTGGGTAAACAATTGTCGGCGAGGACGGGGATTGCTCGCGTGCACATGGCGGAAGCCATGTTGCGACTGGATGGCAACCACGTGACGGCGACAGACAGTTTGGTGAGGATGCTGTCAGCCAGCGATCCGGCGGTCCGGATGATGGCGGCGATCACCATGCAATCGGGAACGGACACGCAGCGAGAGCGATTCATTCCGACACTGATCAAAGCGTTGAAAGACACGAACAGTGAAGTCCGTGCCGCGGCGGCGCTGGCGTTGGGGGGATATGGGCCGGCTGCCAAAACGGCACTACCGGCACTGGTGCGTCTGGTTCACGACGAGAATGTAGACACGGCACGGGCGGCCGCTGTCGCCCTGCAGTGCATCGCACCACCGCCGGCCACCGTTCAGGTCGACGCAGAAAAAATTACGCCAGTGGCTGCAGAAGCCAACAACGGGCCATAAGGAAAGAAAGACGGCCACCGGGACCAGGGATGGTCAGTGAGGGTGCCGGTGCGGTAGATCGCCAACTGGAGGGTGACCGGGGTAGGTACTCGCAATCAGAAAGAACCGGCGGTGCGTGGCAGGTTCAGGGAAGGACTTGGAATGATGATGAAAGCTTTCGTGGTTCTTGCGGCGTTGTTAATTGGTTTTGGGACCGGATGTGCTGATCTCCGGGATGGAATCGATGACTCACTGGTCTCGATCAAGGCCAGGACGGCAGCTGCCACGGCGTGGAATGATTCGACGTCAATGTTTGGTGGAATTGATGACGAACACCATTTCGCCGATGGTTTCAAAGCGGGGTACTTCAACGCGACCAAGTACGGGTCGACAGGCCGGCCGCTGATGCCCCGTCGGTACTCCGGCAGTGCATTCCGTTCGCGACGTGGTCAACAGAGAATCCAGGCGTGGATCGACGGATTTGACCATGGAACGTCGATCGCCATGGAGGAACTGATCCCCGGCATCGAGGGTGATCTTCAAGTGGTGGGTTACGAGGTCAGGACTTTGGACGCGATAGCCTCCGATAAGGGGGAAAGGCAGGTGTCGGATACGGCATCCCATTCAACTGGAACGCAAGCAAGCTCTGAACCAACAATGCCGGCCACGGCGAAAGACTGACCCTTTGCAGGGCCTGCCAGATGATGCCGAGAGACGGTTGGTGGCTGGCGGACGACCTAGCCGAGGTTGTCAATCCAGTCGTTGAGCAAGGCAAATTCCTCGTCGATCTCCGACAAGTCTCCGAAGTAGACGTCGTCTCCGGAGCCTCCATCGAGCGTATCTGATGACCCGCCCTGCCCCTTGAGGATGTCGTCACCGTCCCCACCGAGTGCGATGTCGTTACCGGAGCCGCCCTGGAGTCGGTCGTTGCCCGGCCCGGCGATAAGGATATCGTTTCCGGAATCCCCGGAGAGGACGTCATCGCCGGTTCCGCCGAACAGGAGATCGTCGCCGGCCTGGCCGAGCAGCGTAGCCGAACCGCTGAATCCTCTCGCATCAAGTGTATTGTTACCGGCACCACCGATGAGCGTTGCGCCGTCCATGCCGATGAGTTGATCGGTTCCCAGTCCGGTCAGGCTGGTGTCGGTCAGCAAGAAGTCTCCGTCGAAACGCTCGCTGAGTCGATCAAAGCCACTTCCACCGTTGAGGAGGTCGTTGCCTGGGCCGCCGGACAGTTCATCGGCACCGGCCTGACCCCTGAGGATGTCGTCACCACTGCCGCCCAGGAGACGGTCATCTCCGTCGTGGCCCATCAGGCGGTCGTCGCCGTCGCCTCCCTCGAGCAGGTCGTTGCCAATACCACCCTTGAGGCGGTCACGTCCATCTCCGCCGATCAGCAGATCAGCGCCACCCTGGCCACTGAGGAAGTCGTTCTCAGATCCCCCGTCAAGGACATCGCGTCCGGCTCCACCCAGCAGACGGTCGTTTCCGCCCTCACCGAACAATTGGTCGTGTCCGCCGGATCCGTTGAGGCGGTCATCGCCCTCGTTGCCTCGCAGGATGTCATTCCCTGAATTCCCCTGGGCGAAGTCGTTTCCATCTCCACCGTGCACCTCGTCGTGGCCACTACCGCCCAGAATCCGGTCGGCTCCGGAT